>Ga0326727_10026472_pt1 | contig 10752 bp, 9 predicted proteins | sample MB2enrmetagenome_FD_207643 | JGI IMG/M metagenome (GOLD analysis project Ga0326727, IMG submission 207643) | Lab enriched peat soil microbial communities from McLean, Ithaca, NY, United States - MB29MY | ecosystem: Environmental > Terrestrial > Soil > Wetlands > Peat | place: USA: New York... | reverse complement strand
TCCACGCCGGCGAGAAGTTCGATGCGCTCCTTCATCTCCCCGGCGGCCTTGTTGGTAAAGGTCACAGCGAGGATAGAATGCGGACTCAAGCGCTTCTCGCGCAGCAGGTAAGCGAAGCGGTGCGTAATCACGCGCGTCTTGCCGCTGCCCGCTCCCGCGAGTACGAGAAGAGCGCCCTCGGTATACAAAACCGCCTCTCGCTGTTTGTCATTCAACGGGTCTAATATAGAATCCATGGCCACCTCGAAGGGAAACTGCATGATTATAACGCGGATGGTCGGTTTACGCAAACGACGGGAAATACACCGTATCTAATTGATGGATAAACAAATGCAAGAAGGTAATGTGCCCGAGAAAACCGCGTATACACCGGACGGAAATTTCCGCATTTTACCGGTTTCCGAGCTGTCTCAGCAGGGTTCCCAGCTTCGGATAACCCCTGTCCATGGCCAGTTGGAAAACCGACTTTCCGTTGGAATCCGCTGCATCGATATCGGCTCCGGCGTCGATCAGGAGTTTCATGCCGTCCGGCAGATTGTCCGAAAAAAGATCGATTTTCAGATTGTCCAGCGCATACATTAGAACCGTTTTTCTGTATACATCGGTTTCTTTGACCTTCGATCCAGCGTCGATCAGCAGCCGGATCGACGCCGCGTCTGCCGCATACATCAACGCCGTTCTGCCCAGATAGTCTTTGGCTTCGGGATTGGCCCCGGCCTTCAGAAGCAGCCTGACATCATCCGGGTTGAACCTCGCCGCATACATCAACGCCGTTACGTTGGACGAATCCCTGGCGTTGACATCGGCACCGCCGTCAATCAGAAGCTTGACGCAAGCGTCGCTTTTGCATCTCACCGCCAGTATCAAAGGAGTCTGTCTCGTTTTCGGATTATCCCGGACATTCAGGTTCCCGCCGAGACTGAGGTACAACGACAGGAAATTCGTATCGTCGCTGTTCACGGCTTCAAAAACCGTATCGCCATACGCTTCCAGCGGATGTGCAGAAAGGATGGCAATGATCAGGACCAGGCCCGCCTGTATTTTCACAAGAGCCTCCGATTAAGTTTATCCGAAAAATGGAAAAGCCAACCACAACTGCAAGTCGGGTACCATCCATCGGGAACATTTGTCAATACTGTTCTTTCTTAAAGAATGTTCCATTCTCCACCCCGTTATGAAGAACTCCCATGATTATAAAGGATCGGTATGATTTCCGCAAACAGCAGCGGTAGTGGCGAATCACACGAAAATCACGAAATGGAGCGAACCGTGGCGGCATCAGTCTCCGTTCCGTTTCGCTTCACGGATTGCTTTTCGAAGAGGGCAGTTCGTTCGGGCCGTCGCGCCTGAGTATTTCGCGCGCTTGGGCTACGCTCAAATCTTTCAGCTCTTTGACCCGGGTTTCGCATAGCGGCATGTTGGTCTCCCGCGGCGGATGAATCCGATGCAATCGATATCGAGTATGCTCCCAGGAAGGGAAAATGCCGCGAAGGGTAGCCTCTCCCCATAGTGGTGGGGGTCGGAGAGAGATATGATGCGCAAAGCAGGTTCGCCCGTCAAGCTCTCAACACTTCTCCCGGAAGCGTTCAATTACGTTGGCAGCACGTTCGTATTCGCCGCGCGACATATAGAGGATGGAGAGCCGGCTCGGAACATCGAAATGCCTCATCGGATCCAGGTGGTCTTCGCGGATGAGTTCCTCGTACTGACGCTCCGCGTCTTCCAGATTTCCCGAACGTTTCACCAGGTCCTCGAAGGTGATCGGTTCCGCCAGCCCGGGATGGTTTTCGCGCTCGATTTCGAGCACGTTCCGGTAGGATTCCTCGGCCCTGGCAACTTCGCCCTTGCGGAGGTAAACGTAGCAGAGCATCTCCTGCACCTTGGCGTTTTTCGGGTTCACCCGGGCCATTGCGAGAAACTTTCCGAGCGCCGCTTCATAATCCTGTCGGTTGAAATCTTCCACCGCATCCAGGGTGACGTCCCGGTAATCTTCCGCGTTCCGGATTTCCTTTTGATGGTGCTTGGACATGGAGACCTCCGTATTCTGTCAGTACCAATTATCGGAATACGCGAAATATCCTTTAAATGTCGGTAATTACAGATCATTGACGGGAAGATATGCCGCGGAAAAGCGACAGGGCGCGGAGTTCCCTCTGATAATGGGAACGTGCCACACCGGCAATAAAGGCGATCGCTTCGTTCTCGACGGCGGAAGAGACCGACTTTCCCTGGAAAAAGGACGCGTTTTCATACAGCGAGGCGTCGCGCAGGAAACGTCGTGTCCCGTCGCCCGGAAGGAAGGGCTTTCCCTCCGCGGTGGTGATGTGCCCGAAATCGGCGCTGACGGCGTCCTCCGGCATCAAACCTTCGCCCTGAATCAGGCGAACCAGGAAATGCAGGGCGTATGCGGCGACAGAAAGATCCGAGTCCATTCGCGACAGGACTTCCAGGAGCATCGGATAAAGAGGAAATGTTATTTCTCCGGGTACGATGAGATCGAGCATCTCGAGCACGAGATATAACCAAGCCGCACGGTGTAGATCTTCGACAAGGGAAGGATAGGAGCGGACGAGGCGGACGTCCTTGACCGACCAGGGGGAAGAGGAATCTTTCCTTTCCAGGAGACCTTCCACCCGGTTGGAAACGATCAGGCAGCCGCCGCGCCTGCTTTTTTCACTTCTCGCGCCGTATGCCACGGCGTCGAACTTGCCGAGTTCCGGGTCGAGTAAAGTGTGGACGGAATCAGTCTCCCCGAACGACGTGCGCCGAAGCACAACCGCGTCAAAGCGGGAAAAACGGCCTTCCCTCCCGGACATGAGCCTAGTTTTCCTTGACCTCGTATGGAATTCGTTCCAGGATTTCGTATGTGCGCAGATTGCCGCGCTTGTCGGTAACCTCGCGGACCAGGGCGAACTGACCGGCGCCGACGTAATAAATCTGCTTACCCTTGGCGAGCTTGGGGGTAAATTCCTTGTTCAGCTCGGTCAGCACGCACTCAAAATGGCATAGAGTCTTGCTTTCCTTTTGCCTGATCGCGGTAAAAACGTTGCGGATCGGCAGATTGCAGATCGGACAAACAGGAGAGGCTTCCGTAATCTGCGGCAGTGTTTCGTTTTCGAGTTTTTCGATCTCTTCCAGGGAGAGAAAACGGGGACGCGGCGGATTGTTCCGCTGATCCCGGACGCGGTTGCGATCCTGCCCCTGCCGGCGGTTGTCGTTGCCGCGGTTGCGGTCCTGTCCCGAACGTTCTCCGCCGCCGCGGTTGCGGTCATTGCCACCGCCGCGCCGATCCTCGGGACGGACGTTCCGGTTCTGCTGATCGCGATTGTTCCGGTTGCGGTCGTTATTACCGCCGCCCTGCTGCTGAGGTCGGTTCTGATTCCGGCCGCCCTGCTGCTGGGTACGGTTCTGGTTGTTCCCGGGCTGACGGTTGCGGTCCTGGGGCGGACGGTTCCCCTGCTGCGGGTTTTGCCGATTTTCGCCGGTCCCACCCTGCTGAGGAGGACGATTCTCCCGGGGACGATTGTCGCTACTGGGACGGGGACGATTATCGTTGTTGGGGCGCGGGCGGTTATCCTGCGGACGCGTCTCACGGCGCTCCGGCTGGGTCTGCCCTTCGGCACCCGACTGAGTCGTGTCCTGCGGTTGACTGGCCTCCTGTTGGGCCTGATCGCCCGAAGGCTTGTTGCCCGGGCGGGGACCGTACCAGCGGCGGCGTCTGCGGTTAGACATAGCATCTCCTGCAAAGAAAGAATACTATAACCGATTTTCCGGGATTTGTCAAACGAAGAAATACGGCATCCGATTCAGTATCGACAGGCGCTGCAGCCTCATCTGCCGGGAGCGCGATAATGCGGAGAGTCGCCCCGCTCACCCCAGCCCACGGTTTCGCCGGAAAGCCGTACACGGCCCTCCAGACAGCGCCGACAGTCGTCGGCTTCGTCCTCGATGCAGGGCTTGCCGTCGTAAAGGAGATAATCGGCGCGGTACTTTCGCGGAGTAATGACGGGCATGAGAATATTCGCGCCCGCCTTGAGACCCTTTTCCCGCCCGACGGGATCGATGGCCTGAAGGGCGGTGGTGGAGGCGATATTGACATCCGGTATCCGGAGCCGCGTCAGGGCGATCATCGTCAAACCCAGTTGGAAATTGCGCTCCAGGGCTTCCCTTCCTTCCGGGAATACCTTCGCGAGAGGCGTGTCATGATGAGGCACGTACGGCCCCATGCCGATCATATCGATCCCTTCCGATTCGAAGAAAAGGATATCGTCGGCGAGGTTTTCCAGGGTTTGTCCGGGCAAACCGATCATCACGCCCGTACCCGCCTGATAGCCGATATTCTTGAGCGCCCGGATGCAGGAAAGCCGCTTCTCCCAGCTATGGTCGGAAGGATGGAGCTTCGCGTAAAGGGCGGGGCTGGATGTCTCGATCCGCAAAAGATAGCGATGAGCACCGAGTTCGAACCAACGCCGGTAGACGCTTTCCTCCTGTTCGCCCAGAGAAAGGGTGATCCCCAGACCGTTTTTCGTTTTCTCGCGGACGTCGCGGAGAAAACGGTCCACGGTTTCGATGAATTCCGAATCGGTCCTTTCCCCCGTCTGGAATACGATGGAGCCGTACCCGCGGGCATGCGCCCACATTGCGGCGGACAGGGCGTCGTCATAGTCCATGACATAGCGCCGGACGTTCCGGTTGCTGCGCCGGATGCCGCAGTAGTAGCAATCCTTGGCGCATAAATTGGAGAATTCGATGATGCCGCGGAAATACACCTTGCTGCCGACCGTGGAAAGCTTAAGCTGATAGGCTTCGCGGTAAAGGGTTTCCAGGCGGGCGGAATCGGTTTCGGCCAGCCAGCCGATCATCGTCTCCCGGTCAGGTTTGTCGGACATAGGACTCCCCGGAAAGGTTTAAATGAGACTTATATTGTAACCTGTTTCCGCGATCCTGTCCATCCGCCGACGTAAGAAAAAACGAAGTCAAGACTACCTGGTCTTTCCCGACTGCGTCATGCCCGGCGAAACTCCGCGTTACATGAGATTACCGCTCATTTTTTCCGTAAGGTTCCATGCAAATAAGGCAAATATCGTCTTCGAAATCGTCGCTGCCGCGAAAACGGCGGAGCTTTTCGAGGAGGCTTTCGATGAACTCGCCCGGGGCCAGGGAAGCGATCGCGCGTAATACGTCCGGAAGCTCGCGCGTCTCGAAATCGGCACTGCGATCATAAACATGGACCGTTTCGACGAGTCCGTCGGTATAAAGCAGAAGCCGGTCACCCTCCTCCAGTCTGATAGAATTCTCGACATAGTTCTTTTTCAGACGATAAAGTTCCATGTTGTCCACCACTGAAAGCGGCATCCCGCTTCCCTCCGTGGTAAGACTCTCCACCCTTTCCCCGCGCATGAGGAAGGGCGGGTTGTGTCCGGCGTTGGCCCAGATAAAGGAAAACTCTTTCGGATCGTAGATTCCGTAGAACGCGGTCACGAAATTACCGTCGGTCTGTTCGCTGATCATCTGATTGAGCTGCATCAGCATCTCGGCGGGACGCTCGCGGAGAGGTCCCCCCTGTTGGAGAAAACTCTTCAGCATCGAAGTAATCAGAGCTGCCGGAACGCCATGCCCCGAAACGTCCGAGAGGAAAATCCCCAGCTTGTCGGAATTGCGGTATTGCAGGAAATCGTAGAAATCGCCGCCGATGACCTGCATCGGAAGGTAGGCCGTGGCAATGTGGCGGTTCGGAGGACGTGCCGGTATCAGCTTCTGCTGAATGTGTCTGGCCATCCGGAGTTCGCCTTCCATCGCGAGGTAACGCGCTTCGAGGCGGTTGCGCTCTCCCTCCAGTTCCCGTGTGCGGTCGCGTACGGTGTCTTCGAGCTGCTCCACAAAATGGGCGTTCTGGAGGTTGACCTCGAAGAAATTGAGAAGCAGTTGGAACTCGCGGATCGCGTCTTCCGGGAACGGTTCTCCATCCAGGGCGTTATCGATCAGAATGACTCCGAAAGGTTCCCGGTTCAGGTTTACCGGAAAAACAAGAGCGTCCCGGATACCGGCCTTCTTCCAGATTTCGCGGTCCCGCATCGAGAAGGGATAAGTTTTCGCGTTGACAAGCATCGGACGGTGCTGATTCAGACAACTCCAGAGAACCGTATTGTCCGAAGCGTCCGCGGAGATCGAAACGATGCGCTGATGATAATCGTTCTGGAACCGGTTCCTCCACTCCCGGAATTCCTCGAAGAGCTGCTTGAGACCGCCGGTTAGACCTCGCAGCGCCTGTTCGCGCTCCTCGACCGAAAGGAAACCCGTTGCGTAATAACCCTTGAGGAAGAATCCATCGCGCATGAAAAAGGCCGTGCGGCCCATCCCGAAACCGGCCGGCAAAGCGAGCAGCATGACCAGAAGCTGGATGAGATCCTGCTGCTGGGGCATCCTCTGGAACTGGGTGGTGGACTGCAGGATCAGTTGGAGACTCTGGATACGGCTTCCGAGCGACTTCCGCATCCGGTCGAAATTGTCAGCAAGCACGGCGAACTCGTCTCCCGTGTCGATTTTCCTGACCGACCGGTAATCGCCGTCGAGGATCTCGCGTGTCCAGTCGGTCAGGCTCGTCAGCGAAGCGGTGACGAATCTGCCGATGAAAAGTAGCAGCACCAGGCCGTAAAAGATGAGAATGACCGCGATGAGTAGATTCATGGCCGCCGCGCGCACGATCTCAGAGCCGTAAACCGCCGGATGAATCAGGAGACCGTACCATGCGATCGTGCTTCCGACCGGCCCCCGCACCGGCATGAGTAAAACCCGGAAACCGAGGACGGCTGCCTCGAAGCGATTGTTGAAGTAAGCGGCGTACCGCCCGTCTGCGTCCGCGAAAACCGGCCGTACGCTTTCTCCTTGACGGAGCGCAAGATCGACGGCTTTTCCAAAAACGACTTCACGAAAATATGCCGGTACGTCAATTCCGAGACTTTTCGCGGTCGATTCCGGGATCGTCCGGTTCTCTTCGCGGCTCGCCCAGGCAAGCGGACGAAAATCCGGGCTGAAAATCACGAAATCGGAAAGCATACCCTGGATCACCGAACCGTTGTTGTTTTCCCCGCGGACCCGCGATTTCCAGATCAGCTTCTGCACCGTTTCTCCCGCTGTCCGGGCGACGGCGGAATCGTCCAGTTCGTCCGGACGAATCCCCGACGAAACCAGATAATGGTGCAGGAGGCTCGCGGTTTCGATGACGCCCTGTTTCGCCTGGTTCCGAAGTTCGCTCACATTGTAAACGACGAAAAAAATATCGGCAGTGATCCCCACGAGAAGGACGGAAAGTGCGAGCTTGTAACGGAAGCGCATCCTCACCCGCATGAGTTTCCCGAGAAGCGGTTCCATCAGGGTGAGAAGGATCGCCATCACCAGCAGCGCAAGCACCATGACCTGCAGCATCAGCGTGATCCATTCGGTATCCGGCACCCGCAGGACCGAGTTGAAACCGCCGAAGGAATCGTCCACGCGCCGTGGATTCTCCGCGTCCTGCGTCCAGAGCGGAACGCCCGGCATATTGGTGACGTAAACCACGAATTTATACTGGTTGTCGCCGGAGGGAAACGCGATCTTTAATTCCCATTTGCCCGGTTTTCGTTCCTCCATGCGGTATCGATCGTCCACCGGGGACCAGTCGGAAAAGAAGCCGGCAACCACCACCTTCTCTACAAGGAGATCGGCGCTCCGGACACCGTATTTTTTTTCAATATCGGGAGAAAGCGGCAGAGAGAAGCGGATCGTACGCGGAGATTCCAGCCATTTCCGGACTTGCACGGAAGCGGGACGGATCAGGAGGTAAAGAACCACCAGCAGAAGCATCAGAAGGAAACGGGAGAGCTGTTTCAGTCCGTGCATGGGACACTCCGCAAGCGAAACTATTCAGGCCGGGATTACTCAAAACTACGACATCCGGCAAAACGACCCTTCCTCAGGGGCTCCGTCACCTCCTGCAAACGCTATCATTTTAACCGGTTTCCCCGGATGAGTCAATGACGATTTGATTTCCGGGGCACCCCGCTTTATAATAATTCCGTTGCAAACCTGCCTCCCGTTGTCCAGGGTTGTCTCTCCATTTCCGGAAATCATCCGAAAGACGACCGTCGGAATAGCGGCCGGAATGCAAAATCCGATTTCCGAGGTATTCATGCAGGAATTTTCGCGTGTCCTCGTCCTGGGTTTCACCCGCCGCACTTCCTTCGCCCTCTCCAAAGCACTCTTGTCGAAGGGCTGCCGCGTGGCGGTATCCGACAGCGTGAAAAACGACGAGAAATCCGCCCTTCTCGCGGAGCTTCGCGCTTTCGGGGTAGTGGAAGACTTCCTCGGAAACCAGTCGCCGGAAATTCTGGACACCGGACATTTCGACCTCGTCCTTCCGAGTCCGGGCGTCCCGATGAGCGTTCCGCTCCTCCGGGAAGCCGCGACCCGCGGAATCGAGATCATCGGGGACATTGAACTCTTCTTCCGGATTTACCCCGACAATACTTACATCGCCATTACCGGCACCGACGGCAAGACCACCACGACCACCCTCGTCCATGAAATCGTCAAACGGGAACGGAAAGCCGTCGTCGGCGGAAACATCGGCCTGCCGCTCTTCGAACACTTCGGCAAGCTGGATTCCGATACCGTCGTGGTGCTGGAACTGTCGAGCTTTCAGCTCGAGGGCGTGAAACGCTTCCGTCCTCGCGCAGCCGCCCTTCTCAACATCGCCGAGGACCACCTGGACCGCTATCCCGGAGTCCGGGAATACATGCTCGCGAAGAAAAACATCTTCAAGAACCAGCTTTCCGCCGACACTGCCGTGTTGAACTCCGGCAACGCCTGGTTCGACGAGGTGCGCGAAGGCGTCGCGTCGAACGTGCTGTCGTTCCGATCCGACGGCAAACCCGCCGACGCCTCCTATGATGCGTTTTCGAAGACCGTTCTCGTGGACGGCAAGCCTTACGTCCGGCGCGGGGACATCCGTATGCAGGGCATCCACAACGTGGAGAACGCGATGGCGGCAATTCTCCTCTGCCGCGCCGTCGGCATCACGGACGATACCATCCGCTCCGTGCTCAGCGAGTTTCCCGGCGTGGAGCACCGCATCGAGTATGTCCGCACCGTCGACGGCGCCGACTATTTCAACGATTCCAAGGCCACCACGGTCAACGCCATGGAGAAGGCGCTCCAGAGCTTCGACCGCCCGGTCATTCTCCTCGCGGGCGGCCGCGACAAGGGCCTGGATTTCACGAAGATTCGCGACCTCGCCCACCGGAAGCTCAAGGAACTCGTGCTGGTGGGAGAAGCCTCGGAAAAGATCGACCGGATGATCGGCTATCCAGCGAAATACTATTCCGCCTCGTTCGAGGACGCGGTCCTTCACGCGCGGGCGAGCGCGAGGCCCGGCGACGTCGTGCTTCTCTCCCCCGGTTGCACGAGTTACGACCAGTTCCAGAATTTCGAGGAACGAGGACGGAAGTTCAAGGAAATTGTCGGCGGGTTTTAACACCGAACGGATACGCCATGATAAATCACTATAATTTCAATAACTCTAATAATAAAGCGAAAGGATCTATTTCGCTGTCGCGGTTCCAAACCGGATTTGAAATTCCTGATTCTTCATTCACATTCCCGCCGTGACGAGATTTTCCAACTCCCCTTTCGTCACCTCGGGCATCGTCAGTCCCTGTTTCACAAGTCCGAGGAAATCCGTCCTCGGTATCAGGCGGCCGCCGAGGGATTCCAGGTGCGCCGTATGGACCTGGCTGTCGATCACCGGGAAGCCCAGTCGCTCCAAACGCTTCACGAAAGGAATGAAAGCGGCGCGGCTTGCGTTGGGCTCTCTGGTAAACATCGACTCTCCGTAAAAGACGCGTCCCAGCATCACTCCGTACAATCCGCCCGCGAGAAAGCCGTCCTTCCAGGCTTCCACCGAGTGCGCATGGCCGAGACGATGGAGTTCGCAGTAGCTTTCGAGGATGGCCTTCGTGATCCAGGTGCCGTCCTGACCCGGTCGGGGCAAGGCGGCGCAGGCGAGCATCACCTCGCGGAACGCGCGGTCCACGGTAATTTCGAAGATCCCGGAGTTGAGCACGCGCCGCATGCTTCTGGAGACGTGAAGTTCGGAGGGGAAAAGAACCATCCGGGGGTCGGGCGACCACCACATGATCGGCTGGCCCTCGGAGTACCAGGGAAAAATGCCGTTCCGGTAGGCTTCCAACAGCCGCGGCACGGAAAGATCCCCGCCCACGGCGAGGATGCCGTCCGGCTCGGCAAGTTCCACCGGCGGAAAAAGGACCTCATGTTTCGGGAGGCGGAATACGGGCATTTCAAAAACACCAATAATCCGACATATTGTAATCAAACATGATATTTGCCGTGCAATAAATAATCATCTGCTTATCAATCAGCTGCCGTATAATTCACTATAAGTATCATACGTGTTTTTTGAAATTAGATTATGCCCAAGGGCATCCTTCAACAAGGATATATAATACAAATTGTTCGAATTAGTATTTTTGAAATCAAGTTCAAAATTATACTTTAAATAATCAATGCGTGTTATATCCATAGTAGATTGATCGACATCAATATGTAATCTATTTCTAATATGCAAAATAAGTGATAGCGGTCCAACCCCATATTTTTCAGCTAGTTCATTTATATTATGATCGTTAAGTTGATATTTAATTTCTTCAACCGGAGTCAATAATTCTACCGCAAAAGCATTAGCTCTCTTCTCAATAA
>Ga0326727_10026470_pt1 | contig 10752 bp, 9 predicted proteins | sample MB2enrmetagenome_FD_207643 | JGI IMG/M metagenome (GOLD analysis project Ga0326727, IMG submission 207643) | Lab enriched peat soil microbial communities from McLean, Ithaca, NY, United States - MB29MY | ecosystem: Environmental > Terrestrial > Soil > Wetlands > Peat | place: USA: New York... | reverse complement strand
AATTTTCGACGAAAGGAGGACATTATGTCTGAAAGGGAAATGACAGCAAAACAAATCAAGCCGACTCTCGGCTTGACAGGTGCTGCCATGAATGCCATGGCTTTGATAGCTCCGGGGGCTTTCCTCTGGATCACCTATCAAATTCAGGCATCCGCCACTATTCCGAGCGGCGCTTCCGCGGCGACGAGTATGTGGGCAGGTATTCTGGTAGCTTTGGTGCTGGCGTTTTTAACGGCGCTTTCCTATGCCGAACTGGCGAGAATTTATCCGGAAGCCGGTTTCGCCAGTTGCGCCTACTTTGCGGAGAAGGCGTTTCTCGACGCCCGAAAGGAAAAAAGAGCGGCGCCGACTTCGCTGGCGCGTTTGTCCAAGCTGGTGACCGGATGGGCGGCGCATCTGTTCTACTGGGTTTACCCGGGTGTGATGGTCGCCATGTTCGCGATACTGGTCGGATATATCTGGAACGCGGTTACCGGGCAAACCCTATCGGCAACCAATCTCACGATTATCGGAGTCATCTTCGCTTTCATAGTGGGATTCATTGCATTCAAGGGTGTCCAAGGCTCGACCAAGGTCAACATCGCCATCAACATCATCCAGTGGGTGGCTATTCTGGTATTCAGCGGGCTCGCTATCTGGTACCGCATCTCCAATCCCGAACACACCACGGCTTGGACATTTACCGGTGCTTTCGATATCGTGAAGTTCCACAACATACAAGCGGTTCTGGTGCAATCGACCATAGCCATTCTGATACTGGTCGGTTTTGAAAGCGCCACATCCATGTCGGCAGAGACGAAGGATCCCGGGAAGAATATTCCCAAGGCCATCCTCATTGCCCTTTTTGTACAAGGTGTTCTTGCGTATCTCTTTGAATACTTTGCCGCAAACCTGATGGTCAGCGACAAACTGACGGGAACCGTCACTATCGCGGCAACCAAGACTGCTGCGGCAACCACGCAGATCGTCAAGGGAATGGATGCGATGGCGGCCTCCTCGGCTCCGATCGGCGACATGAGCCGATTGCTCGGCGACCATCTGCTGGGAGGAATCGGATTCGGCTTGATGATTACCATGGCGATTACGGTTGTCATTGCGGTCATCGGCACCACTCTCAGTTGCATGAATACCGCCGTGCGCGTGACCAACGGAATGGCTGCGGACAGGGAGCTTCCGGACTTTCTGAGCTTCCTGCATACGAAGAACAAGACACCGCATACGACAATCTGGGTGCTGGTTGTCATCTCCTGTGTCATCGCAGCCATCGGAATACAATCGGTGGTCGGCTTGACCGGTATTACGCTTGCGTCCAACTTCGGTACTTTCGTACTCTACGGTCTGGTATGTGTCTGGACCATTGTCGCTTTTGCGAAGCGGAAAGATTTCAACCTGTTCCGGCATGGTTTGATTCCCGGTCTGGGACTTCTGATGAATGTTCTGATGCTGGTGGGAATTATCTACCTGAATGTGACCGGAACCTCGGACAACAAGACGGAAGCCAAGATATGCTTCTACATAGCGGGCGGCTTCGCGCTGGTCAGCTTCCTGTACGTCATGGTGACCACCGTCAAGAAGAATTACAGCATGAAGATGATCACCGTCATGACACGACCGGAAAAGCTGGGAATCCTGGTGTCCGTACTGAAGGAAGAAGCTCTGGTACACGGAATGACCGTATCCAAGGTAAAGGGATTCGGCCGCACCTATGGAAAGATCGACCCGGTGGAAAATGAAAGCATCGAAACCAAGATCAGTTTCGTGCCGAAGGTGAAGGTCGATGTCGTGGTCAATGACTGGGATGTTCCGCATGTTCTGTCCATTATGCAGGAAGTGTTGAAGACCGGAAAATCCGGCGACGGCAAGATATTCGTTCTGGATGCCAAGGAAGCCCTGAGGGTTTCCAGCGGCGAAACCGGCGTCGAAGCAGTGTAGGAGGCAACATATGAAAAGGATCGAAGCGATTGTCCGGCCGGAAAAAGCGGGAACGGTAGTCACTGCGTTGGACAAGATCGGCCACCCCGGTATCATGATCAGCGAAATCGAAGGGCATGGCAAGCAGCACGGCGTCCAGGATACGGTCCGCGGTAAGAAGTATACCATCGACCTGATCACCAAGACGCGGATTGAAATCATCGTCAGGGATGCGGATGTAAAAAAACTGGTCGACACGATTCGGGAAGCGGCCCTGACCGGTGAGATCGGAGACGGCAAAATATTCGTTCACCCCGTGGACGATGCCACCCGGGTCAGGACGAATGAGCATGGCGACGATGCCATCTAACCGAATTTTCACGGACGGGAACCGGATCGGTTTCAGCGGCTGTCAGACGATTCTTTTCCTGATCCGGGTGTAACGAAAGACCCTCACAGTTTTCGGCAGGGCGGCCTATGGGCGGCCGTCCTGCTCCTTTTTATCGGTAAAGGCAATACCCTGCCATGTCGATCGCCGGACAGGCTATGAAATTCCGTTTAATTTTCAACCCTTTTTGAACTTCCACCGATTGCGGCGCTGGAACTCGTCGAACCAGGCGTTCTGGTCCAGAGCACGCTTCAGGCGTCGACAGCTCTCGCACTCGCCGCACATTTCCTTGCCGGAATGGTAACAGCTCCAGACATACTCGAAGGGCGCCCCGTTGTCGATACCGAGCCGCACGATCTCCTTCTTATCCATCGCGAGCGTCCAGCATGTGACCTTCGGTTTCGCGAGGGTTGAATATTCCAGAGCCGCATTGACCCGTTCGACAAATTCGGGGGTGTTGTCGGGGAAGGTGGCGCCCTCCTCCCGGTTAAAGCCGACGACGATCATGTCGATCTTCCGGGAGTCGGCATAAGCGGCTGCGACGTTGATCATCACGCCGTTGCGGTTGGGTACCCATACGGCCTTCGCGGTCTCTCCGGCGTAATCGGCGTCGTCGAGGCGGCATTCGTCGAACTTGGGAATGTTGCCCCGCGTAAGACCCGTGTCCATCTGGGCAAGCCAGTCCAGCGAGAGGATGGTGTGGTGTACGCCGAATTTCTCGGCGATCAGTTCCGTTGCCTCGATTTCGCGTGCAACAGCCTTCTGCTCGTAATTGAAGGTGAGAATATCCAGCACCTCGGTTTCAATCATCGCCTGACGAAAATTCACCACTGAATCGAGTCCGCCGGAAAGCAATACAAGCGACCTGGGTTTCACGGAAGGGCACCTCTAATTTCTATAGTTGATTGATTCGTAGGAGAATTCAGCGTTACCGGCTTCCCGGCATGCACCGGTGAATCATTCCCGGGAAAGTTTCACGAAACCGACGACTCTGCCTTTCCAAGAGGGTTATCATGAAGGCCCTCGAAATTTCCCGGAAGCCACCTGCCTTTTTATTCTAAACGGCGACAGGCGAAATGTAAAGCTTTGGCCTGATCCCTTGGATGTCCGCTAAACGCAGGCATTTTCTTTAACGGCCTTCGTGTGTTCCGGCGCCTTCTGTCCGAGAAGGGTATCGAATTTGGCGATGTACTTCGGATCCAGGATCTTTTTCACGATGAAGCGTTTGTAGTCCTGCTCCAGATCGATCTGCTGGATGTATTTGAGAAGCTGCTGGGCAACGTCGTTTCCGCGGGTGGGATTAAAAAAGATGTTGACGATCGGACGCAGGGTAAACTGACTGGAACGGTAATCCTGGACAAAAGCGATCTCTCCCGTATTCAGCAGAACATAATCGCCCAGTGAATAGAGCGCAGTTTCGTTGATTTTCTTTACCATATCGCGCAGAAAAACCTGGACGTAGGTGGGATTGAAACGGCTACCGGAATTCTCCATCAGGTGCGTGAAGGCTTCATCGAAGGCCCAGGCTGCCTTATAAGGGCGCCTGGAGGTCAACGCATCGAAACTGTCGGAGATGGCAAGTACCTGCGACACGGTGTCCAGCTTCTCATGAGAAACGCCGAGCGGGTAGCCGCCGCCGCGATAATTTTCGTGATGCAGAAGTATCCCCTTCTCCACGCGGGGGTCGAAGGCATTTTCGGCCTTGACGATGTTGTAACTGTAAACGGGATGGTTGCGGACGATCTTCCATTCATCCTCTGTCAGTTTACCCGGTTTGTCCCAGATCTCGTCGGGAATAAAGGACTTGCCGACGTCGTGCAGGAGACCGGCCGTGCCGATGGCGTTGAGGAATCCTTCGTCCAGTTTGAGGGACGTGCCCAGCAGTATGGCGATGGTAGAGACATTGACGGCATGGGTATAGTTGTAATCGTCGGTGCGGATGAGTTCAAGCAGGTTGAGATAGGCATCCTGGTTGGAATTGATATCGGTGACGAAGTTCGAAACCACTTCGTTTACTTCCTTCTGGGGGATCCCATGCGACTGCGACTTCACGTTATGCGCGATCTGTTCCACGATGCCCATCGCCGATTCGATGTTTTTTTCACTCACCATGGATTTAGTGAGGTCTTTCCTCAGTTTCAGTTTTTCCCGGATGTAATAAATGGCGGAAAGCCTCTTCTGCTTGAGGCTGTTCAGAAACTCAGGTGTCACGGCTTCGCCTTCCCGGAGAATCAGTTCATTGCCGTCGTCGAAGGCATCGCCTTTGAGGAGCATTCCCGGGTAAAGAAAACGAAGCTGGATCTCGATCTTCACCTTCTCGGTGAGCATTCGTTCCTCCGAACATTCAAAAGGATCAATAAATACGGATAATTCATTTTATCGGACAGACGCGGTTTTGGCAAGCCAAAATCCCTTCATTTGTGCCAAGTTTTTAAAAATTCGAAAGCGGGAACTCATCCGCCGGATTTGACTATCCCGTCCGATAAGTGCATAATTATAGTCGACTATCCAAAGGGAGAAGCAATTACCATGCCGGAAAAAATCATTCAAGTTACAACCATGACGTCCCAGCGGGAAACCGCCGAGGCCATCGCTCAGGCGGTTCTGGAATTGCGTCTGGCTGCCTGCGTCCAGATCGACGGTCCGGTGGAGAGTCACTACCACTGGAAAGGTAATCTGGAGACGGCTCAGGAGTGGCGCTGCGTCATGAAAACCCGGGAATCGCTCTGGCCGAGACTGGAAAGTGTGATCCGCTCGCTTCATCCCTATGAAATTCCGGAAATTCTCGCACTGCCGGTTTCCGGAGGGTTCGGACCTTATCTGAACTGGTTGGAAGTAGAGACCGGCGGCGAGGGGGCATTCTGATGCAGGAACCGGTTTTCAAACGAATCACACTTGAAGACAAGCCTCTGATCGACGCTTTCTTCCTCTCGGCACAGCCGCAGCTTTCTGAATATACTTTTACCAATATGTACGCCTGGGGAAGCTTCCGGGAACTCGAATACGCAAGCTACGAGGGTGGGATTCTCTTTCGTGCCCACCATCGCGGCGAACGTTATTTCCTTTCGCCGGTCGGATATTCCGACTGCGAACGGATATACCGTTTTATGGCCGATTACGGCGCTTCGCACGGATTGGAGAGCATCAAGCTCGTTACCGGGCATCAGAAACACTACGCTCACCTGACCGGCTACCCTGTCGTTTCCGACCGCCCCGACTGGGATTACGTTTATCGCACGGAATCCCTCGCCACCCTCAAGGGATGGAGATTGGACGGCAAACGGGGTTTCGTAAAAAAATTCCGGGAAAACTACCGATCCGAATGGGTTTCGTACGATAATAGTTACAAGGACGCCTGCATCGGTCTTCTCGATAAGTGGATGGAAGGAAAGCGGGAAGGAAACCCCGGCATCGAGGAGGAATACCAGGCGCTGCGGCTTTTCCTCGACCAGTTCGACCGTTTGGGCTGCGTCGGCGGGTTGTTGTTCGCAGACGGTAAGCTCGCCGCTTTCACTTTCGGAGAGCGTCTCAACGACCGCACCTTCGTGGTACACTTCGAAAAGGCGGATACTTCCTTCACGGGCGTGTTCCAAACCGTCTGCAACCAGTTCGTTCTGCACGAAGCCGCCGGGAAGTATGATTTCGTCAACCGGGAACAGGACCTCGGCATCGAAGGAATCCGCAAAGCGAAGACGAGTTGGGCGCCGTTCCGTCATGTCAAGAAATATACGCTCGAACTGCAAAAAAAGTAACAAGTTCCGAATGTTTCGAACACGACTTGCAAAAAGGTTTCTTCAGGAATGAATACCGTTTCCGGGCTTGCCTTATCCCGTCTCCGGCTTTATCATGAGTTACTTGGGGAGGTTTCCATGCCGCGACGTTTCGTCTGCGCCGCCTGCCTCGCGCTTTTTTTGCTTGCACCCGTACTCCTTTCCGCCCTTTGGGTGGACGAGGGCGAACTCATTCAGGGCCAGCCGGTCGAATTCCGCAATTTTAACGGCGATTATACCGTTTCCGAGACGGAGGACGCCATCTCCGGCATCGGAAAGGAGCTCGCGCGGATTTCCGTTTCCAATTATGCCTTTTACACGGCGGAAGACGCTTACTCGATCCTTCACGCCATCGATACGAACACCACCAACCGCCTGTCCGCCGACATCCTATCGGTGGGCAAGGCGTCGAAAGCGCGGCACATCAACGCCATCCGCCTCGTCCTTGCGGCCTACCTGTCCGAGCGTTACGGCTATACCGTACCGGAAGGCCGCGTACTCGCCCTGTTCATTTCCTGGTATAACGGCATGCACCGCGGTGATATGAACTTTTTTTCTTCCCGCTACTGCGCTTCCGCCATTTCCAACCTCGACGCCCGGACTGCGGGCATCGCGTCCAACTACCAGGAATGGCCCGGTGCGACAAGGATCGTCATTCCTCTGATGATGGACGACGTAAAGGTGATCCGTCCCGTCGAAAGCGGCGAGATCAGCGAAAAGAAAGTGATTGAAGCCCTCCGCAAACGCGCCGACCGCGGTCTTCCCGAACGTAAGGAACTCCTTGGCGTCAAGCAGAAGGAAATCGAGGAACGAAAGCAGGAAGTAGAGAAGAAGACGGAACTGGCCGTCGCAAAAAAAGAAACGGTCAGGAAGCAGGAAAAACAGCTCGAGCAGAAAAAGGAAGAACTGGCTTCGAACCGCGAGACGGTCAGCCAGAAAGAGGAAGACCTTCGCGACAAAAAGAAACAAGCCGCTGCCGCGAAGACCGACGAGGAGAAGAAAGAGGCCGGCGAAAAAGTGAAAAAGGCCGAAGCCGATGTCACCGCGGCGAAAACCGCCGAGACTGTCAAGGAAACGGAGGTGAAAAAGACCGAAGCAGACGTGCAGGCCGAAAAAGCCGCTACCGCGAAGGCGGATAAGGACGCTGCCGCCGAGAAGGATAAGCTGGAGAAGAAAGAAGCGGACGTCGAGGCTGACAAAACAGCGATCCGGAAGGACGAGACCGAGGTGAAAGCCGAGAACAATCCGCAGAAGCTCAAGGAAGATCTGGTCCAGAAGGAAGAGACGCTGGCGAAAAAGGAAGAAACGCTTTCCAACCGTGAAGCCGTTGTCGCGACCAATGAGCAGAATGTCGAGGAAAAGAAGAAGGAGCTGGATGTCCGCGAAAACGAGGTCCGCGAAAAGAAACGCGATCAGAATGTTTTCGCAGGAAAGCTTTACTACCTGCGGGTTCGCAATTTCTTCGGCGAGGGACGCTACCACAACGATCTCTACGTCATCAACGGCGTAACCCGACAGGTGGAGAAACGTTCCGCGCTGACCAACATCTCCGGCAAGAAGTTCGATATAGCAATGGACGGCGTGGTGGTCATCGCGCTGCGCGACGAAAAAAGCCCCGACGCCCTCGCACTTCTCGACCGGGACACACTCGAGGTAAAAACATGGTCGAAGGAGCCGGTGTTCTGGAGAAGCTCCGTAGAAATCCGGGACGACAGCGTTTACGCCGTCACGATCTCCAACGACCAGTTCTGGCTGGGCAAGTTCGACAACCACCTTGAGCTTCTGAACCGCTCTCCGATCGAAGTAGACAGGGATACTTTCTTCAGCTTTTACGGTGACTACGTTTACGTAACGGATCCGAATCGAAAAGTGATCGCATTGTCCGGGAAAGACCTCTCCCTGGTGGGTGAAGTCACGGACGCGGAGGATAAGTAACCCTTTATGGATTGGCTCACATCACTGGTCGACCTGATGAACCACCTCGATCTCCGTATGGACAACGCGATCGGGCATTATGGTGCGCTCGTTTACGCTTTGCTCTTTCTCATCATTTTCGGGGAAACCGGCTTCGTCGTATTGCCCTTCCTTCCCGGGGACTCGCTCCTCTTCGCCGTCGGTGCGAAGTCCTCGATGGGCATTCTCGATGTGGAGACGACTCTGCTCCTGCTCATCCTCGCTGCCTTCACGGGAAACATGGTGAATTACGGAATAGGCTGGTTTATCGGGCCGAAGATGTTCCGCCGCGAGAAGGGGAAACTTTTTCGCAAGGAGGGTTTGGAGCGGACACATGCTTTCTTCAACAAGTACGGAGGGGTGACAATCGTGATTTCCCGTTTCGTGCCCATCGTCCGATCATTTGCGCCCTTCGTCGCCGGGATCGGACGGATGCCGCTGACACGTTTTTTCCTGTTCAACCTTATCGGCGCAAGTCTCTGGGTTTCCGCCTTCGTGTCCCTCGGTTATTTCTTCGGAAAGGTACCGATCGTCCGGGATAATTATATTCTTGGCACTCTGACCCTGCTTCTGGCATCGCTCATCCTGATACCGATCATTTTCCAGATCGTCCACAAAGTCCAGGGGAAAAAGAAATCCGAACCGAATGACCATCAGGAAAATTGATTCGTCGCTGCGTCGACTTGCCGTTTGAATATTTTGAAGGGAATTTCATCCATTCCTTTTGAACGATCATCCATCATCAATCGCAGGGGGATTTCATGAGACGCTATTCCCGTTATCTTGTTTTTGCCGTATTCTTTTTCTTGGTTCTTTTTTCCGCAATCCTGTCTTTCGCCCGGGCGGGGGGCGGCGGCGGCGGCAGTCATCATTTCAGCGGAGGAGGAAGTTTCAGCGGAGACCATTCTTTCTCCGGCAGTGGAAATTTCAGCGGCGGCGGGGACTTGTTTTACATTTTTCTGCTGCTGATTCAGGCCGGGCCTGCCGGCTGGATCTCGATGGGCATCATTGCCGTGATCGCATACATCGCCTGGCGTGCTTCACAGAAGAATAAAAGTTCCATTAACCGCATTCAGGGACCTTCCTCCGCAAAACCTTTCGCCGAAGTATCCGGCGCGTCCGATTTCCTCTCAGCGAACGCCGGTTTCGATGAAGCCGCATTTCTCGGGAAGGTTCAGAAGGCATTTCTGGAAGTGCAGGAGGCATGGGCCTCGGGAAACGTTTCTGCCGTGCGGCGTTTCATGACAGCGGGCGTCTATCGGCGCTTCACTACCCAGCTTGCGCTGATGGCGGAGCTGGGACAACACGACGAAATCTCCGGTACCGAGATCCAGCAGTTGTGGATTGACCGCGTCGAGAACGACGGAAGTTACGACATTCTGCACGTTGCAGTCCGAGCGGGAATGTCCGACCGTTTCGTCTGCGAGAAGATGCCGGAGTTGAATTCTCCCGGCGGGTTCGAGGTTTTTACCGAATACTGGTCTTTCCTTCGGAAGCGCAACGCAAAAGCATCCGACGTCTTTTCCAACAGCCTCTGTCCCAACTGCGGTGCAGCTCTTCCCCGGGATCTCGGCGATGCGGGGCAATGTCCTTCGTGCAAGGCATACGTCGACAGCGGCGAGTTCGACTGGGTACTTTCCGAAATTACGCAGTCGGACGACTACCATGCCGACCGCTACCGTGCGTTTCGTGTTTCGGGCCTGGCCGACCGTTTGAAGGACCTTGTCGGCGCCAATGCGGACTTTTGCGTTCAGCTACTCGAGGACAAGGCAAGCGACGCCTACCTTCAGCTCATGCGCGCCGTCTCGGAGCGCGATCCCGCACGCATGCGCCGCTTCACCTCGGACGCCGCATTCGGCAAACTTTCCAATTCCATGCCGGAAGTTCCCTTTTTCTACAACCGTCTTTGGCTGAACGCCGTCAACCTCGTAGCCGCAAAAACCGATGAAGCAATCAACCGGCTTTACTTCGCAGTTCGCCGCAGCAGCCAGCGCGTGAGAACGCAGGGGCAGTCACGGCCGATCCTCCTGGACAGTGCCATCACCGCCGATGAGGATGTCATCGTATTGTCGCGCAGTGCCGATGCTGGCCGGAACCAGGGATCTCTTTACTCGCACCGCTGTCCCTCCTGCGGCGCGCCCGTTTCCGATAGTCTGGAACTCAAATGTCCCTATTGCGGATCAGTCTACAACAATGTGAAAAACGAGTGGATCGTCGACGATCTGATGTCGATGTCAGAATTCCGCGAACTTCTCCGGAAGAACCGCGACGATTTCGATTACGCGCTTCAGAAGAATCTCATGGAACTTTATCAGGTTCGCGATTACGCCTGGAACAACGCACTCCTGATCATGGCCGCCGACGGCGTTTTTCAGGACGAGGAACGGGATCTCGCACTGGAGCTGGCGAAACGATGGTCGATTGACACCAGCGGCGGGAAGCTCGACCACTGGTTCGATCTCGCGAAAACCGGACAACTGGTCTTGCGCATGCCCGACGATCCCGGCAAACGACGCCAGGTGTACAAACTTATGCAGCGCTCCGCGCAGTCTGCGGGAAGCATCAGCCCGGAGGCACAACGAATCCTGGATACAGTGAGGGAAAAGTACCTTTGACGGGAGAGGAGTAGAGCGGAAGAGAGGAAAAGAAAAAGCCGGAGCCGGCGAAGAGCTGACTCCGGCTTTTTCTTTACCAAAGGATAAAGAGACGGAAGGGAAAGAAGGCGAAAGC
>Ga0326727_10026469_pt1 | contig 10752 bp, 10 predicted proteins | sample MB2enrmetagenome_FD_207643 | JGI IMG/M metagenome (GOLD analysis project Ga0326727, IMG submission 207643) | Lab enriched peat soil microbial communities from McLean, Ithaca, NY, United States - MB29MY | ecosystem: Environmental > Terrestrial > Soil > Wetlands > Peat | place: USA: New York... | reverse complement strand
CTTCGACTCGCTTGGGCTTCCAAGATTGACAGTCGCTCAATAGCTTAACCCGCCGAACCGCCGTATACGGACCCGTACGTACGGTGGTGTGACAGGGAAAGCGGGTGACCGCTTACCTATGTCGATTACCCCGGGCGTCTTACTACTTCACTTCAAAAGGAGCGCCAAGCAATGAAACGCATTCGATTTTGCGCGCTAGCAATTCTGATGATCCTGGCGGCGCTTTTCCGGCCGCATCCGGTGAAGACCACGGCAACAACTTCTTCGGCGGTGAGCCCGAGGGCTGTGCGAGCTTCGAGGCCCCCCGAGAAGTTAGACCTATCGGGGAGCTACGGCAAGTTGCCATTGAGCTTCGAGGCCAATCGAGGGCAGACGGATGGAAAAGTCAGATTCCTCTCTCGGGGTGCAGGTTACTCTCTGTTCCTCACAGGGGATGAAGCGGTCCTCAGGTTACGGAGGCCAACCGGTGGCATGCCAGCTTCGGGTCGTTTCCATCTGCGCGAAGGGTCCTCCGTGGCGAGACCGCGGGCACTGTCCTTTGCTGGGGGCTTCCCCAATCTGTTGCTTTTGGCGCCGCCGAACCAGCACCCCGAAAAGCGACTCGACACGCCGTGGGCGCAGAGAGCGGATCCCGTGTCGCCATACTCCTCCCTTCATGGTGCTCGCGACGATACTTCGACGATTCTTCGGATGAGCTTGGTTGGCGCGAATCCCCGCGCCTTAGTGGCCGGCGTCGAGGAACTCCCCGGCAAGAGTAATTACTTCATTGGCAACGACCCGAGGAAGTGGCGCTCCAACGTGCCCACCTACGCGAAGGTGATGTACCGAAATATCTATCCCGGAATCGATTTGGTCTATCACGGTAGTCAGGACGGACAACTCGAATATGACTTCGTGGTTGCTCCAGGCACGGACCCAAGCGTGATCGCGCTCGACGTGGCGGTGGATGGCATGCACACTTCGCGCCGGCGTGGTGGCCCGAGGTCCCAGTTACATTTGGGGGCCGGTGGCGAGCTCCTGCTTGACACAATTGGCGGTGAGGTTAGTCTGCACAAGCCGGTGGTGTACCAGTTGGTGGGCGGCAGGAAAACTGATGTGCGCGGAGATTATCAGTTGCGATCAGAGGGGACGGCGGTTATCAGGGTCGGAGCTTATGACCGCCGGAGACCACTAATTATTGATCCGGTGCTCGCTTACTCGACATATCTGGGCGGGAGTCAGCAGGATACCGGCTCGGCGATCGCGGTGGATGCGGCTGGGAATGCATATGTAACCGGGGTAGCCGGCTCCAGCGACTTTCCTGTCACTGCGGACGCCTTCCAAACAACGAACCACATCTTAAACGGGTACGGTGTTGACGCCTTCGTGACGAAACTGAACTCCGCTGGCAGCGCCTTGTTGTATTCGACGTTTCTGGGTGGAAACGACGATGTCAATCTCACTTTGGCGCTGGCAGTTGATGGATCCGGGGACGCGTACCTCACCGGATATACCGACTCTTACGATTTTCCCACAACTGCGGGAGCTTTCCAGAAGAGTATCTCGGGCGCCTGTGCCGTATTTGTCACCAAGTTGAATCCAACCGGAAATGCCCTGGCTTACTCGACGTTTTTGGACGGCACTGTCAGCAGCTGTACTGATTTTGGTAATAGCATCGCCGTGGACTCGGCTGGAGATGTGTATGTGGCGGGCGTTACTTCCGCAACCGACTTCCCAGTGACGTCCGGCGCCTTTCAGAGGACGAACAACGCCTCGGCCACTGGGAATTCAAATGCTTTTGTTACCAAGCTAAACCCCTCCGGCTCGGGGCTGGTGTACTCCACTTATCTGGGCGGAAGTGGGGGCGACTGGGGGAGCGGCTTGGCCCTGGATGGCTCCGGTCTTGCCTACATCGCGGGGCAAACTTACTCTACTGATTTTCCAGTGACACCAGGAGCCTATCAGACGACAAATAATTCGGGAGGAGGTTTCGGATTTGTAAGCAAGATGAATTCAACGGGGAGTGCGTTGGTCTACTCCACATACCTGGGCGGCAACAGCAATGAGGGACTCATTGTTCAGAGCATCGCCATTGATTCCTCCGAGAACGCCTACGTGGCGGGGGAAACGAAGTCGACCAACTTCCCCGTGACGGCGGGCGCTTTTCAAACCACCAATAATGCCGCGGGGGACACTCCGCTGACTCTGTTCCTCACTAAACTGAACCCGAGCGGCAGCGCACTCATCTACTCCACGTACTTAGGAGGAAGCGTCCAGGACAACGCGACCGGACTGGCTGTTGACGGCAAAGGTATTGCGTATGTCACGGGGTGCACGCAGTCTCCTGACTTCCCAGTGACCCCGGATGCCCTCCAATCGACGACTGTCTCCGGCGAAACCGCCTTCTTAACCCTGCTGAACTCCACCGGCACGGCGCTGGTGTACTCTACCTTTCTCGGTGGATCCATTGGTTCAGCCGCGTCCGGTTTGGTCTTGGACGGTTCCGACAATGCGTATTTGACGGGACTCACTGGCGACTCTAACTTCCCGGTAACTTCGGGGGCTTACCAAACGACGAACAACGCGAATTACGGGATCAACGCGTTTGTGACAAAGTTCTCGACAACCGTTACGGGTCCTTGGGCGAGCTTCTCGGCGCCAGTTCTCTCGTTCGGCTCGCAGACGGTCGGTACTACGAGCGAGCCGTTGACGGAGACCGTTACCAGCGCCGGCACGGCTGACCTCACCATAGCTTCGGTTAGCATCGGGGGCAGCAACCCGAGCGACTTCGCCATAAGCGCCAACAACTGTACAGCGGCCGTTCTAAGACCACAAAGCACCTGTGCGGTCAGTGTGACCTTCACGCCCAGCGCCGCCGGGACCCGAAGCGCTACATTGAGTTTCGCTGACAATGCCTCCGTCAGTCCCCAAAGTGTGGGCCTGGCAGGTACAACTCTGACTGCAACCCCCAACTTTTTACCTGCACCTGGACCCTACGCCTCGGCACAGACCGTAACGATCGCCGACACGACGCCTGCAGCCACGATTTACTACACTACCAACGGGATCACACCCACCACCTCGTCTACCCAATACACCGGCCCTATTACCGTAAGTTCCAGCGAGACGATTGAGGCGATTGCCACCGCCAGCGGCTACTCCCCCAGCGCGGTAGCGACGGCAACCTACACCATTAACCTCAACCTTTCTCCGGCGCCGACCCCGGTGCTCTCACCTGCTCCCGGCAGCTACTCCTCGGCGCAGAGCGTGACGATCTCCGACTCGGCCGAAGGAGCCACGATCTATTACACAACGGACGGGTCAACACCGACCACGATTTCGACTCAATATACCGGCCCCATTATGATCGATTCCACTACAACCATCGAGGCCATTGCGACGGCCAGCGGTTATGCCATAAGCAGCGTAGCCACCGCTACCTACACATTCAGTGTGACCTACACCACACTGGTAGTTTTCACCGGCGCCAATGGTTGGGGTCCGGATTATGGCCCACTGATCCAGGCGACGGATGGAGACTTCTATGGAGCGACCGGCGGGTCGAGCACCGGTGCCACCATCTATAGGTTCACGCCGACCGGCACGTTGACGACGCTTTACACGTTTCCTGCTAATCAGTGGGGCGGGAACCTCTCGGGCGGCCTGGTCCAAGGTACAGACGGATACTTCTACGGAACGACGAATCACGACGGGCTCAATAGCTATGGCACCGTCTTTAGAATGGATTCGTCAGGAAACCTGACGATCCTGTATAACTTCTCCGGCCCCGACGGGATCAATCCCTTTGCCGGACTCGCCCTGGGATCGGACGGGAACTTCTATGGGACGACGGCGGTTGGCGGAGTGAACGGCTGGGGCACGGTTTTTAAGATCACGCCGGGAGGCACACTGACTACCCTGTACGACTTCGCCGAAACCGATGGGTCCTTCCCTATGGGCGTTTTGATTCTAGCCTCGGACGGGAACCTCTACGGGACCACCAGCGAGGGCGGCGCCAACCTCTGCACAGTTGAAGGCAACAGCGCTGGTTGCGGAACGATCTTCAGAATGACCCCGGACGGTACGCTGACCACCCTCCACAGCTTCAACGGTGCTGACGGTTTCACACCGTACGCCGGGCTGCTCCAGGGCACGGACGGGAACTTCTATGGAACCACCAGCACCGGCGGTCCCAACGCCAGTTGCACGGTTTTTGCCCTACTCACCAGCTGCGGAACCGTCTTCAAAATGAGCCCGGACGGCACGCTGACCACCCTGTACGATGTCGACGATACCTACGGCGGTGTCCCTTATGCGGGCTTGATCCAGGGCACCGACGGAAATCTCTATGGGACCATCAGCGGGGGGTTGTCTGGCGCGGGCTCGATCTTCAGTATCACGACTGCGGGCACGTTCGCTACGCTGCACGCTTTCGGTCTTCCGGATATAGCTGCCCCCATGGCTGCTTTACTCCAGTTCACTAACGGGGTTTTCTACGGCACCGCCTGCTGTGGCGCTGGCGGTGGCGGTGGGATCTTCAGCCTCAATGTGGGTTTGGGCCCCTTCGTCACAACCAGACCCGCTCAGGGCGCAGTGGGAGTCCCCGTCATCATCCTCGGAAACAACCTGACAGGCGCGACGAGCGTCAACTTCAACGGAACCGCGGCTGCCTTCACGGTAGTATCGAGCACGGAAATCACCACTATGGTTCCGGCCGGCGCAACGACGGGCACGGTGCAGGTTGTAACGCCCGGCGGCACACTTACGAGCAAGGTCCCCTTCCAGGTGGCAGGGACAGTGCCACAAGCATTTCCGCCCGCCTTCAGCATCCCGGGCGGCACTTATAGTACAGCCCAGACAGTGTCGATCTCCGATGCAACACCTGGGGCTACGATCTACTTCACGACGAATGGAACCACCCCGACGACAAGTTCGAAACAGTACAGCGGTCCAATCACGGTCAGTTCCACCGAAACGATTGAAGCGATTGCCACCGCCAGCGGCCACTCCACCAGCGCCGTGACGACCGCGACCTACACCATCGGGTCGCTGCCGGTTGCCGCTGCTTCGCCTAGCTCACTCACTTTCACGGCGCTCATGGTCAATTCCACAAGCAGTCCGCAAGCAGTTACGCTGTCCAACACCGGCACCGCCGCTCTTGCCGTGGCCAGCATTACGGCCGGCCCCAACTTTGCGCAAACCAACAATTGCGGCAGCAGCGTGGCAGCGGGCGGTTCCTGCACGATCAACGTCACCTTCTCGCCCACCAAGGGCGGATCCCTGACCGGCACCGTGACCATCACCGACAACAGCAACAACACGACCGGCAGTACCCAAACCGTGAGCCTGAGCGGCACCGGAGAGGACTATACGCTCACCCTGCCGTCCGGGTCTTCCTCCTCCGCCAGCGTTAGCCCGGGCGGGAGCGCCACTTACACCTTAGCCGTGGGGACTGAAGGTGGAATGAGCCAGAGCGTCAGTTTCAGTTGTACCGATTCCGCCTCGGAATCGACGTGCACGGTATCCCCCAATCCCAGCATGCCCGGGAGCAACATCACGGTGACGGTTTCCACCACCGCCGGTTCGACACTGGCGCCGCGCATTCTTCCCCCGCCGCGCTTGCTCGGCCCCCTGGCAGTGCTAGCGCTAGCTCTGCTTTTGGCCTCGGCGGCTTGGGCATTGCGGGCCGGGGGCCAGCGGCGGAGGGTGTTTGTGCCCCTAGCAGCGACACTGTTGTTCGCCCTGGCGCTTGCCGGCTGCGGCGGAGGAGGCAGTTCGAGTAGTGGTCCTCCGCCCAATCAGGGGACGCCCGCAGGCACCTACAACTTGACGGTGACCGGCACGGCAGGTTCCGGCTCCACCGCCGTGAGCCACAGCATGACGCTTACGCTCACGGTGTCCTAACCAGTCGGGGCCCGCTTCAGAGACCGACTCGGTGGTAGACAAGGCGAGTCCCGAGTGGGGGATTCGTCAGCCGTCTTCCCTGGCGGCGGTGGTGACCAACCCAGCGCCGGGTGGAGGTACCTCAAACTCGAAAAACTTCACGGTGAATCCCTGATAGGGGTAAAGCTTGCCCCGCTTCGATAAGGGAAGAGCAAGCCGTTCCCCTCCACTGGCGGTGCGTTGCGGCAACTCGCGGAGTTCGCTGCCGCTTCACATTGCGAGCTTGCACCCATTTCTTTTGTCCCAACTCTTGATCTGGCTGATCTCCAGCAAAGATGGCGGTGCGCAGATGTGAACCTCGACGTCGAACGGGCCAATCGTTGGACAACCCTTGCGGAGATGGGGAGCGTGCCGTCAATCGCCAACGCGGACTTATGCGGCCCGCAAAGCACAGTGCGTGGTTTCGGGGCGCGTTGCCAGCAAAGGGCAAGAAAAGGGCAAGAAAAGGGCAAGGAGATACTTGACATCCCTGAAAGTGGGGAGGGTATGAGCGCCATGTGACTGGAAATAGGTAGATTACGGGCGAGCCTCGAATCGCGACCCCATGGTTGCACACCATGCATAAGACCGATCCTCCGGTGTGCAATCAACTCATTTGGAATCAGTTGGTTAGCTGGTGGACCTGGGGAGGTTCGAACTCCCGACCCCATGGTCGCAAACCATCCGAAAGACAATTTCTCCATGGTTGACGGCCTTGTATTTTCCTTGACACACCTTGACGTTAGGCGTACCTTCAGTTTGACAGTTTACCACGAAACCGGACGAAACATGACGTAATTTGCTGACGGCGGTAAACCGGGCGTAAACCGGAGGTGAAGGATGAAACGGAAAGTCATAACGGGCACGGATGCCGAAGGCAACCCGGACGCGGTAACCGTGGCCGAGGCAGCAGAGTGGGCGGTCGGCGAGATGCAAGCCGTCTCCGCAGAGCACGGGCCGGACACGGCATTGGTTTTCATTCCCGAGGCGGACGGCCTGCCGGACAGGTTCACGGCACTGAAGCCGGACACGCCAGGACTGCGGGCAGCTGTCGAGACTCTTCTCGCCGACGGATGGACGCCCATCGGTTTCTTGGTGTTCGAACGGCAAGGCGGAGTCGTGATCCTGAAGCACGTTCTTTTCGACATGCCCGAAGAGGCGCCTCCGAGCGCACTCAAGGTGCTGGAATGGGTCAAGGGCGAATACGCGGAGGCGAGCCACCTGAGAGAAGTCAAACCGTCCTGAGAACGGGAGCTAATCAACCATGCGAACGCCTGCGAGTTACATGCTTTTCACGGCGAGGGCGATCGAGAGGATCCCGACGCCGGAGAAGCGCGCCACCTACCACGATGTGCAGGTACGGGATCTTGGCCTGCGCGTGGAGGCGACGGGCCGCAAATGTTTTTTCTGGTTCAGGAAAGTGCTGGGGCGGCCGACCTTCAAGCTGGTCGGCACATTCCCGCAAACGAGCGTTCAGGAAGCGCGGGGCATGGCGATGGAACTGAGCGGGCAACTCGACAAGTTCAGGCGCAACGACTATCAGACGCCGAACCCGTTTCAAGACCATCGGACGGAGCCCACCTTGGGGAGACTCTTCGAGCAGTACACGGCGATGCAGCTCAGGCAATACGCCAAGCGCGCGGAGGCCGCGGAGCGCGAGGCTCGCTATGTGTTCAAGCATATGTCGGCATGGAGCGACCGCAAGCTGGGCCACATCACGCGGCGCGACGTGCTCGACCTTCACGCCGACATCGGAGAGAAGCATCGGACTCAAGCCAATCGCGTTTTGCAGCTTCTCAAGGCCATGTACGGGTTCGCGCAACGGACGGAGATGTGGAGCGGGCAGAACCCGGCCATGGGCGTCAAGCTGTTCCACGAAGAGAAGCGCACTCGCTTCGTACAGCCCGACGAGCTTCCGAGACTCTTCATGGCGCTGCGAGATGAGCCGAGCGCCGACCTTCGGGACTTCGTGCTGCTCTGCCTATGGACGGGCGCCAGGAAAAGCGACGTTCTCTCGATGCGCTGGGAGAACGTGTGGCTCGCCGATAACCGCTGGGACATTCCCGATCCGAAAAACAACGAGCCGTATCCTGTGCCTTTGACGCCAGAGGCAGTGTCAATCTTGAGCGAGCGGCTGAAAGTGCGCCGGGAGGGCAACCCGTGGGTGTTCCCCTCAAGCGGCAAGAGCGGGCACGTCACGGACCTCAAGAAACGCTGGCACGCCTTGCTCGAGCGCGCCGGCATCGAGGATCTTCACATCCACGATCTGCGCCGGACACTCGGGAGCTGGCAGGCGGCACAAGGGAGCAGCTTGCTCGTGATCGGAAAGAGTCTCGGCCACAAGTCAACGGCCGCCACGCAGATCTACGCCAGGTTGAATCTCGACCCGGTGCGCGCCTCCGTCGAGGCCGCAACACGGGCCATGATCGTGGCCGGCGCGAAAGAGGCGAAGGCGCTAGAGGCGGCCAAGGCATAAAAGCGGAAACTTGTTCCAATTTTTTCCTTGACACGGTTTTCGCTCCGCTGTAAATTGGTTTTCTGCAGAGAGATCTGCAGGGCAATTCAATAGCGTGCAGGAGCAAAAAGCCCCACGCAAATTCCCGGCGATGCCGGGTATTTGTCGTGGGGTTTTTTATTTTGGCCTGCGGCATTGAGGAGGAGAAAAAGATGGCTATTCCGAAATTGTATGCGACGCCCGAGGCGGCTCCCCTGATGGGCCAAAAACCGCCGACGCTCGAGAAATGGCGCTGCTACCGCACGGGGCCAGAATACGTGAAGCTGGGCGGAAAGGTTTTCTACACCGAAGAGGCGATCTCTAACTGGATCGCGCGCAACACGCGCGGCGGCGCGAAGCCGGCGCACGGCGGCAAACGTTAGCCACACTTCCGGCCTGGTGGGGCCGGGGAAGTGGATTGTCAAAGGAAACCAGTGTGGAACGACAGAGGCAAGGTAGCACAGATGACGCTGAAAAATCAACTCCCAAAGGGTTCGTGATGATCGAGCGGAGTTTGCAGAGGGATACCCAGTTGAGCTTCGAGGCGAGGTCGTTGGCGCAACTGATTGCCGGATTCGAGGGGCAGGACGGCAAGTCATGGCCGGGCGTGGCCAAGTTGAAAGAGCTCACCGGGTGGGGTCCGCGCACGATCATGAGATACAGGACGGAGTTGAGGCGCGCTGGGCGCCTCAAGCGCCGGCGGCACAGGCAGCCGAGCGGGACATTCTACGGCAGCGAGAAGTACCAGACGGTGGGCGTGCTGCACCCGCCGGACCCCGCCAGGGCAAAGGGGAAAGGATAGTATGTTATCCACTTTTGAAACATCTAGCCCCTGTTCCGTTTTTCGCGAATCCGTCAGCATCGTTCTGCCCAGTGTTTATGCGGTTCCTATCCAAAGTGCACTTTTCCTGCACTTTGGCTGGAACCCGCCAAAAATGCGGCTTCCATCCAAACTGCCAAAAAACCACAGTGTGGAGAAATCCACAGTGTGGGTTTTTGGCACTTATAGTAAGAATCATTTCAGTACAGTAAGAATCGCGGTTCTCTCGTTGGTAAGGTTTTGTCAATTCGTCAAGAGAAAGGTATTTGCAGTAAGAAGTAAACCCCGAGCGGAAAAGCACTTCTTCTCTGACGGATTGACAAAGGCCGACCGGAAAAGCTGAAGGCGGAGGAAACGCACATGGGCTTCATCGGCGAACACCAACCGGACGCGCGCGAGCGGGATGCGAACGCCCCGCCGGGGATCACTCTCTGGCAGGTGTTGGACATCGACCAGAGATGCATCCCGTTCGGCAACGCGATGGGGGCCGGCAGAATCGCTTGGTGGTGGGGCGAGTGCGGCCGCCCGGCGGGGAAGGTTGCGCTATCCGTGTTCCTGCACCATTCAATCAACCGCTGCGTGAAGGACGGAGTTCGCTACCCGAAGATCGTGCTCAAGAGGTTGAAAGAAATGCAGCGAGGCGAGTGGGAACCCCGCGACTACTCCGCGGCGGCGATCATGCGGCGCGGTGGCTTTCAGAGCGCAGGGGAGATCATGCGCGGAGGTTCCGAGGATCGGGCGCCCACGTGGGACCAGATCATGCGCTAGGGGAGTCCAAATTTTGGACGGAGGCGAGGATGCGGGAAGGGTGAATCAGGCGGCGCTGGCGCAGCCGGCCGGACCCCCGCGGAGTGGCGACCCCATGGCTTCTATGCACGTGGCCATGGCTCATAACATGCCAATGATGCGACACTTGCTCTTAAGATGGAACGTGCAGTTTACTTCCGGCTTACGGATGAACGATAGCAGATAAGCGCACAAGGCACGGCTTGAACGTCCTGACGGTTCGGGTGAAGGTCCGCGGTCTGGGGGCCGTTGACAGGCGGACGGCGGCGGCAATCAAGGTAGCCGAAGGAAAGCGGCTCATGTACAATGGACCGGAGGCTGCCTAGCGGGAAAAGAAAAGGCCCGCTGACGGGCGGGCCTTCATTGATCATCGCATCGGAGAATACATTGTAAGGTAGGAGTGTGTCCGATGCAAAGCGAAAACGATTCTCTCGATGTCTATAGGGTTCGTTGCAGGATGATCGAAAATGGACTCGCGCTACCTCCCGAATTGGTCCATAAGCTCAGCAGAGGGCTTTGCTGCCATGATTTCGCAGACCGAGCCGGATTCTGGAATAATCTGAAGAAAGGAATCAAACGAGCGTTCAAACTGTTGGGCGGTCTCTGGCGGGGCATCTCGATAGCCTCCAAAATGAAATCTCGCACCTGAGAGGACGATGGTACAGGCGATGTATTGACCTAGACGCTCGAAAATGGTGCGGGCATCAATTCTCAAATTAGTTTCGTCCAGATGCTCAATGCGCCCAAATAT
>Ga0326727_10026468_pt1 | contig 10752 bp, 7 predicted proteins | sample MB2enrmetagenome_FD_207643 | JGI IMG/M metagenome (GOLD analysis project Ga0326727, IMG submission 207643) | Lab enriched peat soil microbial communities from McLean, Ithaca, NY, United States - MB29MY | ecosystem: Environmental > Terrestrial > Soil > Wetlands > Peat | place: USA: New York... | reverse complement strand
TCTCGATAGAGGTCTCGCCTCATCTCGCCCACGACACCGAGGGCACCATCGAGTCCGCACGAGGGCTGCACGAACGCATCGGCCAGCCCAATCTCCTGGTGAAGATCCCCGCCACGCCAGAAGGCCTAGGGGCGATCGAGGCCATGATCGCCGAAGGGCGCAGCGTCAACGTGACCTTGATCTTCTCGATCGATCGTTACCGGGAAGTTGTCGGGGCCTACCTTTCAGGCCTGGAGAAGTTTGTCGAGAAGGGAGGGGACGCCTCCAAGGTGGCCTCAGTGGCGTCATTTTTCGTCAGCCGCGTCGACACCGAGACCGACCGCCGTCTCGAGCAGATCGCGAAGGACCAATCGGGCTCCCCCACGGCGACGCTCGCCCTGGCTATGCGCGGCAAGGCGGCCATCGCCCAGGCCCGGCTCGCGTACCGGGCCTACCTGGAGCTGTTCGCGGGACGGCGGTGGGAGGCCCTGAGAGATGCCGGGGCTCGTCCACAGCGCCCACTGTGGGCCTCCACCTCGACGAAGAACCCCGCCTATGCCGATCTCGTTTACGTCGACTCCCTCGTCGCTCCCGACACGATCAACACGATGCCGGAGGAGACGCTCGAGCTGTACATGGACCACGGGAGCGCCGTGCGGGTCAGCGAGGCCGATCTCGCCGAGGCCTCCTCGAGCTTCGAGCGCCTCGCCGAGTGCGGGATCGACATCGCGGATGTTGCCGCAGTGCTCGAGACCGAGGGGGTCGCAGCCTTTGCCGCCTCCTTCGACGACCTTCTCGGCAAGCTGCACGAGAAGGCGAACGCGACAGGCCCGGGTCGTTGACGTCGGACCTGCTGCGACGGCTCCAGGCCCGCGACAAGACATTGTGGCCCGAGGGCAACGTCGCTCCCGATCGTCTTGGATGGCTCGACTCGCCACGGCGGATGCTCGAGAGGGCACGGGCCCTCAGGAGCTTTGCCGACAGCGTCGATCAGGACACGATCGTGCTGCTGGGCATGGGCGGCTCCTCGCTCGGCCCGGCAGTTCTGGCTGCGGTCAGGGACCGGCTCGGTGCACCGCCGGGACGCCGCGTGGTCGTCTGCGACACGACGGACCCCGCGACGGTCGCGGGACTGCCGCTCGAGGACGCCTTCATAATCGTCTCCTCGAAGTCCGGCACGACGCTCGAGCCGAACGTGCTTTTCGCCTACGCCCGCGGGCGCGTCGGTGATCCCGCCCGGTACGCGGTGATCACCGATCCCGGCACTCCCCTGGCGATTCAGGCCGGTGAGCTCGGCATCCGGCACCTGTTCGAGAATCAGCCCGACATCGGCGGCCGGTACTCCGTGCTGTCGCTGTTCGGCCTCGTCCCGGCAGCGCTGATGGGCTACGACGTAGCCGAGCTGTGCGAGCGCGCGCTCGACACCGATCGGGAGGAGGCCGTCGCTCTCGGCGAAGAGATGGGCCGCGCGGCGCTCGAGGGACGCGACAAGACCACCATCGTGGTGGACGAGCAAATTCGCTCGTTCGGACTATGGGCCGAGCAGCTCATTGCCGAATCGACTGGGAAGCAGGGCCGAGGCTGTGTGCCGGTGCCGACGACCGAGGACGAGCGCGGTGACGACCGCCATCTCATCCGGGTCGCGCTCGAGGACTCCGAGGGCCTGGCGGCGGAATTCTTCCGTTTTGAGCTGGCAGTCGCCATCGCAGGCCACGCTCTTGAGGTCGACCCCTTCGACGAGCCCAATGTCGCCGAGTCGAAGGCCAACACCTTGAGAGTGCTCGCTGCCCTGCCGCTCCCGTCGCTGGAGTCATCGGCTCCCGAGGACACAATGGCCCTGATCGCCGCACAGCTCCACCGGGACGACTACGTGTCGTTGCAGGCCTACCTGCCCTACGGTCAGGACGACGAGCTGGAGGCGCTCCGCCGCAAGGTGCGGGACGCGAACGACGGGATTGCCGTCACGGCGGGTTACGGGCCGAGGTTCCTGCACTCGACCGGGCAGCTCCACAAGGGCGGCCCGAACAGCATCGTCGCGGTCCAGCTGGTCCGCTCCTCGCCTTCGGCCGTGTTGGCGGTCCCCGGTGAGCGCTACGACTTTGCAACCCTGATCAACGCCCAGGCGATCGGCGACCACCACAGCCTCGTGGCCCACGGCAGGCGAGTGATCCGCGTCGAGCTCGACGAGCTGAGCGAGATCCGCTGAGCGCCCACCTGCAGCGCACAGGACGCCAAGGAGGCAACACGATGAGGATAGGCATGGTCGGCTTGGGGAAGATGGGCGCCAACATGACCCGGCGACTTATCGACAAGGGCCACGAGGTGGTCGGTTTCGACCTCGGAGCCGAAGCGCGCGCGACGGTGGCAACCTACGGAGCCGACACCGCCTCGAGCGTAGAAGAGCTGGCCACGAAGCTGTCTGCTCCGCGCGTCGCCTGGGTGATGGTGCCCTCCGGCAAGCCGACCGAGGAGACGGTGGCGTCGTTGGCGGAGTGCTTCGAGGCGGGTGACCTCGTGATCGACGGTGGCAATTCGAACTATAAGGAGGCCGCTCCCAACGCCGCCCGGCTTGCCCGGCGCGGCGTGCACTTCGTGGACGCGGGCACCTCCGGTGGAGTCTGGGGCCTGGAGAACGGCTACTGCCTCATGGTGGGTGGCAGCCCGGAGGCCGTCGCGATCGCGGAGCCCGTCTTCCTGGCCCTGGCGCCCGAGGGCGGTTACGCGCACGTCGGCCCCGTCGGTGCGGGCCACTTCGTCAAGATGGTGCACAACGGTATCGAGTACGGGCTCATGGAGGCTTACGCCGAGGGCTTCGAGCTGCTCTCCGAGGCCGGCGAGTACGACCTCGACCTGCACCAGATCGCCGCGATCTGGAGGTACGGCTCGGTGGTCAGGTCGTGGTTGCTCGAGCTCACGGAGCTCGCGCTCAGGCCGGGTTCGGGCTTCGACGACATCGAGCCGTTCGTCGTCGACTCCGGGGAGGGCCGCTGGACTCTCGAAGCGGCGCTCGAGCGCGACGTGCCAACGCCGGTCATTGCGGCCTCGCTGTTCCGGCGCTACGAAAGCCGCGAGACGAACTCGTATGCTTTGCGGCTGCTCGCAGCTTTGCGGAACCAGTTCGGGGGCCATGAGGTTCTCCGCGCCGATCAGAAGGCCTCCTCATGACCGCACAATCGGCTCAGGCCAAGACCCCGGCACTTGCGCTCGTGATGTTCGGTGCGTCCGGAGACCTGACCGCGCGGAAGCTGCTGCCGGCCCTCGCTTCCCTGGCAGGCGAGGGGTCGCTCGCCGAGGGCGTCGCGCTCGTAGGCGTCGCTAGAACCAAATGGTCGGACGACGATTTCCGCGATCACTGTCTCGAGGCCGTTCCCGACGCCAAGCCCGCCTGGCTCGAGATGGTGAAGCGATTCCGCTACGTGGTAGGGAACTACGACGACGATGCGACCTTCTCGAAAGTCGCCGAGATCCTCACCGAGCTCGATCGCCCGGGCGCCGGCGGCGGCGCGGCGGGCAACCGACTCTTCTACCTCGCCACCATCCCTGCCCTCTTCGGCGAGGTCGCCCGAGGCCTCGCCCGCCACGGTCTGAACCGCCCGGGACCTGGGGGCACGTTCTCCCGGCTTGTGATCGAAAAGCCGTTCGGCAGGAACCTCGAGACGGCCAAGGCCCTCGACGAGACCCTGCACGCGTGCTTCGAGGAGAATCAGATCTACCGGATCGACCACTACATGGGCAAGGAGACCGTGCAGAACGTGCTGGCCCTCCGTTTTGCCAACTCGATCTTCGAGCCGGTCTGGAACAGGCGCTACGTGGGCCATGTGCACGTCACAGTTGCCGAGTCCCTCGGCGTCGAGCACCGAGGCTCGTTCTACGAGAGTGCCGGGGCCCTGCGCGACATAGTGCAGAACCACGTCATGCAGGTGCTGTCGCTCACATTGATGGAGCCGTCGGCGACCATGGACCCGACCTCGATCCGAGACGAGAAGGTCAAGCTGCTGCGGTCGATCATGGCTCCACGCCTGGACGAGATCGAGGCCGGGGTCGTACGCGGGCAGTACCGGGCAGGCACGATCGATGGCCAGCGCGTCCCGGGCTACCGCGAGGAGCCCGGCGTCGACCCGCACTCAATGACCGAGACCTTCGTCGCGATGCGCCTCACGGTCGACAACTGGCGCTGGGCGGGCGTCCCCGTCTTCATCCGCACCGGCAAGCGGCTGGCGAAGCGGTCAACAGAGGTCGTGATGGTCTTCCAGCGGCCCCCTCATCTCCCCTTTGCCGGCAAGCTCGTGCGAGGGCTCCAGCCGAACGCGTTGATCTTGCGGATCCAGCCGGACGAGGGCATCTCGCTTCGCTTCGGGGCCAAGGTTCCCGGCCAGGACTACCGCGTTCGCAGCGTGGCGATGGAGTTCTCCTACAAGGACGCATTCGGGGCAGCGCCGCCCGACGCCTATGAGCGGCTCCTTCTCGACGCGATGATCGGCGACCCCACGCTGTTCATCCGCACCGACGAGGTCGAGCAGGCCTGGCGGCTGCTCGAACCGGTCCAGGAGGCCTTTTCCGAGGGGTACCCCCATCTCGCGCTGTACGACGCAGGCACCTGGGGGCCGCTCGAAGCCGCGCGGCTCCTGGAGCCCGAGGGATACGAGTGGGTGAATCCGTAAGTGGCGCTCCCGGCCGGCTGAGCGTCCCCAACGGCGAGCTCCGCCTCGTCGACGATGTGCCTGCGGCTTTCGCCGAACTGGTGGCCGAGGAGGTCGACCTCGCTCTTTGCGACCCCGGCCGGCCAAGCGACGAGCCGTTTCGTCTCGTGCTTTCGGGTGGCTCGACTGCTCGCGCCTGTTACGAACAACTGGCCTTGACGCACGGGCTCGACTGGAGCCGTGTCGAGTGCCTCGTCGGTGACGAGCGGTGCGTGCCGGCGAACGACCCCGACGCGAACCAGGCGATGATCCGCGAAGTGCTCGTCGACCGTGTGGAGCCACACCCGCGGTTCGTGCCCATGGACTGCGATGCTCCGCCGCAGGCTTACGAAGCAGTGATAACTGCTCGCCCCGGTCTGGATCTGGTGCATCTCGGGTTGGGCCCCGACGGCCACACGGCTTCGCTCTTTGATGCCTCGAGCGCACTCGAAGCCCCGCCCGGGAGGCTCGTGGAACACAACGTGGATCCCTCGGGCCGCAATCGGCACTCGCGCCTGACCCTGACACTGGCCGGTATCGCCCGCGCCCGCCTCGTCGTGTTCAGCGTCGCGGGCGCAGACAAAGGCCCGGCCATGTCGAGGGTCCTCCACCACGAAGATCTCCCGGCGACACGGGTGCAGGCCGGTCGCGTGGTCTGGCTGTGCGGGCGGGAGGTGATCGACTCGCAAGGACTTGCCCTAGGGTAAGTCCATGATGCAATACGCCCGAAGCGCCGGTGACTACCTCTGGAGCGTCCGGGACAGCGCCGGGTCGAGCGACCAGTCGCATCTGAGCGACGCCGAGCTGCTGGCGGCGCCACTGGAGGAGCTTTGCTCCGGGGCGCGCGCCATCCGCGACCGCCGCTACGGGACTCGAGTCACGTTCTCCCCGAAGGTCTTCATCCCGCTCACGATGCTGTGTCAGGACCGTTGCGGCTACTGCACCTTCGCGAAGCCGCCGGCTCGCCTGACTCAGGCCTACCTAGGCCCTGAGGAGGTCCTCACCATCGCCCGGGCGGGCGCAGAGGCCGGCTGCCACGAGGCCTTGTTCACCCTCGGGGAACGTCCGGAGCTGCGCTACCCGATGGCGGCGGCGTGGCTCGCGGACCACGGCTTCACGTCGACCGTCGAGTATCTGGCCGAGTGCTGCCGGCTGGTCGGAGCCGAGACGGGACTGCTTGCACACTCCAACGCGGGCGCGCTGTTCGCCGACGAGCTCGCCCAGCTGCGAAAGGTTGCGGTCAGCCAGGGGATGATGCTCGAGTCTCTCTCCGAGTCCCTGGCGTGCCACCGCGTCTCGCCGGACAAGGTGCCGGCCCGGCGGGTCGCGACCCTGGAAGCCGCCGGCCGGCTTCAGATCGCCTTCACGACAGGCATCCTCGTCGGCATCGGCGAGACCCGAGCTGATCGCCTTGTCGCGCTTCGGGCGATCGCCGCCAGCCACGCCCGGTACGGTCACGTCCAGGAGGTCATCGTCCAGAACTTCCTCCCCAAGAGCGGGACGGCGATGCAAGCCGTGGCGCCGTGCCCAAGCGAGGAGCACCTCTGGTCGATCGCCGCCGCCCGCCTCGTGCTGCCTGCGGAGATCCACCTCCAAGCGCCCCCGAACCTGACGGAGGACTTCGCGACGCTGCTTGACGCCGGCATCGACGATTGGGGCGGCGTGTCCCCGGTGACGGCCGACCATGTGAACCCCGAGCGCGCCTGGCCGGCCCTCGAACGGCTGCGTGAGGTGACCGAGCAGCACGGCCATGTTCTCGCCCCTCGTCTGGCCGTTCATCCCGAGTGGGCCGGGACGAGCTTCGTCGCCGAGGAGCTGCGTCATGCGGTGTTGGACCGCTCGGACGCCGAGAACCTCGCACGGGACTCGAACTGGTGCTCCGGAGGCGAGGAGCCTCCCCCGCGGCTGCTGGGTGACAGCTCGTTGCTGTGGGCAGGCCGCTCCAGGCGCTCGTGCATGTCGGACCGTTCAGACCGCTCCAGCGGTGGTGTAGGGCGCACGAGCCCCTCGAGAGCAGCTGGAGCCGTGGGTGAAGTGCTGGAGGGTGTGCTCGCGGGTCAGGAGGTCGGTGAGGACGAGATCGTCACCCTGTTCGGAGCTCGCGGCCCGGAGGTAGTGGCGGTTGCCGAGGTCGCCGACGAGCTGCGGCGAGCGGCAGTCGGCGACGTGGTCACCTTCGTGTCCAACCGGAACATCAACTACACCAACGTCTGCACCTTCAAGTGCAGGTTCTGTGCCTTCTCGAAAGGGCCGCTGTCACTGAACCTGCGCGGCAGCCCCTACCTGCTCGAGCTCGACGAGATCACCCGGCGCGTGGTCGAGGCGGAGCAAACCGGTGCCACGGAGGTCTGCCTGCAAGGCGGGATCCATCCGGACTTCGACGGCAACTACTACCTCGATGTGCTGAAGGCCGTGCGCGCGGGCTCCGAGCGCATACACATCCACGCCTTTACTGCACTCGAGGTCCACGAAGGGGCGCGCCGGCTCGACGAGCCGCTGGAGACCTACCTGAACAGGCTCAAGGACGCGGGATTGCGCACCTTGCCGGGCACGGCGGCCGAGATCCTCGACGACGAGATCCGGAAGATCCTCTGCCCGGACAAGGTCAACACCGAACAGTGGCTCGAGGTGCACCGTGTCGCGCACGCCGTCGGCCTCAAGTCGAACGTCACGATCATGTTCGGAGCCGTCGAGCAGCCATGCCATTGGGCGCGGCACCTTGTCCGCACGCGCGCGCTGCAGAAGGAGACCGGGGGCTTCACCGAGTTCGTGCCGCTCCCCTTCGTGCACATGGCCAGCCCGATCTACCTCCAGCACAAGGCCCGCCGCGGCCCGACATTCCGCGAGGCGCTATTGATGCACGCAGTGGGGCGCATCGCGTACCACGGCTGGATCGACAACATCCAGGCGAGCTGGGTCAAAATGGGGGTCGAGGGCGCCAAGCAGCTGCTCGCCTCGGGTTGCAACGATCTAGGGGGAACCCTCATGGACGAGAACATCTCCCGAGCCGCCGGCGCCAAGCACGGACAGGAGATGAAAGAGGCCGACTTCCGCGCTATAGCCGAGGCTCTCGGACGCCGTCTCGAGCAGCGTACGACCCTGTACGGGCGGGTTGATCCCGCCGCCGGCTGATCCGCGATGTCTCTTAGGCCCCCCGCGAACGACGAGCGGATCTCGAAGCTCATCACTGAGCTGCTGGACCTCTCGGGCGCTCGGGCCAACCGCGACCTGCTCCGGGACATCCTCGTGACGGGGCTCGACCTCGGCAACATCGACGCCAGTCGCCTCGACCTCAAGATTGCCGCCTCCGCTCTCGCCGAGATGGGGCGGGCGTTCGACCTCTTCTCCCACTACCGGGGCATCCCCAAACTGACCATGTTCGGTTCGGCACGCACGGCCGTCTCCGACCCTCTTTATGCCCAAGCCGTAGACCTCGCCGCACGCATGGCGCGAGAGAAGTGGCTCGTGGTCACCGGGGCCGGTCCGGGCATCATGGCAGCCGGGGCCGACGGTGCAGGTCCCGACATGTCGCTCGGCGTCGAGATCCGCCTACCCTTCGAGACCGCTTCTCACCCCCAGTTGGCGGCCGAAGGCCGGCTCGTCGAGATGAAGTATTTTTTCACGCGCAAGCTCATGTTGATGAAGGAGTCGGCCGCTTTCGCGGTGCTGCCCGGGGGCTTCGGGACCTTGGACGAATGTTTCGAGCTGTTCACCCTGCTGCAGACAGGCAAGGCGGAGCCGGCGCCGATCGTTCTGCTCGACCTTCCCGGCGACCCGTACTGGGTGGATCTCGAGAGGTTCCTCCGAGACGAGGTGTCAAGGCGCGGCCTCGTGGATCCCGAGGACGCGGCTCTTTACCGCGTCACCGACGACGTCGGCGTGGCCGTCGAGGAGATCCTGGGCTTTTACCGCAACTACCACTCGCGACGCTTTGTCGGCTCCACCATGGTCATTAGGTGCCGGTTCGCGCCGACCGACGAGCAGGTGGCGGAGCTCAACGACGAGTTCGCCGACATCTGCAGCCCGAAGGGGATCTGGCGGACGGGCCCGCTCCCGCCCGAGCGGGCCGGCCACGACCAACTCGAGTTGAAACGCGTCGCTCTCGAGTTCGACCGGCGCTCCCATGGCCGGCTCCGGATGCTCATCGACGCGATCAACCGCTGGCCCCTCAGCAGTTGACGGGTCAGACCTAAGGTTCCTCGAAGCCTTGCTCGACACCGTCGCGCCCCGACCCCTGAGCCTGGGCGACTAGCGACGAGGCGCGTTCGACAGCATTGCGAGCCCGGGACAACAACTTCTCCCGCACGAGATCAGGATCGGTCTTGGAAGGCTTGCCCTCGCGGTGAAGCTGGGCCCGCAGCGAGTCGTAGGCGGCATCGTGCAGGCGCTCGGCCAAGGTGTCGAGCTCGGCCCGGATCGCTTCTAAGGTGTCGTCACCCACGGTGTCCCCACTAGCCTCGCCGATCCCGTCTAATGCCCGGGACGGGCGATCGTGACGATCTCGAGCTCACCCCTGGATTGTCCGGCGCGCAGGACCTTCTTGTCGAACTTGCCCACGCTCGTCTTCGGGATGCCCGCCATGAACGACCAGCGCTCGGGCACCCACCAAGGCGGCACCTTGTCACTGAGCCAGGCGGCAAGCTCGGACGCGCTCGGCCGTTGGCCCTCGACCAGCACGACGCAGGCGAGGGGGCGCTCGTCCCAGCGCTGGTCCGGCACCGCCACGACGGCGGCTTCCAATACGGCCGGATGACCCATTAGGACGTTCTCCAGCTCGACTGAGGAGATCCACTCCCCTCCCGTCTTGATGACGTCCTTGGTGCGATCGGTTATCTGCATGAAGCCCTCGGAGTCCAAGGTGCCCACGTCACCGGTGCGCAGCCATCCGTCCCGGAACCGCTCCGGTGCCGGGTCGTTGTAGTACTCGCCGGTGACCCACGGTCCTCTGACCTCGAACTCCCCGACCGCGGCGCCGTCGCGGGGGCAGACGCGACCTTCTGCGTCGACGCAGCGGATCTCCACCCCGAAGCTGACCCGACCGGTCTTGGACCGGTAGTCCATCTGCCGCTCGGGCCGCACGCCCCTTGGGGCAAGGGCCACGGATCCGAGCGGGCTCGTCTCGGTCATGCCCCAGGCCTGGATGATCGGCACGCCGAAGACCTCCTCGAATCGCTCCATCATCGAGCGCGGCACGGCAGAGCCACCGCAAAGGATCGAGCGAAACGAGGAAAGGTCCGAGCCGTGCTCCTGGGCGTAGCGGAATACCTCGTTCCAGATGGTCGGAACGGCCGCGGCGAAACTCGGGCGCTCGCTCTCGATGATCCGGACCAGAGGCTCGGCCTGGAGAAACTGCTTGGGCATGATGAGGTCCGCTCCGCTCAGCCAGGCGGCGTACGGGATGCCCCAGGCGTTCGCATGGAACTGGGGCACGATCACCAGGATCCTGTCATAGGCGGAAATCGCGAGATTGGCGGCCGAGGTGCACGCGAGCGAGTGAAGGTAGGTGGACCGGTGGCTGAACACGACACCCTTGGGGTTGCCGGTCGTCCCGCTCGTGTAGCACATGGCAGCGCCGTCGCTCTCGGCGAGGTCGGGCCACTCGAAGACTGGCTCCTCGGAACCGATGAGCTCCTCGTAGGGAACTGTCTCCCCGAGCGCAGAAGCGTCGCCCTCGCCGATCACGACGACGCGCTCGACGGTTCCCCGTTGCGCAAGCACCCGTGCGAGCGCCGGTGCGAGCACCGCGTCCGCGAGGATCACCTTGTCCTCAGCGTGGTCGATCACGTAAGCGAGCTGGTCGGGGAAGAGACGGACGTTCAAGGTGTGCAGGACGGCTCCCATGCTCGGGACTGCGAGGTACGCCTCGACGTGCTCTTGATGGTTGAGGCAGAAGGTCGCCACCCGATCGCCACGGGCGACGCCGAGACGGGCGAGCGCTGCCGCGAGCTTCCTCGTGCGATCGGCGACTTGCGTGAAGCTCGCCCGCCTGAAGCCGTTGCCCTCGAAGGTCACGACCTCGCTCGACCCGTGCACCTGCTCGCCGTGAAGCAAGATGTCCCGTACGAGAAGAGGCCGCTCCTGCATCGTGCTATGC
>Ga0326727_10026466_pt1 | contig 10753 bp, 11 predicted proteins | sample MB2enrmetagenome_FD_207643 | JGI IMG/M metagenome (GOLD analysis project Ga0326727, IMG submission 207643) | Lab enriched peat soil microbial communities from McLean, Ithaca, NY, United States - MB29MY | ecosystem: Environmental > Terrestrial > Soil > Wetlands > Peat | place: USA: New York... | reverse complement strand
GAAGTTGTACTTGTCGTATTCAGCCCGGTAGCGCTCGAATTGCTCAACGATGGTTTGCGGCCCCTCGATCTTGGTCATGCCCACCAATTGCGCCAGGCCCTTGTACATCGGATACACCGCCAGGCACGCCGCCTTCAACCCGTAGCGCTCCTGCACCGTCGGAATGGCCGGCTGATGGGCGATGCCCCGCAGCAGGAATCCGTTGGCGGGCTTTTTCCCGGCGATGATGGGCAGGGCCTGCCGGAAGAAATCCGCCACCACGGCCGCCGCTTTCTTTTGCTTGACCGATCTGCCGTTAATCGGCCGCACCGCCGGCACGGGAAACCCTTCCCGGTTCGGGTCGGCGTCGGACAACGGGCCTTCCATCCCCTCGCCCCGAAAGATCACCACGAACCGATGGCCCCGGCCGGGCTTGATGATGACCTCGGCATCGCCCGCCGTTTTGACCTTGCGCGAGATTAAGGCGCACAGTTCCTCGGTGATTTTGGTTTCCACCCGTCCCGCCCGCCGGTCCGTGACGATGCCTTTGGCATCGAGGGTGCAAAAGTTGGCCCGCGCGGCCATGTCGCCGGCCTGCAATTCCAGCCCCAGGCCCAGGGCTTCGATGACACCGCGGCCCACTTGAAACTCCAGCGGGTCGTACCCGAATAATCCCAGATGGCCCGGCCCGCTGCCCGGCGTGATGCCCGGGGCGACCGTGATCATCCGCCCTTGCGCGCCCATTTTGGCCAGGGTGTCGAGGTTGGGGGTCCGCGCCGCCTCCAACGGCGTCATAAAACCTTGTTCCTTGGTAGCGATGTCGCCCAAGCCGTCCAGGACCACCAAGGCCAGCTTGGCGTCCGTGCTAATTGTCAGTTTTGAATAAAGATCATCGAGCTTCATATAAAGAAGGGCCTCAGCCCGCGCCATCATGCCGACACCGCGCCCCGCCAGTCAAGCGGCACAAAACCGTTTCGGCGTCCATTCCGGTAATCCGCACTGTTTTGCGCCGCGAACTCCGCCCGCGCACGATGCTCACCGCCCCGCGCGAACAATCCAGCGTCTGCGCCAGCAAATCGACCAGCGCCTGGTTGGCCGCCGCATCGACGGGCGGCGCTGTCACCTTGATCTTGAGTTCGTTTCCCAGTGGGCCGTCGATTTCACTTCTCGACGCCCTGGGCTGGACTTTGACGGCCAGATAAACCCCGTCCGGACGCGCTTGCACGAAGGCGGCAGGCATATTGGCACATAGCAATGCACAGATCACAAACGGTGGCCAGAATAAACGGTGAATTAGACAATTGACCCTCGCCGGGGTTGTGAGATGATGCGCCATTGAATTTGAGGGCCATCCCGGCGGCCCCGCCGGGCGGGGAACACATTGCGCCCCGGCTTGCGCCCCCGCGGGACAAGCTCCGCTGGAGGCAAAAGGGGGCAAACGAATTATGACAAAATCTATGCATCCTGGCAAATCTCTCCTCACCGTCATCGCGGCGTGCCTGCTGGCCGCCCAGATTTGGGCCGCTCCCAATCCGCTGGACCAACCCTTGCCCATGGTCGGCACCGACACTCACGGACACACCTACCCCGGCGCGACTGTGCCCTTTGGCATGGTCCAACTCAGTCCGGACACTCCCATTCAAGGGTGGGACGGCTGCTCGGGCTACCACTACTCTGATTCGGCCATCGTAGGTTTCAGCCACACGCACCTCAGCGGCACCGGCGCCGCTTGCCTGGGGGACGTGCTGCTGATGCCGATGGTCGGCGACGTCAAACTGGAGCCGGGATCCCCCGGCGCCGGCTACACCTCGGCCTTTTCCCACTCGCGGGAAACGGCCCGTCCGGGCTACTACCGCGTCTTTCTGGACACTCCGAAGGTGACGGCGGAACTGACCGCGACGGAGCGTTGCGGTTTCCACAGGTACACGTTCCCGCAGGCGGATAATGCGCACCTTATTCTCGATCTGGAGCATGCCATCGGCAATCGCACCGTCGAGGCCTCTCTCCAAGTGGAGAATGACACGACCCTCAGCGGCTGCCGCATTTCCGAGGGCTGGGGCGGGCGGCGGGAGCTTTTCTTCGTCATGCAGTTCTCAAAGCCCTTCTCCTCTTTCGGCATCGAGCGCGACCACGAGCGCCTGCCGGCTGGCGCGCATGAGGGGCGTGGAAGCAGTGTGAAGGCGTTCTTCGATTACAAAACCGCCGGCAACGAAGCGATCCTCGTCAAAGTGGGCATTTCCGGCACCGGCGTGGAAGGGGCGCGGAAAAACCTCGCGGCGGAAATACCGGGGTGGGATTTCGATGCCGTCCACGCCGCCGCGGTCAGCAAATGGAAGACCGTGCTGGACGCGGTACGGGTGAAATCGTTCGACCCGCATATTCGCACGACCTTCTACGCCAACCTGTATCTGAGTTGCGTGGCGCCGGTGCTGTTCAATGACGTGGACGGAACCTATCGCGGGTTGGACCGGAAGAACCACTCCGGCGAGGGATTCCAGAACTATACGACCTTCTCGCTTTGGGACATCTACCGCGCGGAGTGTCCGCTGCTGACCATTCTGCACCCGGAGCGGGTCGATGACATCGTGCAATCGCTCCTGGCCGAGTACCGCCAATCCGGCCTCCACACCACTCCCATCTGGCCGCTGTGGGGCAATGAAACCTGGTGCATGATCGGATACCATTCCGTCGCCGTCATCGTGGACGCTTACTTGAAAGGGTTCCGAGGCTTTGACGCCGAGGCGGCTTACGCGGCGATGAAAGACACCGCCATGCAGGATCGCAACGGGCTTAAGAGCTACAAGGAAGCCGGCTACGTCGCCTCCAAGCCGGGCCAAGAGGCCACCTCGCGGACCATCGAATACTCGTTCGACGATTGGTGTCTGGCGCGGATGGCGGAGGCGCTGGGCCACAAGGAAGACGCGCAGATGTTCTATCAGCGGGCCGCCAATTACCGCAATTTGTTTGACGGCACGACCCGCTTCTTTCGCGGTCGCAAGGCCAACGGCGCCTGGCGCTCCCCGTTTGTTGACAACGCCCTGGTCGGCGACGAGTACACCGAGGCCGATGCCTGGCAATACGCCTTCGGCGCGCAGCAGGATGTTCCGGGGATGATCGCCCTCTACGGGGGCGACGAGGGGTTTATACGGAAGCTGGTCGCGCTGTTCACGGCCGACTCGACCATCCAAACGACGATACCCGACATCAGCGGCCTCATCGGCCAATACTCCCAGGGCGATGAGCAATGTCACCACGTGGCTTACCTTTACGACTACGCCGGGGCGCCCTGGAGAACCCAGTTGCGCGCGCGCCAGGTAATGGACACGATGTACGACGACACCCCAGCCGGCCAGTGCGGCAACGCTGATTGCGGCCAGATGTCGGCCTGGTACGTCCTCAGCGCCTTGGGCCTCTACCCGCTCAATCCGGACAGCGGCATCTACGCCATTGGCAGTCCGGTTGTCACCAAAGCGGTGGTGCGCCTGGACGCCAAAAAATACGGCGGCCATCAATTCACGGTTCTGGCCGAAAGGAACGGACCGGACAACATCTACATCCAATCGGCGTGGCTGAACGGGAAACCTCTCTCCCGGCCCTGGATTACTCATGAGGAATTGACGGCGGGCGGAACCTTGCGTTTTGTAATGGGACCAAAACCGAATCTGGAGTGGGGCAGCACCGCGGAGGACCGTCCGCCTGCCACCATGCCCGCCGGACTTCACTACGCGACCGCGCCGGAGCCGGCGTCGGACAAGCCGGTCGTTCTGCCGCTGCCGATCCGCGTGGCCTGCGGGAGCGGGGAGCCGGTCGGGGGATTTGTGCCCGACCCGAACATGGCCGATGGCGGATTGAACAGCGCCCCCGCACAGATCGATCTGAGCGCCGCCAACGCCGCACCGGCGGGCGTTTATCAGAGCGAGCGGTACGGCAAAGATTTTGCCTTTTCGTTCCCCGTCCCCGCGGGCAAGGAGTACCATGTCCGCCTGCACTTTGCCGAAATCTTTGACAAGGGCGCCGGTGAGCGTGTGGAAAATATCTCGATCAATGGCCAGCCTGTTCTGAAGGACTTGGACATCTTCGTGCAGGCCGGTGGCATGAACAAAGCCCTGGTCAAGGATTTCGACCACGTCACACCCGACGAGAAGGGGAACATCGTCATCCGCATCGCCGCCACCGCCGGCAGCCCGGATCAAAACGCCAAGATCAATGGCATCGAGATCATGGAATCAGGACAGTAGTTAGGACCATGACGCGGACCAAGGCCATCGCCGCCATGCTCTGCGCGGCACTTTTCGCCGGCCTGGCCGCCTACCAGGCGCGCCAGCGAACCATCGACCGACTGGAAAGCCAGGTGGAACAATTGGAGGCGGCGCGCCGCGAGGCCCTGGCCAAAGCACAGGCCAGGGAACGCGAGTTGGATATCTTGCGCCAGGACTCGGCCGCGCTGGCCCGGCTCCGGGCGCAACTCAAAACAAACCCGCCTCCGGCGGTCACGCTGGCAGGCACTTACCTGGACAAAGACAAGCTGGTCTATGTCAACTACGGGACGCCAGACCCGGCCTTGCAGGCTTACCTCCAGGCGCTGATGAACGGCAGCTATGACATCACTGCCAAAGGCCGGGCTATCTTCCTGAAGATTTGCGCCGCCTGCCATCAGCCGGACGGCGCGGGCAAGGACGGCGTCGGCCCGCCGTTGGCCGGCTCGGAGTGGGTGCTGGCTCCCGGCGGACAGCGGTTGGCGCGGATTGTATTGAACGGCATCGCCGGGCCGATCCGCGTGCAGGGCCGGGATTGGAACCTGCCCATGCCGCCTTGGCGGGAGAACCTGACGGACGACCAAATTGCCGTCGTGCTAAGCTACATTCGCTCGCAATTGGGCACGAACAAGGCCCCGCCCATTAAGCCAGAATTGGTGGGTGCGGCGCGGCAGGAGGCCCATCCGGCGCCGGAAAGCGCCGCCGAACTGTTGCAAATATCGGACCAGTAAGCAATGGAATACCTCGACTTGACAATGTCCTCCGCCGCCGCCAACCTGGCGTGCGACGAGGCCCTGCTGGATGCCTGTGACCAGGAGACGGGGCCGGAGGTGCTGCGCTTTTGGGAGCCGCGGGAATGTTTCGTGGTGGTGGGCTATGCCAATGAGGTCGCGCGGGAAGTCCGTCTGGAAGCCTGCCGGCAGGCGGGCATTGGCGTCTTTCGGCGTTGCAGCGGCGGCGGCGCCGTGGTGCAAGGTCCGGGCTGCCTGAACTACACGCTGGTCCTGAACATCACTCGCGGCGGGGCGCTGGACACCATCCCCGCGGCCAACCGGCACATCATGGAACGGCACCGCCGGGCCTTCCGCGTCCTGCTGGACCGGCCGGTGGAAGTTCGGGGCGTCACGGATTTGACGGTGGGGCAACGGAAGTTCTCCGGCAACGCCCAGCGCCGCAAACGGCGCGCGTTGATCTTCCACGGCACCTTTCTACTGCGCCTGGACCTAAAACTGATGGAAACATATTTGACAATGCCCTCCCGGCAGCCGGAATATCGCCAGGGACGGCCGCATGAGAGTTTTGTGGCCAACCTGAATTTGCCCGCGCCGCCGATCAAAGAGGCGCTGCGCGTGGCCTGGGCGGCGGAAAAGCCCGCGGCGGCGCCGGATTGCGCCGCGCTCATCGCCGGGAAATACTCACGCGACGACTGGAACTTGAAGAGGTAGAAAGACGAATTGCTTATGCGCTCATTTCAAAGTCTCAATGAACAGGAAATCCTGGCGCTGGCGGTGACGCTGGAAGAGGAACACGCCCGCACATACGACGACTTCGCCGCCGAAGTCAATCAGAATTTCCCGGCGCAGGCCGAGAAATTCCGCGAGATGCGCCGGCAGGAAGACGAACATCGCCACCGCCTGCTGGACATTTACCGCAGCCGCTTCGGGAATCACGTGCCGCTGATCCTGCGCGAGGACGTCAAGGGATTCATCCAGCGGCAACCCATCTGGCAATTGCGGGCGCGAGGAGTCAAGGGCCTGCAAAAGCAATCGGAGCTGATGGAGTTGGAGGCGCAGCGGTTTTACGAAGCGGCCGCCCGGAAGTCCAACGACGCCGGCATCCGCCAATTGCTGGGGGACCTGGCGGAAGAAGAACGGCGGCACGTCACGACGGTGGAACAAATGGCGGAAGCCGGGCTGAGCACCGACGAGGCCGCGCTGGAAAAAAGACTCTTCGCCTTGCAAGTCATCCAACCCGGCCTGGCGGGGCTGATGGACGGGTCGGTTTCGACGCTGGCGCCGCTCTTTGCCGCGGCCTTCGCCACCCATAGCAGCACTCAGACGTTTCTGGTCGGTTTGGCCGCCAGCCTGGGCGCGGGCATCAGCATGGGTTTCGCCGAGGCGTTGTCCGACGACGGAACGCTGACCGGGCGGGGGCATCCGTGGATGCGGGGATTTGTCTGCGGGCTGATGACGGCCATCGGCGGGTTGGGGCACACACTGCCCTACCTCATCGGCAATGTGCAGACGGCGACGTTCATCGCCGCCGGGGTGGTCTTTATCGAGTTGGGAGTCATTTCCTGGGTGCGGCACCGCTTCATGGACACGCCGTTGTCCTCCGCGTTTTTGCAAGTGGGGCTGGGCGGTTTCCTGGTGTTTTTGGTCGGAATGTTGATTGGCAAATCATAAGCCCGGCGAGCGGAGGTAGCGCCGGAGTGGCATCCCTCGCTGGCGGGCAACAGTGCCAGGCCGCGCATCGCCAGATTCATGCAGGGTGCCCGCGGGAAGTCTAATCGGGCACTGCCGTGGGTTGACGCCGGGCGAGAATCTGATAATCTGATTTTATGCGAAAGATGACCATCAGCGTCACGGACGCCGCGCGCAATTTCGCCGATTGCGTCAACCGCGCCCATTATCAAAACATCACGTTTGTCCTGCTCAAGAATGGCTCGCCCGTTGCCCGGTTGGTGCCGGACAATGAGAAGGTCTGCGCGGGCCGAGACTTGGCCGCCGCGCTGTCCAAAACCGGTTTGGCTGAAGATGAAGCCGCCGCCTGGCATCGGGACTTGCGAACCGCCCGTAAAACCCTCAAACCCCCGGCGGAAAAATGGCGATAATCCTGGATGCCGATGTCATCATTCGCGGCGAGAAGGGGACCTTTGACCTCCAGCGATGGGTTGCATCCCGGCCGGACGAAGAGTTTGAAGTGGCCGCCATCACCGTGGCCGAACTCTGGCATGGAGTGGAACGGGCTGCGGGGGCGCGCCGGGCCGAACGCCAACAATATCTCCAGACCGTTTTCGCAGCGTTGCCTGTCATTCCCTACACGGAACAGACGGCCTACGAACATGCCCGCCTTTGGGCGGAACACGAATCGTCCGGCAAGATGATTGGGTATTATGATCTCATCGTGGCGGCAACGGCATTGGAACGGGGCAGCAAGGTGGCCACGTTCAATCAACGGTATTTTGCCCAGGTGAAGGGGCTGACGGTCATCGAGCCGAAATGAGCCAGCTTCCATTCCAACCTATTCATTCCTTTATTCCCAGTTTTTTGAGAATTTCTTTATGTTGGCGGAGGTAGTCGTATCGAGCCGCCAGATCGACCCACTGATCGGGCTCAGGCTTGAGCGCCTCGTCAGGATGTTCCCGGTTGGCTGCAGCAATGGCACTTTGGATGTCCGTGCCTCCGGCCAAGCACGCGAGAACCGTATTGTCATACTCCGTCTCCGCAGGCGTCCGGTTGCCAATAATCTGCCGCGCGCGCTTGAGGTAGGCGTTCATCATTCCATTCATCGGCACACATTGAATCACCAGAAATCCTCCGCCTCAAATCATTTCGCCACCTCCGCCGGGCAGGGTGGCCGGAATGTTTTTGATTGACTGAGAAAGCGCAGCGGATTCCGGTAGATCATCGTCTCGACCGCCTCGGGGCCGTGGCCGCGCCGGCGCAACTCCAGGGCGGCGCGGGGGACGGCCAGCGGCACGCTTACGCCCCAATCACACGCGCTGTTCATCCATAGGCGCTCGCCGCCATAAAGCTCAATCATGTCCGCGGCCCGCGCCGCCGTGCATTTGGAATCGGGATAGAGCGTCATGCCGGCCCAAAAGCCCGCCTCCAGGACCAATTGGATGGTGTGTTCCTCCACGTGGTCGATGATGACCCGGCCGGGATCGATCCGCGAATCGGCCTTCAATGCTTGCACGATCAGGCGCGTCCCCTTGAGCTTGTCCTCCAGGTGGGGGGTGTGGACGAGGATCAATTGGCCGTGGCGGGCCGCCAGATCGACGTGCTTTTCAAACACCGCCAGTTCGTTGCGGCTGTTTTTGTTCAACCCGATCTCGCCGATGCCCAGGACGTTGGGGCGGTCCAGGAACTGCGGGATGATCTTGAGAACCTCCTCCGCCAGTTGCAGGTCCTCGGCTTCCTTTGGGTTGAGGCAAATCCAACAATAATGGGCCAGGCCAAAAGCCGACGCCCGTTTCGGTTCATACTCGGTCAATTGGCGGAAGTAATCGCGAAATCCATCGACCGAACCGCGGTCGAACCCGGCCCAGAACGCCGGCTCGCAGACCGCCAGGCATCCGGCCGTCGCCATGGCCAGGTAATCGTCCGTCGTCCGGCTGACCATGTGGGCATGGGGCTCAATGTAGCGCATGGAGGGGATGGCTCCTCATTGGGCGCCCGGCCAGGCGCCGGCGGCGGCTTTGGTCGTGGCCGCGGGCAGCGGTTCGATGGTCGGGTCGCTCAAACTGATCAAGACGGCCTTGGCGCGCCGGCCGCGGACCTTCCGCAACTCGGCCAGCGCGCGGTTAAATGCGGCAAGGCGGAAATCCTCCGCGCCATCGGCCCGGTCCACGCGGTCTAGAAAGGCCGCCACGTCGATCAATTTGGCGCGCGCCTCCGTGAAGTAAAGGTCCAGAACTTGTTGGCGGGTCATGCGCATGGCGGGTCAGGGTTGCGGCAGGCATCTCACGCACGCCGGGTTGTCGCAATGCACGACGTTTCCCGTGGGCCGCAAGTGGCCCGTCGCCTCGTCAATAAGAAATACGACGACGGTGTCCGATCCCTGGTTGCCCACCAGCAGATACCTTCCGCTCGGATCAATCTCGAACTGGCGCGGGGTTTTGCCGCCCGTCGGATCGCGCTCGACGAACGTCAGCCGGCCCGTAACCGCGTCGCAACTGAAGACGGCGATGCTGTCATCGCCGCGGTTGGAGGCATAGACGAAATTGCCCGACGGATGCACGGCCACCTCGGCGTCGGTGTTCTGGCCGGAGAAATCCTTGGGCAGTGTGGATTCGGTTTGAAATTCACCGAGCGTTCCGCGGGTGGCATCGTAGGAAAAGGCCGTGATGGTGGACGCCATTTCGTTGATGACGTAGGCCCAGCGGCCATTGGGATGAAAGGCGATATGGCGCGGGCCCGCCCCGGCCTTGACCGCGACGAACGGCGGGTCGGCGGCCAGCAACGCGCCTTTGGCCGGATCGAATCTGAAGACCATCACTTTGTCCAGCCCCAGGTCGCAGGCGAAAGCGAACCTGTCCGCGGCATCGGTGACGATGCAATGGGCGTGCGGCCCCTGTTGACGGTCCGGATTGATACTCGAACCGTGGTCCTGAATAAAGGCCGACATCGGCCGCAAGGCGCCACTTTTGTCCAGCGGAAAGACGGCGAAACTGCCACTGTTGTAATTGGCGATGAGGGCGTTCCTTCCATCGGCATCGACCTGCACGCAACACGGTCCGGCGCCGCCCGCAGGCTGGGAATTGACAAGGCTCAACGTGCCGGCGGCCTCGTCGATTGAAAACGCGCTTACGCTGCTGGCGGCCGCGTCAGGGCCTTCGCTGACGGCGTAGAGGAAGCGATGATTGGGAGCCAGGGCGAGAAAGGAAGGATGGGCGATCCGCGCCGCGCGGCCCAGGCGCGTCAACACGCCCGAGGCGAGGTCGAAGCGGAAGGCATCGATGTCCATCCTGCCGGAGCCAACAAACACCAGTTCCCGTGTTGTTTCGGCCCACGCGCGCGGCATGGCCAGGAGGAGGGCGATAACAACAGGTGTAAGGCGGTTCCATTTCATAAGCCATTACTTGACTGACATGACCGTGTAATTGCGCTTGCCCTTGCGCAGCAAAAGATGCCGGCCGAAGAGCAAATCGCCGGTCGTCACCTGGCGCCGGGCGCCGGCTTCGCGGATGTTGTTGACGTACACCCCGCCGCCCTCGATGTCCTTGCGGGCCTGGCCCTTGGACGGACACAGGCCGGAGGCTGCCAGAATCTCGACCAGCGGAGTCCCGGCCCCTTCGAGTCGGGCTTTGTCCAATTCGCGCGTCGGCACCTCGTCCACGATTTCATTGAAAGTGCTTTCGGCGATTCCCTCCAGCCCGCCGCCAAAGAGAATCTCGCTGGCGCGCACGGCCTCCGCCGTGGCGTTTTGGCCATGCACCAAATCGGTCATCGCTTTGGCCAGCGCCTTGTGGGCGGCGCGGGCTTCGGGCCGGGCTTGATGTTGGGCGGCCAGCGCATCGATTTCCTCTTTGGGGAAGAAAGTGAAATAGTTCAAATACCGCGCCACGTCGCGATCGTCGGTGCGAATCCAAAATTGGTAAAAGCGGTACACGCTGGTCTTCCTGGCGTCCACCCAGACGGCCCCCGCGGCGGTCTTGCCGAACTTGGTGCCGTCGCTGTTGAGAATCAACGGCAGGGTCAGGCCGAAGACGTGCGCGCCGGCCTTCTTTCGGATGAGTTCCATGCCGGCGGTGATGTTGCCCCACTGGTCGGAGCCGCCGATCTGCATCTCGC
>Ga0326727_10026465_pt1 | contig 10753 bp, 9 predicted proteins | sample MB2enrmetagenome_FD_207643 | JGI IMG/M metagenome (GOLD analysis project Ga0326727, IMG submission 207643) | Lab enriched peat soil microbial communities from McLean, Ithaca, NY, United States - MB29MY | ecosystem: Environmental > Terrestrial > Soil > Wetlands > Peat | place: USA: New York... | reverse complement strand
TAAAGCACGGCCGGAATCTTGCCCGCGGCGCGTACGCGGCGCGCGGCATTCTTGTTGAACTTGCCCTTGCGGGGCGTGGCTACGACGACTTCAGGCATTTCTCGTATTCTCGTTTCTTCGGGCACGGGTGGAGCAGCTTGTAGCCGGTGGCTTGTAGCTACCGGTTGTGCCGTCAAGCCGAGTCTTCCGCTCCCTTTGTTAAGCAGCTCCGGTGGGAGCTGCGGGTGATTGTTTTGGAGCCTGTGGTGGAAGTTGAAATCACCACGAACGGCATCCCTCAGGGGCTAAAGCCCACCTCCATATTGCGGCGTTCTGCGGCACGACTAAAGTCGTGCCCTTTCAAAACTCACTTTCACCATCGTCGGCTAGCCTGCAACATAGCTACGAGCTACTAGCTACTAGCAACTGGCTACGAGAACAGCGTGCTCACGCTCGTCTCCATGTGAATGCTCTCGATGGCCGCGCCGAGCAGGCCGGCGATGGAGAGCACCTTGATCTTGGGCAATGGCTGCGCCGGATCGTTGGCCGGCACGGTTAGCCTCTGCGCCGCTTCGCGCAGCGGAATGGTATCGGTGACCACCAACTGCTTCAAGCGCGAGTTGGCGATGCGCTCGATGGCCGGGCCGGAAAGCACGGCGTGGCTGGCGCAGGCGTAGACCTCGGCCGCGCCATTCGCGTACAACGCGTCGACGGTTTTCACCAGCGTGCCGGCGGTGTCGACAATGTCGTCGATGATGAGGCAGTGCTGGCCTTCCACGTCGCCCACCACGTGCATGACTTCGGCAACGTTGAGGTCGGTGCGGCGCTTGTCCACGATGGCCAGCGGCGCGCCCATCTTCTGCGCAAAGAATCGCGTGCGCTCCACCCCGCCCGCATCCGGCGAGACGACGGTCAGGTTGGGCAGATTCAGCTCGCGGAAGTAGCTCACCAGCACCGGGCTGGCGAAGAGATGGTCGACGGGAATGTCGAAGAAGCCCTGAATCTGCGCGGCATGAAGGTCGACAAAGAGGGCGCGGTTGGCGCCGGCGGTGGTGAGCAGGTCGGCGATGAGCTTGGCGCTGATGGCCACGCGCGGGCGGTCCTTGCGATCCTGGCGCGCGTACCCGTAGTAGGGAACCACTGCCGTGATGCGGGCCGCCGAAGCCCTCTTGAGCGCATCGATCATAATGAGCAACTCGATCAGGTGCTGATCCACCGGATAGCAGGTGGGCTGCACTACAAATACATCCACGCCGCGCACGTTCTCGAGCAGTTGGAAGTAAACCTCGCCGTCGGCAAAACGCTGCAGCTTGACCTGCCCGACCGTGACGCCGATGTGCTTGGCGACGTCTTCGGCGAGACGCGGATTCGCGGTTCCGGAAAACATCTTGAAGCGCCTGTCCTCGCTGAGCTTTCCGGGCCTTTTGCGCTCCGGCGCAGGCGTTTGCTTTCCGTCTTTGCCTTTGGGGCCGTCCCCGGAGCCACCTTTGGGTGCGTCCTTGCCGCCTTCGGGTTTACCCGAAGCTGGTTTCTCCGGGTTTGGTTGACCCGGATTCTTCTCTTCCAATGTCACCGTCGACGTTTCCGTTTCCATCTGAAGCACCTCCATGCTGGTTGGCTATGGCTGCGTTCCTTTTTCTTAGCTTTCAGCTATCAGCTGTCAGCTTTCAGCTTCTTTCGTGCCGTGGGCGATGCTTCAAGTTCCCGCACCATGAAGCTAAAAGCTGTTAGCTAAGAGCTAAAAGCTGTTTCTCTGGCTGGGCGACCAGGATTCGAACCTGGATAAATGCCTCCAAAGGGCATTGTCCTACCATTGAACGATCGCCCAACATGACGGTCAGCCGAGGGTGAGTCTTACTTGCCCAACGAACGACTGTCAACGGCTAAAAGCAGCTATCAGCTTTCAGCCGTCAGCTATCAGCTTCTTTGTCGCGGCGAGGAGCAAATCCAGCGCACCCCGCAAAATGGAGCTGATAGCTGAAAGCTGATAGCTAAAAGCTGTCTTTCACAATCAACTGGTCCCAGTACTCTCGGCGGGGCAGGGTGCGTGTGAGCATCGTGTTCCGCACTTGAAGCGCCTGAGACTCTCTTTCGATCCGGTCCTGTGCTGCTACAGCATCTCCGCGGGTCTGGTACAACCCGAAAAGCGCCGAACCGGACCCCGACAGCGCGGAATAGACGGCTGCCTCCGGTGTTCCGGTGGCCGCAAGAAGACGCTTGATCTCAGCAAGGGAGGGATGCTGGGGAAAGACAACGCGTTCGAAGTCGTTCTCGATCCAGCTCGTGATCCCGGTGCGGACAAGCCCAGACCTTTGTGTCGCCTCTTGCGGTCCGGCCAGGTCTTCTCCTACGGAAAAGACACCGGAGGAACCGGCTCGGCCTGCCTGCCCGGGACCACCCGGAAAGGCTACTGCGTAAGCACGGCTCAACTTCTTTAGTCTATCGGCAGTTGCCTCCGGGGTCAAACCTTCGGCGTCGCAGAGGGCGTCCCAGTCGCGAAAGGCCTGCGGCGTGGAGACGCCGGCCTCGGGAACCACGACCACGCACCAGGTGGGCTCGAAATCGGGGAGCGGCGCGACCTGCTGCCCACGATCCTGACCGAGAACCAGACCGCCGATGAGAAAAAGCGGCACGTCGGAGCCAACTTTGGCGGCGATCTCCATTTGCGGGGCAGATCTGATCCCTGATCCCTGATCCCTGATCCCTAGTTCGTTTTCCAGCCCCACCAGCGCCGCAACTGCATTGCCCGATCCGGCGCCCAGGCCGCCCTGCACCGGGAGGCGTTTCTCGATGTGGATGTCGACGCTTGCCTTAACGCCAATCTCCTCCAAGACCAAGGAAAGAATCTTCCAGGCGGTGTTGCGCTCGTCGGTGGGGACACGCGGATCGTCGCAGCTCAGGCGCAGCATGGTCTCGTGAGCGATGGTGGCACTAACTGTAACAATGTCATGGATTTCCAGAGTTTGATAGGCAGTAAGGAGGGAGTGAAATCCGTCGGGGCGAGGAGCGCCGAGATAGAGGCCCAGGTTGATTTTCGCGTGGGATCGAACTGCGGTCGGCATACCGATTTATTGTAGAGAAGGTGCGAGGATAAAAGGCAAATGACCCAGTTTTTTCTGCTCGCGGCTGCCGCGGCCACTCTTTTGACGGCCTCGGCGCACAGCTATTTCGGCGAGTGCCGGCTCATCGGGCCTTTGGTGGCATCGAAGGCTGGCGTCATGTCCAGTGCGCTGGCCAGGCAGGTGACCCGTTTTGCCTGGCACCTGACATCTTTGCTCTGGGTTGGTCAGGCTCTGCTGCTGATAAGGATGGCGGGCACGCCGGCGTCGCTCGACCGCGTCGTGGTGGGCGGCATGGGAGTTCTGTATCTTGCGGCTGGAGGCTTCGACGCCATCTTTACCCGTGGCAGACACATCGGCTGGCCGATGCTCATGGCGATCGGAATCTTCGCTCTGCTGTCTTTGGTCTGAACAGCCAGCCGGCCGGCAAACGGGCGCGCGAGACACCCTATCGCATTTTCCTCAAGAAAATGCCCATACCTGCCTTTGGGCGACTCTTGAGCCATCCGGAAAATGCCTTAGTGGGAGATGGACGGTGGAAGGCGGACGGCATAGATCCAATTGGTGCGCGGTGCGATCCACGTGCTGTACTCGACCGGCGGAAACGCAACCTGCCCGCCACACTCCTGCGGATTGAGCGAGACCGCATAAGCCGGTTGAATGGATGGCGTCGAACCGAGAAGGATGAGGAAGTAGAGGCCCCGGTCGCAGTTCGCCGGCACGCCTTGTCCTGGCTCGACCGCGGACGCATCCTTCGGCCGAGAATGCAGGTGCCCCGTCTTCTCAAGTTCAGCCCATCCTTCCAGTTCCTGCGGACCCAGGATGGCGGTGGCAGGCACTCCGCTTGAACGGATCTCGGCGGCCGCGGCCGCATCGCCGCGATACAAGGCAAAATCGTCGTGTGTAGCGGCGAGGCTGAACCCGGCGAAGAGAACGATGAGGAGAATGCACTCCCAGGAAAGCCTGGCTTTCTGCCTTTCCTGATAGAAGCGAACCAGCACGAGCAGAAGAATGGCGAACAACGGCAAAAAATATCGATCGTAGATGACGAACGCCATCACGACAAACAAGAGGTAAGCCGCGCTGAAGGGACCGAGGATGACACCGAGTTTCTGCCAGGAGATGGCCGCAGGCTCCTCTGGAGCCGCGGGGCGATCGCGAGACAAAGGACGCTGGGGGGCGCGCGCGAGGCAAAAAAGTACAAGACACAAAAGGCCAAACACCACCGCTCCCGTGAGCAGGAAACGAAGACTGTAACGCGCAACGCCAAGGTGAATTGCTGCCGCGGCAAGGTCGTTCAGCCGCTCGGCGGTGCGGTCGGTGATCGCGTTAAACGCCGCATTAACAGGCCACTTGTCGACCTTCAGAACATGAATCGGAGCCACGGCCAGAATGGCGGCCGCGGCTGCGGCCACGCGGCGTTTCCATGAGCGCAGAGCTCCGGCGAATAGCAGCAGTACAGGCAACGCGTACACCGTCAGAACTCCCGCGCCTCCCAGAACAACGCGTCCGCCATTCTTCAGGAAGTCCAAATCCATTCTGCGCGGAAGCGGCGATACAGGAAAGATGAAAGGCTGCTGCTTTAGCCAGTGAAACGCCGCGAGAATAAAAACCAGTCCGGCAACGCACGACAACCCGCCGGCCAGAACCACGCGCCGGCTCTTCCTGAGCAGCCAGAGCGTGCAGGGAACCATGACGAGCAAGCCTAGCCATGCAATCTGCCGCACCGTTCCGCCCACTGCGTTCACCAGCGCAGCAGCACAGACCCAAATTATCGCGGCCCGCTCGCTCCGGGCCTGCACCGCGCGCAAACACATGTAGACGCAGACCAGAATGCACAAGACACCGGAGACATCGGACATGAAAGTAAAGGCATAAGGAAAGTAGAGCGGCGAAAGGATAAAGATCAGCGTGACGAGAGCGGCATTCCAGGAGCGCAGGCCGGCGCGCACGCCGATGCGCTGCAGCAGGAATGCCGTGGCCATGGCCTGAACGGCCGTGCTGAAGCGGACCGTGGTGAACGAGAAGCCGAAAAGCCTGATGAACAATGCGCCGACGTAGAGCTGCCAGCCCAACATCGGCGTTTCGCCGCCGGAGTAGGAGATGCGGCCTGTGTGAGCCACGTTCAGTGCATCCCTGATATAAACCCAGTCGTCAGCGATGCCGATCTCCGCAGTTGGCCGGACAAGGAAATAGCAGGGAATCAGGACCAATGCGCAAGCCGCTGCGGGCAAATAGTCTTTGAGCGGTTTGCGCAATGGAAGATTCACCTTGAATCAGGGTTGCTTGTAGAGGTAAGCTCCGGCGACCGTGCCCGCGACCGCTTCCACCAGCCCTCCTGCCGTGGTGTAGAACGCGAGGTGTTTGGAGAAGAGCTCCGTGACCACCATAAAATCGGTGTTCGGCAGCAGAACGCCAATCACCCACGCGGTCACGCCCGCGTAGACGGCGGTCTTCCAGTTGGCGCCGAAGAGCTGCCGGAAGGCCACATAAATCACGATCGACACGATGCCAAAAACGATCCCGAGCAGATTGAACTCGACGATCTGGGCGGCCGAAAGCTCATTTCGGCCCAAGGCAAGCATCCCATCGGACCAGTTCTGCGCGAGCAGCACGCCATCTACCAGGTAGCCCAAAATATCTCCGACGACACCTGCAACGAGACCAGCGAGCAACAGACGGACAAGATTGATCTTTCCCATTACGCCTCCTTGTGTGCAACTTGGGGGACGTGGGGAGTATACGCGCGCCGCAAAAGGCCGCGCAAGATGAAACCCCTGCGCGGTCCCGCCGCTCTTGCGGCGCGGCGCGCGATGCCGGCGGCAGGCGAGCGCCCCGATATGGTTCGCGATGCAAAGAATAGGGTGGTACTCTCGTAGGGAGTTCACCTAGTTCAACGGGAGCCTGACGCGGGACAATTGCCGCGCGCAGGGTATTGCCATGAACGATCAACAATGGAACACGCTTGTTGCCGCGATTCGCGGCGAAGCGCTTCGCCCTCTTCCCACCGCCTTCATCATCGATAGCCCCTGGCTGCCGAATTGGGCGGGCCATTCGATCCTCGATTACTTCACCAGCGACCGCATCTTTCTCGAAGACAACCTGAAGGCCATCGAGGCTTTTCCAGAGACCATCTTCCTGCCCGGCTTCTGGTCGGAGTATGGAATGTGCACCGAGCCCTCGGCGTTCGGTTCGGTTTCCATCTGGGGCGAGAACGATTTTCCCTTCGCCATGAGGGTGCTGCGCTCGCCGGAAGAAGTGGATCGGCTGGTGAAGCCCGATCCGCGCAAGCACGGGCTGCTGCCCTTCGTCATCAAGCGCCTGCAGCACCTGCAACCCGCGATGGAGAAAGCCGGCCACACGATCCGCTTCGCCGTAGCGCGCGGGCCGTTGAATGTGGCCTCGTTCCTGATGGGCACGACGGAGTTCCTCGAGGCGATCAAGACCGAGCCCGAACGCATGCACCAACTGCTGACCATGGTCACGGATTTTCTTGTCGACTGGATCGCGTACCAGCGCGAGCAGTTCCCCTCGATCGACGGCATCTTCCTGCTCGACGACATTGTGGGCTTTGTGTCGCGCAAGGACTTCGAGCGCTTTGCCCTGCCCTACCTGCGGCGTGCCTATGACACCGACGTCACGGTCAAGTTCTTCCACTGCGACGCGCCCGTGAAGGCCGCTGCGCCCATGCTGGAGGCGGCGGGGATCAATTTGCTGAACTGGGGCGTTCAGCACACGGTGACGGAGCTGCAGCAGTGGACCAATCGCAAGATTGCGCTCATGGGCAATATTCCTCCGCGCGATGTGCTGGCCGAAGGCACGCCGGCCGACGTGGCGCGCGCGGTACGCGAGATGCTCAAGCCGGTCGAGGACCGCACGCGGCTGATTGTCTCCTGCGGCGGCGGCATGCCGCCCCAGGCGCCGACAGAAAACATCCAGGCTCTGATTCGGACGGTCGAGGAAGAGACGCGGTAAGCCCGAGCCAGCTCACCCTGCGAAGTGTGGATAGTGGGTCAGTTTGAATCCGTTTTGAAAGGGCACGACTTCAGTCGTGCCGCAAAGACCCGAAAATGAATGCGGGCTTCAGCCCCTGAGGGAAGGTTTCCTTCAAACTTACCCTCTACCGAAGCGTGGGACCCTGGGCCGCGCCAGGCCATTGTCAATGCGCCTCGTTGGCCGGCCCGCAGATCTCCTCGGGGACCAGGGAACTTCGGCGGTGGATATGGCGTAACAATACTGGGAACACTTTGGGGGATACGATGCACTGTCTGCTCTTTTTGGGCGCGTTCTACTTTCTCCCCGCGATTATTGCGGCCGTGCGGCACACGCACAACACGGCGGGAATCCTGCTCCTGAACATCTTTCTTGGCTGGACCGTGGTGGGCTGGTTCGTCGCCCTTCTGATGGCGCTGTTTTCCGCGCCCAGTTGGGCCTATTACTATCATCGCGGATGGTAAAGAGAGAGCCTGAAGCAACAGAACCGAAGCCGCCGGAGCCTTTCAAGCCGGGCTGGACGCCGCGCGACTGGATCGCCGCCGCGGCGCTTTTTGCGGCCACTGCCGGCGTGGTGCTCTGGCAGAACGCGCACGTCGCCGTTCTCTTCGATCTCAGCTACATCCTCAATACCGCCGAGCGCATCGCCCTCGGCCAGGTTCCCTACCGCGACTTTCCCCTGGCGCACGCGCCCCTGACGTTTCTCATTCAGGCCGCGATCATTCGCCTGACAGGGCGCGTTGTCTTTCATCACTTTCTCTATACCGCGCTGACCGGTGGGTTGGGCACCGTGCTGGCGTGGAGGATTGCGCTTGGCCTGTTGCGCGGGCGCGTCGCCGCCGCATGGACTGTGGCATTGCTCGTCGCCACGCCGCTGGTTTTTCTAGGCATCTATTGCATCGTGCCCAACCCCGAGTACGACTGCGACTGCGGCCTTTGGATGCTGGTTGCGCTTTGGTTTTTGCTACAGGTAGATTTCGTATCCCCCGCAAATGCGGTCTTCACCCAAAACGAGCACTGTCATCCTGAGCGACCGGAGCGAGCCGGAACGGCGCAGCGCAGGGAGTCGAAGGATCTGCGGTTGCTTTTCGGGAGGCGGGGGCGACTGCGCCGGTTTGCTCGTGAGTTTGCGGCCGGTGCTGCGCTGGTCATCCCGATGTTCTTCAAGCAGAACATGGGCCTGCCGTTGCTGCTGACGGCGGTGGGCGCGGTCTTGCTCTGCCGCACAAATGCCAGTCCAATAGGTAAAAGCGCCCCCGGCGTCGCCGCGCCGGATGCGCGATCGCTCGTGGCCTTTCTTGCGGGGGCATGCGCTGCTTTCTTGGCCGCAGTGCTGGCAATCCATTGGACGGCAGGTCTCGGCAACTACCTTCACTGGACGATTCAATACGCTGGCCAACGCCGCATGCCGGGACTCAGCCTCATGCTCGGCGTTTATAGCGATCCCACGCTCCTGTGGACGCTGCCTTGTGTTGCAGCCGCATTGATCCTGCTCTGGCTGAGAAAACAAGCCGGGGTGCCCCACCCTCGCCGAACTTTTGTTTTTGCGGCTAGGGTGGGGTCCCGATTCAACTGGGCGCAGATCGCAGCCTTCGCGCTGCTGGCCGCGCCGTTTCTGTTTGCAATGTGCTCGCTGCTGCTGTACGACGATGCCGACGAGCGCGGCGACGCGTTGCTGGCGCTTTGGCCGCTGGTACTGGTGCTGGCCGCGGCATTGGCCCTCGCGAATCTTTTGGCATTGCGGCGCCCGCCATCTCTTCGCGCCTTCCTTCCGCTCGTTCTGCTCGCCGCGATTCACGGCACGTTTTTGTCGCAACAGCTTTGGGGATCGACCTACGGCATTTGGCCGCTGCTGATTCTGCTGATTGCGGAATTGCTGGCGTTTCTTGCGGGATTTTTGCCGCGCGCATCTGTTTCGCGGTGGTTGGTTCCCGCGCTCGCCGCGGTTATTGCCGTCACGCTCTTTGTTTGCGGGGGGTTCTATATGGCGAGCGAGGAGCGGCTCTCCTACGCGAACCTTCCCGACGGCCCCGCGGTGCACTCCGCCTTTCCCGCGCTTGCGGGATTGGCCACGACGGGGCCGTACGTGCCGGAGATCGACGACTTGTTACGTTATGCCCAGGCCAACATTCCCTACGACGACGGAATCGTTCTCATCCCCGGCGAGGAGCCGTTCTACTTCGCCACCGGCCGCGCGCCGCAGTTCCCGGTGCCATTCTTCGATCCCACCATCGATCCCTATTCGCCGGCCGAGATTGCCGCGCTGGTGCGCGCGCGCAGCATTCGCTGGCTGATTGTGAAGACCGATGTGCAAACCAAGGAAGATCCGACGCCGGATCGCGCGGCAATCATGCAGCTGCTGATGCAGGAGTTCAAGCCGGCGGCGCATTTGCGAGGATACGATGTGTACCGGCGGTAGCTGGCGGGAGATGGGTTGGGTGCAGTGCTTTCCCAGGTCTCAAAGGCGAGAACTGGGGCGCCCGGCGTCAGCCCGCGTCGGCCGGTGTTGTCGCGCGATCCTTTACCCCCTTGATCGCCAGCCACAGCGCAAGCCCGCACTCGGCAATGAACATGACGGGATACAAGGGGTACATCCACTTTTCATAGCCGGGAAAGAACCACATCTGGACGAAACAAATCATCAGCGAAGCGCCGTCGAGGATCAGCAGGATTCCGAAGATCTTCGGCAGCAAGCGCGATTGAATTGCCAGAACCCCGAGCGGAAACAACCACACTCCATAAAACAACGTGCATGCCATGCTTCCAGCGCCGCTCACATGAAGAAAGATCAAACCGAGCGTCTGCAGCTGGTCCGGCTTGAACGCAGCCATCGGTGCGGAGCCGGTATTGAGGAGCAAGGCTGCAAAATGGATCATTGTGTCGACGCACTCGATGCCGACGCCCACCAGATTCAACAACAGGAAAAGCAGCGCGAGATCTCTGTTGACCGGTTTGAACAGCGCATACAGCGACCACGCTGCCAAAAGAAAGAGTAGTGCCGCAATCAATTCCAAAGCGACGCCAAGGCGAAACATTTCCTGCGATGCCACAATGGCGTTTGCGGTGGCTGCGGCATCTCCCCATACGATGGGTTTGCCCTGAATGAATTGAGAGGTGGCAAAGATGACGATGTATGCGAGGTAAAGCAGGCCGGCAATTCTTGCAATGCTGCGCTGTGACATCGCGTGGAGTCCATCCTTCCCGATTTCGTCGGTCCTTCTCGACGAGGAGATCACCGAGATGAGGACAAGATACGGCGGCTCATTTTCAACACGGTCCCGAAGGTAGCACGCATTGCGCCCGCAGTCCAGACCTAACGCGTAGCTGCTTTGGCTTTCCCCGACCGTTTTAACTGCTCCCAGTCCTTCACCGTCTGGTCGGCGTAGGCTGCGCCAAAGGCGGCTATGGCTTCGGCGAAAGCAACGCCCGAGCCGATGTAGCCGGCAATCACCTGCGGATCGCCGGAGCGGCCGTGGCCGCGGGCGAGCAGTTCGCCGCAGACTTCGGCGTAGGCCTTCAGGTTCGCACCTGCCAGGTCTTCGATCTCGATCGATCCCTTGTGGTCGTTCAACTGGCGCACGAGATATTGCCGGCTGCCGATGTGCGTCCAGCCCAGGAAGGGATCGGTCTGAATCTGCATGGCGCGTTGCCCCTCGGCCACGCGCTGGCCGTTGTGCGGCGCTGCGTGCGCGTCAGGCAGATACGGCGCGTAGGCCGATGCG
>Ga0326727_10026464_pt1 | contig 10753 bp, 7 predicted proteins | sample MB2enrmetagenome_FD_207643 | JGI IMG/M metagenome (GOLD analysis project Ga0326727, IMG submission 207643) | Lab enriched peat soil microbial communities from McLean, Ithaca, NY, United States - MB29MY | ecosystem: Environmental > Terrestrial > Soil > Wetlands > Peat | place: USA: New York... | reverse complement strand
CCCGAGGTGCCGGTGGAATAGGAAATCATCGCCACCCGGGGCTCGACGCCGAAGGCCTTGGCCGACTGGGCCGACTGGATGGCGATATCGGCCAGTTGCTCGGCGGTCGGATTGGGGTTGATGGCGCAGTCGCCATAGACCAGCACCTGATCGGGCATCAGCATGAAGAACACCGACGAGACGATGCTCTGGCCCGGCGCCGTCTTGATCAGCTGCAGGGCCGGACGCACCGTGCTGGCCGTGGTATGCACCGCGCCCGACACCAGCCCGTCCACCTCGCCCGCCGCCAGCATCACCGTGCCCAGCACCACGGTGTCCTCAAGCTGGCTGGCGGCCTGCTCGGGCGTCAGGCCCTTGGACTTACGCAGTTCCACCATCGGCGGCACATAGCGCTCGCGGATCTGCTCGGGATCGAGAATTTCCAGGCTTTCGGGCAGGACCAGACCTTGCGCGTCGGCAACCTGGCGGATCTTGGCGGGATCACCCAGCAGGACGCAACGGGCGATGCCTTTTTCATGGCAGATCACCGCCGCCTGCAGGGTGCGCGGCTCGTCGCCCTCGGGCAGGACGATGCGCTTGTTGGCCTGCTTGGCCCGCAGGACCAGCCGGTTGCGGAACGCCGGCGGCGGCATGCGCAGTTCCCTGGGCTCGCCAATGGTCTGCTTCAGCGACTGGGTCGCGATATGCTCGGCGATGAAATCGATGACCTGTTCCATCCGCTCGGCATCGTCGATGCCGACATGGCTCGACAATCCGGCCAGCTTGGCGGTGGTCTCGTAGGTGTCGGCCTCCGACGACAGGATCGGCAGGCCGGTCAGCCAGTTGGCCGGGATCAGCGAGGCGATGGACGCCGGCATTTCCTCGCCGCAGGTCAGCAACAGGCCCGCCAGCGGCACGCCGCGAAGGCTGGCCAGTGCCGCCGCCAGGGTGACGTCGCTGCGATCGCCCGGCGTCACCACCAGGGCGCCCGGACGCAGGCGGTCGACCATGTTCTCCACCGAGCGGGCGGCGACCACGATTTCCTGCACCCGTTGCGCCAGGTTGCCGGGGCGAAGAACCTTCAGCCCCAGGGCATTGACCAGGTCAAGCACACGCGGCGCGTTCAGCCGGGGCGAGAAGGGCACCGCGCCCAGCAGCGACACCTGTCGGTTGATGCGATCCAGATCCTCCTTGAGGCGGCTGCCCTTGACGCCCTCCGGCAACTTGTTGATCAGGATGCCGGCCAGTTTCTGCTGGCCGTCGCCGGTGAACTGACGTTCGGCCAGGGCGACGGTCTCCATCAGGTCCGACGCCTCGCGATGGGCCGCCGACATCACCGGAATCATGTTGGCGGTCAGGCTGCGCGCCATCTCGGCATTCAACAGCGCGGCAATCTGCAAATCGGTGGTGGGGATCAGCCCTTCGACGATCACCGCATCATGCCGGCTGCGCACCGTCTCCACCAGACTGACAACGTCCTCGAGAAGCGCCGACAGCTGGCCCTGGCGAACTTTCTCCTCGGCCACCGCGAAGGGAATCGGTTCGACGGTATCGATATGACAAAGGCTCTTGGCGAAGTAGCTCGACAGGTCGACTTCGCCATCGGCGATCTCGGGTTGCGAGATCGGCTTGATGAAACCGACGTCGATGCCGTCGCGCTGCAGGGCGCGCACCAGCCCCAGCGCCATCGACGTCAGACCGACGTCCTGGGACATCGGTGCAAGGAAAAAGGCTCTCTGTTTGGAAATCTGGTTCATGGTCTTTCTCTCCCCCGGCCGGCGTACCGTCCCAGGTACCTCATCAACAGTCCTTGCGCGCAAGCGCGGGACCTGCCCCCAGGTCCCGTTTGACGGACAGGGGCGATGACGGCCGTCATCGCCCCCGTCGCCGCTTAGGCCTTGGCAGAGCCGGCAAGGCCGGCCAGTTCGCCCGCGTCGCGGGCGATCATCCATTCCTCGTTGGTCGGCACAACCACCACCAACGGACCGGGCCCCTTGCTGATGACGCCGGACTTGCCGCGGATGGTCGCCTCGTTGGCGGCGTCGTCCAGGGCGATGCCGAACACCTTCAGGCGATCGACGGTCATCTTGCGCACGGTCGACGAATTTTCACCGATGCCGCCGGTGAAGACCACGGCGTCCAGACGAGGCAGCGAGGTGGCCAGGCCGCCGATGTGGCGAGCCAGGCGATGCACGAAGACATCCAGGGCCTTCTTGGCGCCGTCGTGGCCTTCGGCCGCCGCCCCTTCGATGGCGCGCATGTCGTTGGATAGTTCGGAAATGCCCAAGAGACCGCTCTTCTTGTTGAGCACCGTGTCCAGGTCATTGATGTCCAGGTTGCAGGCGCGGGCCAGGTGGACCAGGGCGCCGGGATCGACGTCGCCGGACCGGGTCCCCATGACCAGGCCTTCCAGCGGCGTCAGGCCCATGGTGGTATCGACGCTATGGCCGTTCAACACCGCCGTGGCCGAGCCGCCATTGCCCAGGTGGGCGATGACGATGCCGTGATCGGCCGGGTTCAGCGTCAGCATGCGGGCGGTTTCCTCGGCCACATAGCGGTGGCTGGTGCCGTGGAAGCCGTAGCGGCGCACGCCCTGATCGCGGTAGTAGGACATCGGCAGGGCATAGAGATAGGCGGCCGGCGGCATGGTCTGGTGGAAGGCGGTATCGAACACCACCACCTGGGGAATGCCGGGCATCTTGGCCAGAGCCGTGCGAATTCCCAGCAGATTGGCGGGGTTGTGCAGCGGCGCCAGATGATTGTGCGCCTCGATTTCCTTCAAGATCGCCTCGGTCACCACCGCCGAAGCCTTGAAGGCCTCGCCGCCGTGGACCATGCGATGGCCGACCGCCTTGACCGAGTCCAGCCAGTCATGCTGGGCCAAAACGCGCAACAGCACGTCCAGCGCCGCGCCATGGCCCTGGCCGTTCAGCGTTTCGGTGGTCTTTTCCTCGCCGATCTTGGCGGTGATGCGCGAGTCCGCCTCGCCCAGACACTCGGCCAGACCCGACATCAGGGGCGTCTTGTCGCCGGCCGGGAACAGAGCGAACTTCAAAGAAGAACTGCCACAATTGATCACAAGGACCAAAGATCCGTTTTTCGTCATGACTTATCCCAAAATTCGACAATGGCGGATGAGGGAACATCCGCCAGGTCAGGTCACCAAGAGCCCGCGAGAGGCGAACAGGCTCCTCGCCCGCCCAACCTGTTCCGCCGTCGGCGTCGGGGTCCGGGCCAGGGGATAGTCCATCCCCAGGCTCTCCCATTTGTGCGCCCCCATCTGGTGGAATGGCAGAACTTCGACCCGCTCCACCGCCGGGCCAAGAGATACCACAAAATCGGCAAGAGTGAGAATATCCACATCCCCGTCGGTGATACCCGGCACAAGGACGTAACGAATCCATATTTTCTTGTTAAGGTGAACCAACCTGTGCGCGAAATCCAGCGTAGGCTGAAGCTCCTTACCGGTTAAATTCCGGTAAGCCTCGGGATTCGAATGTTTGATGTCCAAGAGCACCAGATCGAGGGGATCGAACCAGTCGTCGGTGACGTTCCGGTGCAGGTAGCCCTGGGTATCCAGGGCGGTATGCAGGCCCAGATCATCCTTGATCCGGCGCAGCAGAGCCCCGACGAAGGGGGCCTGCATCATCGGTTCTCCGCCCGACACGGTCACCCCGCCGGCCATCTTCAGGAAGCCGCGGTAGGGACGGACCTCCGCCATCGCCTGGTCCAGGCTGAGCGGACGGCCGCTGGTCAGTTTCCAAGTGTCAGGATTGTGACAATACTGGCAACGAAACTGACATCCGGAGAAAAAATAGACGAAACGCATGCCCGGTCCGTCGACCGCCGCACCGGTTTCCACCGAATGGAGAAAGCCTTGGGGCGATGGCGTCTTCCCATCCGATGGCAACCGGGTTGCCCCGGCGGTCGACGAAGTCGTGGACATGATCCCTGCCTTTCAGCAGTCTTCCGTCTCGCAGAGTCTACACCTTCTCGTGGAACGTCCGGCTAATCACATCCAGCTGCTGTTCGCGCGAAAGTTTCACAAAGTTCACCGCATAACCGGACACCCGCACCGTCAGCTGCGGATACAGCTCGGGATGCTCCATGGCGTCCTGCAGGGTCTCGCGGTTGAACACGTTGACATTGACATGGTGACCACCGGCGGCGGCGAAAGCGTCCAGGCAGTTGGCCAGGTTCGCCTGACGCTCTTGCGGCAGATGGCCCAGCGCGCCCGGGGTGGCCGACGCGGTCCAGCTGATGCCGTCCATGGCGGCATGATAGGGCAGCTTGGCGACCGAGGCGCCGGCGGCGACGAAGCCCTTGACGTCTCGACCGTTCATCGGGTTGGCACCGGGGGCGAAAGGCGTGCCGCCGCGACGACCGTCCGGCGTATTGCCGGTCTTCTTGCCATAGACCACGTTGGAGGTGATGGTCAGCACCGACTGGGTCGGCATGGCATTACGATAGAAGTGGGGCTGGGCCTTGATCTTCTCCATGAAGGTCTCGGTCAGCCAGACGGCGATGCTGTCGGCGCGATCGTCATTGTTGCCGTACGCCGGATAGTCGCCCTCGATCCGATAGTCGACGGCCAGTCCCTTGTCGTCGCGGACCACGTGGACCTTGGCGTACTTGATTGCCGACAGGCTGTCCGCCGCCACCGACAGACCGGCGATGCCGCAGGCCATGGTGCGCAGGATGTCGCGGTCGTGCAGCGCCATCTCGATCCGCTCGTAGGCGTACTTGTCGTGGGAATAATGGATGCAATTCAGCGCCTTGACATAGGTCTTGGCCAGCCAGTCCATCATCTTGTCGAACTTGGCCACGACCACGTCATAGTCCAGCACGTCACCGGTGATCGGCTCGAAGCCCGGAGCCACCGTGGCCCCCGACTTCTCGTCGACGCCACCGTTGATGGCGTACAGCAAAGCCTTGGCCAAGTTGGCCCGCGCCCCGAAGAACTGCATCTGCTTGCCGATGCGCATGGCCGAGACACAGCAGGCGATGCCGTAGTCGTCGCCCCACAGCGGACGCATGATGTCGTCGTTCTCGTACTGGATGGCGCTGGTGTCGATGGAGACCTTGGCGCAGAAGGCCTTGAAGGCCTCCGGCAGATCGGTGCTCCACAAAACGGTCAGGTTCGGTTCCGGCGCCGGCCCGACATTGTAGAGGGTATGCAGGATGCGGAAGCTGTTCTTGGTGACCAGCGGCCGGCCATCCTCGCCGACGCCGCCAATGGCCTCGGTCACCCAGGTGGGATCGCCGGAGAACAGCTGATCATATTCGGGCGTGCGCAGGAAACGGATGATGCGCAGCTTGATGACCAGATCATCGATCATCTCCTGGGCCTGTTCTTCGGTCAGGACGCCGGCGGCCAGATCACGCTCGATGTAGATGTCGAGGAAGGTCGAGATGCGTCCGATCGACATGGCGGCGCCGTTCTGCTCCTTGACGGCGGCCAGATAGCCGAAATAGGTCCACTGGATCGCCTCGCGGGCGTTGGCGGCCGGGCGGGACAGGTCGAAGCCGTACTTGGCACCCATCTGGCGCAGTTCTTCCAGGGCGCGAATCTGCTCGGACAGTTCTTCGCGCAGCCGGACCAGGTCGTCGGTGAAGACCAGATCGTCGGTCTCGTGGAATTCGCGGCGCTTCTCGTCCTTGAGGAAGTCGGTCCCGTAAAGGGCGACGCGGCGATAGTCGCCGATGATGCGGCCGCGGCCATAGGCGTCGGGCAGGCCGGTGATCACCGCGGACTTGCGGGCGGCCAGAATTTCCGGGGTGTAGACATCGAAGACGGCGGAGTTATGGTCCTTGCGGTACTTGCTCCAGATCTCTTCGACGGACGGATCGATCTTGTAGCCATAGGCTTCCAGCCCGCCCTTGACCATGCGCATGCCGCCGTTGGGGAACACCGCGCGCTTCAAGGGGGCGTCGGTCTGCACGCCGACGATGATCTCGTTGGCCCGGTCGATGTAACCGGCATCGTGGGCGGTGATCGAGGTCGGAACCAGGGAGACGTCCAGGATGCCCTTGGCGTGTTCCTGCTTCAAAAGCTCGCCCAGGGTCGCCCACAGCTTCAAGGTCCGCTCGGTGGCGTCGGCCAGGAAGGCATCGTCACCCAGGTAAGGGGTGTAATTGGTCTGGATGAAATCGCGAACGTCGACCCGGGACCGCCAGGCAGCACCGGCAAAGGTCTTCCAAGGGTCGACCGAAAGAGTGGGTTTGGAAACGGCGGTCATCGTGAACTCCTTGAGACTACTCGCTGATCGCGAGGCAGGCGGCGCGGCGCCGGACGGCGGCTGCCAAACATCCGCATGAGATCGGAACGGCCGGGTGAGGACAGGGTCGCCCGGCAAGTCGCCCGACTGGTGATCACCGTATTCTTTTTATGGATTAGAGATGCGCCCATTCCGGGGAGCGGCGGAATGGAGATGCGAACGGCGCCAGATCGGATCTGAGCGGCGGCCGGGAGCCACGGGTCTCAAGCAACACCCGTGGCGCCGGCGTTACTGCAGTGACACGACCCCGGTGAGTAAGAAAACAGTGGCGCCGGCGGCCCTGCCGGCGTTTCGCGCCGGACACCGGCGGGGACGCCGGCGCTACTGAGGTGGACACCGGCGGGGACGCCGGCGCTACTGGGGTGGACACCGGCGGGGACGCCGGCGCTACTGGGGTGGACACCGGCGGGGACGCCGGCGCTACTGGGGGGCAACATCGTCAAACGATGCCCAGGCGGTCCTTCAAGGGTCCCAGGAAACGCCGGCTGACCGGCACCGAAAGGCCGGACACGGTGGTGATTTCCGCCAGGCCGTTGTCGGTGAACTGGATCTCCTTGATGCGGTCCGGGTTCACCAGGAACTGCCGATGGCAGCGGATCAGCGGAGTCTTTTCCTCCAAAGTGCGCAGCGTCAGTTCGGTGAACCGTTCCTGGCCGTTGGCTCCCACCACATAGACGCCGCTTTGCTTGGACGAGACATATTCGATCTCGTCCAGTTTCATCAGATAGACCCGGTTCAAGCCCGAGCAAGGAATCTGTTTCAGCTGGTTGCTGTCCTGCAGGACCTGCATGTTCTGCGGCGAGCGGTCGCGGCGCAGGCGATGCAGGGTTTTCTCCAGCCGGGCGCGGTCGATCGGCTTCAACAGATAGTCGAAGGCGTTCTCTTCGAAGGCTCGAACCGCATAGTCGTCGTGAGCGGTCAGAAAAACAACGTGGGGGGCATGATCGGGCGGCAGCATGGACAGCAGTTCCAGCCCGCTGATGCGGGGCATCTGGATGTCGAGGAAAACGACGTCGGGCCGCAAGCGGTTGATCGCCGCCAAAGCCTCCACCGCATTGGCGCATTCGCCGATGATCTCCAGATCCTCGGCCTCCTCCAGCAGAACCCGCAACTCCTGGCGGGCCAGGGTCTCGTCATCGACGATCAGGATTTTCATCATGACGGCGCCGTCTCCAGCGGAACACGAAGATTGACACGGGTGAAGACATCGCGTTCGCAGTCGACGGTGATGCCATAGCTATCGCCATAGCGGCTTTTGATGCGCCTGTCGACCAGGCTCATGCCAAGACCGTCACTCCCCGCCACGGGTTCGTAAAGACCGGCGTTGTCCTCGATCCGCACCACCAGGTCGCGCCCGTCGCGCACCGCCTCGATGCGGATCAATCCATGGCACATCAGCTGGCTGGTGCCGTGCTTGATGGCGTTCTCGACAATGGGCTGCAGGGTGAAGGCGGGCAGGCGCGCCTCGCGCAGTTCCTCGGGCATGTCGATGTCGATGGACAGGTGCGGCGAGAAGCGCGCCAGTTCGATCTGCAGATAGGCGTTCACATGCTCGATCTCGTCGTCCAGGCTGGCCTCCTCGCTGGAACGCTTCAAGTTCTTGCGGAAATAGGTCGACAGGTTATGCACCAGCTCGCGCGCCCGTTCCGGGTTCAGGCGAATCACCGCCGACAGGGTGTTGAGCGCATTGAACAGGAAGTGCGGATTGACCTGGGCCTGCAGCAGCTTGATCTCGGACTGGCTGAGGAGATGCTTCTGCTGTTCGTAGCGGGCGGCCAGAATCTGGGTCGACAGCAGGCGGGCGATGCCCTCCCCCAAGGTCCGGTTGATGGTGGAAAACAGCTTGTTGCGCGGCTCGTAAAGATTGATGGCGCCGATCACCCGCTCTTCCTCGTCATGCAAGGGGATCGCCAACGACGCCCCCAGCTTGCAGTCGGCGCGGATCGAACATTGATAGGGTTGCTCGTTGCCATCGGCATACAGCACCTTGTCCAGGGCGATGGCCTGGCGGGTGTGAGGCGAGGCGATCGGCATGCCCGGCAGGTGATGGTCGTCGCCGACCCCGATGAAGGCCAGGATGGTCTCGCGGTCGGTGATCGCCACCGCGCCGACCCCGGTCTCCTCATAGATGATGCGCGCGACCCGGGTGGAGTTTTCCTGGTTGAAACCGGTCCGGAGCACGCCCACCGACCGCGCCGCGATTTTCAGCGCCATGGCCGAAAAGACGCTGGATTGCCGCTGAAACAACAGGCGCCGGTCCAGCAGGATGCGCATGAACAGGGCGGCGCCCAGGGTGTTGGCGATCAGCATGGGCAAGGCGATGTCGCCGACCAGCCGTTGCGCGGCATCGAAGGGACGGGCCAGGCCCAGGATGATCAGCATGTGGATGATCTCGGCGCACAGGCTGACCACGGCGACACGCCAGGGGTCGAACAGCTGGTCGATCTTGCCGCGCCGCATCAGATAGCGGTGCAAGACGCCCCCCACCAGTCCCGACACGCCGGTGGAAATGGCGCAGGCCTGGGCGCTCATCCCCCCCATCAGATAGCGGTGCAGCCCTCCGGTCAGCCCCACCGCAATGCCGACCGCCGGCCCCCCCAGGATGCCGCTCAAACCGGCGCCGATCGAGCGCGTGTTGGCAATGGAATCATCGACCCGAAGACCGAAAAAGGTCCCCAGGATGCAAAACAGCGAGAAGACCAGATAGCAGGCGACCCGATTGGGAAAGCGAATGGTCACGCTCATCAGCGGAATGAACAGCGGCGTGCGGCTCATCAGATAGGCGATCACCAGGTAGACGCAGGTCTGCTGCAACAGGGCGACGGTCAGGTTGAACTGGTCGATCAGCATGCGTTCCGTCTCACCCCCATTGCGGTTCCATGACGATAATATGGTGTTTCGGGGCGGACGCTACAGCAGCGGCCGGCCGCCGTGAAGAGGGGAAGGCCGGCAGGGACGCCGACCCTACCAACCAAATTTGACACCGGTCACCCCTCACCTGCCTGGAGAGAACTCCCCCGAAAGCACATCCCGGACTTGACCCCAGAAGCAGTCGGTGAATAGACTTTGCCACGATGGTTCCTTGAAGACGGTTCGGTTTTCCCGGACCGGCGAAGGTGAAAAGGGAAGACGGTGCGGCCCGCCGACCGGTGCGCCAAACCCGCCGCTGCCCCCGCAACTGTAAGCGCTTAGGATCCGGCATATCAGATCGCCACTGGCCGTGGCTCCGACGTCCACCGCGGAGCCGCACAAAGGCTGGGAAGGCTTATGCCGAACCCCATGACCCGCGAGCCAGGAGACCTGCCATCGCTATTGGCGCGTGCGACGCCGGCCGGACGGGGTGTTCCGGAACGGATGGGATGGCACCCGCAGGTTCTTGGGTTGAGGTGGATCAAATGCATATCATGGAAGGATATCTTCCGGCGGCACATGCGGCGGGCTGGTTCGCCGTTTCCGCGCCCTTCGTGGTGGCGGGCGGCATCCGGCTGCGGACCATTGTGCGGGAGCGGCCCCAGGCCCGCATGACCTTGGCGGCCGCTGGCGCTTTTACCTTCGTCCTGTCGGCCTTGAAGATGCCGTCGGTCACCGGGTCCTGTTCCCACCCCACCGGCACCGGGCTGGGTGCCGTGGTCTTCGGCCCTGCGGTGATGGCGCCCCTTGGCGTCATCGTCCTGCTGTTCCAGGCGCTGCTGCTGGCCCACGGCGGGCTGACCACCCTGGGCGCCAACGTGTTCTCCATGGCCATCGCCGGCCCCTGGGTCAGCTGGGCGGTCTGGCGCCTCGCCAGCCGGCTGGGCGCCTCGACTGCCATCGCGGTCTTCCTGGCCGCAGCGCTGGGCGACCTTGCCACCTATGCCGTCACCTCGGTGCAACTGGCACTGGCCTATCCCGATCCGGCATCGGGTATCGCCGGCGCCGTGCTGAAGTTCGGCAGCATCTATGCCATCACCCAGATCCCGCTGGCGATTGCCGAAGGCCTGTTGACCGTGGTGGTGATGAATGCCCTGTCCGGGCGCGCCGACCAGGACGACGAGATCCGGTCCCTGTCGGGCGAGGTGAAATAATGGCCGCGCGCCGTTCGCTGTGGCTGATCGCGGCCACCGTTGCCATCGTCGCCGCCCCTCTGGTGCTGGGGCTGGAGGGAGAGTTCAAGGGCTCGGACGATCTGGGCACCGACGCCATCGTCGCCGCCCGTCCGGACTATCAACCCTGGTTCCAACCCCTATGGAAGCCCCCCAGCGACGAGATCGAAAGCCTGCTGTTCTCGCTGCAGGCGGCCATTGGCGCCGGGTTTATCGGCTATATGATCGGACGGCGGCACGGGGCGCACCGCGACGATGTCGCCCGTCGATAGAGCCGCCCATCTCAACCGTTGGCGGCACCGCTCTCTGGTCGAAAAGTCCCTGCTGACCTTCGGCATGCTGATCCTCGACCTGGTGCTGCCCCCCTGGCCGACCGCCCTGGTCATTTTCCTGGTGATGGCGGCGGCAACGCTG
>Ga0326727_10026462_pt1 | contig 10754 bp, 10 predicted proteins | sample MB2enrmetagenome_FD_207643 | JGI IMG/M metagenome (GOLD analysis project Ga0326727, IMG submission 207643) | Lab enriched peat soil microbial communities from McLean, Ithaca, NY, United States - MB29MY | ecosystem: Environmental > Terrestrial > Soil > Wetlands > Peat | place: USA: New York... | reverse complement strand
TACAAAAGCAGCTCTTAAAGCTGCTCGATATGGATCCATCGGCCTACGCTTAATCCGTTTTGCAGAGCAAGCAATGCGGAAAATTCATAAATTCACCCTCTCGTTGTTGCGGAATGTAGGTTACCGCTCTATGCTTTTCACCATTCATACGCCACTTTGCCTATTTTTTGCCTATTCTGGATCCAACTTCCTTCTGGAATTACCTAGAAAAGCAACTGTGATCGCAGGGCTTCATGTCCGTAAATGCTGGGCCGGGCCTGCCGGAATACTGAATAATCTCCGTCCTCTGCTTTGAAAATAAAGTACTTGCAGTTTGTCGGTTTTTAGAACACCTGATCTGCTTTGTCCATTTTTCCCTGTTACAGGTCCAAGTCAGGCTCTTGCTTCACAATGTCACAGGTGGAGGGTCAAAGTCCGCGATATCCTGTGCTCCTCCACAGCTTGTTTGAGAACGTGCGGGGGACAGTCCGAAGTCTGCGGCTTGCCGCATTTTCATTGGTCCGAGGCCGCAGCCCTCGCCTTTTGAGTGCGAGCGCCTTCAAGTCTGCTCAACTCTCCGAAAGCGGCGGCAAGCACCCCATTCCTCCCGTGCCATACCGCGCAAAGGCAGCCTCGATCTGCGACGGCTCGTTCATGATGAACGACCCATCCACAAGCACCGGCTCGCGGATCTCGGCGCCGGACAAAATGAGGAGCTGCGCAGGGCGAGAGGATTCGAACATCAAGCGGCCGCCACTGCCGTGGAGTGCCATTGCATGTTCGGCTTCCACATTCTGGTTGCGTCCGCCGGTACTCACAAGGACGCCCCCTGTTAGGACATAGACGAGCGCGTTGTGAGCATTATGGAGACCGAAGGAGATCTCGCTCCGAAGCTCGACATCGAGCAAATTGAACGGTTCAGCAGGGACGAGCGGCGAGGAGACGCCTTCGAACGATCCAACGACGACGCGCACGCGGTCACCGACGGTGTTCCGCCATTCCGGCACCTCGCTTTTTGCGAGCCAAAAAACCTGAGGCGATGCGAGCTTTTTCTTCGAGCTCAGGTTGACAAAGATCTGGAGCCCGTGCATTTCACGCCCGGTCTCAGCCGGGAACTCCTCATGGATCACGCCGCTCCCTGCCTGTGCCCAGACGATCCCGCCCGGGCCCGTGATGAAGTCGTTTCCGAGCGAGTCGCGGGTTCTAAGGCTTCCTTGCGAGTCCTTGAACACGTACGAGACTGCGGAGAAGTCCGCGTGCGGGTGCGGCTCGAACGGCCGACCGGTCACGCGGAACTGGTGGAGGACGGCGACGGGGGAGGACCACTCGCCCAGCCTTTAGAGGTCGATGCTCTGCACGGAAAAGGTGCTGCCTTTCCCGTGCGCTCGTGCGGCAATGACTGGTGAAAATTGAGGCGACATTGCGATGACTCCCTTCTTTTGTGAATACAAGTATTGCGCATGGCCCTATCGCGTCCGGGACCGCAAGAAGGCGCAAAGCAAACACGGTACCAAGTTGCGCTGACTACTTCCTCCGCAAATACTCCCCCAAACGCCCTTCCGCCCCGCCGAGCGCCCGAGCCAGGCTCAATTTCGCCAGATTGTGGGCAAAGAGCGCCGTGATGTAATCCAGATCTGCGGAAGCCAGCGCCTGCCGCGCCTGGCTCACCTCAACCGAATCCGACACCCCAGTTTCAAACTTCTCCTGGGTGAGCCGCAGATTGTCCCGCGCCACCTGCTGATTGTTCTTTGACAACTCGACCTGACTCGCCGCCGTTTCCAGATCCAGATACGCGTTCCGAATATCGCTCGCGATCCGCCCACGCGTGTCCGCAAGCTCTGCGCGCCGCTGATCAAGCGCAGCCTCCGCCTGTTCGATATCGCCGCGCACGCGACCGCCCTGCCAGATCGGGATGTGCACGGTACCCGAGGCCGTGTAAGTATGCTCCGCCTGGCTGAACCGTGGTCCGATCTCTCCGATATCCGCCGATAAGGAAAGCGACGGCAGCCGCTCTGCACGAGCCGCCGCGCGTGTTTTCTCCGCCGCTCTCAACTGCGCTTCCCCCGCCTTCAAATCCGCACGCATTTCGAGTGCCTGCTGTATTGCTACATCCACGGAGATCGCAGGCGGCGGCGAATAGAGGAAATCGTCCGAGATATCATATTGGTCGTTCGGTGGAAGACCGGTGAGCCGCGCCAGATTGATTTTCTGCCGCGCCAGATCGTTTTCCATCGTCGCCAGGCGTTGCCGCTCGGTCTGTGCCCGCACCAGATCCTGATTCAGATCCAACTGCGCCGCCAGGCCAGCGGCGCGCCGCTGTGCAGTCTGTTTATAAACCGCCTCCGCTGTTTCGAGTTGCGCGCGTTCCGAAGCCACGCGCGCTTTGGCTGCAATCACTTGCAGATAGGAAGCGCCTACCGCCAGCACCACCGTATCGCGCGCGTCCTGCACCGACGCATCGTTTGCCTTTACGATCTCCTTAGAAGAGCGATAGTTGTTCAGCAAAGTCAGATCCACCAAATTCTGCGTCAGAGTCGCACGCAGATCGAAATAGGATATCGGCCCCACAACTGTGGGCAGAAACGGAACGCGAGTGCCGAGCGCGCTTCGAATGCCGATTGTGTCCAGATCCGTGGTCAGGTAATGCTCACTAAACGCGCCGCTCAGATTCGGCAGAAGGTTGCTGCGAGCCACCTTCGATTGCCCACGTGCCTGCCTCACTGCCGTGGCCAGCCCCGTCGCACCGAGGTTGAACTCCAGCCCGCGCTGGATTGCCTCGCTGAATGAAAGGGTGCCGCTGAACGGCATGTTCAGAATGCTTGACGAGCTGCCCCCAAAAGGCCCGGTAACCTGAACGGTGGTGTTGATCGTATTGACGCTCGTAGTCGCGCCCGGGATTGGCGTTTGCCCCGTCTCCACCGAGCCCGAATTGGCGGTCCGCCCCGAAAGCGGAAGCTGCGTAGCTTCCGATGTAGATCCCTCCGCCGCCGCCCCCCCCATCTGCGCCAGTGCCGTTGCAGGCGCAAGAACAGCAACCAGAGCCATAATCAGTACACCGCCCCAAGTAGTTTCCCTTCGCATTTCATTTCCTCCCCTACTTTCAGATGTATCCCACATCCCTATCACCCGAGTTGTTTGCGGAACCGCATGACGCTGAGCGTTAGCAGCACCGATGTGAAAGCGGCCAGCGCAAGCATGTGCGGCCAGACAGCCGAGAAGCCGCTGCCTTTCAACAGTACCGAACGCGTGATAATGCCGAAGTGCCGGATCGGATTAAGCGCAGTCAACGGCTGCATCCACTGCGGCATCGCCTCCACCGGCGTCAGCGCGCCCGAGAGCGAAGCCAGCGGCGGGTTGACGAAGAACGCCAGCAACTGCGCCTGCTGCGCTGACTTGGTAAAGGTCGCGATGAACGTGCCAATACCGATGCCCGACAGCACGCACAGCATTGCGCCCGCCAGCACAAGCACGAAGCTGCCGCGGAACGGCACGCCGAACACTACTTTGATCAGCGCGGTTGCGAACAGACTCATCACGCAGAGCAGCAGAAAGAGCGGCGCGATCTTCGCCACGATGATTTCCCCCGTGCCCGCTGGCGTCATCAGCAGCTGCTCCACCGTGCCGGCTTCACGCTCCTTTACCAAGGCAGCCGACGCGATCATCGAGCCGTTCAGAATCAGCAGCACGCCGAACGATCCCGTCACGATGAACCACGACGTCACCAGCCCCGGGTTGAACAGAAACGCCGGATGCATCAGGACATGCCCCTGCCGGCTCACGTCATTTGCAGCTATCGGCCGATACTGCGCATGCACGCCGCCCTGCTGCGAGTAAACCTGGATCCAGTTCTGGAGCAGGCGTGCCGCATACCCTTGTGCGATGGCGGCCGTGTTGGCGTTCACCGCATTCAGAAGTATCTGGACGTCGGGCTGCCGTCCACGCTCCATATCGCGCCCGAAGTTATAGGGGATCACCATACCAGCCTCGAGTTCGCTGCGCGCCAGCGCCTGCCCGATTTGATCCGCCGAAAAGTAGGTGTTGGCCAGGCGAAACGCTCTACTTTCGGTCATGGCGGCAATCAGATCGCGGCTCTGGATCGTGTGGTCGAAGTCGACCACGCCCATTCTCAGATGATCGACGGTTGCGTTCAGCGCGAAGCCAAACAGCAGCAATTGGATCGTGGGCGGGATGATAAGCGAGATGAGCAATCGCTTGTCGCGCCGGATCTGCCCGAATTCTTTCTTTATCAGTGTGCCGATCCGAGTCATATGCTTAGTTGCATCCTCCGCAACTTTTTCCAGCCAAGCCCGTAAAAGACCGCGCCGATCAGCGCGATCATGAAGACGTTGAACCACATGGCCAGCCATCCGCCGCCCTGCAACAGGGCATCCCGAACGATCTCGATGTAATACCGGCCCCATAAAATCCCCGATATCCAGCGCAGGCTCGCCGGGATGTTCTGTACCGGAAAGATCAGGCCGGAGAGCAGAAAGATCAGCAGAAAGCCGCCCAGCTGGATTGCCTGAATCGACGCGGCCTGGCTCGGAATGGCTGCGCCGACCAGCGAACCGAATGCGGCAACGCAGAACGCGTAGAGAATCGTCGACACGATGAACACCGAAGGGTCGCCTGCGAAGTGAAGCCCGAAATAGGTAAACAGCAGAATGAGCGACAGGAACCATTCCGCCATCGCGATCAAAGCGAAGGCAAAGATCTTGCCCAGCAGAAATTCGTGCGCAGAGATGCTCGAAACATAGACCTGCAGGATTGTCTTCTGTTCACCCTCCTTTGACATGGCGAGCGCGGCGAGCAGCGCCGGGAACATCGAAATTCCCATTACGAAAACTCCGGGCCCGTAAAACTTCTTCGAGTCGCGCCCCGGGTTGAACCATAACCGGATATCGGCCTTTACGGGAGCTGGGGCGGGACGGTAATTCGAGACCACCTGGTCTGCATAGCCCTGCACGAGCTTCGCAGTGTTGGCGTCCGTTGCGTCTATCAGAAGCTGCACCTCGGTGTTTCTCCCACGCGCCATGTCGCGGCCGAAATGTTCGGGAATCACCAGCGCCGCTCGCGCGGTGTTCGTCAAAAAGGCATCCACAGGCTGCCGTGACGGCGGCCATGAGACAATGTGGAAAGTCAATGAAGCACGAAACGCATCAATGAAATCACGGGAGGCCAGGGTATCATCGAGATCCTGCACCACAATCGGCAGACCGGTGACCGTCAGCGAGACCGCATTGCCGAGCAGCATCATCAGTAAAAGCGGCAACACTAGCGCCAGAACCAGCGCCAGCCGATCGCGCTCGATCTGAGTCAGTTCTTTTCGCATTTGAGCGAACACGCGTCGCATGTCACTCCTCCTTTGCAACCTTGCCCACCTTGCGGGCTTTTTCAACGACCACGATGAACACATCCTCGAGCGAATACGGCTGTTCGTAGGCATCGCGCACCTTGATGCCGGCCACAGCGAGCTTCGCGATGGTTTTGCGTCTGCTCGTTTCCGCGTCTTCGTCTACAATCACGTGCAGCCGATCGCCAAACAGCGAAATGCGCCAGCGGTCATCTTTTAGGCGCAGAAGATCCGCCGCCTTCTGCGGCTCATCCACCAGGAACTCAAGCAGATGTCCGCCCTGTGCCTGTTTCACCCCCCGAGGTGTGCCTTCGGCCACCAGCTCGCCGGCGACCATCAAGCCCAGCCGGTTGCACTGCTCGGCCTCTTCGAGGTAATGCGTGGTCACGAGAACCGCCGTGCCGCGATCAGCCAGGCTGTTGATCATGCGCCAGAAGGCCCGCCGTGCCAGCGGATCCACGCCCGAGGTCGGTTCATCGAGGAACAGCACGCTCGGTTCATGCAGAATCGAAGCGCCGAAGGCGACGCGCTGTTTCCACCCGCCGGGCAGGCTTCCAGTGACCAGGTGCTGTTTCCCCTCAAGCCCCGAAAATTCCAGCACCCAGCGTTTCTTCTCTTTGATCTCCTGCTCCGGCACGCCATACACGCCAGCGAAAAAATTCAGGTTCTCGTCGATCGAAAGCTCGTCATAAAGCGAAAACTTCTGCGACATGTAGCCGATTGAGCGCCGCACGTTGCGTGACCGTAAGCTGCCGTGCTCACCCGCCAATTCCATAGCGCCCGTGGTCGGTGCAAGCAGGCCGCACAGCATCCGAATCGTCGTCGTCTTGCCCGCGCCATTGGCCCCCAGCAGGCCGTAGATCTCGCCATAGTGCACCTGAATGTTTACGTTCTTCACCGCCGTGAAAGCTCCGAACCGCTTGGTGAGATCTGTCGCACCGATCGCGATCTGCCCTTTCAGGTTCCGGTGATTGCGCTTTCCCGGATAGGCCGGCGCATTTTCGCGATCGCCAAAACGCCGTAGCGTCGCCACAAAAGTGTTTTCGAGAGTCGGTTGATCGATGCGAAAAACATCCGGCTCCAGATTTGCGGCACCCAGCACTACCTCGACCCGCTTCCTGCCGAGTTCAGGATCCGGTGTGATCACGTCCAGCCGATCGCCGAACCGCTGCACATCGACGATCTCCGGGTGCTGCTCCGATTCCTTCATCAGAATCTCCTCCGCCCTGCCCAGATCACTGGTGTGGATCTCGAGCCGTTTCGTGCCCGGCTTCGCGCGCAGTTCCAAAGGTGTGCCGATGTCCCTGATTTCGCCCATATGTAACAACGCCACACGATGGCAGCGCTCGGCTTCGTCGAGATAGGGCGTGGCCACGAGAATGGTTAGCCCGTCGATTGCCAAATGCGCCAGCGCGTCCCAGAATTCGCGTCGTGAAACCGGATCCACGCCGGTCGTCGGTTCATCGAGCAGCAGCACCTTCGGCTGGGCGACCAGCGCGCACACCAGCGCCAGTTTCTGCTTCATTCCCCCGGAGAGCCGATCGGCCCGCCGGTCGGTGAAGCGGTCCATGTCAAACATCGAGAGATAACGATGCCCACGCTCTTCGATCTCCCGCGGCGGCACGTGGCGCAAATCGCCGATATAATGGATGTTCGCTTGCACCGTCAGATCCGGATACAGGCTGAACGACTGTGTCAAATACCCGGTTTGTGAACGCGCATTGCGAGCCGGCGTGCCGAATACCTCGGCCTTGCCGCCAGTCGCTTCCATGACTCCCGCCAGAATCTGGAACGTCGAGGTTTTCCCCGCACCATCCGGTCCGATCAGTCCGAAGATTTCACCTTCGCGCACGTCGAAGCAGATGCCGCGAATGGCCTCGGCCGTTCCGTAATGTTTTGTCAGACCCTCGACCGCTATGGCGCTCATTTGTCGACCTCGATCTCTCCATCGGCGGGCATGCCAGGTTTGGCATAACCGATGCCGGTTTTCAGAAGCAGCTTCACACCGACTACCTGCTTTACGCGTTCGTCGCGGAAGTAGGTGTTCTCAGGCGTAAACGTCGCTTGCGGATCAATACGCGAAACCACTGCCTCGAGCGGCTTCTTCCGGTAGGAATCCAGAAAGACAAGGGCCGGCTGGTCCAGACGAACGCGCCCGATTTGGCCTTCAGGGATGAACCCGCGCAGATACACCTTTGAGAGATCAATCAGGGTCACGATCGTCGTCCCTGCCTGAATGACTTCGCCCGGTTCGGCGGTGCGGGTTGCGATCGTGCCGTTGAACGGAGCACGGACCGTCAGATCGTGAATGTTAGCGCGTGCTTCTTCCAATTGGGCGAGGGCGCGGTTCGCATCGGCGCGCAAGCTGGCGATGGTGGCCTGCTGCTGCGCGATCTGCTTCCGGATCTGGGCCTGCTGCGTGCTGCGGATCTGCGGATTAGCCAGGTTCGCCTTGGCCACATTGACCGCGGCCTGCGCCGATTCTACCTGCCGCCGCGCCGCCGCCACGAGGGCTTCCTGCGTTTCCGCCGTGGTCTGGGCCTGTTTGCCCTGCCGCTCGGAGACTGCTCCGTCTCTAGCCAGCCGCGTATAGGCGTCGCGATCATAAACCGCGAGCTTCAGGGACGCTTCCTGTTGGACGAGTTGCGCCTCCGCTTGCGAGAGCTCCGCCTCGGCCTGGAACACACGCCCGTCCGCGTCGACCGTCGCCTGGTTGGTCTGTAGTTCTGTCTGCTTGAGCTGATCGGTCAGGATGGCGATCTGCTGCTGCGACGACGACAGTTGCGCCCCGGCAGCTTCCGCCTGGGAGTGCGCCTGTTGCTCCCGCGCGTGCAACTGCGGATCATCCAGGATTGCGATCACATCGCCCGCTTTGACCAGATCGCCTTCGCGGAACCGGATTTCTAGAATCCTTCCGGTTATCTTGGGCGCGACGGCTGAGTCGTCGCCTTCAATGCGCCCGCTCAAGGCAACGATCCCGGACGGCATCGCAGGCTGGGCGAAGAAGAGTCGATAAACCAGATAACCGCCTGCGGCGAGTACCGGCAGCACCAATAGCGGAATCAGTGCACGCTTCCATTTGCGCCTAGTCATTGCTAGAGGTGCCGCTGGAGCCGTGGTCGGAGTCTCGGACAGAGAATCGGGCGGTGCCAGCTGAAGGTTGGTTGACTTTACAGTTTTCATTGTGACTTTCTCCTTCTTGGTTATCATTAATGCCCATGCCGCGCTGATCTGAAACGCGGCCCCATCCGTCACATCAGACTTACGCCTCGAACGCCTTCTCTGGCTTCAACCTCACAACGAAGATCCTTCCGGGACTGAAGAATGAACACGACGGAACCATCCGCGTTTTCCCAACTGTCACAAATCTTCGTTTCGGTTATCTCAAACCCCCCAACATGCTCTGCATCCACTTCAATGGCATATTTCCGGGCTCCAACTCGTACCAAGAATTCCAGCACCAGCCGACTTATTGAAGATGCAGTCTTTCTAATCTCCACAACGGTCCTCCTCGCCTTTTCCTCAAGCAGCCATTGCGGCTTTCGATCTCCTGGAAGGGCAACTGCCGTGCCAAAGCAAGAGCGCCGGTAAGTTGGTGGAATTCAAGGGTGCTAGGGCGTGTCAATGCGCGAAGGTGTGTTGAAGGTTAAAGGTGTCAATTGCTCATTGACAGCAGAATTGACAGTTTCCAACATGGGGTTTAATTTTTTGTTATGGAGAGACGTGGAGGATCGTTGGACCCCATTGACCACGGCCTTAATCCCGGGCACGAACAAGACGATCGGTGCTTAGAGCGGCAAAATGATCGGCTGCAATTGCTCCTAAGTCTGACCAATAGGATCACCTCCAACCTGGAACTGAAGGAGGTGCTGCGGGCGATCGCCGCGAACGTTCGCGAGGTGATGCACTGCGATGCGGCGAGCATTTCGCTGCCAGGTCCGGAACCAGGAACTTTCCGTGTCTATGCGGTCGATTTTCCCGACAGCCAGGGATTCGTCAAGGAAGAACAGACCATCACTCCGGGTGAAGGAAGTCCAGCGAAGCGGGCGTTTGATACGTTGAAACCGATAATCGCGAATCCGCGCGGTTCTTCCGACGGGTATGGCGGCAAGATGGCTGCCGTTGAGGGCATAAAGACGGTCTGCTTCATACCGCTCGTGAATCGCGGCCGGGCGCTGGGGAACCTGGCGCTTGCACGCGTAACAGAGGATACGTTCACAGAAGAAGATGTCGAATTCCTTAGCCAAGCTGCGGGTCAGATAGCCATCGCCATTGACAACGCGCTGGCGTACGCAGAGATCCTGGAACTCAAAGACAAGCTGGCCCAGGAGAAGCTCTACCTGGAGGATGAAATCCGCAGCGAGATGCATTCCGAGCAGATCGTGGGGAATAGCCCGGCGCTCAACCATGTCCTGCAGCTAGTCGAAACGGTAGCTCCTGGCGATTCTACGGTCTTGCTTTTGGGCGAAACCGGAACAGGAAAAGAATTGATCGCCCGCGCAATCCACGACCGCAGCCGGCGCAAGGAGCGAACGTTCGTGAAGCTCAATTGCGCATCAATACCGACAGGCCTGCTTGAAAGCGAACTGTTTGGGCATGAAAAGGGTGCGTTTACCGGTGCGATCAGCCAGAAGATTGGGCGAATGGAATTGGCGGACCAGGGCACCCTGTTCCTGGACGAAGTGGGAGACATTCCGACCGAAATCCAACCGAAGCTGCTGCGTGTGCTGCAGGAGCGGGAATTTGAGCGGCTGGGCAGCACCCATACACGCAAGGTGAATGTTCGGCTGATCGCGGCAACTAACCGCGACTTGGAAAGGATGGTTGCCAACCGTGAATTCCGCAGCGACCTGTTCTACCGGTTGAACGTATTCCCGATTCGTATTCCGCCGCTGCGGGACCGCCGGGAAGACATACCGCTGCTGGTAAGTTACTTCGTCCAGAAGTTTGCGAGACAAATGCAGAAGAGAATCGATGCCATACCTGTTGCCGTAATGAAGGGACTGACGGCTTGGGAATGGCCAGGGAACATTCGCGAACTGGAGAACTTCATTGAACGCGCCGTGATCCTGACCCGCGGCAAGGCGCTCGAGGCACCGCTCGGAGAACTACGTAAACTTAAGAATGAGGAGCCAACGCGTGCCGCACAGCCTGTGCAGGACGACATTGCCCGAATCGTCAAAGAAACGATCAGTGCTCTAAACGGTAAGAAAGATCTTTTCGACGAAAATTCCAGGAAGCAGCGCGAAGAAATCGTGCGCGCGCTTACTGAAAGCAAGGGCCGGGTTGGAGGTGAAGATGGAGCCGCTGCACGAATGGGTATCAATCGCACAACACTGATTGCGCGAATCAAGAAGTTCGGAATAGACCCCAGACAGTATGCATGAAATCGTCCGCGCTCTTTTTTTCGGACTGCGTCGCA
>Ga0326727_10026459_pt1 | contig 10755 bp, 9 predicted proteins | sample MB2enrmetagenome_FD_207643 | JGI IMG/M metagenome (GOLD analysis project Ga0326727, IMG submission 207643) | Lab enriched peat soil microbial communities from McLean, Ithaca, NY, United States - MB29MY | ecosystem: Environmental > Terrestrial > Soil > Wetlands > Peat | place: USA: New York... | reverse complement strand
TCAAGTGGCAGCTGTACCCTTTTGGGCACAAAAGTGTGGCGGATGAGGTGAGAGCGAAGCTGGGGTTGCCTGTAGACTGTCCCGTGAGTTTGGAGGAGGGAACGATGGATAGGTTTGTGAATTGGCACGATAAGAGAGTGTGATTTCTTTGTCGGATTCACAAACTGGGGTCATAATGGGCCGAAATGACTAAAGAAGCTGTTTTGGTCTATTAAGTACGTTGCGTCTGGTGCTGTGTGGGGGAGGTGGGGCAATGTACCCTGCCCTCTTGTTTCCCTGGAAATCCTTACATCGAAGATCGGTTGTCTATGCGCTGTTGGTAGGTGAATTAGGCAACGTTTCGCCGTCTGCGTCGAATTTTGAATTGCCTTGCCAGTCCAAACCGGAACCTGACTGGTCGCAAAGCCACGGGTCCCACGCCTGTGCCTGAAGACCGAACGTGGTTCTTGCTGGGCGAATCGGACCCGCGAAGCACCAATGGCGCTGCCGCTCCGATGGATGCCGGGATTATCAGCTCCCGGGCTGAGAATCACGGCCTGGATGGACGACGGCATGTTACGGAAGGTCCAGATGTGCTGGCCCTGTGAGCCTCGTTGGCCGTAGGCGTATATGCATACGTCGGAGGGCACGAGGCGCAGCAGGACGGCGCAGATGGGCTTTCCGGAACATGCCGTTGGCCGCCAGAAATATCCCCAGCACCCTATCAGTCTCCCGTTCCTTCCCCTCCTACTTGCCTCCCGGGATTTGGGGCATGACGGGCTTGACCCCCTCCTTCTTCTCAAGGGCGTTCAGCCTCCGCAGCATATTCTCCTCGTCCAGTATCTCCGAGAGGTCGAGCTTGAGCGGCGCATTGCCGTGCCAGTGCACCCAGTCCGGGGCAAAGTGATAGCTCCCCTTCCACGCGTGCACCAGGTCGAACTTATACATCCTGAAGAACCTCGCCTCGATGCCCGAGGTCTGCTCATAGAGCTGATGTCCCGTCAGCCACCATGCCTCCCCCGGAAACTGGTTCCCCGGCGACAGGGGGTTTGCGGGCCGGTTTTGCGGCATCGGGTTCAAGAGGCCGTCCTTGTAGAGGCCCCTCAGCACCTTTATGGCCTCACCGGCAATGGCATCGCTCGCAATCTTGACGGCGTCCGCCGAGGCGAGCTTATGCCTGGCAAACCTTTCGGAGTGGCAGGCCGTGCAGACCGCGACCATCTTGCCCCTTTCCCTGAGAAACTCCTCTTTCGTGATCTCGTTCATGGTAATGCCGTTGGGGCTGAGGGAATACTTGTCGCCGCTATCCTTTTGGCCGATGAACTTGCCCTGGGACGCGCCTCCGATGGTAATGCCCTGGCTCACGTCGTGCGTGCCGCCCGACATATGGCAGGTGACACACGTGGGGACCCGTCCGCCCTCCTCTACGCCCTTGCCCTCCAGGTCGAAATAGACGCCGTGCTTCGAGGACTCGTAATACTCCTTCTGGCCGTGGTCGGGCCCCATGTGGCAGGTCCCGCACGCAGCGGGCCGCCTTGCCTCTCTCACGTCAAATTTGTGCCTCGTATGGCAGGAGTCGCACTTGTACTGTATGCTGTGGCAGGAGCCGCACCCCAGCTCCTTCATCTCCTCATACTGGGCGAACCGCCTTCCCGCGTTCTCATGACCCGTGAAGCCGTACCTGCCGTGCTTCCCCGCGTTGAGCTGGGCAAGCCTGTCCGGGTGGCAGCCCCCGCAGGTGGCGGGCAGAGGCATCCTGAGGTCCGGGTGCACGCCGTGGCAGTCGGCACAGCCTACGTTGTTTTGCGCGTGCTTGCTCTCTTTCCAATCCTGGACTGCCCTCGGGGTCAGCGTGGTGTGGCAGCCCACGCAGTCCTTGTTGCCCTCCGCCTCCTTCGGTACCTTTGGCGGACGGTATGCTCTCGGGTCGTAGTAGCCCGTGCCCGCCTCGGTCCAGGCGTCACCCATGAGGGGGACATTTCTTCCGGGATAGCTGGTGAGGGGCGAGGGGAGCGTCTCTGCCCGCTGCGCGAAGACCTGACAGAGGGCGCCAAGGGATACGCATGTTGCTATCGCGGCGATCACGACCGGCTTCCGCATTTCCATCTCTTCTCTCCTCCTTGAGCACGCAGGATTTAGTGGGGCGCCTACGGTAATTGTAACCGCCCCGGGCCCGCGAAGCCATCTCTCGGGCTTTTCCTTCTCTTTTCTACATGGATGGCGGCATGTTCGGAAACGATGACCCGCACGCGGGTGCCCTCCGTCCTGCTGCGCCTCGTGAGACGACTCTCGGGGGTCGCCTTTTTTGAATTGTCAGTCCAACCCGCGAAGCACCAATGGCGCTGCTGCTCCGATGGATGCCGTTATCGTCAGCTCCCGGGCTGCCGATAACGGCCTGAGTGGACGACGGCATGTGAAGTGGAACGTTCAGGTGTGGATGGCCTGTGAGCATCGTAGACCGCAGGCCATTGTTGCCCCGTACTGTTCGGTTTGCCGGGTACCCACGACATACCACAAAGATTGAGAGCAGCCACCTGGTACGTGGGTGGTAAACGGCGGAGGTCACGAGCGGAACAGACTGCGGGGCACCCGCTTGCGGGTCATGGACGTTTCCGAACATGCCGTTGGCCGCCAGCAAATCATCATTATCCTCCCCTTCCCGCCTTTACGGCCATGGGAGGCGGATTTACGCGACCGCCCGCTTCTGGAGGATGCTCCCCCTCCGGCTGATCACGATCTCCTCAAGGGGGATACGCGTGTTGGCGAGCGCCAGTGCCTTTCTTACGATCATGGGCAGCTTCGAGCAGCAGGGCACTTCCATGTCGACCACCGTGATGCTCTTGATGTGGGCCGCCTTGAAGATCTCGGTAAACTTCCGCACGTACTCCTCCGGGTCATCGAACTTGGGGCAGCCGAGCATCACCACCTTGCCCGGCAGCAGGTCCTGATGGAATCCCGCGTAGGCGAGAGGGGTGCAGTCAGCGGCGATCAGAAGGTCCGCATGCTTGAGGAAGGGCGCCGAAGGCGGTATGAGCCTGATCTGGACGGGCCAGTGGGTAAGGGCCGAGGGCATCTCTTCCTTTCCGTGGGTCCGGACCGGGCTCCCTGCGAGGAGGGATGAGGGAAAGACTTCGATGTTCTGCGAGGGGCAGCCGCACGCCATTGCCGGCTCCTGGTGGGGAGGCTCGGCATTTTCAGCGGACAGGTGCTCTTCGACCGCTCGCGGATCGAACTCTTCCGATTCCCTTTCGGTTATCGTGAGTGCCCCGTCGGGGCATTCGCCGAGGCATGCGCCAAGGCCGTCACAGAAGGTCTCCGAGACAAGCCTGGCCTTTCCCTCAATTATCCGTATGGCCCCTTCCGCGCACGCAGCCGCGCATTCCCCGCAGCCCGAGCAGCGCGCTTCGTCTATCTCTATGATCTTTCTCTTTATTTTCATCGAATGCCTCCTTCTCAGATAATCGATGTCGCCGAGCCCCGTCGTTCTTCGCCTCAATGGGCCGTTTCATAGTGCTAGTATAGCGGTTGAAGGAGGCGGGTGCCTTGACCTGAGTCAAGGAAGGGGAGATTTGAAGAAAGGTCCACCCGGTATTATCGCGCGCCTTTGACCCCCCTATCCAGCTTCACGATGTCGAGGCCGTTGTCCCGGTCGATGAGGTAGATCAGACCCTTGGGGTCGACGAAGACGTCGTTCGTCTGGGCCGAGGCAAAGCCCTTGGCCGGTCTCGGCACGTAGTGGGCAACCTCCTCGGGCCGGTAGGGGTTCGAGATGTCGATCACCCTGAGGCCGCCCGAGAACCAGACCGCGTAGACCAGGTTATCGGGACCGACGTACTCATGGGGCTGGTGGGCGCCGAAGCGGCCGTGCCCCACGCCCCCGCTTGCCTCCGGGGCCACCTGAAAGGTCGCCACGGGCACCGGCTTCGTCTCGTCGGTGATATCGAAGACCCACAGGAAGGCCGGTGGGCTGCCGCTGCCCACGGATTCGTCACAGACGAGGAGCCAGTCGCGGCCCAGGATCCTGTGTCCCACGGGCAAAGCAGTATGGGTGGGGTAGGAGTAGGCGGGATGGTAATCGAAGTGGCTCACGGTGCGCGGTTTTGTCGGATCGGAGATGTCGACGATGGAAAAGCCTCCGCCCCACAGGGGCACATAGAGACGGTCGGCCCAGCGGTTGGGGTGGTGGGTGCGCACCTCGGTCCCCTGCCACGTGGGTTTCTCACCCCCGGCAAGCCACTGGCCGGGAAACCACCAGCGGCCCTTCTCCCGGGGCCGGGCCGGATCGGAAAAATCGATGATCCTGGTGATATTCCCCTGAAAGCCTTCAGCCCCGGCACTCGCGTAGACAAGCTTCCTCCGGCAGTCGAGCTGGAAACGGTGAACGCCCGTGCCGCCCGTATCATCCCCGCCCATCTCCATGAAGGCGATCTCCTTCGGCTCGGATCGGCGGGAGATGTCAAAAAAGGCCAGGCCCGCCCTGTCCCCCTTTTTCCAGCCGGTGTATCGCTCGACGTTGATCACCAGGATGTTCCCGCAGAGGCGGGCCTTGTGGGAATGGGTGCCGGGCCTGGTAGGGATCCTCGATATGAGGCGGGGATGGGCGGGGTCGGAGACATCGATGAGACTCGTGGCAAAAGGTGGCTCCATGTGGCCAATGACGGCGAGGTCTCCCTGGACATCGACCATGCCGCCCCCTTCGATGTCCATATGTCCGACGAGGGTAACGTGTTTCGCCGATAGAGGTTCCATGCTCCCTCCTGCAGAAGGGTTGCAGAATCCGGCAAGAAGAAAAGCCGCGGCAGCGAGCATCAAAGTTTTCCGAGGCATATCCATTACGGTCACCTCCACATTATAATCTGCAGGGCTCCGAAGGGAAAGCATCGGGCCCGGTAAAGGGGTCCGGGGAGAGCGCCCGACGCGTGCCAATCTCCCCGGAACCTGCACGATTATATACCCGGCACGAGCGGTGTCAAGGGAATAACCGCCTTCGACGGAGTCAATGGTGAGAAGTGATTAGTCAGGAGAAGACGCTCGGGTGTTTCCCTTGAATTTTGCATTGCCGGTCCAAGCCGCGAAGCACCAATGGCGCTGCCGCTCCGATAGATGCCGGGATTATCAGCTCCCGGGCTGAGAATCACGGCTGGGGTGGACGACGGCATGTGAAGTGGAACGTTCAGATGTGGATTGGGATGTCGGGTCTCATTGACCGGAGGCCGTTGTTACTTCGTATAGTTGGTTTGCCGTGGTACCCACGACATACCACAAAGATTGAGAGCAGCCACCTGCTACGTGGGTGGTAAACGTCGGAGGGCATGAGGCCCGACAGACCGCGGGGCACCCGCTTGCGGGTCATGGACGTTTCCGACCCATGCCGTTGGCCGACACCAAAGCAGCTAAGGGCGGGAGGAAAGAGGAAAGCAGGGCAGCAGAGCATCGACTTCTTGGTGAAAAAGCGGGTGAAATGGGTTAAACTACGGTGCAAAAAGGTCCCGACCATGAGTCGGAAAAAGGGAGGGAGGTCCCGCATGGCACAGGTGATTCGGACGATCAGGAGGGTCCCTCCCGCACTGGTGGACCGCTACCGGGGGCTCTCCTCCGCCACCGTCCACGAAGCCTCAGGGGGAAAGGGGGCGCTCTCGTCGGGGATCAAGCCTATTTCCCCCGAGATGCGGATCTGCGGCCCTGTGGTCACCGTGAGGATACGCCCGGGCGACAACCTGATGCTCCACAAGGCGATCTACGTGGCGGAGCCCGGAGACGTGATCGTGGCCGACGCGGGGGGTTACAGGGAAGCGGGCGCGTGGGGTGAGATCATGGCGGTTGCCGCCCTCGCGAGAGGCATTGCGGGTCTCGTGTTCAACGGGGCCGTGAGAGACAGCCAGCTGATGATCGATCTCCCCTTCCCGGTCTTCGCCTGCGGCCTCAGCATCAAGGGGACGGAGAAGGTCTCCCTCGGGTGGATCAACCATGCCCTCAACCTGGACAATATCACCATCGACCCCGGGGACCTCATCCTGGGCGACAGGGACGGGCTCGTAGTGGTGGCCGGAGAGGAGGCGGAGGCAGTGCTCGCGGCATCGCTCGCGCGGGAGGAGAAGGAGGAGGTCATCAAGGAGAGACTGCGCCGGGGGGAGTCTACCCTGGACGTGTACGGATTCGGGGATATCCTCAAGGCGAGGGGGTTGACGGAGGAATGAATGAGGGAGGAGGCGGGAAAATGACCTCGAGGCATTTCGATGAGGGGTATCGGAAGAGGCTTGAGAGGATGGCGACCACCAACCTCTCCGACGCGCTCGATAAGGTCGGTGTCCGCGGGGCAATCATCGGCATCAGGCCCATGTACGAGTGCCCCAAGATCGTGGGAAAGGCGGTCACCATAAAGATCACGGCCGCGGGCGCGGTCAAGTCCGCCCATCATCTGGGGGTCAGGGCCATTGACGCGGCAGAGCCCGGTGATGTCATCATCATCGATAACCGCGGCGACCTCCATAATAACTGCTGGGGGGAGATCCTCTCCATGGGGGCGAAAGCCAAGGGCGTGGCGGGCGTGGTCGTCGACGGGGCCGCGCGCGACATCGACGCGTGCAGGGAGTTCGGATTCCCCGTCTATGCCCGGGGCACGGTGCCCCTCACCGCGAGGGGGCGGATCATGGAGGAGTCCTTCAACCAGGTGGTCCGCATCGGGGATGTTCAGGTGGGGCCCGGTGATGTGATCGTGGCGGACATCAACGGGGTGGTCATCATCCCCCAAGGCGTGCTCGATGAGGTGCTCGCGGCGGCAGAGGAGATCTTCGAGAAGGAAGAAGCCATGGTGGAGGAGCTGAGAAGAGGGGTAAACATCCTCGAAGTGGACCGGAAATACGCGTACGAGTCGATGCTGAAAAAGTAGCGTCCCGAGGCAGGGAAGAGAGGAGTGCACCATGGTGCCTGAGAAAGATGAGCTTGTGGAGTTGTTTCAGAGGCTGGACACCACGGCCGTGTCCGATGCCCTCGACCGCCTTGGGATCAAGGGCGGATGCCCGGGTATCTCGGCCAGGGTCCCCGGAACGAAGGCCGTGGGCCGGGCCTTTACCGTGCGCTACCGCCCCTGCGGGGTGGAGAAGGGGACGGTGGGAGATTTCCTGGATGACGTGCGGCCGGGCCAGGTGGTGGTGCTCGACAACGGGGGGCGCACCCACGCGACCGTCTGGGGCGATATCATGACGGTTTATGCGCGGAAAAGGGGTATCGCGGGGACCGTCATCGACGGCGTCTGCAGGGACATGCCGAGGATCCTCGAGTCGAGGTACCCCATTTTCACCAGGGGCCATATCCCGGTGACGGGGAAGGACCGGGTCGAGCTGGACGGGCTCAATATCCCCGTTGCGGTGAGCGAAGTCCTCGTCCGTCCTGATGACATCGTGCTCTGCGACGACACGGGCGTCGTGGTCGTCCCCCATGACCGGGCCGAAGAGGTGCTCAAGGCAGCCGTCGAGATCGACGAGACGGAGCAGCGGATCCTGGAGATGCTCGACAAGGGGATGAGTCTCAGGGAGGCGCGTAAGCAGGCGGGGTACCACAAGCTGCAGAGCAGGAAGTAGAGGACGGGGGCCGCGCAAATAAAGAGCGATGGAGGGGCCGGTGAAAAGCATTGGAGCGCTGGGGAGAGAAAGGGGCCTCCCGGGACGTCTGATGGAGGCGCTCCGGGAAGAGGGGGCTCCCCTGGGCAGCCTGACCCTCTCCGAGACGATCAGCCTCGCGGAGCGCCATGGGGTGGCCCCCAGCGACATTGCCGTCGCAGAGGCCATGGCGGGGCAGGGGCTCCGCTACGGGGAGGTGATCAGGGCGGTGCTCGATGCCTTCAAGTTCAACCTCTTCTCCCTGGAAGTGGGCCTGTCGAAGGGTGAGAGCTTCCTTCTGGGCCGTGTGGGCAGCGAACTCGCTGCCCGCTTGAAGAAGGGGGGCGTCCTCAGCAGGGACCGGCTCATCGACAAGGCCGCCGTCTACACCCTCGCGGCCGAGGTCGGAAACCATGCCATGGGCCTGCAGCCTTGCGCGGGCACGGGGGATTCGTGTGTCTATACGGGGCTTATGAAGGCCCTGCTGGAGAGCAGGGCTTCGAGGGAGCGCATAGGGAAGATCGGGGCACTCATGCTGAAGATCGGGACCCTGTTCAAGGAGGGGAAGAAGACCACGGGCTGCAATATGGAGGGCTACGGGGCCGGCGCCGCGGTCAGTGCTGCGGCCCTGACCGAATTCCGGCGGGGCGGGCCCGGGGATGTGGCAAGGGCTTTCGTCCTCGCCCTCTCCCCGACCATCGGGGTGCCCTGCACGCCCAGGGTGATCGTGAGCGGTCTGTGCGCGACCCACATCGGCGGCGCGGTGCTCGTGGGTGATCTCGCCTCGAACCTCGCCTTGAAAACGAGCCTGCCCGTGGCGATCGATCCCGATGTGATGCTCGCCATGGCCGCTAAAATCCATGCCGCGGCAGCACCGGTCATCACGGCGATCAACCTGGACTATATGAGGCCCTACTTCAAGCGGAGCACCGAAGTCGATCGGTACGTGGGCGAGGAGACAAGGCTCAAGGAAGACCGGCAGGCGGCATTGGTGGTCGAGAGAGCGCGGGCGGAGATAAGGGAGCTCGCCCGGACGGCCAATCCCATCGTCAGCCCCTTCGGTGAGGCCGTGGTGGGAGGAAGCAGCATCGCCGTGGGATCGCCCACCAATATGGGGAGGATCGCCCACGAGCTCGTGAGGGGGGAGATCCGGAAGATATCCATCGGCCTTACGGTCGATCTCTTTGCCCGGCGCGCGATCAACGTCCCGGGGATCCTCATGGGGGCGGTCTTCGGCGCCTCCACGAACGATATTAAGAGGTACAACGAGGTGCTGAAGCTCGTCTCGGCTAGCGCAATCGAGGTTGTCATCTCCCAGGTGGAGGAGCCGGAAGTGCAGAGGATCGAGATCGAGGCCACGGAGCGGAGCGCCATGATCGATGCGCTCAACAGGGGAGGTGGGAGGATCAGGCTCATCGACGTCAGGCCGTCGCTGGCGGAGGCGAGAGAGGCGGCGGAAAGACTCGGGATCAAGCTGGCGGAGGCGTGAGGCGCCCCGGCCCCTCCTTCCAATTAGCGCCGGGATGGTGTAGTTTATGACAAATGAAGAAGAAGCTCCTCTTCCTCACCCACCCCATCCCCGCCCTGTCGTACGGGTACAGAATCCAGCAGTATTTTCCCTACTTTGAGGAGAAGGGCTACGAGGTCTCGCACCTGACCAGCAGGGCAAGCATATCTGTCCTCATCAGGGCGCTCCGCGGCGCCGACCTCGTCTATGTCCAGAGGCTCCTCCCGAGCCTGCTGAAGCAGCAGCTCCTGAAGATGGCGGCAGGGAGGATGGTCTTCGACTTCGATGACGCCATCATGTACGGCTCCAGGAAAGAGAGCGCCACGCGGAGGCGAAGGTTTGCGCGCATGGTGAGGCTGGCGCGGGCGGTCTTCTGCGGTAATCAATTCCTCCTGGATGAGGCGAGAAAGTACAAGGCTGAACAGGTCTTCTATGTCCCCACGGTGGTCGAGACCCGTGACTACCCCGTGAAGGAGCACGTCGGGGCCGTACCCTTTGTGGTGGGGTGGCTGGGGAGCGCGGCAACGCTCAGGTACCTTGCCGATATAGAGGGGGTCTTGGCGTCGCGGCCCCCGGACACCGTCTACAGGGTGGTGGCTGACAGGGTGCCTGAAACGCTGAGGCGCAGGGTCGAATTCGAGCGATGGAGCAGAGAAAGGGAGAAGGACCTCCTCCTCGGTTTCGATGTGGGCATCATGCCGGTGCGGGACGATATCTGGTCGCGCGGCAAGTGCGGGTTGAAGCTGATCCAGTACGCCGCCTCCGGCCTCCCCGCCATCTCCCACCCCCTGGGCGTTGCCGGGGAGATTATCGAGGAGGGTGAGAGCGGCTTCCTGAGGGAGGACACGGAGGGGTGGCGCGAGGCTGTGCGCCGGCTGCGTGACGACGTACAGCTGAGAAAGGCCATGGGCAGGAGGGCGAGGGCGATCGCGGAGGAGAGGTACGCCCTCCAGGTATGGGGCCCCCGGGTAGCGGCCATGGTAGACGCCCTGTGAGGAAGGGGGGTGGGCCCACCCCGGGTGAGGACTTTACAACTGGGTGTGCCTTTCATAAGATAGTGAATGAGGGGGAAATTCTCAGATGAGGTGCTGCGATGAGAAGAAAGGCCATGGCCGACGTGTCGGCCCTCACCCTTGTGGCGCTGCTCCTTATGGCGGGTCCGTCGCAGGCGTTCAAGCAGGGGGATGTGGATAAACTGTCGGCCACCGGCCAGTGTCCGTTTTGTGACCTTCGGCAGGCTGAGCTGGCCGGTGCGCACCTGGCAGGGGCGAGGCTCTCAGGCGCCAGCCTCTCGGGCGCCAACCTCGCCGGAGCAGATCTTACGGGCGCCAATTTACGGACCGCCATGCTTTCCCGGGCCCGCCTCTCAGGCGCCAACCTGTCCCGGGCGGACCTGTCCCGGGCGTCCCTCGTCGATGCCGACCTCTCAGGCGCCAACCTCTCGGGCTCCACGCTGGTCGGCGCCGATCTGTCCCGGGCGCACTTCGAGAATGCGGATTTATCCGGCGCAGACCTCTCCCGGGCAGACCTCGCCGGCGCAGATCTGACGGGGACGAACCTGAGGGGCGCCAACCTCTCGGGGGCGCGGTGGACGACCCGCTGGAAGTGCAAGGAGGGCTCGACCGGTGAGTGCGTGAAAGACCCGGGCCCGCCGTCTACGGGAGGCATGTT
>Ga0326727_10026458_pt1 | contig 10755 bp, 11 predicted proteins | sample MB2enrmetagenome_FD_207643 | JGI IMG/M metagenome (GOLD analysis project Ga0326727, IMG submission 207643) | Lab enriched peat soil microbial communities from McLean, Ithaca, NY, United States - MB29MY | ecosystem: Environmental > Terrestrial > Soil > Wetlands > Peat | place: USA: New York... | reverse complement strand
ATAGAAAAGAAAGGCTTGAGGCTGTTCTGGAACACATAAACATGGAGATCGACAAACTCAAAGAACCTAAGGAAGAAACGAAAAAAGAATAAACTTGGCCAACCGAAGCCTTAAGGGTTTGATTGCTTAGCGTTCGTCCTTGGCTTTGTGTTTTATCTTTGGGATCGTTATTTCAAGGACATTGTTGTTGCACTGAGATACGATGAACAGCATGTTTTCCAGTTGCAGATCTTTTAGGCTCAACGGAATATTTGTGCTGCACACGTCACCGCAAACGACTATTTCTGATTCTTTCTTGATATGGCACTGTTCCTTGCAAACTGTTATTCCATCGTGGTTCTTGTTCACGTGAATACTAACTTGTTCTTCTTGACATCGGCATTGAACCAAAAGCCTAACATGGTCTTCTTCGTCGATAACATCTATCAAAGGCTCTTCATATTGTTCAAAACTAGCACTATCTGAGGTGGGTTTCTTAACAAGCACTTTACATAAATTAAAATCGAAACTATCTTCCATGTTTTTCGCCTTCTAGCAAAGAAGTATCGCCAAAGCATGCTTTAAATGTGCAAACATTGCTGCACGTTGGCTATTCTCCTCATAATAACATGATAGTTGGCTGGGTTAGAAACCTTTCGCAACAGGGCGCGGCTAGCGCGTTTGCAAAAGAAGAACGCACCAACTGGTGATTGAATAGATAACGACTTAGGCTTAGTCATGCATCAACACAACTTCTCCAGGCGCAAGCCAAATGTCCCTATAAAACTGGAAGACACGCCCTTTAAAAATTCGCCAAAGATCAACGAAACCCACTCTTCGAAAACCTATTTGGTACAGGACATTTTGAGCGCCGATGTTTCGTCTCTGAGTGGAAGCAAAAACCGCTTTTACCCCATCGCCCTTAAGCTGGTGGATGCTCGCGTTTGTGAGTATGCTTGCAACGCCTTTTCGACGGAAATCTGGGTGGACTGCAATCCAGAGGATACACCCGAATCTTTCGATGCCTACGTTAAACTCGATAAGTTTGGCAAACCCAACCACTGTTCCATGTGCCTCGCTTACAAACACGTTTCCTTTTTCTGAAAGTAAGCTGTGGACGGCAAAGAACCCCATAAAACGCGAAAAAGACTGCGCGGCAATTTCTCTAAGCCTCTTCGCATCAGTCGGCTTCGCGAGCCGCACAGGGAATTCAGAAGACAAAACAACACCTCTTCGCAACATCAATTAAATCAATCAGGCTAGACTGAGTTAAAAGCGCTTTCTAAACGGGATTTACCGGGGAACCGCCAGGCTTGGGTTCAAGCGATTCATCAGTCTTCTCGTGAGAGAAAATGAGGCTTGTTGACTTTACGATTTGCGGTACGCCTGCTAGGTCTTCAAAGATTAAGAGACCCCGAGCAAGCAAAGCAAATACGCCTGCTATGGGAGCGGCAACTCCGAGGAGACCAAGGATTCCGACTATTCCGAATTCCTGCACACCTATGCCTGCCGGAGTGATAGGTATGAAGGCGAGGGCAGTTACTAGGGGGTGAATCAAGAAGAAGGCTAGCCACCACGTCGGGGTTAATTGTGAGATTCCTAATGCGTAGCCTAAAAACCACCATTCAAAACCTTTCAGGATCCAGCAGGCGACGGTTAAAATCAGTATTTCTGGGATCGCTTTACTTGTGCTGCCTGCGCTTTCCTTGTATTCTTCAAGCCTTCCCATTAAGCCGCCTGTGAATCTTTTGATGTATCTCCAGTTGGCGATTCTCGCAAATATGGAGATAGCTCGCTTTGACCATGTGAAGGCGGCAAGGATGACTGCGCCCGTCATCATCAAGCTTATGCCAAGAATCGCAATAATTAATCCTATGTTTACGCCTGCGATCTGAGTTGGGAATATGGTGTTCCATGTTTTTGCAGGGACAGTGGTTACCAATAGAACTACGGCGCCGATTCCGCCAGCGACTTTAATTAGAAACTCAAATGTTTGGATACCCAGAACGCTTGAGAGACTTTTTGATGTGGGCACATCTTGATCTCTTAAGTATACTGGTGTGAGAATGTAGCCTGAACGTCCTGGTGTGACGTCGCTGGTTAGCATGCCGGCGTACTGGGCGAGCAAAGTTTTGCCGAAAGACGTTTTTACCGCGTTCTTGCTGAGCACTCTTCTTAGACGAACGCAAAAAAGAAGATTGATTCCGAAATACATCAGAAATGCCAAGAGCAAAAACTCAATTTTGATTGTGAGAAGCGTTGTGTAAATGTAATCAACGCCTTTCAGAATGGTCGATTCTCCCGGCTTAAAGGTCGATGGAACAGTGGTTCCAATGTAGTAAAGCAACGCTGCCAGAATCGCGACCATGAAGACAATTTCAAGGGTTAGCCTTAGCCAACGCCTTGAATGCGGCGGTTTATTCTGGGTGGCTGGTTCTTTGGTTGACAATATGGCTTCAATCAAATCCTTTTAAAGTTAAATCTCTTGTGGAAAAAAACCCAGGTTTGAACGTCAACTCGGCAACGCAGAAAAAACCTAGGGCCTGACGCATTCAGCCTTTGGTCGATAGGGACGCTTAGTAGTTCTCCTGCGCCTATGGTACTCGCATTCGTTTATCCGCGTAAGCATCCATCCGTCATCACGGTAAATGCAGCCGCAAGGCAACTCTACCGGTTTGCGCTCCTCAGCCTTCCCAGCGGTGTTCTTAGCATCCGTCATGATTTTAGAGCCTTCCCAACGAAATATGCAGCCAAGATAATTTAAGTTAGTTGCAAAACGGAAAAGGAAAAAGCCTCCATTCGCAAGCAAGAAATCCGTTAAAAAAGAGGTTTAAGAACAAAGAAAAGAAAGTGAGAGAGTTTGTTGTTTATTATGCGTTAAGGTTTGCTGCTGCTGTTGAGAGGTCGCAGATGTCGATTTGGTTGTGCATGCAGAAATCCATGTTGATGTTGTAGTTGCCCCAGCCCGGCATTGATCCATATGCGTTTACGATGCTGTCGAGGTCAGCTTTTGTCACTGTGGTTGTGCTGCTGTCCATGCCTAGCATGAATGGGTTAAAGACTGAAGATATTGTTACTTCTGCAACGACTTTCCCAGTTAATGGAGCTACGCCTTTGATGTCAAGCGTGAAGGTAGTCCAGCCAGCTGGCACTGTCACATTTCCGTAGGCATCTATTGCCAACCGTACTGCGTTTTGGTTTCTGTCGATTGAGATTACGTGTCCGGTGCTGTCTGTCACGATCGTGAAGTTTTCCGTTATGCTCCAAACATTCCAAGTGCCATTGAGATAGAATGCGTTGCCATTAAAGTCTAAAGCTGAAAAGTTACCTTCTACTAGTCTAGCCGTGTCGTATGTATAGGTGAAGTTTTCGCGGGATTTGACGGGTGTTGCGATTGGGTGCGTTAGGTTGGTTGTCCAGATGGCTGCCGCTGCATATCCTTGGATTGTGTTTTTGGGTCCGACTTGGGTTCGGGCCAGTACTTCGATTGCACCTGTTATTGGGGTAGGTGTCGGCGTAGTGAGCCACGATTGCATGGCACCGTACATGCGTACGGAGTCGCGTTGAAGGCCAACTGCGGTTGCACCTGTGCTTGATACATTTGGAACTGTAGTGGAACTCATGAAGGGATTTGCGAATGCACCTGCGCAGAGAGCTAGTGAACTTACTGCGAGGATTGCGAGCAAGATTATTCCAAATTTGCTTTTCATTTTTCATCAACCTTTTTTCATTGATTTAGCTCTTGTTTAGCGGGAAATAAAAGGCTTTCTGGGGTTGTTTTGCTGTTAGCGGCTACTGTACCGTTCATTTTAGTTCACAAACGTTTATTTAGGTTCCTTAATTGTTTTCAACCCCTTGTCGTTTTGCATGACGATTTAGCGGCTGATCGGCAGGGCTAAATTGTATATCGCGATTTCCGACAACAAAACTTTCAAACCGCTCCGCGGGGAAGACGAGAACATGGATTTAGAAAACTGATTATCTTTCTACAACCCTTAAATAACATATGGTCCAATGCCTATACAGGTTCAAATGAAGCATCGGACTTCAACAGCCCTCTTCCTAACCATCACACTTATCTTGATAGTTGCGTTTTCGGGCACAGTGCACGCTCAAACTACCATCACCCAATACAGAATTCAGCTTAACAGCGATGGCTCAGCTGCCTGGACAATTACTCAGGTTTCGGACCTCAACGGCTCAGTTGACACTTGGGCGGGATTTGAGGGAAAAGTAACTTCGCTAGTCAACGCTGTTGCGAATCAAACCAATCGCCAAATGAGCGCAGACAACAGCACGTTTCAAATGAGCACAGTCATTTCGTCAAGCAACTCGAAGAACACTGCCTACAGTTTCACGTGGCTGAATTTCAGCGTCACAAAACATGGACAACTAGTAGCTGGCGACGCCTTCAGCGTCAACGGTTTCTTTGACCGTTTGTACGGGGACGGCGAACTGCAAATCAACTACCCAGCAAACTACACTGTAGAAACGGTTACGCCCACGCCTGACCAACAAGTCCCCGCTACACAAACTTTGGAGTGGCTTGGGACTCAGTTTTTTGTGACTGAGAACCCTCAAATCGTGCTTAAATCTCAGGGCATAGTTGGGTCGGATTCCGTTCAGTTATTCCCTTTTGTCCTGGTTTCGGTGGCGGCAGTCGCGGTCGTTGCAGCCGTTGTTGCAACCTGGCTTTTCTTTGTGAATCGTCACCAAAAAATCAAGGCACCGCCAGTAATGCCGACTTTGACTTTGCCTGAGACTGAGGAGGAGAAGGTTTTGCGTGTGATTCGCTCAAGCGGTGGCGGGATTTACCAGTCTGCTGTTACCGAGCAATGCAGGTTTTCTAAAGCTAAAACAAGCCAGTTGCTGTCCGCTCTTGAACGTGAAGGGAAAGTGCGAAGGATTAAAAAGGGAAGGGATAAAATAGTGAACATCGTAGAACAGACAAAGGCGAGAAAAAATGCGGGTTAAACATCTAAAAACTAGCTTAGTCGTGTTGTTATTTGTCGCTTCATTATTTGTCGTTTTGCCAACTCAAATGGTTAAAGCTCAAACCGCCACGATAAGTGTTACACCACAAAATAACCTGGTCACGGTTGGCCAGACCTTGACGGTTCACATCCAAATCAGCGATGTGCAGAACCTATACGGAGTGGATGTCGCACTTACTTGGGATACATCTATGCTGAAGCTTGAAAATAACCAGACTTTCGTGCCACTGTCCAACGGTGTCGGTATTCTGAATGGCCCGATATTGTTTGTTCAAGAGTCAGCTGATCAATCCGCAGGTGAATACAACCTTATCGCAACATCCGAGAACCCAGCGGGTCCGTTCAGTGGAAGTGGAACCGTGGCAACGCTAACTTTTACAGTAACAAGCGCGGGATCATCTGCTTTGACACTTAAATCATCGTCGTCGTCTGCTCCTCAGCTGGCTAGCTACGCCGCGCCGGGTTCAGGCGAAACCTCACAGCCCATAGGTGTCACGGTAGTAAACGGCAATGTCTACACCGCTTCAAGCTCCAGCTCGCCGTCTTCAGCCCCGACTTCAACGTCTTCAAGCACGCCGTCTTCCTCGACTTCTTCATCGCCTTCTGTCATTGTTACAGCCTCTTCCACCCCGAAATCATCTAGCCCCGTTCCTGAACTTTCAGACGCAGCTCTGTTGGTGGTTGTCGTGTTTAGCACATTGGGGGCATTAATGTTGTTAGCTAAAACGAAGAAAAAGCTCTCCAGTTGACAACCGCCCGCTTTTGAAATCTGGAGCAGCTGACTCGGCAATCAGTCTCGTGCTCCATGCATTAAGTACCCTATTTCAACCTGTTAGCGCCGGGCATGGAAAAGCTTTTATTCTTAAAAAGACGCAAAAAACATGAGGGAAAAAACTTGACTCTTGAATCAAGCAAGTCTTTGGGCGGTATCGGCGCTATTCTGCTTCTTATTGGAGTGCTTCCATACATAAGTGAAGTTACTTTCGGCATCATTGCAATCGTCGGCATAATCGCGATTCTGGTTGCGTTGCACGGATTGGCAAACGTCTACAACGAAAAAGGAATATTCAATTATTCTTTGTACGGACTTATCGCGGGCATAGTAGGCGGCGTCATAGCGGGGGTAGTGGTTGTCGTTGCAGTTTTAAGCAATCTGAAAACTTTGCTTCAAGATCTTTACCCATCATGGAATGGCAAATGGACCTCAATTTCGTCACTTTCAGGCATGACACCCCAAACATCAAACATTAACACTAGCACCATCTTTTCGCTGATAGCCGGGGCGCTTGTGGCGTTTGTGATTTTTTGGATCTTCCTTATTATCTGGGCTGTCCTTGCTAGAAAATCACTGAAAATGCTTGCTGACAAATCAGGTACAGGCTTGTTCGGAACTGCGTCTCTTCTGCTGATAATAGGTGCTGCGCTGACAATAATTGGAATAGGCCTCATTCTATTGTGGGTTGGCGTGTTGCTGATGGCCATTGCATTCTTCCAACTTAAACCGCAGACAGAACAGCCCCAGGCAACCTACGCGGCTCCTCCAACGACACCGACACCCGTTTAAAAAACAAGAAACTCTCCCTTTTTTCTTTGTCTCCACGCCTCAGGGATTTTTTTCAACAGCCAGTCCGGAGTACCGCGCTTTGATAGAGTTGATTGCCGCGATTTTAGCTTCGAGATTAGTGTTAGCGTTGTTAGCAACTGAATGTCTCTGCCAATGAAAATTTTACATTCGCTTGATTACTTGGCTTTCGATGTCTTAAATAAACTGTGATAAAAGGCACTGCAACTATCAAAAGTAAAACTGCAAACGAAGAAAGCTCTAGAACATTTGGGGTCGGCGTCTTTGGATTTATTGTGAAGTAAGCTGTATTTACCCATGTGGTTTGACTGATTAGGTGGTCGCCATTGCTAAAAAGTTGTTTTTCGATTCCGATGCTTAATTGATGCGTCCCGTTAGGTAGTTGAGCCAGCTGAAATGACCAATCTAACGTGTAAGTTGCTGAGTTGGTTAAGTTCTGGTTAAGTGTCCAAGGTAAGCTACCTTGATATTTTCCGTCAACACTATAATTTAAAGAGACTTCGTACTCTATCGGGCCAACAAACGTGCCGTTACATTCCACAACATTAGAACTGTAAGTTGTGTTCACTGGTGAATAAAGGGTAAGCCCCGATGAGAAAGTGATGGGTTCAGCTGAATCTGCTTTAACTCTTATAGCCGGCAACATTGCCAAAGAAGCGAGCAAGACAACTGCAAAAGTAAGAGCGAAAAACTTACTGCGACTATTCATAATTACTATAGAATCGAGTTTTCGATAAAAGGCTTCTTATGAAACTTGTCTGGCTTCTAAATTAAGCTTGATTCGAGCATTTTTTTACGTTGACTTTTTCCAGTTTCACTTAGTTTGTTGCAAGAACGAAGCCCTTAGATTCGAAAGGCTGCGCGTTGATTTGACCTTGCTTCAAAGATTTCTATTTTTCAAAGAATAGGCGACTATGCACCCAACCGTGGAAAAATGTCTACTTGCTTTGAATTGTTTATGGTACGTTTGTCCATACAGGTGTTACTGTCCAATTGGCAACTGTTCCTTCATGGTAAATATCCAGATTAACATCAGCGGATTGACCGCCGGATAGATTTCCGAATTTTGGAGAAGATGTGCAGTATGGATCAAAGCTGTAAATGTAAGAGTAGATTGCCGCATTGGCTCCAAACTCTCCGCAGGTTAAAGGAACAGTCATGTTAATTTCTAATGTTCCATCCTCTGCATAAGCCAATACATGTAATCCCGCATTCAACGCTTCACCTTGCCCATTATTGGTAACGGAACCCTCAATGAAAAGCCGATTATAAGACCTTGTTATGCTTGAGGTATTGCCCACCTCACTTACTCCTAACCCTGCCACAAGATTTGCTGAAGGATTAACTATCATTACTAAGGAAGTAATCTCTGAATATGATACGTCATACTTTCCGGGTGGAGAAAGGAAAATAATTTTCCCTAAATTGATGTCTAACGAGTAACTCCCCAACGTAGCATTGTTTGCCAACTGAATTGTTAGAAAAGTCGAGTTAGACTCAGATGGTTGCAGAATCAGTTGACTGAAGCTAAAAGAATAATTGAAAACAGTTTCTTGAACAGATGTAGTCCAAGGGGAACTCCCATTATAGTTGTAATCGGTAGTGCCTGTGTAACCGTTTATCGTGAAGTCTTTTATGGGGACTGCTATTTCAGACGAACAGTACGATGTTAGAGTAAGATTTACCAGCAGGGTCGTGCCTTGCGAAGCAGTGATGTTTTGAGGGGAAACGCTGGAAAAATACAAAGTCGGAGGTGTACCTGCCAGCGGTTCAATTGTTGATTTGGTTCTGGTTGAGACGTAATCGTAATACACCACAAAACCTAAAATGACTATTACAACAAGAATAATTGAAATAATCATGTAGTGTCTACGATTCATCTTTTTACCTCGGTACCATTTTTCTACGCCCGTTGGATTTGAGACTTCTAACAAAAACAATTGATAAAATGATCATTACTGCAAAGAAAGGTAGATTTATACAAGTTGGAAACTCTGGGACTTTTTGTGTTGGGTCATTTGAGTGTTGTGTTGGCGTTGGAGATTCTGTAGGTTGAGAAATAGGTTGTGAAGATGATGGCGGTGTTGTTTCTGGAAGAGTTGACGCAAAACCTGTGACCGCTGAAGTAAAGAATAGCGGAGTGGCTATAGGGCTGATTTGCGGATAGTAATCGTGTAATGGGGTCTTAGTTAAGCCCGACTGTGCGCTGTTTGAGTAAGAATAAAACACGTAAGGCGTGTTGCCAATTCCCGTTCCATCTGTTTCTGTAGCATTAGGGTACGCCTTGAAATAATCGCTCCAATAGTTTCTGTCAACTGTTTCATTGCCACCTATCTCAACCCAAACGCTACCGTCAATATTATTCTGTGTTATGGTGTTAAGGCTTGAACCAAGCTGCATGTCAATGGCTGTTTGACCGATAAGATTGCAGTAAGAAACATTGTTTCCACCGCAACTCCAAAAGGAAACTGCGCCCGCGTTACCGCTCATGCTTGTGACAACGTAATCGTCGTATAGAGTGTCATTTCCTCCTGCGAGGGTATCGATTCCAAAGTGAAAGCCTAAAACTGCCAGATTTTTGATGGTGACATTCCAAATTGCGTTCGGCGAGGGAACTTTAGTTATGTTATTCGTTAAGTCAATTCCTGTTCCACCATTCCCTAAAAGCGCATAACCAGCACCATCAATAACAATGTTGCTTCGATGGACAAGCATGCTTGCTGAAATGTTGGCGGTTAACGTGTAGACGTTTCCCACAACTTCAATCGGTGCGGTTGAAGGGTCCATACTTCCATCGGCATTGATGCTGACTGAGGATAATGGACTTTGACTTTTGACTGTGGAGAGCGAAGCCACGCTTGAGAGGCAAAGTAAACAAAGAACTGAAAAGAGTAAAGGCTTGGCTTTTGGCATGTCCATCATCAAGCTGTAAGATAAGGTTGCTTATTGCTCTCCCTAAAGAACAGCTTGTTCCTCTAAAGGAACAGAGAGGTCATCTAAAATAGAAAAAGGGCGAATGTACCATACTGCTGGAAAAGGTCAAGGTCCTAGCGTCACTTTGGGGATAACCATCTACACGGGATGACTGATTAAACACGATGGATGATGTCGCCGTCCCAGCCTTAGGGCTTGCTAGTTTTCTAAGACTGGTTTACTTGTTCCAATACCTGTAGTGTTTTTGTTGATTCTAGTTCTAAGCTTTTAGAAATTAAGCTAGTGCGCGCTACCCCCAACTCATTCCCCACTATTCTCGCCTTAAACACACAATATAAACACAAACAACCAGATAAACAAAAAAGAAAAGAAGATGTTTAGCTAAGGTTTCTTGGCGTGCTGCTTTTTTGCCGCCAATTCAATCGTGCAAAGGGTCACAGCCGCTACTGCAGCCGCAACTAAAATGAGCGCTGCACTGGTGAACTCAGGTACTTTCGGAGTAGAAGTTGCAGAAGTTGTCGGGCTAGCGGAAGCAGTTGCAGTTGGGCTTGATGACGCAGACGTAGTTTTAACATACACGTTTCCTGTTTGAACTGCGGTGAAACCATTATTTGTGATTGTGAAATAATCGTATTGAGTTGAGAATAGTATTTGATATATGCCTTCGAAAGTGGTTGAGTTAACTATATGCCATGTGCCAGAATATGTACTAAACAGTCCCGTGCCATTTGCATAAAGAATTATAGTATATCCTGTTCCGCTCGAAGTTTGTTCGACATACGTACCAGCCAAACTTGACATAGTAGGTGTTGCACTAGCATTGGCTACTGACAAAGCAAAAATCGCAATAAGCATTAGACCTAGAAGCTTCCAAACTTTGACTTTCATGATTTTCCCTTAATGTTTCTTCAGTAGCACGCTATTGATACGTGCCCTAACTCGCTAAGTTTGTTTCAGTAAATATAAAAAACTTTGCTAGAAAAGCCTAAAATAGCCCTACTGTGCGGCAAGTTAGACTAAATGAAAAGAAGTAGCGAATTGCTTGATATTTTAGACTTTAAACCACGCTTTCTTTCTTCATTAACTGGCTTTACTGTGAAAAAACAGGGTTCTTGCCTGTGAGGGGATGCCCTTTAGGGTTGTGTTCCTCACTAAGAGAGGTGTTTTTGCTTTTCTAACATGATACTATGAAATCGGAGTTGTTAGGTAAATCGCTGCTTTGGTTTTTTGGGATAGACTCGCGACGCCAAGCGACAGTTCTTTTTC
>Ga0326727_10026456_pt1 | contig 10755 bp, 10 predicted proteins | sample MB2enrmetagenome_FD_207643 | JGI IMG/M metagenome (GOLD analysis project Ga0326727, IMG submission 207643) | Lab enriched peat soil microbial communities from McLean, Ithaca, NY, United States - MB29MY | ecosystem: Environmental > Terrestrial > Soil > Wetlands > Peat | place: USA: New York... | reverse complement strand
TCCGGGCGAACTCTAGGCTCCGTTCGGCTCCTTCTGTCAACTCCGCTTGTGCAGCTCCGCGCGGCATAGAAACCGCCGTGCTCGCTTCCGCGCCCCTTCGGGCTTCGGGAGTTGACAGCGCCTCTCTGCGCCCGTTTCGCCAGTCATGAAATGAATGTCTTTTTTTAGCCCTCCCAGGGCTTAAAAACGGCAAATTCACACACCAACAGGAGACGAATCATGACCTACGCAGCAACCACCAACAGCAGCAACGCCGCCACCATCGCGCCGCACAGGAAGAATGCGGCGCTTCGCAGCAACTCGCCCTATCAGCAGCGCACCACCGAGCGCGAAAACCCCGCGCAGCAACTCATCAAACAGGCCGTTGACTTCCTGCTCAAGCAGCTTGAGGAGGGCAAGAGCGAAGCCTTGACCGCGTATCTCGGCGCAATGGCCCGTTTTCACAACTACTCTTTCGGCAACATTCTCGCCATCGCGCGGCAGCGTCCGACCGCTACCCGCGTTGCTGGAATCCGCACTTGGAACGAGTTGGGCCGTTTCGTGAAGAAGGGCGAGAAGGGCATCCAGATTCTTGCCCCAATCGTTGGCCACCGCCGCAGGAAGGATGCAGCCGACGAGGAACAGAATACGAGTCAGGAAGCGAAGCCCGCGCCCATGCTGATCGGCTTCCGCGCCGTCTATGTCTTCGATCACTCGCAGACCGAAGGCGCAGACCTTCCAGAGTTTGAGCACAGCATCAGCGGCGAAGTAGGCGAACAGCGCGAACGGCTGATTGCATTCCTTGACGAGCAGAACATCAAGCTCGAATACAACGAGAAGATTGCTCCGGCGCTTGGCGTCAGCTATGGCGGAAGAATCACGTTGCTGCCCGGTCAGTCAAAAGCCGAGGAGTTCACCACGCTGGTACATGAGTGTGCGCACGAGCTTTTACACAAGACCGAGCGCCGCACCATGACCACCGCCACAGTCCGCGAAACCGAAGCCGAGGCCGTGGCCTTCATTGTTGGACAGGCCATCGGCTTGGAGATGGGAACCGCCAGTTCCGACTACATCCAGATGTACGCGGGAAATGCCGCCCTGCTGACCGAGAGCCTTGAAGTTATCCAGCGCACCTCCGCCGTGATCCTTGGCGCTTTGGCCGTCGAGGAGAGCGAAGAAACCAGAACTCAGCCCGTAGAGGCGGCGGCCTAAGCCGTCTCTGCTCCTCACCCGTCCGGCGGACAGCGCGACAGGCACTGTCCGCGCCACCTTCATAGTTTTTCCAACCGCTCAAAAGGAGAGAGCAACCATGACGAATCAAGTTACTACTGAAGGCAATGATATACTTGACAACTCTATGTAGGGGGTAATATTTCCTTTTTGAATCTACTTTTTAGCCGTGTTCGGTTTTTCTGGAATCGCGGGAACCTTTGCTGTGAGCACCTTGCGCACGGCGTTGTCGAATCTTTCCCGGTCGGTGTTTCCGGCGATGTGTGGAACTGGTTTCGGTTTCATCTGGCCGCATCATAGCATTTCAAAGTCCGAATTTGCGGCATTCCTCATCCAGTCTTTCCCGGTTCGCTTTGACCTGGCGGAGTTCTTCCGTCAGCGCGCCCAGCGATTCCGCGTCAATTTCGGAATGGGCGAAGACTATGGCTTGCGCAGGGTGGGCGCCGGCGCCAATGAATACCCGCTCGGGATGGCTCCCCAGATGGTCGGCGAGATCCCGTATCTGCCCCGCTTTCTGCTTTACCAGCCGCAGCAGCGTCTCCAACTTCATCGACACATCCCGCCGCTCCCGTACCAGTGCGCCGATAATCTGGTCCTCAGATTCCTGGGTCATCGCATCTTTTCCTCCAGAACATTTTCAGCGGGAAACCGGATCGGGCGCAATGGTTTGATGCTAAAATCCGCAGCATGAAGATCAAGCGTGAACTCGTTCTGCTGGTGGCGGGGGCTTTTGCCCTGTTTTTAGGTGGGGTTCTCCTGGCTCCTGCCGTGCGGGTTGCTATTTGGCCTCAAGGGGATCGAGGTGCCTGCGATTGGATGGATCTCGACCGTTCTAGTGTGCGCGGGTGTCGTCTTTTCACATTTGCTAATGCGTCGTTGCAGGTTGCCGGTTTGGCGCTCACCGTTGGCGGTGCGGTATCCACACTTGTCGGACTTATCAACTACCGCACACGATGACAATAACCGTTGCGCTCGACTGCGATTTCTGCGCACAATATGCGAAGAGAATGAAAAGGCTTTGGCCTAAATGACAGACCAGCAAGAGAAAATCGCCCGTTACGACACTCGCCAGCGCGGGCTGGAATTGCAAAAACATTTGGCCACGTTGAAAGGCGAAATTAGGCGGTATGCGGAAAACTTGGCGGCTTTCGCCGAACCGCTCCGCAGTTGCGAATTCAACACCTTCGACGTGGGTGAGACGGCGATCAGAGTTTTCCATCAGCAAGAAGGGGGACGGATGGGACAAACTTTTTCTATCCTGTTGCCTCTCCTTAGATCGGAACATATTACAACCCTATTGACCGATTTGGAACTCACAAAGAAGGAACTTGCGGAAATTAGCAAACTGTGCCGGGAGATGGGTGATCCGCTGCCTTAATCTCCCTCGGTATCTTGCCTGTTAGCTCTTCATAGACCAGCCGTTTACCCGCGATCTGGGAGGCGGCGATGCGGAACCGTTCCCCATCGCCTTTGTCTTCCCGATGGTTGTAGCGGAAGGCCTGTTCGTCGATGTACCGAAAGAGGTGAAACGGCTCCACACTGATGTAGGTGCCGTTCAAATCGCGCTTGAGCAAGCTCCAGAAGTTCTCGATCCCCTGGGTGTGGACCAGCCCATTCACATACTCCACCGCGTGATTGATGATTTCATGGCGGTAGTCGGTCCCCTTGTAGCCGCCCCATTCGTCCGTTATCAGTGTGGAACCGGGCGCGATATGCTTCTGGGCGAGGGCATGGAGCACGGCCCTAGAGCGCTCCGCAACCACTTCTGCCCGCACACGTCCCCGCCGCTCCAGTATCCCCACCACAATGGTTTTTCCAACAACTCCCCGGCTCTTGGTTGCGGCGGCTGGCTTTTTGGACTTGTGCATGTTCTGAACCTTCCCGCCGATGAAGGTCTCATCCATCTCGATGGTGCCGGAAAGCGGCCCGGTGTGGTCTCGCAGAGCCAAACGGATACGATGGTCCATGAACCAGGCGGTCTTTTGCGTTACGCCGATAGCGCGATGAATTTCGTAGGAGCTGACCCCGTTCTTGCAGTTCACCACCATCCACATGGCAATAAGCCATTTACCCAAGCCAATCGGGGAATCCTCGAAGATGGTTCCCGTCTTCAAGGTGAATTGGCGCCTGTCATGGTGGCTGGCGCATTGCCAGCGATTATGTCGCGGCTGAAACGTCACGTTTTGGCTCCCGCAACGCGGGCAGGTGACGCCCTCCGGCCAGCGGCGCGCAATCAAATATTCGCGGCACCGATCCGCACTGGAGAAGTAGAGCACGGCTTCTTGAAGCGTTTCGGGTTCCTTGATCTGTTCCATAAAGGAACTATGCGCCTGTTTTCTGGAGTTGTCAAGTATATCATTGCCCTACTGAATACCGCAATGTGCCACTCACTGCGCTCGAAGAGTCCAAGACTAACCCCCGCCACGTCTTTGACGAAACCGCCCTCACAGAATTGGCCGAGTCAATCCGCAGCCAGGGCATATTGTCGCCCTTGCTTGTCCGGCCTATCGCCGAACATCGCTTCGAGATCGTTGCCGGAGCGCGACGCTATCGCGCCGCGCTCTTGGCCGAGGCCGAAACCGTCCCCGTCCGCATCGTACCTCTGACCGATGCTCAGGCCCTCGAAGCGCAACTGATCGAAAACCTCCAGCGCCGCGACGTTCACCCGCTCGAAGAGGCGCAGGGATTCCGCGCCCTGCTCATGCTCGAAGAGCCGAAATACTCCATCGAGCAGATTGCAGCCAAGACAGGCAAATCCCCGTCCTATTGCCTCCAGCGGATCAAGCTGACCGAGCTTGCCGCCGCCGTCACCGAGGCATTCGCCAAGGACGAAATCGGCATTGGCCACGCGCTTCTTTTGGCCAAGCTACAACCCGCCGAACAGGAACAGGCCCTCGCCGCTTGCTATCAGGAGCAGTACAGCAGCAGCAAGCCGAAGCGCATCCTGCTCCCCGTTCGCCACCTGAAAGAGTGGATTGAGCAGAATATTCTGCTCATTCTCAAGGACGCGCCATTCTCGAAATCCGACGCCACCCTCATCCCCGCCGCCGGAAGTTGCGCCGACTGCCCGAAGCGCACCGGCGCAAACGCGCTGCTTTTTGCCGACATCGCGCAGGACGCTTGCACCGATCCGGCTTGCTATCAGGCCAAACTGGACGGCTTTGTAAAACAGTCCATTGCAACGAGGCCGAAGCTGGTTCAAATCTCATCCGCCTACGGCACGGCCACAGGCGACAGCGCCGCCTTGCCGCGCAACAAGTATGTCGAGATTCGGACTGAGAAACCGACCAATGAAAAGCAGCGCGACTGGCCGGAGTACAAGACCTGCAAGTTCACTACCGAGGCCATCGTTACCGAAGGCACAGAGAAAGGCGAAATCCGCACCATTTGCGCGAATCCTGAATGCCCGATCCACCACGCACGCAAGCAGAACACCGCAACCGATGCGGCATTCAAGGCGGAACAGGAGAAGCGCCGCCGCGAGGAGGCCATTGCCCAGGCGACCGGCCTTCGCGTCCTGAAAGCAACCAGCGACGCCGTTCCCGTCCGGTTGATGAAGCGCGACCTGCTCTTTGTTGCCGAGCGCCTCGCCGCAGGGTTGGACGAGCGCCGTCTGGCGGTCATCTTTCGCCTTCACGGCATCGGCAAAGCCAACGGTGCCGGAGACGCCCCGGCCAAGCTGCTCGCGTCCTTTCTTCGCAAAGCCGACGAGAGCACAATCGGCCGCGTTTTGGTGGCAATCACCATTTTGCAAGCGGCGCACAGCCCCAACGAATCCGCGAAAGCACTGCGAGAAGCCGCCGAGTTCTACAAGGTGGACGTGGCCGCGATCACGGCCAAGGTCAAGCAGGAGTTGGCAGCCAAAGAGAAGACGCAAGCCGCACGGAAGGCGACGGAGAAAGTGAAGCCGAGCCAGCCGCGCACCGTGGCAGCGAAGAAGGCCAAAGCCGCGTAGCGACAAGCCGGAAACATTGAACCAAATGTGGGGTCCGGTACGCGGACCCCACATTTATCGCCGGCGCCCGTCTTCCCGCCCTGTGATGTACTGTCGCTTCGCGCCAGACTTGTTTGGCCCACCCGACGGGCTTGAAAACATAAGGGGGTTGCTGTGGTGGAAAGTACGTGAATCTCTGTTTCCACCAATTACTACATCGTCTTCATGATGAACATGACGTAAGTGACCTCTGGCAAGTTAGGCTGCGTATCTGTTTGGCCAGAAAAGCCGTGAGTATGGTCATAGCCGGGGGCACCAGCAGGGGAATTGTCGTCTTGTCGCAAATGGTCATTATGAGCACCGTTGAAGGTACCAGTTGTTCCGCTAAAGGCATGAGAGTGGGTCGGGAGACCATCCGGATGAAGCACTTCTCCGGGAGCTAAAGTCCCACGAGGGATTCGGTGATTTAGGTTAGGAGTTCCGTTGGTGCCATCGCACAAACGCCAACCTTGAGCGATTTGTGATATCGGTCCAGCCCATGCCAAAATCGTTCCCACTGGAAGGGCGGCCATCACTTTTGCGGTGTCAGAAAGAGGATTAGCCGCTGGAATAGCTCTGAAAAACTGAGTAAAGGAGCCTGCGTCGGTATGGATTGATATTATCCCAGAGTTCGCAGAAATGACTTGTGAGCCGACTGTTACGGGGGTAGTCAATATGGTGCGCTGGCAGGTCAGGTCCACTGAAATATTGTTAAATGCATTTGGCTTACCAACTAGCGAACGTATGTCGGTTCCCCCACTCGTCGGAGTTGGGCATGTGAAAGCATCAGCCGGGATCACTGATACGTTTTGGACGGTGGTGCCGACGTGCGTCCCGGTCGGAGGTGTGTAAATCAACTCGATGTTGAAAAGCGTATTGTCGTTGCTTGTGAGGGCCGTTCCCTTTAACCCATGCTGCTCAGCAGCGACGCAAGCGTCAAACGCCTGCGCCGAGTTTGGATCAATATACTGCTTAACGCTCTGAAATACCGCGTCACCAGCGGATGCAGAGGCACTACTTTGACACATGGCCTGATTCAGAGCGTCGGCTGATCCATATGTGTAACTTCCGCCGACGCTGACAGGAATGTCACCGATGGGTATGCCCACGTTTAAGCCTGCGGAGGAGTTTTGTGCGCGGTAGCTGCTATACCACGAGCAAAAGCTGGACCGGGCCTGGCTGTTTGTTTGCTGAGAATTCGATGTTGAGATTGTGTCGTACATTGCGTTCTGTATCAAAGAGACGCAAGCATCTTGCGCGTTCGCTGAACCGAGGCAAACGAACACTGCAATGACCAAATGTGAAATTCGCATAGCATTTCATCCTCCGCCTGGAATTTAGGAAATGAGAAGCCGGGGAAAGAATCATTGATGCGGGGTGCTGTACGAGGATCGTCGTACCATGAATCCGAAGTTTCGATTCTGAAGCCTGAATTCTCCAAAAGTTTATCATGAAGAAAAGCGCTACATTTCAGCTCGGCAAAAACCCACGATGCGCGCGCAGCTCCAGCCGCAGTTCTTCTCTCAGCGCCTTGCTCTTCTTGAGGCGCGCGAAGAACTCATCGAGAAGGCTGACGACGATGGCGTTGACGCTGACGCTTTCGGCTTCGGCCCAGTCTTTGAGCTTGGTGCGGGCCTCGGCTCCGACGTGGAGGAGCTGGGGATTGGTAAGATCCATGCCGGCCTTGCGGGTCTGCTGAATATCGACCCCATCTTGATCCACGTGGCTTAACGCAAAAAGGACGATCCTGGCCAGATCGCCCTTTACGCGGGATTCTTCAGTGATGGCTTCGCGGAGATCGAGCGGAAGACGCAGCGTCATTCCCGGCCTGTCTTCTGTCCACCGCTGCCCCTCACGGTTCACCTTGCGCGTTGCCGCCTTTTTGGCTGATTTCTTTACTGACTTCTTGACTGCCACTCGCATCCCTTCCTGCTGCTACGGTAATTCTGCTACTCCGGCCGTTGGCCCCCGTCATCGGAGAGTACGGACCGCTGAATCTCACGTCCTTCTCGACCCTCACGAAGAACCTGTAACCGGGCCGCACGACAATCGTGGGCTGGATATTCAGGTTCCGGCGTGTGACTTCCGTGCCGAGTTCGCCGACTTGCTGCCCAACTGCCTGTCCCACCGTCTGGCCGACGCTTTGCGATTGCAGCACCGAGGAGTTCGTTCCTTGGCTGACCTCGATACCGGCGGCGAAGAGCGATGTCAGAAGCGCGCCGGAGAGAAGCCGGCCCCAGTGATTGTTCACCTGGTCCCGGAACCCGGCAGCGCCCGCGCTATCGTCCCCTTCGAATCCGCCAAGAGCGAGGCTGGAGCCATCCGGGAAGACGATCCTTCGCCAGACGGCCTGCAAGGCATTTTGTCCGTAGCCTACGTGGGAGTTGTAAACCCCAATTAGTGTACTCCCGGAAGGTATTAAAATGTACCTCCCAGTAGCGGAATCATACACATTTTCACGGACTAACGCACGAATCATGCCGGGAAGATCGGAATTAAGCTGTTGTTCAAGAACAGCCGGGATCAGCCACCCGGCCTTGACCTCGTATTGGCCCTGGGCTGGCTGGCGTGTCGCAGTCAGGTACTCCGTCTCTTGTTTTGAGTGTTGATGGCCAAAGGCCGCCTTTTGCTCTTGATCGTTCTGGCGGTCGTAATCCGACCTCTGCTCGGCTGTACCGGTCGTACCGGCCTGAGCGAGGGCCGACTGAGGGGAGCTTCCGGTTCCGCCCCCAAGCATCGACCGGGCATTCAGCAGAGCGGATTGAATTGCGGCCAGCGGATCGGAGCTGGTCGATGCTGTCTCTTTGACGGTGCCAGGGAGGTTGCCCTTGACTGAGGTTGGAGCTTCCATCGCCTCCCGTTCTCGGTTGTACTCGTCCAACCGCCGCTGCTCGGCAAAGGACAACGAGCCGTTTGCAGCGGTCGAGACCGGGGTCTGTCGGTACTCCAGAGGCGGGATGGAGGCAGTCTTTGAGGAATTGCCGGAAGCCGACGGCTGAGTCGTGTGGCCTGCCGGGGTCTCGCCAGTCAATATGGAGGAGCGGAGCGCCGAGGAGTCCGGGACATGGGTTTGTCCGGTGTTCAGGCCGCTGCGCGCCTGGTCCGACAGAAGCCCCTTTTCGACGGTTGTAGCCGGTCCCGCGCCGACCTTCTGAGTATCGGTCTGCTTGACCGTCTTCTTGTGGCGGTTGGCCAGCCCATGCCGCATATAGGCCGCGGCCAGCACAACAAGTGTGATCAGGATAATGCCGGCGAGAGGACGGAGTTTGCGCGCCTTGGGCGTGAGCGAACCATTGACGCCACGAACGACTTTATCCGGCTGAGCTGCCGCGAGAACCTCTTCCTGATTCTCTTCGCGCTCTCCTTCGAGGTTTACCGGCTTGGGATTTTCGTCTGGCTTAATCATCGTCAGTTTTCCTTTCCGGTCTGTGAGTAAGGTGTCTCGCGCGTGATCGTCACGCGGGTCTGTTTCTTTCCCACGCCGACCACGAGGATTGCTTTGTCGAAAAGGCGGTCCACGATGTAGCGCGATCCATCAACGCGAAAGTTGACTAGCTCCGTCTTGCCGTTGACCACCAATAGCAGCGTCGGTAGCTCGCGGAAGCGCCCATCGTTCGGATAGATAAGATAGGTGTGCTGGCCATCGTCGAAGACGTGATCCGGGCGAAGATGCTCGTCTCCTGAGAGCTTGTAATCGAGGCAGAGCCGGTCTACGGCGTTGTCAGCCATTGGCAGAACTTGAGCTTTCTGGTCCTTTTCACGCCGCTCTTGGGCTACGGTCTCGGCATTGCGCTTGGCCTCGTCCTGCCGGGCCGCGAAGGCCACCCACTTGGCGCGGTCCTCATCGGGATATTGGAATGCCAACCGCGAGACGAACCGCATAGGATCGGAGACCAAGCGCACCACATAGGTGCGCTTGTCCGTCGGCACAATTAAATCGGTCTCAAGACCCGCTTCAATTGGCTTCACGATAAGAATCGGCGTCTCGTCGAGTCCGGAGCCAGAGAGAACTGGCGTGATCTCCCAGCGGCGGGAGTCGCCAATCTGCGGCTGGCTTTGGAGATGCTCGCCCGATTCGAGTTCGATTGCGCAGACGCGCAGGGGCGCACAAACAAGAACAGGCAACCCCTGACCATATATGTATACGACCTTCCCATTCGCCCCAGGCGTCGGCATCGACGCACCAGCCTCCCACAGGCGCGAGACCTCTGCTGCATTAAGGCCCACGGCATTCAGGTCAGCGTGAGGCAGCTTCCAATTTAACGGGACGGCTGAGCCTTTTTCCGTTGAGGCCGTCGATTGGGATGCCTGTCCAGCAGGAATGCTGCTGACAATCTGCGGCACTTTGAGCGCAGGAATTGGCGTGAGTGATTGCTGCTTGATCGCAGGCTGATTAGATTGCGCCTGAAGCGCGGTTTCCGCACCCTTGAAGTTGTAGCCGGAAAGATCCTGCTTCTGTTGGGGCGTTAACGGCGTAGCGTTTTGCGCTCCAGCCGCCGTGCTCGCGAGTGCAAGGACTACAGCGATAGTTACAAACCGTGTCATTGATTCTGTCCTCCATTCAGTTACTGGGCACTAGGCTTCTGCGCATTGCCGCTTTGCGTGCTGTTGGGTTGTTGGTCAGTGGCAGTCGAAACCACTTCACCCCAGGTCAGGTTCGTGACGTAAAGGCCCAGAGGATTGACCAGTGCTTGTTTCGCATCCGTCACTTCCTGTGTCACGACGGAAACGAAGGCGCGGTATCTGTGGCTCGCCATGAGGTTGCCGTTCAGGTCGCGCGTCACTTCCGTCCACGCAACTTCATAGGTTTTGGGAGACTGCTGCACGATGGATTCGACCGAGGCGTCCACGGTTTCTTTCGTTAGCAAGTCGAAGGGTGAGTTCTTTGAATAGAACTCCGTGATCGTCGCCGAGGCCGGCGAGTTCTGTCCGGTCTCGGCATAGACCTCATCGACGAGCCGACGCTGGGCCACGGCGTCGGCAATCACCGTCCGCAGATTCGTAACCCATCGGGCAACGACCGCTTCCTGCAGGCGCACATCCTTGACTGCGACCTGCTTGGCTGGAATAACCGGAACCGCCCTCCCTACATCGTCGAGGGCAACGACGTAGGGAACCGTGTTCGAGCGGTAGCCGATGGCGACCATGCCGGTCACGCAGACCAGCGCCGTCGCCATCGAAAGAAACGCCGCCAAGCGCCAGTTGTTCCGGCTCTTAATCTGGTCGCCGAACCGCTCGTCCCACTCCTGGCGGGCGCGAAGATACGGGGTCTGTACGATTGCTTTTTCTGTCACGATCTACTCCTCTCTCTCAACTCGCAGTTGCGCCGATGGCGAATGCCCTGCGCCATCGTGCGGGACGTGGACGTTGGTGGCGTGCTGAGCCAGTGTCTGAAGATTCCTAGCCGTCGATGGCTGCGCCGGTTGAGCTTCTGGGGCACTTGCCGGACTTTCCGCCGCAGAGGACGGCGGCGGAGGTGCTGGCGGTGAGCCTGCGGCACTGGCATCCGATGGCCCCGGAACCGGCGGTGGAGGCGCACTCGACGCCTCCATTGCAGCCTCACCAGCGCCACC
>Ga0326727_10026455_pt1 | contig 10755 bp, 11 predicted proteins | sample MB2enrmetagenome_FD_207643 | JGI IMG/M metagenome (GOLD analysis project Ga0326727, IMG submission 207643) | Lab enriched peat soil microbial communities from McLean, Ithaca, NY, United States - MB29MY | ecosystem: Environmental > Terrestrial > Soil > Wetlands > Peat | place: USA: New York... | reverse complement strand
GATATGTCATTCGTCAGACAAAGATAGGGGTCTTGTCTGACGGGCATGGTCGACACGTCGGAGCGGGTGACGGTACGGATCCCGCAGGAGCTCCTCGAGAAGCTGAAGCAGATTCAGCAGCTCAAGGGGACCCCGACGATCTCCGACACGATCCGGGAGGGGCTCGACCAGTACATCGAGCTGAACCTTCCTCCCCAGAACATCCGCAAGGTCGTGGTCGAGCTCTCCCGGCAGGACAACAGCCGGCTCGAGGAGTTCGTCCGCGAGGGGAACTCGGTCAGCGTCGACGACGCGGTTCGTTCCGCCGTCCGCGAGTACATCCGCAGCCGGATCGAGCAGGCCAGCCCGTCCGCCCGGGTCCACCGTCGGGAGGGGGAACCGGTCGCAGCAGAGGGGTCCCCTCCGCCCTAGGCGGCGAGGGGACCGATGAACGACGAGACGATCACCGCCAACGCCTGGGGCTCTCTCGCCGGGATGCCATCGATCGGGGTCGTAGGGCTCGGCGGCGCGGGCAGCGAAGCGGTCCAGGACCTGATCGCCCTCGGGATCCCCGGGGTCCGTGCGATTGCGGTGAACACGGACGCCGCCCATCTTCTTCACACAGGGGTCGAGGAGCGGATCCTACTCGGCCATCGGGAGCTCAAGGGTCGGGGCAGCGGAGGGGACCGGGCCCTCGTCCTACGGGCGGCGGAAGAGGGCAAGGAGGAACTGCTGCGCCGCCTTCGGCCGCTCGAGATCGTCTTCCTGCTCGCGGGCCTCGGGGGCGGGACCGGCAGCGCCCTTCTCCCGTTCCTGTCGCGCGCCCTTCGGAAAACGGAGACGCTGGCCGTCCCCGTCGTCTTCCTACCGTTCCAGGTCGAGATCGACAACAACCAGACCCGGAGGGAAAACGTCGAGGCGACGGTCTCCGAGCTCGAGCAGATGGGGGGCCTCCTGGTGGCGCTCGCTAATGAGAAGCTCCGGCGCTTCGAATCGCTACCGATCAGCCGAGTGTTCCAGGTCCGGAACGCCTACCTCCACTCGCTCGTATCGAGCCTCGTCGACATGGTCGAGAACCCTTCCCAGCTGAACGTCGACCTCGCGAGCCTGAAGAGCCACCTGCGCGACGCCGGGCTCTCGACCCTGCTGGTCGGCGAGTACCACGTCTCGGAACCCGAGAAGCTCGTGCAGCAGGCGCTCGCGGACTCGCTCCTGGATTTTCACCTATCGGACCGGCCCTCCGCCCTCGTCCACCTCGATGGAGGGTCGAACCTCACCCTCCGGACGCTCGACCGCGTGCTCCGCACGATCAGCCTGCGGCTCAACCAGCCCGACCGGATCGTGTTCGGGACCCGGGTGCGACCCGAGCCGAGAGAGGTCGTCCACCTGACCGCGGTGATCGGGGGCCTCAAGCCGAGGTCGGTCCGCGAGGCACTGGAGAGCACCGCCGAGGTCACTCGGCCGATCTTCGTCCACTAGCTACCCGGTCGAGGGGACGCCCGACGGGCGTCCCGCTTCCCGGAGGTCGAGCTCGTGGTGAACGAGGTCGACGACCTGGCTCGTCCTCAAGGACCGAGGTCCGACGGAGGCGCGCGGAACGCCGGTCGACGCGAGCAGGTCACGCTCCTCGGGCGTCGGGTCGTACGGGTCAGAGACGACCGCTGCGATGTCTCCCCCGGGCGAGGACCACTCCTCGATCGGGCGCCCGTCCTCGCAGAGCCAAACGGGGTTCGGTTGGGCGAGGAACGTTCGGATCTCGCTCGCCGGGTCCGTCGGCGCCACCGTCAGACCGGGGGACGACTCGAATGGACGCGGGAAGTCGACCGAGCGGACCAGGGCGTTCTTGAGGAGGGCGGCGGTGGACCGCTCGTCGGGGTTCAGGAACCGGAGCCTCGCGCCGGTGAGGACGATTCGCCGTGCCTTCGGCGGAGGGTCGGCCACGAAGAGAACGGTCAGCTCGGTGTCCCGGCGCAGGTCGTTCGACAGGGTGAACGCTGTAGAGACGGCCCGGGCGACCTCGTCCATCCGCCCGGCGCCCCCGGCGAGGTCGTTCAGGGTGAACTGGCCGCTGGTGGGGACCCGATGCGCCAGGACCAGGAATCGGCGCATGGGCGACGGTGACGCGTCCAATGGTAAGTCAATGACGGTTCGGAGCGGCCGCGCTCGAGCTTACGGTTCGGGGACAGGACCCCGGCGGCGGGGGGCCGGGGGCGTGGGCGCCGCGGGCATCGGGTTCTGGCGGCGCTCGAGCCAGATCTCATCCCCGAGCTCATGATATACAGCATGGGCGGCCAGTCCCGTGCCCATCTCCCCGTGCGGGAGCAGGAACGCCCCCGAGCGATTGGCGTTCGAGGAGTAGACGACCTCCGCCTCGCCCGCCGCGGCCATGGCGGCCGACTCCTCGCGGGCCAGCTCGAAGATGCGCTCCTTGCGGAACATCCAGTAATGGATCCGCCACTCGCGGCCGTCGTAGAGGGTCGTCTCGTCCCGCTCGGTCTCGAGGATACCGGTGTCCTCGAGCATGTAGAACGTGTCCCGGTCGTCCGGTTCGAGGACGTTGTCGATGATCCTCTCGTTGAACCCAAAGAAGTTCAGCACATGGGCCGCGATCGACCGAGCGTCCTCGGGGCGCATCCCCTCGTGGCCGACCGACCGACGGATCGCCTTGGCCAATGAATCGAAATCCACGGGCCCAGCAGCGTACGACAATGTGGCATCGGTAGGGATCCCGGCACGAGTAGTCGTCACGTCCTGCTCCGTGCGGAGGGGCACCGGGTTCCGAAGGGTGTAGTGCTTCGCGCCCGGACTCTTGGAGGTCACGCTGGCCGGTCCCCGCATGGGTGGAATCTATCTTTCGGACCGGTATAAGTAACTATGGAAATCCGCGGGTTTCCGCGGTTCATGCCATCCCTTCCGGCACCCCCCCCGGGACCCTGGGAAATCGGTCCTTTACGGACCGAAAACGGCCACACCCCTAGAGGACCACCCGGCGGCCCCGACCTACGCGCTGGAGGGCCTCGACAGCCGGGCGCCACTCCTCCTCTTCGATGCGGTACTCGAGCTCCGCGAGCGGCTGGAACTCCTTGGGGAACGGGAAGAGCGATTTCGCGACGTAGACTCGGGCGAACGGTCCCCCCGACGGACCATCCCAGGTCTTTCCGGCCTCCACGACCGAGCGGTACTCGTAGTACTCGGGTGCTGGAACGAACCAGATGATCCGGTCGTCCGTTCCCCGGAGCTTCGTGCCCCGCGAGTAGACCTGGAGGCCCAGATGCTGGACGACCGGGGTGGGAAGGGTGAACAGATGACGTTCTCCCGGGCGCGCCGAAGCGATGAAACGGTTGCGGACGGTCTCGATCGCGAGGGCCTCCCGGGCGGGGTGCGACGCGATCACCCGCACGACCCCGGCGCCTCGGGCCAGGAACGATATCGTCCGACTCGAATCCCGGTGTGGTCCCGCTTCGGGTCGGAAGCAGATGAGCTCCGCCACCTCCGCCGGGAGCTGCAGCGTGAGCCAGGTCGGGTGCGTCGCCCGGACGATCACATACTCCATCGCGAACCGTTCGACGGAGGGGCGCTATAAGAATCCTGTGCACCACCGCCGGTCGCCGTTCACGTCCGAGGGACGAGGTGGGAGAGCCCTTCGACCACGTCCCGGAAGTCCGGGGTAGTGAGCGCCAGGTCGGCCGCTCGGTTCACCTCGGGATAGGGCGAGTTCAGGGCGACCCCGCCACCGACGAGCGCGAACACCTCGGCGTCGGACCAGCCGTCACCCACGTGCGCCACCCGCGACGGCGGGGTCCGGTCACGGGAGAGGAGAACGCGCAGGCCCCCCGGCTTGTCGGCTCGCACGTCGATCGGAGGACCGATCCTTCCTCCGTCGACCGTCTGCGCCTCCACAGCGGCGGCGTCGTCGAACCCGAACGTGCGTCGGTACCAGTCAGCCACATACGTGGGATTGTGGGTCAGCAGGGCGACCTGGGCGCCACGGTCGTGCAGCTGGGACACCCCCTCGGCGATCCCGGCGAGCTTCGGAGTCCGCTCGAGAACGGCCTCCACCTCGGCGACGGTGTGCCCGGTCGTGAGGTCGAGCAGGTCGGCGAGGTGGACGTCCTCGCCGACCTGGTGGGCGAAGAAGCGGCGGTTGGTCTCCTCGAACGTCGCGAGTCGCCCGAACGCCACGGCGATCTCCTTCCAGCCATGGGTCCGTGTCAGGGTCCCGTCGATGTCGACGGTGACAAGATGCCAAGGGAACCCTCGCTCCACCCTCGACCTCGCTAGGAGCGGCGACCGGCCCCGGGAGGGGGCCCCTCCTCGAACTCATCTCTCGTCGGCTTCGGGTGAGCGGGTCTCCGTTTCGAGCCGACCGCTCCCGCCGTTTCGACCCGCACGCACCGGCCAGTCGACGACCAAGAGATAACCGTGGTGGCCCACGCTCGGTCCCCTCGAGTCCGTCACCGGGGAAGATTGATCTCGCCGTCCGAGATGATATGGCGTGGCGGCAAGCTCCCGGCGATCGCGGTGGCGCGTTCGGCCGAAGCCCGACGGGCCGCAGAGATCGAGCGAACGAACGGTCTGGCGCCGATGGGGGCGAACAGCGTCGTGAACAGCCCGACCGCCGCGACCACGGTGTAGATGTGGACCGTGAAGAATCCGTCGTCGAGCAGGATCACCGCCATCGCCAGCTCGACCGCTCCCCGGCTCGAGACGAGCATCCCCGCGCAAAGCGATTCGTCTCCCGACCAGCCGAGCGCCCGAGCAACCGCGGCGCCGACGAACACTTTGGAGAAGAACGCAAAGAGGGTGAGGGAAGCAAGCGCCAGGATGGAGTAGTCCGCGAAGCTGAGCGTCGTGAAATTCATCCCGAACCCAACGAGAGCGAAGAAGAGGGGAATGAAGAATCCCCAGGTGATGGCGTTGAACACGAGACTGATCGTCCGGTGCCCCGCCCGGCCGGCGCTCTCCGGCGTGACGAGGAGGCCGGCGTAGAACGCTCCGACGATGAACGTGAGGCCCAGGAACTGGGAGTAGAGCGCGGCGCCGAGCCCGGCCATCATCAGGAAACCGAAGCCCGCCTCACGAGACCGCCACGTGAGGCGGAACCGGTCGACCCAGCGTTCCCAGACGTGGAGCTGGCGCAGGCTCTGGAGCCCCATGTGGATGGCCAGGATGGTGGTAAGGAACAGGCCGACCGTCGCGACCGCGGTCACGATGTCGAACCAGAGGTTCCCGGTGCCGTTCTCGAGCCGGAGCAGGATCGCGAAGGTGGTGACGGCGGCGAGCTCGTTCACGACCGAGGCGTTCATCAGGAACGCCCCGAAGCGGCTGTCGGCGAGGTCGAACTCCCGTAGCATGATGCCGAGCACGGGGAGTGCAGTGATCGAAACACAAAGGGCGACGAAGAGCGACGTGTCCACCCCAATCCCGGGGTAGAGCAGGCGGACGATCCCGGCGCCCACCGCAAACGGCACGATGAAGATCGCGACCCCAAACGCAGCGGCCGAGGGGCCGGTCGCCCGGATCTGGGCGGGCGTCACCGCGAGCCCCGCCATCATGAGGATGAAGAACGTGGCGAGGAACTGGATCCCCGTGAAATCGCCCGAGATGTTCGTCAGGCCGAGGACGTTCCCGAGGACACTCGGGCCCAACACCAACCCGACGAATATCTGCCCGACGAGCGCGGGGACACCGAAGCGACTCACCAGCTCCCCGACGAGGATGGCGAGGGAGATGAGCAGGAAGAGGGCCACGATGAACTCGGTGGTCGTGTCCATGAGGTCCCCGCGCCCTCCGAAAGTCGCCGCGGTCCGTTGCTGAGAGCCTCCCGGGCAGGAGCCGGGGCGGTCCTGTGACGGACGCGACGGGCTTGAACCGGGTGACCTCGGCGGACGTTAACAACCTTTGGTCCGAGAGCGCGAACATCCTCCCCTGCCCCGAAGCCGTATGTAGCATCCTTCTGTGGCACGTCCGTGGACCGAAATCGACCGCATCCCCCTCGACCCCCGATGGACGCTCAAGAGCTCGCCGACGAGGTGAGCGAGCGAAGGTCCCGGGCGCTCGAAGAACCGCTCGACCTTCGGTTGCGCCAGAGGGACCCCTATCCCCTCATCGAGGTCCGGAACCCCCTCCACCGGACCACCTATCTCGTCATGCGGCCCGCGTATCCGGACCGATGGGGGGACTTGTGCACGTGCACCGACTTCGCGCGTCGCGGGCTCGGGACCTGTAAGCACATCGAAGCGGCCGACCGGTGGCTCGCGAACCACCCCGACGCGTCCCCGTCCCCTCCGACGAAGCCGTCGGTGCGCCCGGCCGCCGTCTGGAAGGAGATCGACCGACGCCTCGAACGGACCGGACGCGGGTCCCCGCCCGCGAGCCGTCGATGGCGCGAGGCGGGCGCCGCGCTGTACGAGACCGGCCCTTGAACGGGGACCCAGAAGGAGTGGGGTTGGAAAAGGTTCGTCCGGAGACGCGGGGCCGGCCTAGGTCGACGTCATGCCCGGGGCGCCCTTCAGCGCCCGGATCTTGTAGTACTCGGGGTCGACGATGACCTCGCCGTTGACGCCCATCGTGTCGAGGGTCTTGAGCGCGAAGCCGCCCTGCTTCTTCGCGGCCTGCCATTCGGGGATCGGGACCGAGAACTTCTGCTCGACCTCGGTCCGGTAGATCGGGCCCGAGTTGTACGAGCAGAACGGAATGACCCGCCCGTCCGGCACGGCGTAGTGGATGTCGCAGCGCATCAGGCGCTGGATATCGTAGTCATAGGCGTCCTGGAAGTGCATGTTCCCGATGTAGAGCGTCTGCCAGGTGAACTTCGCGACCGCCTCTTTGCTCCCGCCGGTGAAGATCCCCGCGATGACCTTCACGCAGTTCTTCTCGTTGAGCCCCTCCGGGGCCTTCGAGAAGTCGAAGAACTTCGCCACGTCTTTGAGGAGGCGGGCTCCTGCGACCGCCGTCCGGACCCGCGAGAAGCGGGCGTCCCGGTACTTCTCGATCATCGACTCGACGTTCTCGAAGAACCCGTCGACGTCCATGAACCGCGGGAGCGGGGTGATCTTCTGCCCGTCCTTCGAGACGAACGCGAAGGTGGCGCACCCGCAGCCGGGGTGGGTCGTGAGGGTCATCTTCTCCTCGCCGTGGATGATCGATGTGAGCTCCGATATCGGGGCCACCGACGGCACGGGGAAGAAGTCCGACTTTTCGAACGGCCCCTCCGTGCAGAGGATCCGGACGAGGTCCGACTGGGTGAACCGCATCTGGAACCGGTCCTTGTCAGGGATCCGCGCGGTAAGAGCGACCGGCTGGAAGTTAACCCCGCGGACGACGTCGATGTTGTCGATCGCGTACTTCACCGTCGGCCAGATCTCCTTCTCGTTGAACCCGCCGACGAGCGTCGGGACGAGGACCACCGAGATCGGCTTGTCCGGCTTGCCCGCCGCGAGCTCGCTCGCGGGGGTGTGGGTCTCCCGGGCCTGCTGGATCGCCTTGTACTTCACCTTGAGAAGGGGTACGCCGCGCACCTTTCGGTAGATCTCGTCGTCAAGACCGTCAAACTGTAGGTACAGGGTATGGAGGCCTGCGTCCCGACACGCCTGGGCGAAGCCGGGCTCGTTCGCGAACCGGATCCCGTTCGTCGCGACCTGGATCTGCTTGAAGTTGAGGTCGCGCGCGATCGAGACCGCGTCCAGGAAGAGGGGGGAGAGGGTCGGCTCACCACCCGAGAACTGGACGGCGACCGTTCCGACGGGCTTCTGCTCCCGGAGGGTCTTGAGCATGAAGTGGATCTGCTCGCGGGTCGGCTCGTAGACGTACCCCGCGGCGTTCGCGTTCGCGAAGCAGACCGGGCACTTCAGATTGCAGCGGTTCGTGAGGTCGACGAGGGCGAGTCCCGTGTGGGACTTGTGGTGGCTGCACATACCGCACGTGGTAGGGCAGCCGCGGAACTTGTCGTAGTAAGGGTTCTCGTAGCCGACCCCGTCGTGGGCGTACGCCTCCATCCGGAGGTAGAGGTCGACGTCGTTGGAGATGATGTCCCAGAAGTAGCCGTGGGCGCGGCAGGTCTTCTCCATGATTACCCGCCCTTCCTTCTCCCGGACGATCGCGGGGATGACCTTGATACACTCCGGGCAGACCGAGGCGGTCTTGCGCGGAAGGCCACGGGGCGCCTGGAACTCCATCATCACACGTGCCGGCATTCTCGTTTCCTCTCCTTGGGGCCCGCCTGGACGGCTCGGACCAGGTGTCCCACCTATGCTGGTCTACATAACCCATGTGTCGTGCTAGGAGCGACAGAAACCGCACCCAGTGACGGAGAGTCGCACGGCTCGCCTCGCTACAAGCCCGCGTTATACAGCTCCCGCGGAGAGCGACCGTACCTCATTGCACGACCTATTATGGTCTCTCACGTTTCCTGCCCTCCGAGCCCCATGGCGACGAAGAAGCGAGTGCGTACGAAGAAGACCCACCCCCGGGTGCCTCGTCGCCCGGAGGCTCAAGCTCGGCCCCGGTTCGTCGGTCGGGAGGCGAGCCCGGTCCTCGACCGATACCCCACCCGGGACGCTGGCTTCGCGCCCCGCAACCCGCCCCCGGTCGTGCTTCCATCGACACCCACGGCCCCCCCGGCCACACCCTCTCCCGCGCCTGCCCCTCCTCCGGGGGCGCCGGCGCAGCCCCTGATTACCCTGGACCGCCCGTTCGACCTGGATGAATTCTCTACCCTTCTCGGGGGGACCTCGGTCCGAGTAACGGTCCCGCGGGAGGCGCTCGGAGAGGTCCTGCGGCGGGTCATGGAGTTCATGGGATTCGGGATCTACGTCTACGCGGTCACCGTTCGTCCCGCCCCCAACGAGCTCCTGAAGAGCTTCGTCGTGGAGCTCCAGAGGGTCGATTACTCCGCCGAAAAGCGTACCTGGGTGCCGTTCCTGGAGAGGGGGACGGTCGACTCCCCCTTCGGCGCGTCGGGTGGCCGCACCTGAACCGTCGGTAGGCTACGACTTCGGGGCGAGAGCCCGCTGGGTCAGGAACGTCGCGACCGCGAACATCGCCACGGCCCAGCCGATGAGGCCGAGCAGGTAGACCCAAGCCGCGTACGGGTAGAAGTTGCCCCCGAACAGGTCAATCCGGAGTACCTCGACCGCGAGCGTGATCGGGTTGTAGGAGGCGATCCCCTGAAGCCACGCCGGCATGGCCCCCCACGGATAGAGCGCGGCCGAAGTGAGCAGGACCGGCAGGTTGATCGCGTTCACGAGGGCGAAGTAGGTCTGGGGTTGCTCGATCGTGAAGCCGAGCGCGAGGAACAGCGAGGCGAACATCAGCGATAGGAGGAGAATCGCGGCCACGATCTCCGCGGCTCCCACCACGGTCACGGCGGCCGTGACGTGGAGGCCCGCGAGCCCGATGTTCCCCAGGAGGATCGCCAGTCCAAGGACGAGGAAGGCGAGACCGACCGGCTGGATCGACCCGGCGACGAGGCGCGCGCCGAAGATGTCGGCCGCGGTTGCCGGGGATGCCGCGGTCCGCTTCAACGTCCCGAACAGCTTGTCAAAGATGACGTTCGCCCCGACAAACAGCGTCGCCGTCACCCCGACGAAGCCGACCATGCCCGCCGCGAAGTAGGAAAAGTAGTCCGGGGCTCCGAGCAGGTACTGGTGGAGGAGCTGGGTCCGCTGCGCCGGCGACAGGTACGGCGAGTTAAGGAAGCTCGTGAAGTTGAACCCTTGACCGAACAGCAGGAGGTAAAGGATCGGCAGCAGGAGCCCCGTCGCGATCGCCGCGGGGTTCCGCACGATCTTGAGCAGCTCCCGCTTGGTGAGGGCGCTCCATCGGCGGACGTTCATCGCCGCCCCCGTCGCGAGTCCTGGACGCGGCTCAAGAACACCGCGCGGTCGGTCCCTGTCGGCCCCTCGTCCTCCCGGAACTCCCGTCCCGTGAACTCGAGGAACACCTCGTCCAAGCTCGGGCGCCGCAGCGAGACGCCGGCGAGACCGATGCCCAAGCTGGTCGCGGCGCCGACGACCTTCGGGATCAGCGTGTCCCCGCTCGGACACTTCACCCGGAAGGTCCCGTCCTGGGTAGTTACGGCCGTGACCCCCGGGAGAGCCTTCAGGGCCGGGCCGAGCGCCGCGGACTCCCCGAGCGGTCGGACGGTGACGATGTCGCCTCCCAGACGGTCCTTGAGCTCGGAAGGGGTTCCCGATGCGACGATCTTCCCATGGTCAATGATCGCGATCCGGTCACAAACACCGTCGGCCTCGTCGAGGTAGTGGGTCGTGAGGAAGACGGTCATCCCAGTATCCTTTCGGAGTTCGCCCACGATCTTCCAGAAGCCCGCCCTCCCCTGCGGGTCGAGCCCGAGCGTCGGCTCGTCCAGGAACAGGACGTGGGGGGAGTGGATGATCCCGACGGCGAGTTCGAGCCGTCGGCGCATGCCGCCCGAGAACGTCTTCACCAGACGGTCGGCCGAGTCGGCGAGAGCAAGGCGTTCGAGCAGCTCGTTGACCCTCTTCGACGTCTCGCGGAGAGGAACCCCGAATAGCGCGGCCGCGAGATCGAGGTTCTCCCGCCCCGTGAGGTCTTGGTCGGCAGTCGACTCCTGGAACACCAGCCCGATCCGCTGCTTCAGCGCGTGCGCGTTGTGGAGGACGTCTAAGCCGTCGACGGTCGCCCGCCCGGCGGTCGGTCCCAGCACTGCGGTGAGCATGGACAACGTCGTCGTTTTGCCCGCGCCGTTCGGGCCTAGGAAACCGTAGACCTCGCCCTCCTTCACCGAGAAAGAAA
>Ga0326727_10026454_pt1 | contig 10755 bp, 12 predicted proteins | sample MB2enrmetagenome_FD_207643 | JGI IMG/M metagenome (GOLD analysis project Ga0326727, IMG submission 207643) | Lab enriched peat soil microbial communities from McLean, Ithaca, NY, United States - MB29MY | ecosystem: Environmental > Terrestrial > Soil > Wetlands > Peat | place: USA: New York... | reverse complement strand
CAGCGTCCACGCGGCGGTTACGCGCCCGCGCAGGAGGGCGAGTGCGATCCTCCACGCCAGCACGGTGCCCAGGCCGCCGGTGATTGCGACATAGAGAACGTGGTGAAAAATGACCCGGCCTGTGATGCGGATGATCGCGGCCTGAAAAAGAAAGGTGAGCGGCGCGTGCGCCAGGGGAAAGTCGCGATAGGGCACCTGTCCGAGGGCGATGCGCTCCGCGGTGTTGAGGATGTAGCTGAGATCGAAAAGCACCGCGATGTGCGCGTTCTGCCAAAGCACCACGCCGGCGGTCGCGGCAAAAAGCGCCGCAGTCGCAAGCCAGTCGCGCAGCGCCCAGCGTGGATTGAGTGGCTCGGGCTCCGGCGGTTTCGATTCTGTAGGTTGAGGCTCTCTACTTACCATCCGCGATGATAGTAATAGGCCCAGCAGGGCGCGGAAAACAACGCCATGAGAAGGGCAACGAACCAGCCCACCACGGTCCAGCCAAGAAAGATATTCAGAAGCAGGATTCCCGTGGCGTTATGGGTGTGCCGCGCGGCCGCAATGATGGCGGGGAGGAAATAGAAGACGCCCAAAAAGATCAGGAAGTGCATAGAAGCCCCCACAGTGGTTCCTGGATTGATACGCACAGTGTACCGCCGGAGTTCCCTTTTCTTGATCAAGTCCGGCTGGGCCGGCACGATGATTGCGTTTCTTCATTGACGGTTGCGATCAATGCCTGGATGTTCTCGGTGGGCGCACTGGGCGGCATACCGCCGCCGCAGGAAACTATCAGCCGCGAACGGTCTTCGACAGGCTGTAGCAGCTCGCGCACGGCCCGCTCCACGTCTGCCGGTGTGCCTTCCGCCAGCACATCGCGCGGAGGAATGTTGCCCAGGAGCGCGATGCTGTGGTGAGTCCACTGTTGCATCTCCATCACGGTGTGCTGAACGCCCCAGTTCAGCAGGTTGATGCCCGCCGATTCCAGCATGGGCGCCGCGGCTTTCAAGGGCGCGTCGCAATGGAAGAACTTGACCGTGACATCGGCGGCGTAGATGCGCTGGAGGTAAGGTAGAGCGAAGCTCTCGAAGTCCCGCCGCCCCACAAAGCCCACAATGTCGTCGAGCAGGAAGATGCCGTCGATGGTGGGGAACTGCTCGCGCTGATATGCAATCCAGCCGACAAGAAAATCGGTGACGAGGGTGAGCAGCCGATGCATGCGCTCGGGTTCGGTCTTGAGCGCCTCAAGAAACTCCGGCGTGCCCATGAGGAATGAAGCTACGTTGAAAGGTCCGCGCGCCACGGCGAAGCGGATCTTGTGACCGGCCTTCTCCATCTCGGGCTGGGCATGGTGGAGCCGCTTGATGACAAAGGGCAGAAGGCCGTGCTTGCGCGGGTCGGGTGTCGCGAGCCGATCGACTTCTTCCGGGACGTGCAGCACCTTCATGGCGAAGGGGAAGTCGTTCTCGCCCCAGATTGAAACCGAGCCGAACGCCGAGGGCTCGGTGCACATCCCGTACTCCGACCAGAAGCCGGGAAGGAAGATGGTCTGGGGAAAGGTGCGGATGGCGTTGAAGTTGTCGTCGAGGAAGATGCGGTCGGAGGTGAAGTAATCGAGGATGGTGTGGCCCGCCCAATTGGGTAGCCAGGGGCTATCGATGATGAATGCGGTAGGAAGAGGGTGAAGTTGTTCTCCGCGGATGACGGAGACGAGCGTGTTCCATTCCCGGTCGTTCATGGCCTGTCCTCCGCACACAAGGATGGTTCCGCGGTAGGCTCCCTTTGAGAAAAGCTGAAGTCGGTACGAGTTTACACCATATTGTTTGTATCTCGAAAAATATACCGACTCTTTTCTGTTGCAGCCTTGCAGAAACGCCTGGAAAGAGCGCCCTGGAGGGAACGATTCAAGCAAAATCCGGCAAGCGGCAAGCGCCTTTAAGATCGGCTCTTGTGAGGGCTCAGCCAGGAGGCCGGGTCGTTTTCGTGCGAGGGTAGAGGAAAAGCAGCCATCCACTACGCGCGATCGGCGGGAGTCAGCTTCGAAAATCCGTATTGCGCCCCCTGAAATGCGCGTATATACTCCCCACGTTCCCTAAAACCCCCAAGGAGGTGTCATGGGAAAGATCAATATCGGCCGTCTGATCCTGGGTGGCATTGTTGCCGGGATTGTCGGGGATGTCTTGGGCTACTTGGTGGATGGAGTGCTGCTCGCTCAGAAATGGTCTGACGAGATGCTTGCCCTCAACAAGAGCGAGTTTTCTACCACCCAGTTGATCGAATTCAACTTGATTGGTCTCGTTTTCGGAGTTCTCTCGGTCTGGATTTATGTTTCCATGCGGTCACGTTTCGGCGCCGGCTTGAAGACAGCCATCTACGCTGGAGTCACGGCATGGGCCATTGGTACTCTGCTGCCGAACGCCAGCTTCATGTGCGTGGCGGACCTCTTCTCCAAGCACCTCACGCTCTACACCACGCTAGGAGGGCTGGTGGAAGTCGTCGTGGGGACGATTGCTGGAGCAGCGCTGTACAAAGAAGCCTAGGGTCTGCTCGCGCGGAGAGCAGCCACAACGGCTGTTCTCCGGGTAAATCTCCTGGAAGTCACGCCAGGGCGGCCGAAGAAACACGCGTGGTTGGTTCGGGGCTATGCGCTTCGCGCCGCAGCGTGAAGATGGGAAGTGTCTTTCTGCCTGCGACTGCCAGGTATGGCTGGCCGGCGCCGGCCAGCATGCCGGCCCTCTACAATGAATCGGTATGCCGACGGCAGTCCGATCGCACGCGAAGATCAATCTGGGACTTTATCTGGGGGCGCCGCGCGGCGACGGGTTCCACGCCCTTGTCACCGCCTACCAGACACTGGAAATTCATGACATTGTTACGGTTACGGCCACGCGCTCGGCGCAGACTACACTGCACCTGAGCTCGAATGATGCCCGCGTGCCCACGGACGCGCGCAACACCGCCTGGAAGATTGTTTCCCTGGTTTTGGAGGAGATGGGTATTCGTGCCGATGTCGCTATTCATATCGCAAAGCGACTGCCGGTGCAGGGTGGGCTGGGAGCCGGATCGGGCAATGCGGTTGCGGCGCTGGTGGGGCTCGTAAAAGAGATCAGAGATCAGAGATCAGAGATCAGGCCGGGATTTGCGCCAGAACCCGGCGCGTTTCCGGAGTCCGATAGGAAGGATTGGGCGGGGCGGTGGACGGAGATCGCCGCGAAGGTGGGTTCCGATGTGCCGCTTTTTCTGGTTGGCGGAATGGTGCTGGGGCAGGATCGCGGACAGAAGGTTTCTCCGCTCCCCGATATCGAGCCCACCTGGTGCGTGGTGGTGGTTCCGGAGGTGGGTGTTTCCACGCCGCAGGCCTTTCGCGACTGGGACGCGCTGAGCGCCGCGGAAGGTTTGACCCCGGAGGCAAGTGCCGATAGACTAAAAGAGTTGAGCCGTGCTTACGTGGCAGCCCTTTTGGACGAGCATAAGGGGGCGCGTAGAGCAGGCTCCTCCGGTGTCTTCTCCGCGGGAGAAGACCTGGCCGGACCGCAAGAGGCGAATCAGGGGTCTGGGCTTGTCCGCACCGGGATCACGAGCTGGATCGAGAACGACTTCGAACGTGTGGTCTTTCCCCAGCATCCCTCCCTTGCTGAGATCAAGCGTCTTCTTGCGGCCGCCGGTACACCGGAGGCAGCTCTGTATTCCGCGCTGTCGGGGTCCGGTTCGGCGCTCTTCGGGTTGTACAAGACCCGCGGAGATGCAGAAGCGGCACAAGACCGGATCGAACGAGAGTCTCAAGCGCTGAAAGTGCGGAACACGGTGGTGACAAGAACCCTGCCCCGCGCGGCATATTGGGACCAGATGATGGAAAGATAGGCGGTAGCCGGCAGCTCGTAGCCAGTAGCTTCATCCTGCGGGGAGCGATGCTCTCGGGTAACACAGGAAAGAGCTACAAGCTACTGGCAACAAGCGACAAGCTGTTCTTGACAGTCGCTTGTTGGGCAAGCGAAACTCGCCCACGGCTGACCGAATTGCTGGGCGATCGTTCAATGGTAGGACAATGCCCTTTGGAGGCATTTATCCAGGTTCGAATCCTGGTCGCCCAGCCAGAAAAGCAGCTTTCAGCTATTAGCTGTCAGCTCAGAAAAGAAACGCAGCCATAGCCAACCAGCATGGAGGTGCTTCAGATGGAAACGGGAACATTGGTCGAAGGCAAGCAGCAGGAAAACCAGCCCGCCGCGGCGCGTGATGGCTCGCAAAAAGAGCCTGCGGCGCAGGACGCGGCGAAAGCGAAAGACGGCAAAGTGAATCCGGCGCCAGAGCGCAAGAAGCCCACGAAGCTGAGCGAAGACAAGCGCTTCAAGCTGTTCAGCGGCACGGCCAACCCCAAGCTGGCGGAGGCCATTGGCAAGCACATCGGGGTTCCGGTGGGTGAGGCCAAGCTGCAGCGGTTCGCCGACGGCGAGGTCTATTTTCAGCTGCTCGAGAACGTGCGCGGCGTGGATGTATTTGTGGTGCAGCCTACCTGCTATCCGGTGGACCAGCACCTGGTGGAGCTCTTAGTCATGATTGACGCGCTGAAGCGTGCCTCGGCGGCCCGGATCACGGTGGTGGTGCCCTACTACGGGTACGCGCGCCAGGATCGCAAGGACCGCCCCCGTGTGGCCATCAGCGCCAAACTCATCGCCGACCTGCTGACCACCGCGGGCGCCAACCGCGCCTTGTTCGTCGACCTGCATGCCGCACAGATTCAGGGCTTCTTCAACATTCCCGTCGATCATCTGTTTGCCAGTCCGGTGCTGGTGAGCTATTTCCGCGAGCTGAATCTGCCCAACCTGACGGTGGTTTCGCCGGATGCAGGCGGCGTGGAGCGCACGCGTTTCTTCGCGCAGAAGATGGGCGCGCCGCTGGCCATCGTGGACAAGCGCCGCACCGACCTCAACGTTGCCGAAGTGATGCACGTGGTAGGCGACGTGGAAGGCCAGACCTGCCTGATCATCGACGACATTGTCGACACCGCGGGCACGCTGGTGAAGACCGTGGACGCACTGTATGCCAATGGCGCGGCGGCGGTGTATGCCTGCGCGAGCCACGCCGTGCTTTCGGGCCCGGCCATCGACCGCATCGCCAACTCGCGGCTGGAGCAATTGGTGGTGACCGACACCATTCCGTTGCGCGAAGCGGCGCAGAAGTTAACCGTGCCGGGAAACGATCCGGCGCAGAAGTTGCCCAGGATCAAGGTGCTCACGGTTGCCGGCCTGCTGGGCGCGGCCATCGAGAGCATTCACATGGAGACCAGCGTCAGTACGTTGTTCTCGTAACAGGGGTCAGGGATCAGGTTTCAGAGATCAGTGACCCACAACAAACAAATTGCCAGCCGTCGGGCGTAGATGCGGGCATCGAAGCGGTGTTTCTGATCCCTGACACCTGAAACCTGATACCTGGCTTCACAAAGGGAGCGGACTTCAATCCGTGCCCGATCTTAGAAGAAACGAGAAAACGCAACATGCCAGAAGTAGTCGTAGCCACGCCTCGCAAGGGCAAGTTCAACAAGAATGCCGCGCGCCGCGTACGCGTTGCGGGCAAAATTCCGGCCGTGCTGTACGGCTCCGGACAGGAACCGGTTGCCGTGGAAGTGGATCCCAAGCAGATTTCGCGGATCCTTTATTCCGAGAGCGGCCACAACACGATTTTTGACGTTGAAGTGGGCGGCCAGCCCACGGCCAAAGCCATGATCGTCGACTGGCAGCGCGAGCCGATCAAGGACAGGCTGATTCATATCGATTTAAAACGCATTGCGCTGGACAAGATTCTGCGCGTGCACGTACGCGTGAAGCTGTTGGGTACGCCGATTGGCGTAAAGGCCGAGGGCGGCATTCTGGATCAGGTGCTGCGCGAAGTAGAAATCGCGTGCCTGCCCGCGGACATTCCCAGCCACATCGACGTGGACGTGAGCGAGTTGGGCATGCACCAGGTGGTGCGCGTGAGCGGTTTGCCCCACTCCGACAAGATCAAGTACCTGACCCCGGAAGATGCCACCGTGGCCCACGTCGTGCACATCCGTGAGGAAGTGGTTGCGACGCCGGAGGTGGTGGAGGGAGCAGCAGTTCCGGGTGCAGCAGCGGCACCGGGTGAGGCAGGAGCTGCACCGGCAGAGCCTGAGGTTGCCAAGAAGGGCAAGGGCGAGGCTGAACCTGCAGCGGCGAAGAAGCCTGAGGCGAAGAAGTAAGCCTTGACGGAAGCAAGCGAGATCGGTGGCTCCGGCTCAGGCAGCCGGAGCGGCCCCTTCCTGATCGTGGGGCTTGGCAATCCCGGTCTCGAGTATGTGTGGACCGCGCACAACGCGGGATTCATGGCCATCGATCGCATCGCCCAGCAGGAGGGCGTTGTGGTGGGGAACCGGCGCTGCCGGGCTACCACGGCGACTTGCAAAATTGCAGGACGCCAGGTGGTTCTGGCCAAGCCGGAGACGTTTATGAACCTGAGCGGCGCAGCAGTGGCCGCTTTGGTTAAGGAGTTTGAAGCCGACCCGGCACAGGATCTGCTCGTGATCTACGACGAGCTGGATCTGGTGCTGGGGACCTTCAAGATCAGGGAGCGCGGTTCGCCGGCGGGACACAACGGAGCCCGCAGCGTAACCGGCGCCCTGGGCACGCAAGAGTGGATGCGTTTGCGCATCGGCGTGGGGCCGGATCTACCCCCTGAAGCGATTGCGGCGGGAGGCGGAAAGCGGCCGGGCAGGGATTATCTGCTGTCGCCCATGCGCAAGGCGGATCTGGCGGTGCTGGACGAGGTGCTGGACCGGGTGGCAACGGCCACGCGGCGCATTCTCGAAGTGGGACCGGCAGCTGCGATGAACGAGTTCAATAGAAGGGATCAGGGATCAGGGACCAGGGATCAGGATTAAGCATCGCCGCAGGCGGCAAACTGTTCACTGTCCACTGTTCACTGTCCATTGAGAGGAAACCTGATGTCGCGTTTGTATGAAGTGATGTTTATCGTTCGTCCCGATGTGGAGGACGAAGAAGCCGACAAGCTGATCGAAAGCTTGAGCACGACGGTGAAGACTGGCGGCGGCGTGGTGAAGTCGGCGGAGAAGCTGGGCCGGCGCAAGCTCGCCTACCAGGTGCGCAAGTTTAACGATGGCAACTACATTCTGCTCACCATTGAAGCCAACGGCGCGGTGGTGCTGGAGCTGGAGCGCCGTCTGCGCGTGACCGAGCAGGTGATCAAGTTCATCACCGTGCGCATGGACGAGGAAGAGAAGCGCCTGGCCAAGGTGAAGGCGCTGCGCGGCGTGCGCCGCAAAGTGAGCAGCGAACCCGCGGCTCCTGCAACTCCCAGCGCAAGCGCAACCGCGGCCGAGCCGGCAGAGCCGGTGCAGGCGAGCGTGTAAAAGCAGGGAACCAGGGACCAGGAGAACAAGGCGACAAGAAGACCGGGATTCGCAGAATGCGAAGGCCGTTTTTCTGATCCCTGAAACCTGACCCCTTCGAAGATTCTCCGGCGATGCCGGAACAAAGAGAGCAAAGAGGAAACACGATGCCAGAAGAAACCCAAGCAAAGGCGTCCGCTGCGGCGGATGCACCTCAAACTCCACAAGCCCCATCCGAACGGGGTCCTGGTTCGGGCTCCGGTCCGAGCTCAGGCCCACGCGGTGCGGGCCGCCCCGGCGGCGGGCCCGGTGGGCGCGGCAAGTTCTTCCGCCGCAAGAAGGTGTGCAAGTTCTGCACCGAGAAGATCGACGCCATTCCTTACCGCGACGTGAAGCTGCTGCAGGGGTTTGTGGCCGAGCGCGGCAAGATTGTGCCGCGGCGGTTGACCGGTGTTTGCACCACGCATCAGCGCCGTCTGACCCGCGCCATCAAGCAGGCGCGGAACATCGCGCTGCTGCCGTTTGCCACCAGGCACTAATCGAAGTTCGCACGAAGGGCAGCTGCAGAAAGGGAGTAGCGCCGATGGAGATGCGAAGAGCGTTCTTGCCGATCGAAAGATCCTCCAGGGGCTAAAGCCCGAGTTCGTTTTGCGACATGAACGGCACGACTGAAGTCGTGCCCTGACACGAATCGGAGAGTTTGTATGGAAGTAATTCTGAAGGAAGACGTAGCCAACGTGGGCTTTCGCGGAGAAGTGGTGAAAGTTGCCGACGGCTACGCGCGCAACTATCTTCTGCCGCGCAAGCTGGCCATGCAGGCCACCGCGGCCAACAAGGCCGTGATCGAGCAGATGAAGGCCGCGGCGGCGCGGCGCTCTGCCAGCGAAAAGGCGCAGGCCGAGGAACTGTTGGCCAAGCTCGAGCCCGTGGTGCTGAGCTTTACCCGCAAGGCCGGCGAGCACGGCCATCTCTTTGGCTCGGTTACATCGGCCGACATTGCCGCAGCGCTGGCGGCGCAGGGCTTCGAGGTCGATCGCCGCAAGATCCAACAGGGCGACGCGATCAAGAGCCTGGGCGAGGTTAAGGTGGCTATCCGGCTGCACCGCGAGGTGACCGCACGCGTGACGGTGAAGGTCGAGGCCGAAGTGACCGAGGAAGAGAAAGCAGCGGCCGCTGCGGCCGCCGCCGAGCCAGTTGCGGAAGCGCCGGCTGCGACTGCCGAAGAAACCGCAGCGGAAGAAGCGAAGGCCGAGTAGCCCTTCGCAAGAAAAGTCTCACGCCGCCTCTCGGTCCGCCGAGGGGCGGTGAGCGCCTATCGGCCGATTTCCTCCGGAACGGATCGTGGGCCCCCTCCGCTACGACGGGAACAGCGATCCGGTAGCGGGCGCAATGGCGGTGAGCCGGTTGCGGCGGCGCGCCGGATGCGGCGCCGGAGAGGCCAGCAGGGTGGCGATCTCGCGCAGCTCGGAACGGGCATGGCCAACGGCAGCGGCCACTGCATCCAACTGCTTTTTCTGATGGGCGGGCAACGGCAAAGCGGCCTCGGGATCAGGATTGCTGCCGGGGCGTTTGCCGGGGCGGCGCTGCTCAGCATCGAGAACCGCACGCGCACCCGACAGAGTGTAGCCTTCGGCGTGAACCAGGCGCTTGATCTCCATCGCCAGTTCCACGTCGCGACGGCGATAGAGCCGCTGGCCGGTTCCGCTCTTGTTGGGCTTGAGTTGCGGAAACTGCGACTCCCAGAAGCGCAGAACGTAGGACTCCACGCCGCACAGGCGCGCGACATCTCCAATTTTGAAATAAAGACGGTCCGGGATGGGGGGTGGTGAGTAGGCGCGCTTCCGGTTGAGTTGAGTTGCCATAGTAGTCGGCGAGGAAACCATTGCGACCGGGGAAATCCCTCGCTCTACACGCAGTATAGGACAGACTTCTCGCGCATTCGGCAGCGAAAAGGCAACCTGAACCACACTTTGCATAGGAAAACCGGGGTCAAATTCGACACCTGCAAGGTGCATTCGCGGCTATGGACGAGTCACGGCCGGGCGCGCCGTCGAACCCTGCGGCGCGGCGCGCAAGTATTGCTTGGGCCAGCTCACGGGCTCGCCGAGCGCCGCCGCGGCGTGCAGCGGCCAATAGGGATCGCGCAGCATGGCGCGGGCCAGGAACACAAAATCCGCTTCGCCCGCGGCGATGAGGTCGTTGGCCTGCGCCGGTTCGGTGATGAGGCCAACCGCGGCCGTGGCGATGCCGGCTTCACGGCGGATCCTGGCGGCAAAGCCGACCTGATATCCGGGTGCAACAGGAATCTTTGCATCCGCCACGTTGCCGCCCGAGGAACAATCCACCAGATCGACGCCGCGATCGCGCAGCAGACACGCGAGCGCGACGGATTGGTCGGGATTCCAGCCGCCTTCGGCCCAGTCGGTGGCGGAGATGCGGACAAACAGCGGTAAACGCTCCGGCCACACGCTGCGCACGGCGTCGACCACTTCGCGCAGCAGGCGAGCACGATTATCGAAGCTGCCGCCGTACTGGTCGGTACGGAGATTGGAAAGCGGCGAGAGAAACTCGTGGAGCAGATAACCGTGCGCGGCATGAACCTCAACGAAATCGAAGCCGGCTTCAAGCGCCCTGCGCGCCGCGTTGCGAAAGGCCTCGACAACGGCGGCAATGCCGGCGTGATCGAGCGCGGCGGGAACGGCGTAATCCGCTGGCGCAAATGCAATCGCGCTGGGCGCAACCGGCTGCCAGCCTCCATCGGCGGGCAACACCAGGCCGTGCCCATCAAAGGGCGAGGCCGTGCTGGCCTTGCGCCCGGCGTGCGCCAGTTGCATGCCTGCGCGAGCTCCCTGAGAGCGCACGAACTTCGCAATGCGGTGCAGGCCGGGAATGTGCTCATCCTTCCAAATGCCGAGATCGCCGGGCGAGATGCGGCCCTCCGGGGTGACCGCCGCGGCTTCAAGCGTGACCAGGCCCGCGCCGCCCTGCGCCCTGCTGCCCAGGTGCACGAGGTGCCAATCAGTAGCAAAACCATCCTGGCTGGAGTACTGGCACATGGGCGAAACGCCGATGCGGTTCGAGAATTCGACGGAGCGAAGACGGAAAGGCGAAAAAAGCGCAACTGTCATATCTGTTCGATGATTGCTACGCGAAAGGGATGCAGCGGCAGCGACGGCCGGCGCGCTTCTCTGCGCGTGTGCGTTTTCCTCGCCCGCCTACTGCTTCTTGAGCACAGCCGTACCCTTCTCGTCGGAGAGGATTGCGGATTCGAGTTTGCGAAAATCGGCGGCCCGGTCCGCGGGAATCTCCACTTGGCGCACGACGTACGTCATCTCGTAATGAAGGACGTTGCCCTGGGCAGTCACCGCGGCATGGTAGCTGGCGAAATCCATGTCGACATCCACGGGATCGGGGGT
>Ga0326727_10026453_pt1 | contig 10756 bp, 11 predicted proteins | sample MB2enrmetagenome_FD_207643 | JGI IMG/M metagenome (GOLD analysis project Ga0326727, IMG submission 207643) | Lab enriched peat soil microbial communities from McLean, Ithaca, NY, United States - MB29MY | ecosystem: Environmental > Terrestrial > Soil > Wetlands > Peat | place: USA: New York... | reverse complement strand
CTTTGTGGACGAGCAGTGCGCCAAAAGCGACGCGGACAGCGGCGAGGAAACCCATCGACATCGGTCCCCTGATGACGGCGACGGACCACTCTTATTCTAGGGTGCTGCCGCGGGGATGCAGAAGAAGGGGGAGTTGGGCGATGCCTATTTCAGTCCCCATCGGTGGTAGAAAGCGCGGGTTCTACCGACGGAGCCTCCAGTTCATCACCCCATTGGGACCAACCGTCGCGGTGAAAGCGTGCAAACAGTTCAAGACGAGGACCGGGACTGCAGCGCTCTATCAGGTCGTAGAACGCCTCCGGCTTGCGCGAGTGCTCGCGCTTCGACACGGGCAGGAGGTTGACCTGGCGCCGCCCGGGCGCCAGCGTTCGCAGCCGGCCCTTGGTTCCGAAAAGCAATAGCTCCGTCACGTTGCGGAAATAGAAGCCGACTCCGCGGCCATCCGGTCCGCCGTCACGACGCGTCTTGTACCAAACCAAGTTGGTCTTGTAGGTGAATCCCCAGGCTTGCAACACTTGCAAGCCCTCGGCCAGGAGAGCGTTCGGCACCCATAGGTAAAGATGGCTTTGCGGCAGGGCCAGCTCGCCGACAGGAAGAGCGGCAATCTCGGCGAGGCTCATGGTCCGATAACGATGCAAACGCCGATGCTCGGGCGAGACCTTGCCGGTGCTGTTGGAAAACCGCCAGGGTGGATCCACCAGAATGGAGCCGAAGCGAGGTCTTCCGTTCTGCAGTATTTCCTTCACGGACTCTTCCTACTTATGCCGGGCCCGCCGGCAGACGGTTAAGGTTGGCTTAAGTACACTGTCGCTAGCTTATTGAGCGCTTCGGTGAATCGACGATCATGCAAGGGACGAAGATATGGGCGCGTTCATCGTCAACTTCAACGTTCGTTCGCAGGACAAGCCTGCTGTGGAACGCGCAGTGCGGGCATTGCAGCCGAGTGCTGCCTGGATCACGGCGCCCGAAAACGGCTGGATCACGATCTATGAGAAGCGCGCCTCCAAACAAGAGGATAGCTGGATTCGTGACATGACCGAGCGTCTTTCCGCGGCGCTCGCCGCGCCGGCCATCAGCTTCCTGGTGCACGACAGCGATATTCTCTGTTACTGGCTATGCGACAATGGCGAGGTGATTGACGAATACAACTCGCGCCCGAATTACTTCAGCGACGTCGACAGCGATTCCGGACCCGAGGGCGGCCGGCCCGATCTCTTCGTCCGCTACTGCGCTAACGGAACAAGCGTTGCCGACGTGCAACGCGTCCTGGCTGAGCGCGACGACATCGTACTGGAAGACCAGCGATTGGAGGAATTTTCCGAATTGCTCGGCATCGATCCTCTACGACTGGGCACGGACTTTCACTCAATCGGCGGCGAAATGGACCCTTCCGAGCTGGCGGCAACCTTCATCGGGAATTCGTCGCGTCCGGGCGCGCAAAAGGGCGGCGAGTTTCGACCCCGGCTTGCCATCTTCGATGAGGACGCTGCAGGCGACGATGATGAGGATGAAGACGTCGACGAATGAGGCCTGTGCCCTCTTCACGAATCAACGTCCGGCAGATTAGCTCAAAAATCGTTGGCCGCCGATAAATCACCGAGGCTGAGGCGCTGATTCGACGACTGTCTTCAGCTGCGCCAAGCCTTTCTCAAAATCCGGCCCGACCATCTTGTCCATGTTCATAAACAGGTGAAGTGCCTTGAGGAAGAAGTTCTTCTTCCCGTTCATCGTCCAGGAGACGAGCGTTCCCTGATCCTTGGGGCTCAACGTGAATTCCACCATATTCGTCGCGCGAAAGGGCCGAAAGAACTCGAGCTGAATGTTGATCTGGTGCGTCGGCTGGCTCTTGGTAATCGTCATCTTTCCTTCGCCGGCTTTGTCATTTCCGGACCAGGCATAAGAAGCTCCTTCGCCGGAAGTCGGTCCTGTGTAGGTCGTTTTCATTGCCGGGTCGATCTTGGCCCAGGGCGACCAGGCTTCCCAGCGGTGAAAATCGTTGACCTCAGGAAAGACCTGCGCTGGCGGCGCTGCCATCGAGCCGGAGCGAGAGATGCTAAAATCCTCGGACTGAAATGCCACGAATACCACAAACGCCAGGACGAGAGCCGCCACGATTCCGACGACGATGTAAACCATGCTGTCTCTCCAATGAGGCCGATCGATCGTTGGCGCTCGTCTACATTTCATCCTCTGACCAGTGACTGGCGGCCAGTCCTTCCAGCCAGCGAAACGTTTGGTCGATAACTTTTCGCCGGGCCGCGCGAAAGCCGGGCGTCGGCTCCTCGAAGTCGTCGGCGCGGTCAAAGGCGCGGAGGTATTTCTCGGACCACTGTCGCACCGTCTCCGGCTTGGGCGGAATCGCGCCGTAGCGTTCGCAGACCAACGCCAACAACTCGACGCTGGGCATCAGCATCGATTCGCCATCTTCGTCGGGTCGGATGCGCTGCTTGCTGGCGGCGACTTCGGAGATGTTTGCCACCAATTGAGCCGCGCGCAGCGCCAGATAGTCGCGTGCACCCTGGTTGCCGAAGTTGTCCTCACGGCGTACGGCCATCGTTGACTCCGTTCTCCGGTCCCTCTCCGCGGCGGGAAAGGCAAAGCCGGCGTCGATTCATCCCGCCAGCCTAACCCTACTTTATGAGATTCCCGTTTACGGGACGCATAGATCGCAAGGTTCCCGGGATCGTGATTGCAGGGATGAGCGTTCGCCGAGTTGGCTGGATCTCCGGGCTCTTCCGCTTCCGGGGTCGATTGGTAATCTGAAGGGATTCGGATATGCCCGGGCGCGTTCCATCGGCCGGGTTGAACCTCGCCGCTACGGAGAGCGTCCGTCAAGCGGAGCAAGGGCGAGGTTTCCAGGGACGTTTGAGAGACGAATATGACCGACTCGCCGTACCGCACCGTCATCGGCCTGGAAGTGCATGTTCAGCTGCTGACCGCGACCAAGCTCTTCTGCGGTTGCAGCACGCGCTTCGGATTGCCGCCGAATTCAGCCACTTGCCCGATCTGCATCGGCATGCCCGGCGTCTTGCCGGTGATGAACCGCAAGGCGTTCGACCTTGCCTTGCGAGCTGCGTTGGCTCTGAACTGCCAGATCGCCTCGTTTACCAAGTGGGATCGCAAGAATTACTACTATCCCGACCTGCCGAAGAACTACCAGATCAGCCAGTACGATCTCCCGTTCAGCCACGACGGCTGGCTCGAAATCGAAACGTCGGCCGGTTCCAAACGCATCGGCATCATCCGCGCCCACCTGGAAGAAGACGCCGGCAAGATGCTGCACGACGAGAAGGGCACCGGCAAGGACAGCCTGGTCGACCTCAATCGCGCCGGCACGCCGCTGCTCGAAATCGTCAGCAAACCCGACCTGTCATCGCCGGAAGAAGCCAAGACATATCTCGAAGATATCCGGCTGCTGCTTCGTGAAACCGGAGTCTCCGACTGCGAAATGCAGGAAGGCAGCTTGCGCTGCGACGCGAACGTCAACGTGCACATCCCTCAGTCCGACGGCAGCATCGCAGCGACGCCGATCGTGGAAGTGAAGAACCTGAACAGTTTCCGAGCTGTCGAACGCGCCATGCGCTACGAGGCGGAGCGACAATACGAACAATTTCAACGTGATGGCCTGCGACTCGGACAGGCCCCCAAGGCAACGGCAGGATGGGATGAAGTCCGCGGCGTCACCCGAGTGCAGCGACGCAAGGAAGAAGCGTCCGATTACCGCTACTTTCCCGAGCCCGATCTCGTGCCGATCGTCGTCGATGTGGCCTGGCTCGATCGCATCCGCTCCGAGATGGGCGAACTTCCGGCGGTTGCCCGCGCTCGTCTGCAAAAGGACTATGGTCTGTCGGCTTACGATGCTGGCGTGCTCACCAGCCAGGGTCGAGCCGTGACGGCTTATTTTGAGGCGGCCGCGAAGGGTTGCGGTGACGCCAAGGCGGCGAGCAACTGGGTGACGAACAAAGTACTCGCGACGCTCAACGATCGAAAACTCGACATAGAAGCGTTCCCCATCCGCGCTGAGGGACTCGCTGAATTGATCAACGAGCAGAGGGCTATCGGCCTGAACAAGCAAATGGCCGAGGAAGTCTACACACGCATGCTGCAAGACAGCTGCAGTGCGAAAGAGGCGGTGGCCAGACTCGGTATCAAAGCGGTCGGCGCGGGCGATCTGGTCGATATCGTGCGCAAAGCGGTCGCCGCCAACCCGAAAGCGGTCGCCGATTTCAAGAAGGGCAAAGCTGCTGCGGCTCAGTCCATCAAAGGCGCCGTCATGCGCGAGACGAAAGGCACGGCACCGCCGGATCTCGTTCAGAAGCTACTGATGGAGGAACTCGAGCGGGCGTGAGTCGCCAAGTGGGCCGCGCCGACTCACTCCGATCAGAGATCCGGTATCTGCCAATCGATCGGCTTCATATCGGCTTCCTCGAGGGCCTTATTTGTCTTTGAGAACGGCCGACTGCCGAAGAACTTTCTTGCCGACAAGGGCGACGGATGCGCTGACTTGAGCACGACGTGTTTCTTGGTGTCGATCATCTCCTCTTTCTTTTGCGCATAGGCGCCCCAGAGCAAAAACACGACGCGCTCGTCCTTCGCATCGACGTGACGAATCACGGCGTCCGTGAATGTCTCCCACCCCTTTCCCTTGTGGGAGTTCGCTTGGTGCGCTCGCACGGTCAGGACGGCGTTCAGCAGCAACACGCCTTGTTCGGCCCAGGGCGTCAAGCAACCATTGTTCGGGACTTTACAGTCGAGGTCGCGATTCAGCTCCTTGAAGATGTTCACAAGAGAGGGAGGCGGTTTCACTCCCGGACGCACCGAGAAGCAGAGACCGTGCGCCTGTCCTTCGTCGTGATAAGGGTCTTGGCCGAGAAGTACGACTTTGACGTTCTTGTATGGCGTATAATTCAGCGCATTGAATACATCGCGCTCGGGCGGATAAACGACGTGCGCCTGACGCTCGAGATCGACGAACTCGTGCAAGCGCTGAAAGTAAGGCTCTTTGACCTCCTCAGCCAACTCTTCTCGCCAACCGGGCGGTATGGGAGTCATCGAGTCGCGTCCTCCGTGCGTGCCTCCGTACCTGCGAAAGAGGCAGCGAAGCCTATGCCGCTGGCTGGCTCTTCGTGCAGAAGCCGGAGAACACTCGCAGGTTTTAGCAGTAGTAACGCGAACGGGCACCCCACTTCCTGTGGGGTGCCCGCTAGTTTGAACGAGACTTCCACCGATCGAGCTATGCAAGCTGCGTGGTGCCGGTCCAACCTTGTTGCGTCGGCGTGATCGGCCGGCGCGTATCCTCGGGGTCGGACTGGAACCGCCAGAAGCTAAAAGGCTTGTTGTCGAACAGATCGAAAATGTACCATGCCAGCTGCTCTTCCTGGACAAATGGGATGAGCGCCTGGCCACGGATCGGATCGAGAGTGAAAACGTCGAGCTCTTCTAGTTCGCCGGCGGCTTCCTGGAAGAGATTTTCGGCGTGGCGGGCTTCGCGTTCGGCCTCGTGCCAGGCAATAAGATCGGCGCGTGTCGTACGGCCGGGTTTTTCAGCGAGGCGCCGAGCCCGATGGCTGGCGGCGAGTGCCTGCAAGGCGTGATCTCGCATCGAACGGAGCACAGAAGTCAGGTATGGAATCGCTGCCCGAGCCTGATTCAGGCTCCAGACCTGCAGCGTATCGCGGCTTTGTTTGACCCCCTTGTTGCGTTTCATGGACAGGTTCTCCTGCCGGGGTACGGTGCCAACGGACGGGGACCTGCACCGGTGAGCCCGCCCGAACTCTAAGTTTGAGGGGCGAAGGGCTGGAAATGTTCGGAGCAGCCAACATTTCCTCAGCATCCCTCGCTCGGCATCTTTTCGGGCCTTCGCCCGCCGTTTCGCCCCTAAAATAGTATAGGCGTGCTTTTTAACCGGCGCGTTCGGCTGTTAACGGGATCTTGGGAAAAATCGGCGCTGCCCGAACAATTAAGCGATCCGGTCTGCCCAGCCTCGCTCATGGGCACGCCGCCTACTTCTGTCAAACCTTGCCAACCTTCGGGAGGTTCCTCGAAATTGCCACTACACTGTGGCATGCACCAAGTGTCCTCCCTTAAATCGAAAGTTAGGTAACCATGCTGCGTTCGTGGAAACTGGGGAGAGCCTTCGGCATACCCCTCTTTGTCCATCCCTCGTTCTTGTTGATCATCCTCTGGGTTGCCTTTCAAACGCGGGGCATGGGAGTATTCATTGCGCTGTTCGAACTGACCCTCGTCCTCTCCGTGTTCAGCTGCGTCGTGCTGCACGAGCTGGGCCATGCACTCATGGCCCGCCGTTTCGGCATTCGCACGCTCGACATCACTCTCTATCCCATCGGTGGGGTGGCTCGTCTCGCCCGCCTCACCGAACGCCCGGTCGAGGAGCTGTGCATAGCTCTAGCTGGCCCTGCCGTCAATGTCGTCATCGCGATTCTGCTGACACCGCTGCTCTTTTTCGGCTTGTTCTCGGGAGTGCCGCTCATCACGGTGGACAAGCTCACGGCGGCTGACGGAATCCAGGCAATTCTGTTCGCGTTCATGTTTTGCGTCTGGGTTTCGAACATCGTGCTGGTGCTCTTCAACCTCATTCCCGCCTTTCCGATGGACGGCGGCCGTGTGTTGCGGGCACTTTTGGCGAACTGGCTAGGTCGTGTCGTTGCCACGGACGTCGCTGCTCGCTTAGGGCTCGTGCTGGCCGTCATGCTGGGCTGCTTCGCACTTCTTCGCGGCGACCCTGCTCTATTTTTGATATCTATTTTCGTCGCATTCGTCGGACACCAGGAACGGCTGATGATCCGCTACTACGAAGCGCAGCGGCGAGCGGCTGCGGCATCGGAACCCGTCGTTAGTGCGACCCGTGGTTTCTCGGGAGTCGCTTGGGATGGCCGGTACCGCGTATGGGTACGGTGGGTGGACGGACGCCCCGTCGGTTACTACTCCCCGACGGAATAAACGCCACGGGCGGCAATCCTTCCCGGCTCAGATCCGAGCCGGGAGTGATTGTTTCCGCAGCTGCAGGGCTTCCTTGCCGATGAAATAAGCCGGAGACTTTGCGCCGACGCCCGGGAGTCAGCACCGATGGCTACCGTCAGCCCCGTACCGGCCGAACGCCGGCTGCCGTTGCCGCGCTGGCTGATCAATCTTCTCGGCGATCTCGGCGACCTCACCGTATTTGGCGGCCGCGTCTTTGCCTGGGTCATGCATCGACCGGGACGCGGGACTCTCCTGCCGGTCTTTTACGCCGTCGGCGTCCGCAGCATCCCCGTCGTCGCAGTCACCGGGCTATTCATCGGCATGGTGCTGGCCGTGCAGTCGTACGACCAGTTCGCAGCGATGGGTTTGCAAACTCGGCTCGGCGGGGTCATCAATATCTCGGTGATCCGCGAGCTCGGGCCGGTGCTGGCGGCGACCATGCTGGCCGGCCGGGTTGGCAGCTCCATCGCCGCCGAGCTGGCCACGATGCGGATTACCGAACAAATCGATGCGCTATCCTGTCTGGGCACGAATCCTATTCATTACCTGGCCGTGCCGCGCTTCCTGGCTTGTGCAATGCTCATTCCCCTGCTGACTATCGTGGCCAATTTCATGGGGGTGATGGGCGGTTCCGTGATCTGCGTCTGGGTGTACCACATTGATGCCCATTATTACTGGACAAACTCGGAAGGGTACATCCGCCTGTGGGACATCACAACCGGCCTGATCAAGCCGACGTTTTTCGGCGCCACGATCGGCATCATCAGCTGCTTCCGCGGCTTCAACAGTCGCGCTGGAGCCGAAGGCGTCGGTCGAGCTGCGACCGAGGCATTTGTGACGGCGTTCGTCGCCATTCTGGTGCTGGACTTCCTGCTGGCAATGTTCCTCAACCAGCTCTACGACGTCATCTGGCCGTCAGCCGGTCCGAAGATGTTCTGAATTTAGCCCGTACCGGGAGGCAATAATTCGCTTCCGAGTCGAAGCGCGCCAGTGTGAGTCGTGCGATGACACCTTCTTCACAACAGCTGCAGCCATTGCTCGCCTACGGGCAAGTGTCGATGTATTTCGGCGTCCAGCGCGTGTTGGAAGGCGTCAATCTCGACATCAAGCGCGGCCAAACGCTGGCGATTATCGGAGAAAGCGGCTGCGGCAAGACCGTTTTGCTCAAGCTCGCGATCGGCCTATTGCAGCCGACAGCGGGCCAGGTCACGTTCGACGGCAAAGTACTGACGAAGTTGCCGGACCGCGAGTTGGTTCGGCAGCGCTTGCGCTTCGGCTTCCTGTTTCAGGGCGCCGCTCTGTTCGACAGCCTGTCGGTGTTCGACAACGTCGCCTTCGGACTGCGTGCCCAGCGGCGACCCGAAGCGGAGATCGGCGAGATCGTCCGGCAGAGATTGCGTGAAGTGGGTCTGCCTGCCGACGGCATGCGCAAAAAACCTGCCGAATTATCGGGCGGCCAAAAGAAACGCGTCGGCCTGGCGCGAGCGCTGGCGCTCGATCCCGAGGTGATGCTCTACGACGAACCGACTACGGGTCTTGACCCCATCATGACCGACGTGATCAACGAATTGATCCTGCAGACGCGACGGCAACGAACGGTGACGAGCATCATCGTCACGCACGAGATGCGAACCGTCAACAAGGTGAGCGATCGCGTCGTAATGCTCTACCCGTTGGCTCGCCTCGCGCCGGGTGAGAACCAGCTGCTGTTCGACGGCACGCCGGACGAATTGCGGCTCTGCACCGACCCGCGCGTGCAGCAGTTTGTCGAGGGACAGGCGCGCGACCGATTGCAGGAGGTGGTTCGCGAGGAGGGGTAGAGTCAGTGGTGGCTTTCCTCCGTACCCCTGGAGGGAAGAGGGGAGGGGCGGATGTGCGAGACCATGCTTCACTGCGACGCGAGACAGACTAACCCCATACCGTCTCTTTAGAGGATCTCATCCATGAACGACCGCTCGATGCGCGTTGGCCTCGGGTTGTTCGTGGCTCTTGCGCTGGTCTTGCTGGGAGCGATGGTCGTGTTGTTCCGCAGCCTGCCGCGGCTGTTCCGCAACACCATTCCCTACACCGTGGTCTTCGTGGATGCTCCGGGCGTCGGCCAGGGCACGCCGGTACGCCGAGCCGGCGTGCGCATCGGCGAAGTGACCGGGGTTACGCTCGACGACAGCGACGTCGGTCGGGTTCGCGTCAAAATCGCCATTGATCGCGATCACCCCGCACACCACAACGAGCAGGCAACGCTGGTCACCGGCATTCTGGGTGGCGATGCGACCATCGATTTTCTGGCCAAACAGCCCGAGCCCGGTGAAGTTCCCGACCGCTCGCCGATCGAGGCCGGGGCTGAGCTGACAGGCCAATCGCAAGCGACCGTAAATGCGCTGATCAGTCGCGCGTCGGCCGTCGTTCCCACGACGGAGAAGACGATGGAGGATATCCGTAACTCATTGAAAAACCTCGATCGCATGTCTCCGCTCATGGAGGAGACCATGCGCGAATATCGCGATCTGGCTCGCGATATTCGCGGCACCATTCCGGATTTGCGAAAGACCAACGACGAAGTACGTGAGCTGAGCAAGTCGCTGCGCGAGTCGTTGCCTGATTTCCGCCGCAATGCCGACGACATCGGCGCCACGGCGCGGACCTATGCGCGCCTCGGCGAACGACTCGACGTGCTCTTGCAGAGCAACCAGGAGAAGATCGTCAAGGCACTCGACAACATCAACGAAATCCTGCAACGGTTTTCCGCACTTCTGAGCGAGGAGAACCAGCATAACTTCAGTGCGCTCCTGAAGAACGTCAGCAACGCCAGCAGCCACTTCGACGAGATCGCCAAGAACACCGCCGACATCACGCACGAGGGTCGAACGACCGTGCGCCGCTTGAACGACACGCTGGTGAAAGCCGACGATACGCTCAGCAACCTGCAACGGGCGACGAAGCCCTTCGCCGATCGGAGCGAATCGATCCTTCGCAACACCGACGAAGCAATCATCCGCTTCAATCGCACACTGGCGGACACCAGCTCGCTGGTCCGAGCCATCGGTCAGAGTGAGGGCACGTTTAACCGTATCCTGACCGACCCGACGCTCTACAACCGCTTGGACGAAACACTTTGCCTCATTCAAAAATCCGCACCGCGGATCGAATATATCCTTCGCAACATCGAGATCTTCTCCGACAAACTCGCGCGCCATCCGGAACAACTCGGTATTCGCGGCGCGATCAAGCCGGATACGGGTATTAAATAGCGGCGATCATTTCCTTATCGCCTAGCTCGTCCGGGCCGTCCTTATCCGTACTCCAATTGAGCTGGCGGCTGCCGCATGGCAGCGATCAGCGCTTCCCCCGCTGCGCCTGCAACGCAACAACGCGGCCGAACTTGACGCGCCCGGGGTGCCATCTATATATCAATGACGCTCTCAAGTTCGTCAGAATGTCATCGCCCCGGGCGAGGATGCCTCTATGACGACCGTTGCCACGCCGGTCCGGCGACTTAGCGAAGCGCAATTGCAGGACTACGAGCGAGATGGCTTCCTGATCGTTCGAGGCGTCTTTTCCCCCGCAGAGATCGCTGCTGTTGCGGAGGAAGCCGACCGCTTGTTGCAGCTGAATGGACTGATTCATTCCGACAACATCCGCTGCCGCTGGCAGCCGCACGTCGAGACGGACGCGTGTCTGTTCGAGACGTTCGACCCGGTCATCGATCTTGCTCCCGCCTGTGCGGCGCTGGCCCGCGACGAGCGGCTGCTTGGCCTGGTCGCTGCCGTGTACGGCG
>Ga0326727_10026452_pt1 | contig 10756 bp, 6 predicted proteins | sample MB2enrmetagenome_FD_207643 | JGI IMG/M metagenome (GOLD analysis project Ga0326727, IMG submission 207643) | Lab enriched peat soil microbial communities from McLean, Ithaca, NY, United States - MB29MY | ecosystem: Environmental > Terrestrial > Soil > Wetlands > Peat | place: USA: New York... | reverse complement strand
GCGGCGGCCGTGGCCGCGGTCCCCGCGGAAGGCGGCGACAACTGGTGCTATGTCAGCTCGGGGACGTGGTCGCTGATGGGGCTGGAACTGGATGCGCCGGTCATCAACGCGGAATCGCTGGCGTTGAATTTCACCAACGAAGTGGGGGTGGCGTCGAAGATCCGGCTGCTGAAAAACATCGCGGGCCTCTGGCTCTTGCAGGAGTGCCGGCGCGCGTGGATGGAGGAAGGCGCGGAGTACAGCTACGAGCAGCTCGCCGGGATGGCCGCGGCGGCCAAGCCGTTCGCCGCAACCATCGACCCCGATGCGTTTCTGGAACCGGGCGGGATGCCGCGCAAGATCGCGGACCATTGCCGCCAGACCGGCCAGGCGCCTCCTCAGACCCACGGCGAGTTCGCGCGCACGATTTTGGAGAGCCTGGCGTTGCGCTACCGCTACGTGATGGAGAGCCTGGAAACGCTGGGCCGGCGGAAGATCGAGGTGATCCACATCGTGGGCGGCGGATCGCGCAACGCCCTGCTCAACCAGTTCGTGGCCGATTGCACCGGCCGCCGCGTGGTGGCCGGACCAGGCGAAGCCACGGCCATCGGCAACATCCTGGTGCAGGCCATGGGCGCCGGTGAGCTGGCAGACCTGGATGAAGTGCGGGCGGTGGTGCGGAGTTCGTTCCCGTTGACCACGGTCGAGCCGCACCCGAGCGGCGATTGGGACCGGGCTTACCAGCGGTACCGGAAGCTGGTAGGGTTGGCCTGATCGCCCGCATCACTTTCCAGGCTCAGAAGGCGAGTTTCACGCCGAACTGCACCTGCCGCGGCGGCAACTGGTTCTGTACGATACCGAAGGTCGGATCGTTCACAACACGACCGATCAGGTTGAAATTGGGATGATTGGCCAGGTTGAAAACCTCCGCGCGAACCTGCAAGAAGACCTTCTCGACCGGGTGAAAGGTTCTGGTAATGGTGGCATCGAGGTTCGACAGTGAAGCTCCATTCATGGTGTTCCGCCCCACGTTTCCGAATGAGTAAACCGGTTGCACGAAGGCCGCGGTGTTGAACCACTCGGCGGTTGAACGCACGTCGGAAGGAAGGTTGGGATCGACCGGCGCGCCGTTGGGTCCCAGCACATAGTTCGGCCGCACCAGAATGCCGCCGCTTCCGCCGCCTATGTTGATGGGGTCGCCCTTGTAATTGATGGTGAACGGAAACCCGCTCTGCAGTTGCAGGATTCCGGAAACCTGCCATCCGCCCAGAATCGCGGCCCCCGGGCCTTGGCTCAGCATGGGGCTTCCTTTGCCAAAAGGCAAATTGTAGACCGCGGTGGTCACCCATCGCAGCTTGGCATTGAAATACGCCAGACTACGGTCCGCCGCCAGGTTGAAGGAATTCTGCGGCGGAGAATTCTCGCTGCCGCTAATGCCGCCCGCGTTGCGGTATTGCGGGGCGTTGGAAATAGCTTTCGAATAGGTGAACGAACTGAGCAGCGAAAAACCGTTGTGGAAGCGCCGTTCCTCGCGAGCCAATAGCGCATGATAATTGCTCTGCGCCGAGTGCGGGAAATAATTGATGGTGGTCACCGGGACTGTACTGCCGCTCAGCGGGAACTGGAGCTCCGAGAGCACCGCGGGCGCCAGCGTCAGCCCGTAATACGGGCGCTTGACCGCCGTCCCGGGCATGGAATTGTTCACCTGCACGTTCTGCTCCAGGTGGATTCCCGCGGTTCCCAGATAGCCGATCTCGACCAGCGTTTGGGAATCGAGGGAGCGCTGGATGTTGAAACTCCATTGCGGGGAGTAGGGGGTGCCCTGGTGCGGATCGATGGATGCCGCCTGAATCGATGCCGAACCTACCACTGCTGCCGTAAACGGGATGAGACCCGGATTTGGCGGCACGTAAGCGCTTGATGCCGTCAGAGTCTGCGCGTAAGTGGTGGGCAAGGTTTGCGCCATTTTGAGCAGGGTGTTGTCATCCTGGGTGCCGTAGTAGAGGCCCCCTCCGGCGCGAATCACGGTCTTCGAATCCACCGACCAGGCCAGCCCCAGGCGGGGGCTGAAATTGCGCCATCGGGTATAAGCGCAGCCCTCGGGATATCCATCTTTGCCGCAGACAAACAACTTGGGACTATAAATGCCCTGCTGGCCCGCGGCGAAGATGGCGACCGGCGAGGGAGCCGTGCTGAAATCGATGCTGGACATCTGGTGGCGGATGTCATAGAGCGGCGGCGAGACTTCATAGCGGAGGCCGGCGTTCACGGTGAACGTTGGCGTAACCCGGATATCGTCCTCCACGAACCCGGCATAGCTTTTCTGGCGGCCATCGATGCGGCTGGGGCCGAGCGTGCGCACAGCGGTGCTGGGCAATTCCAGAAGGGCGGTGGCCATGGCATCGCCGCTGTGATCTCCGGCCTTGGGGGCGGCGCCGGTGGCGTCGGTCTAGCCGTTGGTGAAGGTGAGCGAGCCGAGCGGGTCGGCGTATTCGAAACGCACATACTGGAAAGCGTCGAACTCGCCGCCGAATTTGATGGAGTGCCGGCCGATCTGCCAGGCAAACACGTCCCAGGCCTGATACACGTTATTGCGGGCTTGGGCGATGCCGCCTTGCCCGGTGGCGTTGTACGGCCCGGCGCCGCCGAAATTCAACGTTCCCACCAGGAAGTTCGGCAACTGGGAGGGCTGGCCGTTCACCGTGAAGCTCAGCTCCGGCAGGCCATACAGAAAGTTCAGCCGGCTGAACCCCAGGCGGAGATCGTTCACTTTGGTGGCGGAGACCACCTTGGTGACGCCAAAAGCCACGTTGCGCGGGGTGGCGTTGTCCAGATTGGCGCGGCCTGGAAGCGCCACGGGAATGGAGGCGTCCTCGCCCGATCCGGAGTAGCGCCCGAACAACTTCAGCCCAGGGCTGACCTGATAATCGGCGCGGCCCGAGTAGTTGTCGAAGTTTTGCAGCAGCACGTCGGAAGAATTGATATAGAACCCGCCCGGCAGGTTGGGCAGCGGCAGAATCTGCATGGCCGTCGATACGGAGGGGTTGATGCGAGTGGAGGGGATCACATTGCCTGGAAAGGGAGTGCGTGTGCCATTCACCACCGAACTGGTGGGGTCGTAAATGACCGTGGTGGCGATCTCCCCGGAAAAGTTGCCCGCGCGCTGGAGCGAATCTGGCACTCCAATGGTAGTCAGGTTGGCCGCGGCCTGCCGCGTGCGCAATCCTTCGTAGACGAAAAACGCGAATAGCTTGTTCTTCACCACCGGCCCGCCCACCAGGCCGCCGAACTGATTGCGCTGAAACTTGGGCACGGAGCTGGAGGTCGTCAGGTTGAAGGGCCGCGCGTCCAGATTGTTATTGCGCAGGAATTCCCAACCCGTCCCGTGCCAGTCGTTGGTGCCGGATTGAGTCAGCACGTTGATCTGCCCGCCCGAAGCCCGGCCATACTCGGCGCTGTACTGCGCCACCTGCACCTGAAATTCGGCGATGGCGTCGATGATGGGCACGTAATTCAGCGCATTGTAGTCGGGATCGGTGTTCATCACGCCGTCCAGCAAATAGGCGGAATCGTTGGTCCGGGAGCCCGCCACGCTCAGGCCGGCGAATTGGCCCTGCCGCACGGAATCCTGCTGCACGGCTATGCCGCCGCTGTTGACGGCCGGCGAAAGCACCGCCAATTGCAGGAACTGGCGCCCGTTGAGCGGCAGCGCTTTCACTTTTTCCTGGCTCACCACGGTCCCCTGCGCGATGGTTTCCGCGCTCAGCGGAGATACCTCGGCTTCCACCCGAATCTCCTCGGACAGCGCTCCCACGACCAGCGGAATATCGAGATTCGACGCCTGCGCCACCTGCAAGCGAAGGTTCGAGTCTTCGAAGGTCTTGAATCCGGGCGCGGTCACGCGGATGGTATAGTCGCCAGGCTCCAGCAAATCGATGCGGTACTCGCCCTCCACCTTGACCACGGTTTCGCGCACCGATCCCGTGGATTGCCGCGTAAGACGAATCTGCGCGTTGGACACGCCCAATCCGGATGGATCGGTCACGCGCCCGGATAATACAGCCGTGTCGTTCTGCGCGAGCAGAGCGAACGGGTACACGACGGCCAACAGACAAATGGTTCGGAGAGACATAGGTTTCCTACGAAGGTATCAGCGCTCTGTTGCTACCGAATGACGATGCCGTGACAAAGCGATTTCATCGGTAATGGAGCTGGCGCTTCCAGTTTCGTGTCGAAGGTGACGAAGATCGCGCCGTGGCGGCGAGCCAGAAGAAGCAGGTAAGCGCCGGGGGCCCGACTCAGCCTTTAATGGGCACCGGCACCAGGTCGCGGCTGGTGATCACGCGGTCGATCATGCCGTACTCGACGGCCTGTTCGGGCTCGAGGATGTAATCGCGATCCACGTCCTTGGCGACGCGCTCCACCGGCTGGCCGGTGGCCTCGGCCAGCATGAGGTTCAGAATTTCGCGCATGCGCAGGATTTCGCGGGCGTAGATGTCGATATCCGCCGCCTGCCCCGCCAGGCCCTGCATCGAGGGCTGGTGAATCATGATGCGGGAATTGGGCAGGCTGAAGCGCTTTCCCTTGGCGCCCTTGGCGAGCAGCACGGCAGCCATGGAAGCCGCCTGGCCCACGCAGATGGTCACGATATCCGGCCGGATGAACGCCATCGTGTCCAGTATGGCCAGGCCCGCCGTGATGGAGCCTCCCGGAGAGTTGATGTAGATGGAGATGTCCTTCTCCGGATCTTCGGCTTCCAGAAAGAGCAATTGGGCGATGATCAGGTTGGCCACCTGGTCGTCAATCGGGGTGCCCAGGAAGATGATATTCTCCTTCAACAGCCGGGAATAGATATCGTACGCGCGTTCCCCCCTGGAGGTCTGTTCGACCACCATGGGGACAAGGACGGATTGTCCCATGTTGCCTCCGTATTACCTAGAGTTGCCGGGCTTCAGGCCCGCTTTGCGGAAGCCACGCGCCTGGCCTTGCGCTTGGTGGCAATCGCCAGAGACTTCTTCTTCAGCTCCAGCGCTTTGACCAGATCGGCAATGGTATTCCGCCCCAAGTAATCCATGATACGCGAACGGAGGGCAACCCAGCTATCGTGCATCGAGCACGGCATATCGTCGTTGCACTCGGCTAGGCCGCTGGCGCACTGCTGGAAGGGCGCCAGGCCATCCAAGGCCTCGACAATGTCCAGCAAGCGGACCTCGCTGGGGTCCACGCGCATGGCGAAGCCGCCGGTGGGACCCTTGCTGGATCGGAGGAGACCCTTGCGAGCAAGCTGCTGCAAGATCTTCGCCAAAAAGTGAGCCGGAATCTGTTCCTGCTCAGCGATATTCTTCACCATGGCGTACTTGCCCTCGGGCACCTGCGCCAAGTGGACAAACGCTCGAATCGCATATTCGGCCGAACGCGAGTAAATCATGCTGACTCCTGCACTGAAATCGGAGTTACGCTACATCGTTATCTTAAAATGTTCCGACGCCGCACGCAAGCGGATTGTTTTGCAATGGATGCGGGACCGGTACGAAAAGGCGCAAGAAGCCACGCCCGGATGTAAACCCGGCGCCATCGAATTCGGTCTATATATACGGCTGGGAAGAAAGGCGATACCCTCATAGGTCGATCCGGCATATGTGCACTTGCAGTTCTGCTGGTCTCAATTCCAGCCCTCCAAGGCCAGAACCAGACGGTCGGTCTGTTCGTGGACAATGCGGCGAAAACCTCTCCGGGCTACGTCCTGATGCCCCCGCTGCATAGCGGGTACACGTACCTGATCGACAACAACGGCCAGGTGATCAACACCTGGTACAGCGGCAACTACCCGCCGGGACTCATGGCCTATCTTCTGCCGAACGGCCATCTTCTTCGCGCGGATTCGATACAAAATGAGGGACCCGATATCGGCGGCGGTGAGGGCGGGCAGCTCCGGGAATACGACTGGCAGGGCAATCTGGTGTGGACGTTCACGTATGCGACACCCACGAACCTCATGCATCACGACTTCAAGCAACTTCCGAACGGCAACGTGATCGCGCTGATGGTCGAGACCAAGACTCCCGCCGACATGGCCGCCGCGGGATTCATGCCCAATATTGTGCAGCCCGGAGGAGATGGAAATCTCGCGCCCGATGCGATCATCGAGATTCAGCCGACCTACCCTACGGGCGGCAATATCGTTTGGGAGTGGCACATCTGGGACCACCTGGTCCAGAACTACGACGCCACGAAGAACAATTACGGCAACCCCGCCGCTCATCCCGAGCTGGTAAACCCGAACGCTGCCTACCCCCACCAAATCCCCGAGTTCTGGAACCACATGAACTCGATCGACTACAATCCAGCGACCGACCAGATCATGCTCAGCGTCCGGGGCAACAGCGAGATCTGGGTAATCGATCACTCCACCACCACGGCCCAGGCCGCCGGTCATACGGGCGGAAAGTGCGGCAAGGGCGGCGATCTCCTTTACCGTTGGGGGAACCCGCAGATGTATTCCGCGGGCACCGCCGCCAACGAAATGAATTTCCAGCAGCATGACGCCCAGTGGATTGTACCGGGGCTCCCCGACGCCGGCAATATCCTGTTTTTTAACGATGGTGTCAACCGTCCCGCCGGCCTGTATTCTTCGGTGGATGAATTTGTTCCGCCGGCCGACGCGAACGGCAATTATCCGGTTCTTGCCACAGGTGCGGCATACGGACCGCAGCAGCTTGCTTGGACTTACTTCGGCACGGGCTCAGAGCAGTACTACGAAACGGATATCGGTGGCACGGAGCGCATGCCCAACGGGAATATGCTGATCTGTTGGGGTGTTTTCGGGGTGTTGGAGGAGGTGACTCCCGCCGGGCAGATCGTCTGGAAGTACGTGAATCCGGCAGAAACCAACACCACCGGGGCTCTTACGCAGGGGCAAGCGCCGGACCCCGACCCTAACAAAGCGGGCGAGTACATGAATGCGGTGTTCAAGGTTCGCAAGTACGCGCCGGATTATGCCGGCCTGGCGGGCCAGGACCTGACACCCAAGGGCATGATCGAGAAGTACGCCTTTGCCACTGTGAACGGAGCCGGCATGCAGGCGGGATCGGTGGCTTCCGGCGCAATAATGACCGTATTCGGCAGCAGCCTGGCGAACAGCACGGCAAGCGCTCAAACTACGCCGCTCCCCGCCACGTTGGCGGGCGCCAGCGTCCAGATTACCGACAGTGCGGGCCTGACCCAATCCTGCCCGCTGTTCTCCGCTTCCCCTACGCAGATCAACCTGCTGGTTCCCAACGGGGCCGCTCCGGGTCCTGCAACTTTGACCATCCGCCAAACCTCCGGCAGCAGCGTGTGGGCAAAGGTGGCAGTGGAATCCGTGGCGCCAGGATTGTTTTCGGTGAACGCAAATGGCCAGGGCATAGGCGCCATCACCGCCCTGCGCGTCAGCGGGAGCGGGCAGCAGAGCAGCGTGCCTGTTTTCAGTTGTGGCGTAAACGGGCAGTGCACTTCTGTGCCTATCGACCTGGGCGCCGCGACCGACCAAGTCTACCTGTCGCTGTACGGCACCGGCATCCGGGGATTCAGTTCGCTCTCGGCCATCACCGTCACCATCGGCGGCATCGCGGTTCCAGTGATCGCCGCAGCCGCCCAGTCGCAGTTCGTCGGCCTCGATCAGGTAAATGTAGGACCGCTGCCCGGCACCCTGGCCGGCAAGGGCAATAGCAGCGTGGTGCTGCGGGTGGATGCCAGGACGTCCAACGCCGTCACGGTGAACATCCAGTGAGACTGATTCTCGGTGTTCTGATTGCCATGGCCGCGCAGGCTCAGTCAACGCAGCCGGGCTCCTCGATGTACCCGGAACTCACGCTGCTGCCCGCCGGCCAATTCCAGATGGGGGACCACTACGGCTTCGTCGATCCCGAGCATCCCAGCGACGAGGTGCCAGTCCACATGGTTTGGATCGACTTGTTGCTCATCGGCACTTACGACGTCACCAACACGCAGTACGTGCAGTTCCTCAACTCGGCGTATTCGCAAGGGCTGATCGAGGTACGGAACGGGTTGGTTTACGCCAAAGGCGGCACCGATCTATACATGGACACATATCAGGTTCTGAACTACAGCAGCATCGGATGGGACGGCTCGAAGTTCTCGGTGGTTGACTTTCGAGCCACTCATCCGGTGGGAGTCACATGGTTCGGCGCCGCGGCATACACCAACTGGCTCAGCCAGCAACAGGGACTTCAGCCGTGCTACGACGTGACCACCTGGCAGGTCGATTTCACCAAGAACGGCTACCGTTTGCCGACCGAGGCGGAGTGGGAGTATGCCGGGCGGGGCGGCCAGTACAATCCCTACTACATCTATCCCTGGGGCAACGATGCGGACACTACAAAAGCCAATTGGCCGGAATCCAATACCCCGTACGCGACCGGCCCCTACCCCTGGAACACGCCGGTGGGCTTCTACAACGGCCAACTGCATGCCAAGGCGGAGTTCGGGTGGCCCGGCAGCCAGGCGACCTATCAGACCTCGGACGGGTCCAATGCCTGGGGCCTTTACGACATGTCCGGCAACAACTGGCAGTGGGTCAACGACTGGTACGAAAACCCCTACTACAGCGTGAGCCCGTACAAGAACCCGCCGGGCCCCACCGAGGCCCAGGCCTCACTCATGCCGGATGGCTTACCGTACCGGACCATGCGCGGCGGCACTTGGTATAACAGCGACCCAGGCGACCCCGGCCACGGGCGGGTGTCGAACCGGGATCCGGCGTACTACCGCGCCCCCGACAATCCCAACGGTCCCTATTACCACGTGAGTTTTCGCGTGGCACGAACCGCGCTGGCTCTGACCACGGTCTCGGCAGCGAGCTATTCCGGTGTTTCAGTTGCTCCCGCATCCATCGTCTCGGCGTTCGGCAGCGGACTGGCCGGCGGCACGGTGACCGTGAAGGACAGCAGCGGTACCGAACGCGTCGCACAGGTTCTGGCAACCGTCTCGGCCCAGATCAACTTCGTGGTGCCGGCGGCAACGGCTACCGGACAGGCGACCATCACGGTGTCGAATGCCGGGAACGTTGTTGCCATGGGCACGGTCGTGGTAGATACGGTCGCTCCGGGATTGTTCTCGGCGAATGCGGATGGAAAAGGTGTAGCGGCAGCGACGGCGGTGCTCGTGAAAAGCGATGGATCGCAAACGTCCGAGCCGGTATTCCAATGCGGGGCTGTGGCGGGAAGTTGCGTGGCGACTCCTGTGGACCTCGGCGCCGCTTCCGACCAACTCTTCCTATCGCTCTTCGGCACCGGCATGCGCGGCTTCAAACAGCAGGCGGCCGCCACCATCGGCAGCATATCCGTCAGCGTTACCGGGCCGTTGGCGCAGAGCCAATATGTGGGACTGGACCAGGTGAACCTCGGCCCTCTACCGCGTTCGCTCGCCGGCCGCGGGGAAGTCCCAATTCTCTTGACGGTGGATGGTCAGGCTGCCAATTCGGTGACCGTGAACATCCAGTGATCGATTGATCGATCCAAATCTATTTCAGGTTCTTCTCGAACAGCGCCAGAATGCGCTTATACTCGTCGGCCCAACTGGCTGGCTCCACGAAACCGTGGTTCTCCACCGGGTAGACTGCCAGTTGCCAGTTCTCTTTGCGCAGCTCGATGAGCTTCTGGACCAGCCGCACAGTGTCTTGGAACTCGACGTTGGTGTCCACCATGCCGTGGCAAATCAGCAACGCACCCTTCAAACCTTGCGCGAAATAGATGGGTGAAGACTTGCGGTAGGCTTCCGGGTCGGTCTGCGGAACGTTCAGGATATCGGCGGTGTACTGGTGATTGTAGAGCACCCAGTCCGAGACCGGGCGCAGGGCGGCGCCGGCGGCGAAAATGTCCGGCTGCGTGAACATGGCCATCAGGGTGATGAATCCGCCGTAGCTGCCGCCGTAGAGGCCGATCTTTTTGGGGTCCACGCCGTGCTGCGATGCCAGGTAGCGGGCCGCATCCACAATGTCGTCCAGGTCCTTGCCGCCCATGTGCTCGTAGACGGCGGTCCGCCAATTTCGGCCATATCCCGCCGAACCCCGGTAATCCACGTCGATCACCATGAAGCCGCGTTCCATCAGGATGTGATTGAACATGTACTCATGGGAATACGTGGACCACTTGCGGTCGACGTTCTGCAAATAGCCCGAACCGTGAACGAAGACTACCGCCGGCCCGCCCTTCTTGAAGCCGGCGGGTTTGAACAGGCGCGCCGGCACCTGGACTCCATCCCGCGCCGTGAAGGTCACGATGGGAACATCCAGCCAAGCAAACTGAGCGAACTCGGGGGCGGGCGAGCTGGTCAGCTTTTTCCCTTCCGCCAGCGGCCGGTTCTCCTCGACGTAGAGCTCCGGCGGCTTGTTGGTATAGGAGTAGAGGTCGGCAATCCAGCGCTCGTCGGGAGAGACGGTGGTGACGTGCCGGCCCGGCTCCTTCGTCAGACGGGTGAGCGGGCCGCCATCGCCGTCCATTTGGTAGAGGTGCTGCTCGTAAGGCGAGTCCTTGCTGGCAGTCAGGTAGAAATGCGACTTGTCTTTCGATTGGCGAACGTTCAACACCTCCCAATTGCCCGAGGTGAGCGCCCGCGGCTCGCCGCCATCCCAGGCCACCGCGTACAAATGCGAGTAGCCGGTCTTCTCGGACTGAAAGTAGACCTCGCGATCATTCTTCATCCAGCCGATGGTGTTGGCTCCGGGACCATCCACCCAGGCGTCATCGTGCTGATTGGCGAGCACCCGCGTCTTCCCGGT
>Ga0326727_10026451_pt1 | contig 10757 bp, 10 predicted proteins | sample MB2enrmetagenome_FD_207643 | JGI IMG/M metagenome (GOLD analysis project Ga0326727, IMG submission 207643) | Lab enriched peat soil microbial communities from McLean, Ithaca, NY, United States - MB29MY | ecosystem: Environmental > Terrestrial > Soil > Wetlands > Peat | place: USA: New York... | reverse complement strand
CACTGCAAAGTTGCGGTCACAACTCACAGTGGGCGAAAACAGCGAGCGGCCTTTGGCCATACCCATCCGGGACCGGCGTAGCCAGTCCCCGCACCCCACCCGTAGCGTGGGGGTTTCTAATTACATCTAAAACGAAACGATAAGCGTTTAGCTTTTGCTAGGCGAGAGACCAGTGATAACCTGTCGCTATGACTCCTGGAGTCATTGGTAGGCGACGCTTAATCCTTCCTTTTGGAATTGCCCTACTGGGCCTAGGAATCAATATCATCGTTGCCGCCAGTATGGCCCCAACGACGGATGAAGGCTCCCACGTCAGGCCCAGTCAGGCACCGAACAAACATCGAACAGATACCGAACAAGCGCACACCAGAGACTCGCCGGCTACGCACCATAGTCAGTCAGCGCAGCTTCTAAGCCGAAGGCATGAGGGCTCACTCATGCCTTCCCTCCGCCGTTAAAAACACCGGCAAGTGATACTCCACTTTTCTGACCGAAATAGGATTCGAAAGGACAATAACAAGCGTTAAAGCGGTTTCTGCTTCCATCGTAACTGCCATGCAATGCGTGCCCTTGCCCTCTCCATCCTCCCGGTTTAATGTCTCACAAATATCTGGACATACGATCGGAACGGGCTATAATGACTCATGCCTCGTCCGACGCGCGTGCCGGAAGTAACCAAAATCGTTCAAAAACAGCTCAATCACTGGATCGCCGCACATCACACTCCGCAGCAGCTTGCGCAGCGGTCTCGAATTATCTTGCTGGCAGCCGGCGGGGAAACCGATCTGGCCATCGCTGATCAACTGCAAATAAACCGGAAGAGCGTCGCACTCTGGCGACAACGCTTTATAGAACACGGTGTGGACACTCTTTGGGAGATTGCCCCGGGGCGCGGAAGAAAGCCAACGTACCCCGCCGAGAAGGTCAAGTCGATTGTGGATGCAACTCTACAAACCAAGCCGAAGGGAATGACCCACTGGAGCTGCCGTTTAATGGCGGAAGCCCAGGGAATAAGCAAAGCCACGGTGAACCGGATCTGGCAGAGTCATAACATCAAGCCTCACTTGGTCAAGAACTTTAAGCTCCCCCAGGATGCGCGACTTCTCGAGAAGCTGACAGATGTCGTAGGGTTGTATTTGAATCCGCCGGAGAAGGCGATCGTGCTCTGCGCAGACGAAGAGAGCCAGATTCAAGCCTTGGATCGGACTCAACCGGGATGCCCGTGGGAAAAAGGTCGCTGCGGCACGATCACTCATGACTATAAACGGCACGGCACGACGACACTGTTTGCAGCACTGGAATCGCTGGAAGGCAAAGTCATTGGTCTTTGCAGTGCACGACATCGTCATCAGGAGTTTTTGAAATTCCTCCGTCGGCTTGATCGGGAATTTCCCATCGACGTGGCGCTTCACCTCGTCATGGACAATTACGGCACTCATAAAACGCCTGAAGTGCAGGCCTGGTTGAAAAAACATCCTCGCTTTGTCCCGCACTTTGTCCCCACCGGCTCTAGCTGGCTCAATTGGGTCGAGAGATGGTTGGGTGAACTAACACGCAAGCGAATACGGCGAGGCGCATTCGCCAGTGTGGCCGATCTCCAGCATGCCATTGAGGAGTTTCTCAACGCAGGGAATGATAAACCGAGGCCATTGGTATGGACGGCGACGATTGAGTCGATTTTGGCCAAACCGGCGCGATGTCGTCAGACGCTGGAACAGATTGCGCCAGGATGCCCGTTGCCGAGACACAGAAAACCAAGAAACATATGACCAGTTATTTACAAAAAACTACACTGGCTCGCAGCCATTTGCTGGAACCAATCGCATGAGGCTTGATCTACGCACTTCCGCGATCATCCGCAGTTCAGGGAGCAGGTTATGGATTTACGCTCAAGGCGGCGAATCGGGGTTATGGGTCCCGGCTCCAGTTCACCAGAGATGGATGCCCTTGCACGCGAGGTTGGCTATCGCATAGCCCGGAACCATGCCATTCTGATCTGCGGAGGGCTTGGCGGCGTGATGGAGGCTTCCGCAAGGGGCGCAAGAGAGGGAGGCGGAATTACTGTCGGGATCCTGCCCGGAGATCGTGCAGAAGATGCCAACCCCTACATCGATATTCCTATCGTTACAGATTTGGGAAACGCCCGGAATGCTATCAATGTTTTAACCAGCCAGGCGATTATCGCCATCGACGGATCCTACGGCACCCTTTCCGAAATTGCTCTTGCCCTGAAGTGCGGGGTCCCGGTCGTCGGACTGGGAACCTGGGGGATGGTTTCCCCTGGCGGAGAAAGGCTTCCCATCACCGTGGTGAATACCGCCCAAGAGGCCGTCAATACAGCACTCAGTTTGATTTCGCATTGTGGATTGCGGATTACGGATTAGGATATCTTTTTTCCAATCCCCAATCCGGAATCGAAAAAAATGGGCAGCTCAAGTACAATGGAAGGCCGGGAGGCTGCATTATGCCTGAGAAAAAACTCGAAGACTCCGTCGCTGCGCACAGGAATAAATCGGAATTCGCCGCCAGCGTCGCGGTCATCACGCTCTCCACATCCCGCTCGCTCACTACCGACAAGTCAGGGGACATGATCCAGCAATTGCTGGAGGAAAGCGGCCACACGGTTGCTGTGAGAAAAGTGATCCCGGACAGCCGCAATGTTCTTCGAGCAACTTTGCGGGAATTATCAAGGGAGAAAAAAGTCCACGCATTCATCACCACGGGCGGGACCGGGCTGGCCCCCTCCGACATCACCATTGAAGCCGTCCAGGGGATGCTTGACAAGGAGTTGCCCGGCTTCAACGCGCTTTTCATGCTGCTCAGCTACCCGCAGGTAAAAAGCGCCGCCATGTTATCGCGCGCATTGGCGGGGACGATAAAGGGTAAAGTGATCTTCTGCCTGCCTGGAAGTCCTCGGGCATGCAAACTGGCAACCGAATCGCTCATCTTGCCTGAACTGGGGCACATCTTGATGCTCCTGAAAAGTTAAAGTTCGATGAAGTCTTCCGCACTCCGCCCTTGCCGCCTTTTCATATTCGATCTCGACGGCACCTTGATTGAATCCCGTCAGGACATCGCTTTATCGCTGAATCTTGCGCTCACCCGCATGGACCTGCCCACCATCCAGGAGTCCCGAACTGCCGATTTCGTGGGGGAGGGGGTGCAGAAGCTGGTGGAGCGCGCATTGCGAGAAGTCATCGGACGTGAGCCGGAGAGTGAACTGGTCGGCAGTTGCATCGTCTTGTTCAGAGAGGAATACGGGAGACACCTTCTGGACCGGACCCATCTCTGCCATGGCGTGAGGGAAGCACTTGAGCATCTAACATGGGCAAATTTGGCGGTCGTGACCAATAAGCCGGAAGGCTTTTCCAGACGCATCCTGCAAGGGTTGGGAATCAGGGATCGTTTCTGCACCATTCTGGGCGGTGACAGCGTCCGGAAACGCAAACCCGATCCGGAGCCCCTGCTGAAGGCCATGGATGCCAGCAACGCATCTCCGTCAGAAACGGCGATGATTGGGGACAGCGCCGTGGATATTGGCGCCGGCAAGGCGGCCGGCGTCACAACGTGCGGCGTCCTTGGAGGATTTCGGCCTCGAGAGGAACTCGAAGCCGCCGGATGCGACCTGATCATCGGGAATCTACTCGAGCTCCCCAATCATTTCCAGGCACCCGAATGACGCCTAGTCGGCCGTGGGCGGTTGAAACCATGAGCCAACCCAAGCAAAAACCGTATGACAAGCGAACTCAAGATATTGCACGACTCCCGTGATCACCGCTAGAGTGCGCTTGTGAGGAAATGGCGACATTGGAGTGGGACGAAGGAATAGACGAGGAGAATCAGTCAAAACATCATGTCTCGCTGGCAACGTCACCGTGGCATTCCCTGAGCCTCGCCGCATCATTGCCGTGTCTCCCACACTTCGGAAAAAAGCAGATCCTACGGTATCGGGAGTATTGAAGACAGAATCCTCAAGGCAAGCTTCGCCTACAGAGGCGACCTTATCCGTATCAACGGTGCGGGGTCTTGGAGAAAAGGGGAAAAAGCTTAGGAAACGCAAAACAAGGCGCACCGATGAACCCATGGGCGACCGGCAAGTCGTGACAGATTTTTTGGCCACCGGATCGGCTGGGGTTGAAGGGAGACAAGGTCAAGGTCGCAATTGCCCTGAAAAAATCGAGTACTGCTTTCCTTAAAGAGCCGGAGAAGAAGCACAACACTTCCCATCCCAAAAGGCTAAGAGAGGCCATGGAGTGGTACGAAGCGCTTGATCCAGAGCACGCGGAGAAGCTTAGAGGAAAGAATGTCCATTCTCTTTGCGTCCTCTGTACGCTCAGCGTCGCTCGGCAGCGAGTCCTCCCCTTAGCAGCAGCGGTTGGGACGTGAATACTTCTCGTTCAGCCGGCTCACATAAAATTCTTCCGCACTCGGGACTTTCATCTCCGGATGTTTCGAGCGTAGGTGTTCGCAGTAGCGCGCGTATTCCCCTTCGCCCATGATTTGTCCCAACAGATCCCACCATTTTTTTATCCGTTGCATGGGGCATCCCTAATCAAAGACCGTAACTCTGTATTCGGATTCGCACAAAACCGGCACCTTCCTCCTAATGAGAATGGCCAGCCATTCCCGAGCGCAATCCACCACTATGACGAGCACCATGACGGCAAAGAGCCCTGTCACAGCCGCATCGAGCCGATTATTGAATATCTGCCTCTGCACCGCGGGAATCTGAGCGACAGGAACCTTGCCCTCAGCAATCAGGCCGCTCTGCCGGTTGGCCTCGGCAAGAAACCCTACGCGTGGATCGGAATAAAATATCTTTTGATACGCGGCGGTCTGGGTCGCCATGACAAGCCAAAGCATCGGAAGAAGGGTTATCCATGCATATCGGGCTTTTTCCATCTTGATAAGAATGCTTGTGGCAATGCATAGGGCAACTACAGCCAGAAGTTGGTTTGCGATCCCATACAACGGCCATAGGCTGTTGATTCCTCCCAGTGGATCCATGACCCCCTGGTACAGGAAATAGCCCCAAGCAGAGACAATGAGGACACTGGTCAGAACAACGCTTGGGTACCAACTTGTGCGTGCCAGCGGCTTCCAGACGTGCCCGAGCAAGTCCTGCAGAAGAAATCGGCCCACCCGGCTGCCGGCATCCAGGAGTGTCAGGATAAACAACGCCTCGAACATAATGGCGAAGTGATACCAAATGGCGGTGAAGGTACGGCCGCCGAGGGTGCGGGCGAAAATGTGAGCCATCCCGACCGCAAGAGAAGGGGCTCCGCCCGTGCGCGCGAACATGGTCTGTTCGCCAACCAAGCTGGCCAGATGCTGCATGTCGACGGGGGTAACGGGATATCCCCACGAGGAAATCATAGCGGATGCCGCAGCCGGCTTGGCTCCGACGATTCCGGCCGGGCTGTTAATCGCGAAGTAAACGCCCGGCTGTAAAACACAGGCTGCAATCATCGCCATAATCCCGACGAAGGACTCCATCAGCATGGAGCCGTATCCGATCAATCGGGCCTGGCTCTCGCGGGTAATCAGCTTCGGGGTAGTGCCGGAGGAGATCAGCGCGTGGAAGCCGGAGATAGCGCCGCAGGCGATAGTGATGAAAGCGAACGGAAAAAGTTTCCCGGAAAAAACCGGTCCGGTGCCGTCGATGAAGCGCGACAACGCGGGCATGGCCAGCGTTGGCCGAACCGCCAATATTCCCAACGCCAGAAGAAAAATCGTTCCAAGCTTGATAAAAGTACTCAGGTAATCACGAGGCGCAAGCAGTAGCCACACCGGAAGCACGGACGCGGCAAAGCCGTAGGCGATGATCATCCAGGCAAGGTGACGGGCATCGAAAGTGAACACAGCCGCGAGCCAAGGCACCTGGGCAACGTATTGGCCGCCGACGACCGCAGCCATCACAAGCACAAAACCCAGAACGGAGGTCTCCAGGACCTTGCCCGGGCGCAGGAATCGCAGATAGATGCCCATCAGGAGCGCAATCGGGATCGTCATGGCAAGAGTGAACGTCCCCCAGGGACTCGCCTTTAGTGCATTGGTGATCACCAGTGCGATGACTGCAAGGAGGATAACCAGGATCGAAATAATGGCACACAACGCGGTCAGGCCCGCCACAGGTCCGACCTCCTCCTTGGCAATTTGGCCCAGCGACTTTCCATTCCTGCGCATGGAAGCGAACAGAATCACAAAATCCTGAACGCACCCTCCCAGGACGGCCCCGATGATCAGCCACAGCGTGCCGGGTAGATAACCGAGCTGCGCGGCAAGAGTGGGGCCGACCAGGGGACCGGGACCTGCAATGGCGGCGAAGTGGTGTCCGAGGAGAATCCATTTGTTTGTAGGAACGAAATCCCGGCCATCATCCAGCCTTTCCGCAGGAGTGGCGCGGCGGTCGTCGAGTTCCAGCACTTTTAGGGCGATGAACCGGCTGTAAAAGCGATAGCCGATGGCGTAGACGCAGACTGCGGCGACAATGATCCACATCGCGTTGATCGGTTCATGCCTGCGGAGAGCGACTGCCCCAAGCGCACCTGCTCCGGTGAAACTGATCAGAATCCAGAATCCCGCGCGCGCACCTCGGCGCCAACCGGTTTTCGGGAAAAAACTCATAGGCTCTCCTCGGGATGAGGTGGTTTATTTGCCGTAAAGCTCAAGAGCCTATTGCTTTCCTGGATGGATTGCAACTAGTCGTTCGTTCGCCCTGGGCCGTTGAAAAACATGAGCTTTTTATCGTTCAGCGGAGCCCTGCCGAGTGCCGACTAAAAGATTTTTCATCGAGGGTTCAAATGCATTAGTGCACGTGATATTGTCTTTATGCCCCCCCATGAAAGAGAAACCATGGCTAAAACAATCCCTATTTACAGCTCTTCAATAGGACAGAAGATAATCTCGGCATTCACGGGATTGTTTTTATGCGTGTTTCTTGTCGTTCACCTTTCGGGAAACCTTCTGCTGTTCAAGAATGACGACGGGCGAGCATTCAATGAATATGCGGCCGCAAACGCCTCCAGCCTGCTGATCCGCTCCCTTGAGGTTCTGCTTTTCGCCGGTTTTGTGATTCATATCTCCTGGGGGATTCGCGTGTGGTTGTTCAATCGCCGCGCCCGGCCTCGAGGCTATGCGGTTTATCACCCGGCTGAGAACAGCCCTCTCTTCTCGCGAGTGATGCTTTTGTCGGGCAGCATCATTCTGCTTTTCCTGGTTGTGCACTTGAAGAGCTTTTGGGTTCCAATGCGTTTCACGGGGGGGCGCGAAGCATCCGATTTTGTCATCGTCCTGAACGCCTTTCAGAGCCCTCTTTACGACACCTTTTACATCGCGTGCCTTGCGCTGCTCGCCTACCACCTTCGGCAGGGCTTTCAGTCGGCTCTGCAAACCTTCGGAGTGCGTGCTTTCTGGCGTGAGGCGATCGAACGGGTGGCCGTGATTTTCTGGCTGATCATTCCGATTGGATTTGCTTCAATGCCGATCTATTTTCTAATATCGAAGGGAGCCAGGTAACGATGGAACTCAATGCAAAAATACCGGCGGGCCCTCTCGAAAAGAAATGGGATTCGTACCGGTTTCACATGAAGCTGGTGAATCCCACGAACAAAGCCAAGAACCACATCATCGTCGTAGGGACAGGGATGGCGGGGAGCTCGGCGGCCGCTTCCCTGGCGGAGTTGGGATATAGAGTCACGTCCCTGTGCTACCACGAATCTCCGCGGCGCGCGCACAGCATCGCCGCCCAGGGCGGCATTAATGCCCCCAAGAACTACGCCAATGACGGGGACAGCGTGGATCGCCTGTTCTACGACACCATCAAAGGGGGCGATTACCGGTCCCGGGAAGGGAATGTCTATCGCCTGGCTCAGGTCAGCGGCAGCATCGTTGATCAGTGCGTGGCTCAGGGCGTCCCGTTCGCCCGCGAATACGGCGGTCTCCTGGAAACACGCTCTTTTGGAGGTACGCAGGTTTCGCGTACCTTCTATGCCCGCGGGCAAACCGGGCAGCAGCTTCTGCTTGGCGCTTGCCAGGCTCTCTACCGTCAGATCGGACTCGGGAACGTTGAGTTTTACGACCGAAGAGAGATGCTGGATCTTGTGGTGGTCGACGGGCAAGCGCGTGGCATTGTCGTTCGCAACTTGGTGAACGGGAAAATCGAATCGATCGCCGGGGATGCGGTGGTCCTGGCTACGGGAGGATATGCCAATGTATTTTTCCTCTCGACCAATGCCAAGATGTCCAACGCCACCGCCATCTGGCGCGCCTACAAGCGCGGTGCTTTTTTCGCAAACCCCTGCTACACACAAATCCATCCGACCTGCATACCGCTCGCAAGCGAGCACCATTCGAAACTGACGCTGATGAGCGAAAGCCTCCGCAACGACGGCCGGATCTGGGTGCCCAAGGCGGGGGGAGACAAGAGAGACCCGAGCCAGATACCTGAGGCGGAGAGAGACTATTACCTGGAGAGACTGTATCCTTCTTTTGGCAACCTGGTCCCGCGGGATGTCGCTTCTCGAAGAGCAAAAGAGGTGTGCGACATGGGCTTGGGGGTCGGCTCAACCGGGATGGCCGTCTACCTGGATTTCAGGGATACGATTAAGCGCCATGGCAAGGCGTGGGTTGTGGAAAAATATGGAAATCTTTTCGACATGTACGAACAGATTACCGGCGAGAACGCGTACGAAAAGCCCATGCGCATCTACCCCGCGCTGCACTACACGATGGGCGGGCTTTGGGTGGATTACAGCCTGATGAGCACCATTCCCGGGCTGTTCGTGATCGGGGAGGCAAACTTCTCCGACCATGGGTCGAACCGCCTCGGCGCAAGCGCGCTCATGCAGGGCTTGGCCGATGGATACTTCATCCTTCCTTCCACGATCGGCGATTACCTGGCGAGCAACAAATTCTCGAGTATCGATGCCTCTCACCCCGCCTTCCGAGACGCGGAAAAAGGTCTCGAAGCCACGATAAGAAGACTGCTGGCGATTCCGGGCAAACGCGCCGTTGACGACTTTCATAGAGATCTGGGCAAAATCCTATGGGAATACTGCGGAATGGCACGGAATGCCGCGGGATTGAAAAAGGCGCTTGAGATGATCCCGAGGCTGCGCGAGGAATTCTGGCGCGAGGTGCGTATCCCCGGCCGCGCTGCAGACTTCAATCAGGAATTGGAAAAGGCGCAGCGGGTCTCCGATTTTCTCGAGCTCGGGCAGCTTCTGGCTGAAGACGCCTTGCGGCGTGAAGAATCCTGTGGCTGCCATTTCCGGGAAGAACATCAGACGGAAGAACACGAAGCGAGGCGGGATGACGATCATTTCAGCTATGTCGCCGCTTGGGAGTTCCAGGGAGACGGAAATCCGCCCAGGTTGAATAAGGAACCGCTCACCTTCGAGTACGCAAAACCTTCCCAAAGGAGTTACAAGTAACTCATGCACATCACTCTCAGAATCTGGAGCCAGAAAGATAGCACGAGCCAGGGCCGCCTGGTCACGTATGAACTCTCCGATGTCACCCCGGACATGTCCTTTCTCGAAATGCTGGATCTCTTGAACCTCGAGCTCGCTCGAAAAGGAGAGGATGTTGTCGCCTTCGATAGTGATTGCCGGGAAGGCATTTGCGGATCCTGCTGCCTTCAGATCAACGGACGGCCGCACGGACCACTGAGAGGAGTTGCCGCCTGCCAGCTGTATATGCGCAGCTTCAATGATAACGATACCGTCGTGGTTGAGCCCTTTCGAGCCCGGGCGTTTCCCATCGTCAAAGACCTCGTCATCGACCGATCGGCCTTCGACCGAATCATCGCAGCAGGTGGATTCGTCTCGGTGAAAACGGGGGGCGCGCCCGAAGCCAATTCCATTCCGATTCCCAAGGCGACCGTCGAATCCGCTTTTGAATCGGCAGCATGCATCGCATGCGGTGCCTGCGTCGCCGCATGCAAGAATGCCTCGGCCATGTTATTTGTCGCCGCCAAAGTCGCGCATCTGGGCAAACTGCCTCAGGGAGAGACGGAGCGCAAAGAGCGCGTTCTGGCCATGGTTGCACAAATGGATGCCGAGAAATTCGGCGCCTGTTCCAACACATACGCCTGCGAAGCCGAATGTCCCAAACAGATTTCGGTCGACAACATCGCCTTCTTGAATCGAGAACTGCTCCGCGCCAAAATCTTTTGAATCATTCAGAAGAAGAAGTGGGGTGAAGAGAACCAATACTCGCTCGCTTCTGAATCCTGACTTCTGTGTTCTGAATTCCGTTTCCTGGTGATACAGTGGAGGTATGCCCCCGGTCAGTGCCGGTTTGCTGATGTTTCGATTCAAAGATGATGGACTGCAGGTGTTTCTAGCCCATCCCGGCGGTCCTTTGTTCCGGAACAAAAACGACGGGCACTGGACGATCCCCAAAGGCGAACTGCCAGAAAACGAACCGCTTTTGGATGCCGCAATCCGCGAGTTTCAGGAGGAAACCGGTATCGAGCCGCACGGAAATTACCTGGAACTTGGATCAATACGGCAAAAGGGGGGCAAGGTGGTTCATGCCTGGGCTTTCGAAGGAGAGCGCGACGAATCGGAACCCATCCGGAGCAATACATTCGAAATGCAATGGCCGCCCGGCTCAGGGCGAAGCCAGAATTTCCCTGAGATTGATCAAGCCCGGTTTTTCTCCCTTCCGGAAGCGAAACGAAAGCTGAAAGACACACAATGGCCTCTGGTTGAGCGGTTGATGGCGATCCTGCAGAGGGCGTCGGGCGAGAG
>Ga0326727_10026450_pt1 | contig 10757 bp, 6 predicted proteins | sample MB2enrmetagenome_FD_207643 | JGI IMG/M metagenome (GOLD analysis project Ga0326727, IMG submission 207643) | Lab enriched peat soil microbial communities from McLean, Ithaca, NY, United States - MB29MY | ecosystem: Environmental > Terrestrial > Soil > Wetlands > Peat | place: USA: New York... | reverse complement strand
CGAAGACCACGAAACCTGGACGCGCAAGGGACTCGTGGAGGAATTCGTCAATGCCTACACCAGCGGAATCGACCAGAAAGATGCCGGGAAGATCAAAGCGACCATCGCGGATTCGCGTTCTCGGGTCCAGGCACCTTGCCGGTACTTGGGGAGCCAGATTGAATCCTACACACCCAAGGATGAGAAGTCGCTGGCCGAAAGAGTCGAAGCGGCGGCCGAGGCAGGTTGCGAAGAGGTGGTCTTCTTCGAAAGCACACCGCTGCAATGGAACAACACGTGGGACGCTGCTTACTCGATCATCCGGAAGTACGGCGCCTAAACTGAGGACTGCCGAGCGCAAAGACAATCTGGAATGCTGCCTGATCCTGTTTGCATGTTCTGACTCGACCGAGCGGTTGGGGGATGTGTCTTGCTCCACCCTGCAGGCAGGACGAGATCGAAGTGGTGAATGGAGACCGGGTCGCCGGGAGGAAAGATGGAGTTCGTAATGACAGACATTCCATTTGCCTCCATTCTCATGGCCGTGCTGTGCTCAACCGTCCTTGGGAGGGACGTTTCTGCGGCTCCGTGACCGTCCTGAAGGACGGAGAAAAGTACCGCATGTACTACCGGGGTCTACCCGCGGACGCCACCGACGGTTCTGATTATGAAGTTACATGTTACGCGGAGAGCCGTGATGGAATGCACTGGGTAAAGCCAAACCTCGGGTTGTTTGAGGTCAATGGGACTCGCGACAATAATGTCATATTGCACGGCATTAAACCGGCCTGATGGAGGATAAATCCAGATGCTGGAGTTAATTCGAACTCTTTCGCTCGACGAGATTGAACGGATTCGGCACGCCACCGAGGACATCCTGGAAAACGTCGGCTGCCGCGTTGCGCATCCCGATGTTCTTCGCCGTGTACGGAATGCGGGAGCCCCGGTCGATGAGGCCAGCGGAATCGTTCGCTTTCCGACCCCCTTATTACGCGAACTTCTCGCGCAGGTCCCTTCGAGTTACATGATTTGTGGGCTGGATGGCAAAGAGTACGAGATCGGCGGAAGCCACCAGTACTGTCACGCGATCGTCACCGATCCCTGGATCATTGATTATGCGACCCAACAGCCGCGCCGGCCGCGATTGGAGGATGTGGGGCGACATACACGCATTGCTCAGCAACTCGATCCTGTCGTCTGTATGGGCTTGATGGACTTTCCCGTCGCGGACTTCGAAGGCCCGGCGTCGAGTCTGCACGCCCGCGAAGCGCACCTCCTGAGCCATGCCAAGCATCTCTGCGCCTACACAACTTCAATCGAAGACTTCCGCCTGTGGGCGGATATCAAGGACCTCTTGGAAGAACATAATGCCGGTGGCAACGGCCATTTGATGAGCGCGGCCGTTGCCGTGAAGTCCCCGTTGGAGCTGGCGGAGGTCAACGCCGAACATCTATTGCTGGCGTGCCAGTACAACATGCCGGTCATTCCTACGGTGTGCCCTTCAGCGGGAACTACCTCGCCGTACTCTCTTGCCGGCACGCTGCTGCAGGCGAACACAGAGGCCGTCGCGCTGGCTGCCCTTACGCAGATCATCAAGCCGGGGCATCCATTCCAATATGCGCTCGGGCCCGCTGCAGCCGATCTGATGACCGGTTATGATCGCTATTATTCGATCGACAAAGTTCTGTGGAAGATTGCCTCTGTGCAAATGGGAAAATCCTACAACCTGCCCACGACCGCCGAATGCGGCGGATCACTGAACTATCGTTACGACCAGCAGAACGGCGCCGAGGGCATCCTGTTCATGCTGGCGGCGTGCGCGTCGAACGCCAACCTGCTCGCGGGCTTTGGCTCTTGCTACAATGCGATCGGCATGTCGGCGGAGATGATGGTCATCCATTCCGCGTGGCTTGCAGTTGCGAGATTCCTGAAATGCGGCATCACTATCGATGAAGAACATTTGGGGCTGAAGAGCATCAAGAACTCTGGCCCTGGCCGGTCATTCCTTGATGATGAGTTGACGCTGAAACTCATGCGCGAGGGCGAATTCTTCGGGAACGATCTCTTTGACATGGCGTGCGAGTTCGGCGAGGGACAACCCATCCTGGTTCGTGCGCACAATAGAGTTGAGGAAATGCTGGCGAAGTACAAGTGTCCTGTGCCGGAAAATATCCAAGAGGATATTCGGCGCTATTTTGCGAATCTGTACCGAAAGCTGGAGAGATGAACCGCGCACCGTCTCTCGTACTTCGGTTCTTACCGGCCCTTGCTGCAAGCTTTTTAGCGACCCGTCATCGGTCCTCTTCGGTAACTGCGGGCTTGTCCACAGGTGACTGCAAGACGAGTGGCTAATTCGATTTCGCCGCCGGTTTCAGTTGCGCGGCCCAGCCACCGCCGGGCGCCAGGTCGAGGATGATCGCGCCACTCGACTGCAACGTGGCCTGCGAACGGGTGACGTCGGTTGGCGTCCGAGCCGCGTTCGGCCCGTCGGCGTAAACATCCGCCGTCCAAGCGCCGCCGCCCAGTCTCTTCAAGGGAATCTCCAAGTGACGCGGAGTCCAGTTGGTCATGGCTCCAATGTACCAGTCTGCGCCAAGGCGGCGCGCTATGACGATGTACTCGGCAACCTCGCCTGCCAGGACGCGGGTTTCATCCCAACTGGTCGGGACTTGGCGGATGAAATCCGTTCCCACCGCTCCGCGGTATGTCGCCGGGCTATCCGAAACCATTGCAAGCGGGCTCTCGTACACCACGTACATCGCCAGCTGGTGGCAGCGTGTTCCCATCACCATCGGCTCTTTTTCGTTGATCTTGAACTGATCCGCAGTGACATTCCGGAAACCGCCCGGGGTGTAGTCCATCGGCCCGGCCAGCATCCGGGTGAACGGCAGCGTCACATTGTGCAAGGGGGTTATGCGGGCGGACACTTTATTGTATTCGGCCCCCATGACGCCTTCGCGGGTGATGACATTCGGATAGGTGCGGCGCAGGCCGGTCGGTTTGTATGCCCCGTGAAAATCAACCATCAGATGGCGCCGGGCGCACTTCTGTGCGACCTCCGTATAGAAGTTCACCATCTCCTGATCGTCGCGTTGCATGAAGTCCACCTTGACCCCTTTGGCTCCCCACTTGTCGTACAACGCCAGCGCCTCATCCATCTGGTTGCGCAGGCTTTTCCAGTGCACCCAGAGGACCAGCCCAACGCCGTGCTGGCGGCCATAAGCGAAGATCTCCGGCATGTTGAGTTCGGGGAGCGGCTTCGTAATGTCCTGTGCGTCCGGGTTCTCGATGCACTGCGTTTCATCCCCATACCAAGGGGGCTCGAACTCGAGGTACTTGGCTCCCACTTGAGCAGCAGAGTCGGTGTAGTACTCTTGATTCGCGGTCGTCATGCGACTCGGGATCGGAGGCTCGGCTTTGAAGGCAACCCACCAGGGAAACAAAGCTTTGCCGGGCGTAATCCAACGGGTATCGCTGAGCGCGCACGGCTCGCTCAGGTTCAATAGGATATTCGATTCAATCAGATCGCCGGGCTGCCGGCCCAGCATGAGTACGCGCCAGGGAGTGTAATGGGGAGCGTTAGCCCGAACAGCCACACCCCCGCCGTTCGGCAGCGGCGAGAGCCGCGTGACGACCGCGTGCGGCTGGCCCGGGACACCTTCCACATACATCCCTGCATAGTCAAGGAGGTTGGCTTCGGTTATCGCTGCGGTCTCACCTCCTCCGAGTGAGATTGTGAGCGGAAGGCCGACAATCGCTCCGGGGGCGATGTCGTCGAGCGAGATCCGGTCGAACTCCTTTTCCTGCGCGGTCGTGAAGCTCCCGTGCTGGGCAGCCCAGCAGGTGAGGTTGGCCTTGAACCGGAATTCCGAGCGCTCCCGGAGCAGTTCGAATTGCCGCAGTTGCGGCTGGTCCGGGATGAAGTAGCGGAAGGCAGCCCCATCGTCGTAGGCACGGAAGTGCAGTTCGATCCTTCGGCCCGCCACGGCGCTTTCTTCCAGAGCTACGACCATTTGATTGTAATGGTCCCGTGCATGGTTCGACTTTCCCGCTACGATCGGATAGGTCTTGTCGTGTGAATTGTGGCGGACGGAGACAATCTTCTGTCCCTTTCCCCAGGCGCCGCCTTGACGGAAGTCCAGCGCCAGCGGGGACGCTTCCACAACGGCCTTACCCTGAAAGAGCACACTGTAAGTGGGCTCCCGACTGGCGCCCAGGCGGAAGAGGATCTCCACCGAGCCGTCGGGAGACACCACCCGCAACGGCCCGGAAGGGGATGCGGCCGGCGGCAGAACGGCGATCACCATGGAGACCAGGGCAGCGATGATTAGAGAGCGTGTATTGCGCATGGGCACTCCTCAGGTACGAGCTGGGTTTTCACGGATTATCATCGATCCGGAATTTCCGTCTTGGTATTCTGACCGACGGGTAATATACCTTTGGGCAGTTCCGGGTGCAATGCTTCAATCCGGCGTTCAGCGCCTTCAGCGATCACTGAAGCAGCCAGCCCCGCCTCGCCGAAATCCTAACGCCTGAATCTGTTTTTTCCCTGACTCGAGCCAGTATGACAAATTGACCGCTGCATTGATGACTTAGTTGCAAATTAATCTCCGTGGACGTAGTCTGTGCGACAACTGTCGTCCGGAAGTCGTCGCCTGCGGCTCCTGAACGGCTCACAAATGGTCAGAAGGAGGTAGTCATGAAGTTGAGGTTTTTCGCGTTTCTTCTCTGCCTGCCACTCGCCGCGAGCCTTTCGGCTGCGGACCTCTCGACTGCGCCAACGGACGAAATCATGCGAGTCTACCAGCAGCTGCGCTCCTTGCAGGGGAGCGACGCAGGCGCCGTGACGGAGAACGTCAGTTGGAAGCGGGACGCTGCCACCTTCACTTTTATCAGTGGCCGCCTGACCTTCGCCCAGCCCGTAGCGGGCCGCGTGGTTGCAGCCGTCTTCGAAGGCCAGGGCCGCATCGAGCTCAAACCCCCGACCGAGATCGAGCAGCGCCAACTGGCCCGGCACACGAAGTCGCCCGGGCTCGAGGATAATTTCAGCCAAGCCGTCTTTTTCTTCACTGACGACTCCTGGACCCAGCTTCAGCAACTCGTGCACGTGGGGAGCAATGGGAATGTGGGGACCGCCACAAAAGCGCTCGCAGCCGCCGAGAGCAAGTACGCCCACAGTTTCAACGACTGGTGGGAGAACGAGCAACGCGGGGACCTTGTCATGCGGAACCTGGCGGCGCGCATCCTCTCGGACCTCTCGGATCCTTCGAGCCGTGGTTTCTTCCTCGCGGATTTCAAAGGCGAACACTCTGGTTCATTGCTCTACCACATCAGTTGGAACCGTGATCCACTGCTCAATTCCGAATTGAGCAACGATGAAGAAGTGCAGTTGATTCACTACAGTCTGCATGAGTATTCCGAGTGGTGGGCTGGTTTCCATCTTGGTGAGGAATACCGGCAGACGATGCGGCCGGAGCACCGAAAACTTCTCGCCCATTGCCGCAACGAGAAGATTAATGCTGAAATCAGTAAGAGCAACCACCTTTCAGCAACTGCGACCCTTGAATACCAAGTCCCGAACGGAACCCCGCGCCTGCTGCCGCTAAAACTGCAGGGTGTCCTGCGGATCAGCTCGGTCACGGATGGCAGCCAGAAGAAACTGACCTTTATTCAAGAGGACCGCAAGCTGGACAACGACCCTTGGGTGCTTCTTCCTGAGCCCGCGGCGGCGGACAAAACCTATACCTTGAAAATCGATTATGCGGAAGACTCCACGCACGACAGCCGCATCATTTATCAGCAGGGCTCGGGGCTCTACTATGTCACCTCCCGGGAATCCTGGTTCCCGAGTTTCGGGTCTTTCGATGACCGTACGGTCTTCAGCCTGCATATGCGATCTCCCAAGAATTACAAGTTCGTGGCGACGGGACGGCTGGTCAACTCGGCGAAAAGCGGAGATGCCCTTGAAACCGATTGGGAGACGGACGTTCCTTACAGTGTCGTGGGGTTCAACTATGGCAACTTTCTGGAGAAGAGCCACTCGGATGCGAATCTCACCGTCACGGCCTACGGTGGCAAGGAAATTCCTGATGAATTGAAAGGACTCCAAGCGGCCATTGATACAGCGGAGCTGGAGGGCGCGAGTCACGGCGAGCTTGCGAGCCAATTGGGCATCACTACGGGAGGCTTCAACACTGCCGCCAATACGCAGTACGCGGCGGGCATCAGCTTCCAGGCTTTGAAGCTTTATGAATACTATTATGGCGCCCTGCCTTCCAAGAGTATTTCCGTTACCGAACAGCCGATCCGGGGCTACGGGCAGAGCTGGCCGACCCTCATCTTCCTCCCGTACGATTCTCTGCTGGATGCTACGACCCGCAACCAACTGCGATTGGCGGACAGCGGGGAGGACCGCGAGTTCTACAACACCGTCGCGGAGCATGAGATGGCGCACCAGTGGTGGGGCCATATGGTGGGTTCGAAAACCTACCACGACGAGTGGCTCGACGAAGGCTTCGCGGAGTTCTCGGCAGGTCTCTTTGTTCGCAAATCTGAACCTCAGAAAGTGCGAAGCTTTTGGGATATGAAGCGAAGGGAGCTTCTCAGTAAGGATTCCAACGGACATCGGCCGGTGGACGTTGGCCCATTGTGGCTTGGATTTCAGCTCCCTGCTTATCGCGAAGGATCCCTTTACCATGCCTTGGTCTATTCCAAGGGTGCGTACGTGCTTGAGATGTTGCGGGCCCTTATGGAAACTCCGCAGCTTCCCGAACCCGACCAGCCGTTTATTGAGATGATGAGGGATTTCGCAAAAACCTATTCATCTCAGAACGCATCCACGGAAGATTTCCGCAAGATCGTGGAAAAACACTGGCGTCACCCCATGGATTGGTTCTTCAACGAATGGGTGTATGGGACAGATGTGCCTCATTATGATTTCAAGTACAAGCTGAAGGACGGAGCGGGAGGCAAGACCGTGCTCGCGTACTCTCTGAAGCAGAGTGAGGTTTCCGATCAGTTCGTAATGCGCGTTCCGATCTATATTCAAATCAAAAATCAATCTCATCGTGTGGGATTCTTTTCTGTTACGGGCGCGCAAGAAATCCACGGCGAGGTTCCGCTTCCGATAAGACCCGACAAGGTGACAATCGACGAATATCACAGCATCCTTTGCACCATCAACCAGTAACGGGCCGTGGCAGTGTCTCGATTTCGACGGTAGCGCCGCCCTTCAGGGCGGCATATGCCGGGCTGAAGCCCGGCGCTACGCAAGCGTAAGGGAGGGCTCTGCCCTCCCGAACCTTCGCCCCATTTCCCCCACGTGCGGGAGCGCAGAGCGCTCCCCTACCGCTGCCGGCTGTTAACTTCCTGGCGATCCACATTTAACGCAGGGGGATAAAGTGTCCTACCGGCAGCCAAGGCAAACTGGGCCGGCAGTGCAACCTTTTTGGTGCGAATTACGTCTATGCAGGTAACTCAACTCTAATGACTACCTGGGGAAGCAGGCAGTTTAAGGCAACTTGGATTACCTGCTTCCTCCTTCCCTCAAGTCTTAAGTTCAGCGCTCGGGTTATGGTGTTTTGTGGAGCGTTCCCGAGCATTCCCTCGATCTACTCTCTCAGCTAATAACAGGTTGCATCCGGGTGGAAGGGTGGATATACTCAGCCCGGCGACGGAATCTCATACCTGAAGCGGGGAGCCACCGTGGCGAAATCAGGCCTACCTACCGGGGTTCGACAACGACCAAAATCTGCACCGGACGTCATCGATATGGCGCGAGAGATCGAGGACCTTGGCCGGGAGTTTGGCGTGGCACAGGAACCGCAGGACGTCATGGATGTGGTCGTGGGCCGGTTGGTGACTCGCTACGGTGTGCGGGCAGCCGGCATCTGGCAATCACAGGGAGCTGAATCTGACCTCCAACTGGGCGCCTCCGCCGGCCCGCTGAAGCTGCCGGCAGGCCTCAAGAAAGCATCCGTCAAGGATTCATTGCTCGAGAAGGCCATCCGCGAGCGGTTTCCACAGGAGCTTCATGGAGGAACAGCCCAGCGCGATGCTCTTTCAGTCTGGGTGAGAAAAAACCGGCTTGCCTTCGTGGCCGCTTACCCCTTAGTGGAGGATTCCAACATCAGGGGCGTGCTGCTGCTGGCGTGCGGGAAGACTCCACCCAACACGCTGCTCGTGGTCTTCCGGTTGCACGCCTGGTTTGCTTCCGTCGCTCTGCGCGACGCCGAGTTGCACTCCTCGACGCGGCAGACGCTTTCCAAACTGCAGTTTCTGGTGGACGCAAGCAAGGCGCTCGGTTCGACGTTGGACCTCGGCGAGTTGCTGGGCCGCATCCTGGAAGTTGCCAAGACTCAGGCGGATGCGGAGCGCGGAACGCTTTTCCTGGTGGACGAAGAGACGAAGGAGCTCTGGTCGCTCATTGCCCATGGGTTGGAAAAGCAGGAGATCCGGTTGCCGCTCGGCACGGGCATCGCGGGGTACGTGGCGAAAAGCGGCGAGATCCTCAATATCCCCGACGCTTATGCCGATCCGCGGTTTGACCGGGACGTGGATGGCCAGACGGGCTACCGCACCCGAAGCATTCTTTGCCTCCCGATCCTCAACAAGGACGGAAAGATCATCGCGGCGCTTGAACTCCTGAACAGCAAGCGTGGAGGCTTTGCCGACGCTGATGTGGACTTTCTTCTGACGCTTTCAGGCCACATGGCGCTGGCTCTCGAGAATGCGCAACTCCACCGCGACTTGGTGGAAAGGGGACGCCTGGAACGCGAAATGGCGCTGGCTCGGGGCATCCAGCGGAGCCTTCTTCCCGAGATGACCCCTCTGGTGAAAGGCTTTGACATCGCGGTGATGAACGAGCCCTGCAATGAAGTGGGAGGCGACTATTACGACTTCCTCACCCTTGGCCCCAACACGCTCCTTGTGGTCATCGCGGACGTGGAGGGCAAAGGGATCAGCTCCGCCATGGTGATGTCCAACCTTCAGGCGACTTTGCGCGCGCTCGTGCTGAATCTCCATTCACTTAATGATATTGTGGAATCCCTGAACCGCATGATCCGGACCGGAACCCGCGGAGGAATGTATCTCAGCCTGTTCCTGGGGCTGCTGGACCTCAAACGCAAGACCATCCACTACATCAACTGCGGACATGTTCCGCCGGTGATTGTGCGGGCCGAGGGGGAACCCGTCAGCCTCGTGGAAGGGGGCATGGTCCTGGGCCTTTTCAAAGATCCCCTGTACGATCGCGGGCAGTCGAAGCTCCAGACGGGGGATGTGCTGGTTCTTTGCTCGGATGGCGTCACCGAGTCGATGGATGCGCAGGAGCAGGAGTACGGAGTTGACCGCCTGGTCAGTTGTGTCCGGCGCGAGATTGCACAAAGCGCCGCGGACATCGTAAATGCCGTCAGTACGGACGTAGCCAGGTTCTCCCGCAAGGGAACCCACCTCGACGACAAGGTCATGATCGCCATTAAGGTGTCGTGACCCCTCCGAAGGAAACAACGTCTTTAACATCCTGTGGGTCGCTGTCTATGCGCGTACGGGCGGCTCGACGGCAGGGACTGAGAGGCCGTATTCGGACGGTGCGATTCTGCGGTCTTCCGTTGGGTTCGAGACTGCGGAGGCAGCCAAAACCTGCGCGGGTTCGGAGGCAGCCACGGGAAGCGCTTCTGTGTCCGTGACGAGTCGCCATGCGTCCTTTTCGCGCAGGAGACGGGATACGAGTTGAGCGTGCAGGGCGTGGCCGGCGCGCTCGGCAACGACGTGACCGAGCAGAGGGCGGCCGAGCAGCGAGAAATCGCCGATCATATCCAGGAGTTTGTGCCGGCAAAACTCGTCTGGAAAGCGCAGCCCTTCCGGATTCACCACGCCGTTGCGGTCAAGCACCACGGCGTTTTCGAGGGAGCCTCCACGGATCAGGCCGTTTTTGCGCAGCATTTCGAGTTCGTCGATAAAGCCGAAAGTTCGCGCCGGGGCGATTTCCGTTGCGTAATCGGACAAGCCTCGCACGTACTCAATAGATTCCTCCCCGATCACGGGGTGGGAGAAGGCAATGCGGTAGTTCACTCGGAGTGCTTCGCCCGGAAACACTCCGATGCGCTTGACGCCATCCACCACTTCCACACCTTTCAGAATCTTGATGTAGCTCCTCCTGGCTCGCTGGCGGCGAATCCCTGCCTTCTTGATTAACTCGACGAACGAAAGCGCACTGCCGTCCAGGATCGGCAACTCCAGATTGTCAATCTCCACCGAGACGTTATCCACATCCATTCCCGCCAGAGCTGAGAGGAGATGCTCGGTTGTGGAGATCAACACGCCTTTCTTCATCAAGCTGGTGGCATAGCTCACCCGTGCCACATTTCTGGATAGGGCTTCAATTTGGAATCCGTCAAGGTCCGTGCGCCGGAATATAATCCCCGTGCTGGAGGCCGCAGGGCAAAGACGCAGGTTTACCTTCACTCCCGTATGGAGTCCGATCCCGGAAACGGAAACGGTTGTGGCAATCGTGTGTTGGTTAGCCAAGTTCTCCCCTCTCGTGGATATATGATAGCACTTGCTTGGCCATCATTTCCGTGTTGGTGTATGTCTTTTATTAACAGTCTATTATGAGCGTATTGGTTCCCAGCTAAAACTTAGAAGCGTGTCTTATTTACAACACTTCGCCCTGTTTGTGTGCCTAACAGGAGCCTTTCTTGGCTGGTACAAGACTTGGGTCGTGGGTCAGTTTACGAGAAGCGACGCTTCGTCCCTGTGGCTGTTCGCAAGAGCTAAAA
>Ga0326727_10026447_pt1 | contig 10758 bp, 12 predicted proteins | sample MB2enrmetagenome_FD_207643 | JGI IMG/M metagenome (GOLD analysis project Ga0326727, IMG submission 207643) | Lab enriched peat soil microbial communities from McLean, Ithaca, NY, United States - MB29MY | ecosystem: Environmental > Terrestrial > Soil > Wetlands > Peat | place: USA: New York... | reverse complement strand
ACCCAGGCGCTCGACCGCTTCCTCGGCCGCTTGCGCCGCCGCCCGCGCGCCGTCGCCGACGCCGTCGATTTCAAGATCGAGCACGACCGCGTCAACGTGATCCGCGACGACGCGTTCGAGCGCGATCCCGTCAATCTCATCCGTCTCTATTGGGTCGCCGACCGGTCGAGCCTGGCGATCCACCCTGACGCGACGCGCCTGGTCACGCGCTCGCTCAAGCGCATCGACGCCAAGCTGCGCGCCAATCCGGAAGCCAACCGGCTGTTCCTGGAAATCCTGACCTCGCGCCGCTCGCCCGAGGTCGCGCTCCGACGAATGAACGAAGCGGGCGTGCTGGGCCGCTTCATTCCCGACTTCGGACGCGTCGTCGGCCTGATGCAATTCTCGATGTACCATCATTACACCATCGACGAGCACCTCTTGCGCACCGTCGGCGTTCTCAGCCAGATCGAGGCCGGAAGCCTCAAGGAGGAGCATCCGCTGGTCAGCGAAATGATGCCCCATATCGCCAATCGCACCGCGCTCTACGTCGCCGCCTTCCTGCACGACATCGCCAAGGGACGTCCCGAGGATCATTCGATCGCCGGCGCGGAGGTCGCGCGCCGCCTTTGCCCGCGTCTGGGCCTTTCGCCGGCCGACTGCGACCGTGTCGTCTGGCTCGTCCGATGGCACCTGGCGATGTCCAACATGGCCCAGGGGCGCGATCTCGTCGACCCCCGCACCGCCGAATCGCTGGCCGCGATCGTGCAGAGCTTGGATCGGCTGAGGATGCTGCTCGCGCTGACGGTCAGCGACACCCGCGCCGTCGGGCCGGGGGTGTGGAACGGCTGGAAGGGCCAATTGCTGCGCACGCTGTTCTGGGAGACCGAGGTCGTGCTCGGCGGCGGACACTCGGCGATCGACCGCAAGGCGCGGGTCAAGGCGGCCCAGGAGGCGCTGCGGCGCGCGCTTCCCGCCTGGTCCGACCCCGATTTCGACGCCTACGCGCAGCGCCACTACCCCGCTTATTGGCTGAAAGTGGACCTGCCGCGCCAGGTCGCGCACGCCAAACTGCTCTACGCGATGGCGACCGAGGTGCGTTCGCTGGCCACCGAAGTCGCCACCGACGCCTATCACGGCGTGACGGAGCTGACGATCGTCGCGCCCGACCACCCGCGCCTGCTGTCGATCATCGCCGGCGCCTGCGCGGGTTCCGGCGGCAATATCGTCGACGCGCATATTTTCACCACCACCGACGGATTCGCCCTGGACACGATTTTCGTCTCGCGCGCCTTCGATCGCGACGAGGACGAACTCCGGCGCGGCGCGCGCATCGCCCGCACCATCGAACAGGCGTTGCGCGGCGAAATCCGCGTCAGCGAAATCGTCTCCAAGCGTGTGCGCGACGCCCGCGCGCACGCCTTCGCGATTCCGCCCGAGGTGATGATCGACAACAGTATTTCCAACCGTTACACGGTGCTCGAGGTCTCCGGGCTCGACCGTCCGGGACTGCTCTACGATCTGACTTCGGCGCTTTCGAAGCTCAATTTGAACATCGGCTCGGCGCACATCGTCACCTTCGGCGAGAAGGCGGTCGATTCGTTTTACGTCACCGATCTGACCGGGGCGAAAATCACCTCGCCGCCTCGCCAGGCGGCGATCAAGCGGCATCTGCTGGCGATTTTCTGACAGGGCGCGGCGCGCCGCTGTTGACCCGCGCGCTTGATTTTTACGCCGCGAGCCCTGATATCGGGCGCGACCAAATCCGGGATTTTGACGAAATGACCGACACCACCAACGCGTCGAGCCCCGAAACCGCGGGCGACGCGACGCCGTCCACCGAGGCCGACAGCTTCGCCGTGATCGAAAAGCTCAACGCGGAAAACGCCGATTTGAAGGATCGCCTGCTGCGCGCGCTGGCGGAGATGGAGAATCTGCGTCGGCGCACCGAACGCGAAGTCGCCGACGCGCGCGCCTATGGCGTCAGCGCTTTTGCGCGCGACATGCTCCCCGTCGCCGACAATCTCGCCCGCGCGCTCGAAAGCGTGCCCGCGGAAGCGCGCGCGAGCGCCGAGGGCCCGTTGAAGAGCCTGATCGACGGCGTCGAATTGACCCTGCGCGACCTGCAGAGCGCGCTCGCGCGCCACGGCGTCAACAAGCTGGAGCCGCTTGGCGAGAAATTCGACCCGAATTTCCACCAGGCGATGTACGAGGCGCCCCACGCAGCGCTGCCGGCCGGCGCCGTCGCCGAGGTGGTGCAGAGCGGCTGGAAGATCGGCGAACGCGTGCTGCGCCCTGCCCTCGTCGGCGTCTCCAAGGGCGCAGCGAAGACCGCCGCGCCGAAGGGGGAATAGGAAGCGCGAGGGCGCTAAGCGCGCGTCACCCGCCGCAGCGTCAGATTGATCCGCCCGCCCTCGGCGAGCAGCGTCGAGCTTGCCGCAAAAATACGGTCGACGCCGTGGAAGGCCAGGCGCGCCGGGCCGCCAAGGGTCATCGCGTCGCCCGAGGCGAGGCGAAACGAGCGCGTCGGCGCGCCGCGCGTCAGCCCGCCGACGCGGAACAGCGCCGCATCGCCGAGCGACAGCGAAACGACCGGCGCGGCAAGCTCCGCTTCGTCGCGATCCTGATGCAACCCCATGCGCGCGCCCGGGCCATAGTAATTGATCAGGCAAGCCTCGGGCGGCGGCGCGCCCGGCGCCAGTTCGGCCCAGGCTTCGATGAGCGCCGGCGGCATCGCCGGCCAGGGCGCGCCGGTGATCGGATGCGTCGGCTGATAGCGGTAGCCCCTTTCGTCGGAGACCCAGCCGAGCGGCCCGCAATTGCTCATGCTGACGGAAAACGGCTTGCCGGCGCCCGGCGTGCGCGGCTTGAACAGCGGCGCCGCCGCCAGCGCCGCGCGCCATTCCTCGCGCAGCGCTTCCTGCGCGGCGCGGTCGAGGCGGCTGGGATAATGGACGAGGCCGGGAACGATTTCGAGCGCGGCTTTCATCGGCTTCGATCCCTCTTGCCGCCAAGCGCGGCCGCCTTCCCTAAGCGCCAGGCGCGGCGTATAGGAAGCCCCCTGTTTTCACCAATGCGCGCGGGACTCGGCGCGCTTGTCTGGGGCGAGGCATGTCCGGTCACAGCCAGTTCAAGAACATCATGCACAAGAAGGGCAGGCAGGACGCGATGCGCTCCAAGCTGTTCTCGAAATTGGCGCGCGAAATCACCGTCGCGGCGAAAATGGGCCTGCCCGACCCGTCGATGAACGCGCGCCTGCGCGCGGCGGTGCTGGCGGCGCGCGCCGAGAACATGCCCAAGGACAATATCGAGCGCGCGATCAAGAAGGCGGCGAGCGCCGAGGGCGAGACCTACGACGAAGTGCGCTACGAGGGCTACGCGCCGGGCGGCGTCGCGGTGATCGTCGAGGCCTTGACCGACAATCGCAACCGCACCGCCGGCGAAGTGCGCTCCTGTTTCGCCAAGGCGGGCGGCGCGCTGGCCGAGACCGGCGCGGTTGCGTTCATGTTCGACCGCGTCGGGTCGATCGTCTTCGACCGCAAGGTCGCCAACGACGACGCGATGCTCGAAGCGGCGATCGAGGCCGGCGCCGACGACGTCGTCTCCGGCCCGGACGAGCACGAAGTGATCACCGCCGTCGAGGCGTTACGCGACGCGCAAAAGGCGCTGGAGGCCAAATTCGGCGAGCCGCGCAGGGCGTCGCTGGTGTGGCGGCCGCAAAGCACGGTCGCCGTCGACGACGAGGCGGGGGAAAAGATTCTCCGCTTGGTCGGCGCTCTGGAAGAGAACGACGACGTGCAGAACGTCACCGCCAATTTCGAGATTTCCGACGCGCTGATGGCGAAGATCGGAGGCTGAGGCGGGTTGGCCTGGAGGCGCACAGCGGAGAAAGCGCGGAAGCGCTGGGCGCTTCCGCGGGATTGGTCAGCGGGCCGAACTCAGTTCGGCCAGCAGTGATGGCCGTAAGGGCCAAGGTGATACCCCCAAGGACAAGCCGGGCCGCCCCAATAACCGGGACCCCAACCGGGACCCCAATGGTGGCCCCAGCCCCAGCCCCCGCCCCAATGATGGCCCCAGCCCCAGCCACCGCAATGATGGCACCAGACGTGGTCGATATTCGACGACGCCATCGGCTGTTCGAGCGAGGGCGAAGACAGCGTGAAGGCCGAAGCCGAACTCGCCGAAATCGCCAGCATCGCGGCGCCCGCGAGAGCCGCCAGGGCCGCGCCCGTCAGAACGCGTGTGGACATGAAATCCTCCTTTTTCACTCACCGGCGCTATCATGCATGGGCCGCATGAACTCGAAATGAATAAATTGTGGCCGCCGTGGCTATCGCCGCTTTGCGAAATCGTATTCGCCCGCCGACCGGCGCGCGACGCAATTCCGCCACAATCGATTCGGGGCTTTGTCGGCGGCTATATTTCCCCTTCCCAAGTCCTTGCGGCCGCTCGCCGCGGCTGAAGCGCGAAAAAAAGCACGCGCGCGGCGATCTCGCGCGCATTAGCCTGTTACGGTCTGGCGTCCGCGCGAGCGCCGGCTCGGCGGCCGCGCGGCCCCTACGCGCCGCGCTTTCACCGCCGCCCCGCCGTAACCCCGAGCAGGTCGCCGAGGCGGTCGAGCGCGACGCGCAGGCGGTCGGCGACGACCGCGTCGGCGCGCCAGGGGGTGACGATTTCCGGCACGTAGACGCGGCAGTCGCGCACCCCAGCGCCTTCGATGACAATGCGCGCGACGATCGGCCAGGCGGCTTCGCCCGCGCGCTCGGCGGCGGCGCGGAGCTTGTCGCGCGCATGAAGCGCGATTTCGCTCGTCGGGAGCCCCGAGCGCGGCTGATGCGTTCGTGCGCCGACGACGTCGGGCGCGACCGCGCGCAAGGAATCGAGCTGGGCGCGCCTATGCAGGCGCCGCAGCGCCTCGCCGATCAGCCAGCGGATGTCGTTGAGCTTGGGATCGTGCGGCGCCAGCGCGCGGGTCGAGCGCATCACGTCGAACGGATCGAGGAGGCGGCGCAGCGAAGAGGCGCCGCGCTCGGCGATCTGGCCGCTTTCGCTGGCGTGAGCGAGCCGCTCCGGCGTGGCGTCGAGCCGCTCCGGCTTGGAGCGATCCTTCGCCTTCGATCGCCTCGGCTTGGGCTTCGCGGTCATCGGGCCAGCTCCGCGCAGAGTTGCGCCGGCGAGGTGCAGTACGAGGCGACGGGCGGGCCGGTCAGGCGCTGCGGCACGGCGACGCTTCTGAGCTTCACGTCGGCAGGCGGACGGCCATGAACGCGCTTGAGATCGCGAAGATGCGCGGCGCAGGCGTTGACGGCTTGTTGGCGCTCGGTCTCGGTCCTGGGCGGGCGGCGGCGATGGCGGGCCTGCATCGGCTTGATCTCCCTTCGTCTTAAAGAGCGAGGGGCGAGGCCGACGGCCGCGCTTTCGTTCACCCTTTGTTCCCATTTTCTGAACGTCCGGACAATCTGTCAAGAAATATTTCTGATTTTCATGATTGCGTGGATTCTGAAAAGCAGAATAAATAGCGCATGACCATCGATTGGATTCGCGACGCCCTCAAGGAGACCGGCAAGACCCGCAGCGGCCTCGCGCGCGCGCTCGGGCGTTCGCCCTCCGCCGTCACCGATCTTCTCAACGGCTCGCGCCGCCTACGCGCCGACGAGATCGCGGTCGCGGCCGCCTATCTCGGCGTCGAGCCGCCGCGGCTGGTCGGCGGCGGCCGGCCGCCGGCCCCCGGCGGCAAGGTCCCGCTGGTCGGCTACGTCGGGGCGGGCGCCGTCGCCCATTTCTACGCCGACGGCCAGGGCCCGTTCGACGAAGTCGCCGCGCCCGACGCGGCGAGCGCGAAGACCGTCGCGGTGCAGATCCGCGGCCATTCCCTCGGCGCGCTGTTCGACAATTGGCTGGTGTTCTACGACGACCTGCGCGAAGAGCCGGGCGACGACCTCATCGGGCGCATGTGCGTCTGCGGCCTCGCGGACGGGCGCGTGCTGATCAAGGCGCTCAAGCGCAGCCAGATCCCGGGCTTGTGGATTCTGCTGTCGAACGCCGAGCCGCCGATCTACGACGTCGTGCTGGAATGGGCCGCGCTGGTGCGCGAAATGCGGCCGCGATAAGGCCTCTCATGTCGGCAAAGCCAATTTCAGCGCTCGAAATCGCGCGCGCGCTGATCGCCTTCCCCTCGGTGACGCCGGCTGACGCCGGCGCCTTGCCCTATCTGAAGGCGCTGCTCGCCGAAGCCGGGTTCGCCGCCGAGATCGTCTCGTTCGCGGCGCCGGGGACGCCTTCGATCGACAATCTCTACGCGCGCTTCGGCGCGAGGGCGCCGAATTTCGTCTTCGCCGGCCATACCGACGTCACGCCGCCTGGCGATACGCGCAAATGGCGGTTCGATCCGTTCGCCGGCGCGCTCGCCGACGGCCAGATCTGGGGACGCGGCGCCTGCGACATGAAGGGCGGAATCGCCGCGGGCGTAGCCGCCGCGTTGCGCTTCGTCGCGCGCGGCGCCTTCGCCGGCTCGATCAGTTTTCTCCTCACCGGCGATGAAGAGGGGCCCGCCGTCAACGGCACGGTCAAGCTGCTCGCCTGGGCGCGCGAACGCGGCGAGCGCTTCGATCATTGCCTGCTCGGCGAGCCGACCAGCCTCGCCGCGCTCGGCGACACGATGAAGAACGGGCGGCGCGGCTCGCTGACCGGGCGGCTGACCATTTCCGGCAAGCAGGGCCATGTCGCCTATCCCCATCTCGCCGACAATCCGATCCGCGCGCTGGCGCCGATTCTGACCGCGCTGCAGACGCCGGCGCTCGATTCCGGCACGCCCGACTTCGAGGCCTCCAATCTCGAAATCGTCAGCGTCGACGTCGGCAATCCCGCGACCAACGTCATTCCGGGCGAAGTTCGCATGGTCTTCAACGTCCGCTTCAACGATCTGTGGACGCCCGCGAGCCTAGCCGCCGAAATCGAGCGCCGCGTCGCCGCGGCGGCGGGCGTCGCGCGCGTCGCGCTGAGCTTCGAGCCCACCAACGCGGTCGCGTTCCTCACTGCCCGCGGCGCGTTCACCGACCTCGTCGCCAGCGCCGTCGAGCAGGTGACGGGGCGGCGGCCGCAGCTCTCCACCAACGGCGGCACCTCCGACGCGCGCTTCATCAAGGACGCCTGTCCGGTGGTCGAATTCGGCCTCGTCGGCAAGACGATGCACGCGGTCGACGAGCGCGTCAGCGTCGACGACCTAGAGGCGCTTTCGCGCGTCTACCAACGAACGCTGGAGCTTTATTTCTCGGGCTTCGGTTCGGCGTACTCGACGCGCGCGAGATAGAGCCCGTACGCCGGCGCGACCTGCCCGCAGCGGCTGCGATCGGCGGCTTCGAGCGCTTGCCTTAGATCCGCCGCGCTCCATTTGCCGAGCCCGACCTCGACCAGCGAACCGACCATCGAGCGCACCTGCCGGTGCAGGAAGGACAGCGCGGCGACGGAAAATTCGACGCGGTCGCCCGCGCGCTCAACGTCGAGACGCGCCAACGTGCGCACCGGCGATTTGGCCTGACACTGCGAATCGCGAAAGGTGGAAAAATCGTGCCGGCCGAGCAGCGCGCGCGCCGCCTCCTGCATCGCCGCGGCGTCGAGCCGGCGCTTGACCTGCCAGGCGCGGCCGCGCTCGAAGGTCAGCGGCGCGCGCCGGTTGACGATGCGATAGAGGTAGCAGCGCATCGCCGCGCTGCGGCGCGCGTCGAAATCGTCCCTCGCCGGCTCGGCCGCGAGCACCGCGATCGGCTGGGGCGCAAGATGCGCGTTGATCGCCTCGCTGAGGCGCCAGCCGCGCCACTCGCGCCTCAGATCGACATGCGCGACTTGCCCCATCGCGTGAACGCCGGCGTCGGTGCGGCCGGCGCCGTGAACGACGGGGCTCTCGCCGGTCAGCGCCGACAGCGCCTCTTCCAGCGCCTGCTGGATCGAGGCGCCGTTCGCTTGGCGCTGCCAACCCGCGTAATTCGCGCCGTCGTATTCGATCGTCAGCTTGTAGCGCGGCATCGCCCCCGCCTAGAGCGTCAGCACGATCTTGCCGATATGCGCCGAGCTTTCCATGCGCCGATGCGCCTCGGCCGCCTCGGCGAGCGGAAAGACCGAATCGATCACCGGCTTGCAGCGCCCGTCAGCCAGCAGCGGCCAGACCTTCGCGCGCAGCGCCTCGGCGATCGCCGCTTTTTGCCCGACCGAGCGCGGGCGCAGCGCCGAGCCGGTGTGAAAGAGCCGCTTGGCCATGAGGACCCCGAGATCGATCTCGACTCTTTGGCCGCGCAGGAACGCGATCTGCACGATGCGTCCGCCGATCGCCGCCGCGGCGTAATTGCGCGCGACGTAATCGCCGCCGACCATGTCAAGAATGACGTCAGCGCCCTTGCCGCCGGTCGCCGCGAGCGTCGCCGCGACGAAATCCTCGTTGCAGTAATTGATCGCGCGGTCGGCGCCGAGCCGGACGCATTCCCTCGCTTTTTCGTCCGAGCCCGCCGTCGCGATCACCCGCGCGCCGAACGCTTTGGCGAGTTGAATCGCGGTCGTGCCTATCCCCGAGCTTCCCCCGTGCGCGAGCAGCGTCTCGCCCGCCTTCAGCGCGCCGCGCTCGAAGACGTTGGTCCACACGGTGAAGAAGGCCTCAGGGATCGCTGCGGCTTCGACCGCGGAAAGACCGCGAGGAATCGGCAACGCGTTGCTTTCGTGGACGAGGCAATACTCGGCGTAGCCGCCGCCGGGAACGAGCGCCGCGACGCGCGCGCCGAGCGCATGACGCGACGCGCCCGGCCCGAGCGCGACCACCTCGCCCGCGACTTCCAGGCCGAGAATGTCGGGGGCGCCGGGCGGGGGCGGATAGACGCCCCGGCGCTGCATGACGTCGACTCGGTTGACGCCCGCCGCTTCGACCTTGACGAGGACTTCGCCGGCGCCGGGGCTCGGGCGCGGCGCGGCGGCGAGCGCCATCGCTTCGGGCCCGCCGGGCGCGGCGACCCGGATCGCGCGCATGATTTCAGGGAGTTCGGGCATGACCTCGGCCTCGCAAGCGTTTCGCGCTTTGTCGAACGCCCGCCGCGCCTAAGTCAATGCTCAGGGCGCGACCAGCGCCCGGACGCCGTCGAGCGCCGGCGCGGCGCGGAAAGCCGGCAGCGCTTCGGCGCGCGCCGAGAACGCGGCGAGCCGCGGATGGCGCGCCTTGTCGACGATGTCGGCGAGCAGGATTTGGGTGAAGCCGAACGCGCAGACGAGGCTGATGTCGGCGAGGCCGAGATCGCCGCCGCCGATCCAGCCGGCGCTCGGCAGTTCGCGCTCCAGCGCTTCCAGCCCCGCCGTCAGTTGCCGTTCGACCCGCGCGATCCAGGGTTCGTGGCGCTTTTCGGCCGGCCGCAGCGCCCGCTCGTAGTGGCGCTGCACCGACTTTTCCATCACGGTGAGCGCCAGCCCGGTCGCGCGCGCGGCGGCGAGCCGCGCGGCCGGCGCGCTCGGCGTCAACGCGGCGACGACCGGGGCAAGGCAAGCGAGATAGTCGAGGATGACGCTCGAATCCATCAACACCGTCCCGTCGTCGGCGACAAAGGTCGGCGCCTTCAGCAGCGGATTGATTTTCGTGAATTCGTCGATGTGGCGGAACAGCGAAATCGGCCGGTGGGAGAAGGGAACCCCGGCGGCGAGCATCGCCACCGCCACACGCCGCACATAGGGCGAATCGAGCATCCCGATGAGTTGCATGGCTCCGTCCCCGTTCTCCGCGCGCGGCGCGTCGAATGTCGGCGAGCTGTCTTCCCGCTCGGCTGCGCCTCGCCGCGACGCTCAAGCTCGGCTGACGTCGCCGCGTTGGTACGCTGCGTCCATCGCTTCCAAGGCGAAGCGAGCGGCGACGGTCGCCGGACCGCCTCCCATTTCAATGCCCACTTCCACCGCTTCCAACACCTCTTCAAAACTGGCGTTTGCGCGGGCCGCCTGCTCGATGTGCCACTGCATGCAGGATTCACAGTTGACGACCACCGAGATGCCGATCGCGACGAGTTCTTTGTGTTTCTTCGTCAAGGCGCCGTCGGAGTAGGCCGCCTGCTCCATCCTTAGAAAGGCTTTGTAGACGTTGGAATCCAACGCCAGCAGCCGCTGATGCGCGCTCTCGCGTCGCTCCTCGATCGCTTTCATATCGCTCATGTCGCCATGCGTCTCCAATGCGCCCAACCTATCGTTGTTGCAGCGCGACAATTGTCAATATCAGCCGCGTCTTGGTGAGCGGCTTAAGACGCGAAAACCCCCGCGGGGTTGGTTCCGCGGGGGTTTTCGCTTAAGGGTTTGGTTGCGGGGGCAGGATTTGAACCTGCGGCCTTCAGGTTATGAGCCTGACGAGCTACCGGGCTGCTCCACCCCGCGGCGGGGGGAAGGGGGCAGTAGGCAATAGGAAGAAAGAACCTCTTACTGCCTACTGCCCCCTTCCCAATTTCATTCGTGTTTCGAGGAACCATCCGTCCTTGGCGGGCCTGGCGACGACCTACTCTCCCGTGTCTTGAGACAAAGTACCATTGGCGCTGAGGCGTTTGACGGCCGAGTTCGGGATGGGATCGGGTCTGATCGCCTTGCTGAGAGCCACCAGGCCGGCAAAGGACGGAGGTGAAGCAAAGGGGGGAGAGAGGCAGTGGGCAGTAGGCAATGGGCAGTAGGGAAAACGCCCTTACTGCCTACTGCCTAACGCCTACTGCCTCTTCCCCAACTGGTCTTTCGATGCGTCGAGACTTCCGACGCGCCTTGGCAAATGAGAGCGATCAA
>Ga0326727_10026446_pt1 | contig 10758 bp, 3 predicted proteins | sample MB2enrmetagenome_FD_207643 | JGI IMG/M metagenome (GOLD analysis project Ga0326727, IMG submission 207643) | Lab enriched peat soil microbial communities from McLean, Ithaca, NY, United States - MB29MY | ecosystem: Environmental > Terrestrial > Soil > Wetlands > Peat | place: USA: New York... | reverse complement strand
CGGACAACGCGGCCACAGCAACGAGAGCGGGAAGAAGCAGCCTGGTTTGCATTGCACGTTCCTCGCGATTTCTTGAGACAAACCACGATAAATCGATTCTGAGGCCCGTGCAAATGCGTGCTATCCCCCTTTCGCGAGAAACCGCGAAAGGATGGGGCACGGGTAGGTTCCTCTACAAGCGATCAGTAGCCTAAAACCGCACCCGCATCGCGACCTGCATCAACCGCGGCGGCATGGCGCTCACCGCCTGTCCAAAGGTTCCGCTGGACAGGTTGCCTTCCACCGTTGCCGGCCCGAAGAACTGCGCGTGATTGAAAACATTGAACGCTTCGGCGCGGAACTCGAGGGCGCGGCCTTCGCGCAGCGAGAATTCGCGCGAAACCGTGGTATCGAGATTCTCCATGCCCGGACCTGAGAAGAACCGCCGCCGTGCGTTGCCCATGGCGCCGAGCTCGGGCAGACTGAACTGGCTGGCGTCAAAGACCGCGGCCCCGTTGCGCGGATTGGTGTCGATATGGAGCGAATTCCCGCTCCACTGCGGCGTGTCCACGCCGTTGTTGTTGATGCCGTTGGGAATGGTGCCCAGCAGCGAGGTGTCGTTGTTGTTGAGCAGCGTAACCGGCAAACCGGTGGTGAAGCGTGCGACGCCCGCCACGCCCCACCCCTCCACCACTGCGTGGGGCAGACTCTTGGAGGGGAACTGTGGAACCGCGTAGTGGAACGACGCCACAAAATTGTGCCGCAGGTCGAACGCCGAAAGTCCGCGGCTAAGCGATGGATCAACCGGATTGACCGGCTCGGGAAGCCCCGCCGACTGATCGATCGATTTCGCATAAGTGTAGCTGGCCAGCAGGTCGAGCCCGTGCGAGCGATGATTCAGCGTGGCCTCGAATGCGTTGTAGTTTGCGTTGGCGATGGTCCGCTGCAGCTCCACGCTGCCGAACGCGGGGCCGAAGGTGGTGCGCGCGGCCTGCTCGTTGAACGGCCCGCAAGCCGAGCCCAGGCTCAGGCACAGCGCGGGATTGGCCGGGTTGGCCTCCTCAAGCACCAATAAGCGATGGGAAGAGGTGCCTACATAGCTGACCGTGGCCAGTGTGCCCGCGCCCAACTGGCGCTCCACGCTCGCCATCCAGTGCTGCGCGTAGGGCGTTACGTCGTTCGGATCGACGGCCGGAATGCCGACCAGCGGCTCAAACTGGCTCCAGTTCACACTCGTGTTCGGATTCGCCCGGCTGGCTCCGTCAGCTACATGCTGCAAGGGGAAGCGCTGCCCCGCGTTGGCGCCCGTAGCAGCCACGGTAAATGGCGACGCGAACAGCGGCGGTGCAGCCGACGTGTAGGTGTACCCGTAAGGCGGATTCGCGCTCATGATGCCCGCCGACAGGCCTTCATAGGCCGTGTAATACATGCCATAGCCGAGACGAATGCTGGTGGTTCCGACCGGACCGACGATTTTGTCCAAGAGGCTGCTGCCCGCGGGGCCCGGCGAATATGCAATTCCCGCGCGAGGCGAAAAGTTGTTGCGCGGTGGGGCGAGCGAGTCGGGAACGCCGGGATCGCCGGGAAAGACCAGTCCCTGCGGTGCGCCGGGAAACACCTGCGATTGCTCACCTTGAACCAGCGTCTGCAGCTGGTTGTATTTTTCGAGCCAGGGCCGGATGCGATCCCAGCGCACGCCGTAATTCACTGTGAGCCGGCTGGTCGCCTTCCAACTGTCCTGGGCAAAGGCCGCCAGGTAGAGGTTGCGGTTATAAAAGCTCTCGGCCTGGCCCTGCGTGTAGCTCGACGCCACGCCCAGCAGGAAATCGGCAAAATCGACGCCGGTCTCGGAGCCGTTGAAGCTGAAGCTGCCGTTAAAGACCACGTCGGGATGGGTGTTGATCTGGTCCTTGTGAATCTCGCCGCCGAATTTCAGGCCGTGCTTGCCGACGATGCGCGAGAATGCGTCCATGCCCTCGTAGGTATTTTCGGTCTGCACGAGGGCTGTGGTGTCCACGCCGGTGGTGAAGTCGTTGAATGCGAGGTTCTCAATGCCTTCGGTGGAGGGCTTGAGGGGCACGATGTTGCTGAATCCCTGCGCCGCCAGCGTGGGCCCTACGCCTCCGCGCGGCTGGCCCACGGCATTCGCGTTGCGCATGTAGCCCAGGTGCGCCTCGTTGAGCATTGCAGCGCCGAAGGTCATCGTGTGCTCCAGGCTCACCAGTTGCGCGCGCCCATCGGAGGTCGCGTCAAAGCCCGGCACATTCGCGCCGCCCGTTCCAGTGGGGTAGGGATTGTCAAGCGAGTATTGGTCCAAAAAGTAATAGCCCGTGAAGGCTTGCTTCCCGCGGGACCAATCCGCGCGCAGTCCTCCCTTGTTGTCGCTGAGGGTTTCGGCCGCGGTCGCGGTTTCAAACACCGCAGTGCCCGCGTTGGGCTGCGGAATCGAGGCCAGCAGGTATTTGGCCGGGGCCGACCAGATGGCCTGCGGAATCTGCCCTGTGGGAAAGACCTGCGCATAGGGCTCGCCGGGCGTTACCGTCTGACCCAGCGCCGACGACAGCTGCGCCGCCCACGCATTGCCGTTGACGCTGCCCGTGAGCGGAATCTGGCTGAAGTCTCCGCCGCGCTCGGCGATGGACGGCACCGCGATGTCACCCGTGTCGATGCCTTCGGTTAGCCGCGTCCCCTGATAGTCCCCAAACAACGCAACTCCCTTGTGGAATGGCTCGCCGCCCAACGTTCCGCCATATTGGTTCTGCCGATAAGCCGCGCGGCTCGACGAGAAGTAGTTGCGCGCATCGAGCGCGGTGTTGCGCAGGAACTCGAAGGCGCTGCCGTGCCATTGCGCCGTGCCCGCCTTCGTCGTCACCAGCACCTGGCCGCCGCTCGAGTTGCCGTACTCCGCGTCGAAGTTCGACGTCAGCACGCGAAAGCTGTCGATGGCGTCGAGGTTAGGCACAATCGACGTGCCCATATTCACGTCTTCTTCCACGTCTGCGCCGTTCACGCGGAAGCCGTTGGAGTCCTCGCGTTGCCCGCTGATCGAAAGATTCCCAGGATTCGCGTCGCCGGAAGGCGGCGTGCTCGCCACCCCCGTCATGATCACAGCGCCGGGTTGCGCCGTGTTCACTGGTACGATTCCCGCCTGCACCGCCATCAGGTCGGTGAAGTTGCGCCCATTCAGCGGTACGCTCTCCATCTTCTTCGACTCCAGCGTCTCTCCCAGTTGCGTGCTCGTCGTCTCAGCAGCCAAAGCATTTGCCGTCACCTCCACCGTTTCTGCACTGCCATTCACTGCCAGCGCCACGTCCAGATTTGCGCTGGGCGCGTCGGCGTTCACCGTTGCCTGGCCGTGGTAGATCGCAAAATTTGCCGCTTTCACTTCAACCGCGTAGGCGCCTGCGGCCTGAACCAAGAACTGAAAGCTTCCCTGCCCATCGGTTTGCTGCGTCAGTGGTTCGGCGGAATTGGATTGGTTGGATGGGCGCAACGTGACCTCGGCACCGGGGATGACGCCGCCCGTGGCATCGTGCACCACACCGGTGACGCGATAGCCGGCCCCCGCCTGCGCCCGCAACCCGAGCGGGAAAATCGCCAGAAATAGAATGAAAACGAGATGAATCCGGCCCTTCAAAAGAACAACCTCCGGGGAAAGTGACCCAATCTTGCAAGCACTGCCTATATACGACCAAAGTAGTCCGATTCTTTCAGTGATTGAAATCACTCCTTCGAAGGCCGAAGGACGGCTTCTCTGCATCGGCCCCAATATCCGACTGATTTAGTCCTTATTTAATCTACGACCAAATTAGTCGGATTTCAAGGCTGCCGTCTCATAACCCGAAACCGGGGTTTCAATGCCGAAATCTGTTCTTGACGACGAGCGCGTCGTGGTCTGACCATGATCCTTCCGGCTACGCAGCGTTTTCCCGCGCACGAAAACGCTCAAGACGCCGGAAGACGGTATCTTTATTTACCCTGCGCACGCCAACCCACCAGACCCACCGAGGAGCTCATCCAACATGGCAACAACAGAAAACAATCGCAGAGAATTCTTGAAAGCCGGCAGCGCGGCGCTGGCCGCAACCGCAGTCGCGTTAAACGCCAAAAGCTATGCGCAGGTGATGGGCGCCAACGACCGCGTGCGCGTGGGAATTGTGGGCTGCGGCGACCGCATGAAGGGCGGCGATTTACCTGCTTTCCAACAAAACGCCAAGGACATGAACTTCCAGATCGTGGCCGTGTCGGACATCTGGAAGATGCGCCGCGAACAAGGCGTCGATTTTATCGAGAAGCTCACCGGAAATCGCCCCGATCAAGTGCGCAATAACGACGAGCTGTATGCGCGCAAGGACGTGGACGCCGTCATCATTGCCACGGCCGATTTCCAGCACGCCTACCACGGCGCTGAAGCCGTGGAAGCGGGCCGCGACGCCTATGTGGAAAAGCCCATCGCGCACACCATGGCTGATGCGCGCCGCATTCTGGCCGCGGTGAAGAAGAGCGGAAAGATCGTGCAGGTGGGCACGCAACGCCGTTCCACTCCCGCGTATCAAAAGGCCGCCGAATACATCAAATCGGGCCAGTTTGGCGACATTGTGATGGTGGAGATGACGTGGAACGTGAACCAGCCCGGCCGCTGGCGCCGTCCCGACGTGGTGCCGCTGCTCAAGGAAGAGGACACGGACTGGAAGCGCTATTCGCTGGGCAGGAATCTGGGGCCATTTGACGCGCGCAAGTATCTTGAGTTCCGCCTGTTCTGGCCGTTCTCTTCGGGCATTCCCGACCAGTGGCTAGTGCATCAAATCGACACCGTGCACTGGTTCACCGGCCTGCCGCACCCGCGCTCGTGCGTAGCCAACGGCGGCATTTATTTGTGGAAGGACGGGCGCAAGAATTGGGACACCATGACGGCCGTTTTCGACTACGGTCCGCTCGACGATCTCACCAAGGGTTTTCAGGTGCAATACTCGTCGCGGTTCACGAACTCCGCGGGCGGCGTCAAGGAGCTCTACTACTCGAATGGCGGCATGATCGACATGGACAAGCAGACGGTTTCCCCCACCGGCGGTCTCACCGCGCGCTCCGGCGCCGAGATGAACATGAAGCCGAACCTGCTGCCTAGCTTTTCGCTCGTCGAGAAAGCCGAAAGCGTGGAGACCGAAGCCAACACGCACGGCGATCCGCAGACTGCAGCCAACATGCGCAACTGGATGGAGTGCGTGCGCTCACGCAAGACTCCCAATGCGCCGATCGAAGCCGGTTACAGCCATTCCATCGCCTTATGTATGAATGTGGCCGCCATCCAGACGGGCATGAAGGTAACGTTCGACGAGAAGACGCAGCAGGTGATGGCAGGAGGAAAGGTGTATGCGTAGACGCACGGTGCTTGGTCTTGTGGCCGCAGGCTCGCTGCGGACGGCACGCACCGTGCGTCCCAGCCTCGGCGCGCTCTGGTTTGCGCGCGCGGGTTGGGGGAAAACATCCAAAGGCGTCGTGGTCGTGCCCGACACGGCGAAGCAGCGCGTGGACATCACCATCGACGGCAAGCCGTTCACGTCGTACATCTGGCCCACGACGCTGAAGAAGCCTGTGCTTTATCCGATTGTGGATGCGGACGGCGTGACCGTAACGCGCGGCTGGCCACTCGCGCCGCGCGCGGGCGAGCGCACCGATCATCCCCATCACGATGGGCTCTGGTTCAACTACAGCAACGTGAACGGCTTCGACTTCTGGAACAACTCGACGGCCATTCCGGTTGCGCGCGCGCCGAAAATGGGCACGATCGTCCTCGACAAAATCGTGTCCACAAAGAGCGGCGCGAATCGCGGCGAACTGGTCAGCAATTCCACGTGGATCGACGGGCAGAATCATTCCATTCTCGCCGAGACTACTCATTATGTGTTCGCGCGCCAGGGCGCGACGCGCACGATCGACCTGACGGTAACGCTCACGGCGCTCGACCATGTCGTCTTCAACGACGACAAGGATGGACTGCTGGGCTTGCGCGTTGCGCGCTGGCTGGAATCGCCGGAGGAAAAAGGTGGAACCTTCACCGACGCCAACGGAGTGGCAACAACAGTGACCGCCGCAGCGAACATGCCCGGCGTTGCGCCGCCGACAGGCGAATACCGGAGCAGTGAGGGCGTGACAGGCGAAGCTGTTTGGTCAACGCGCGGCCGCTGGTGCGCGCTGACTGGACACGACGGCGAAGGACACGTTGCGACGATTGCGATCTTCGATCATCCCGGCAATATCGGCTATCCGACGTATTGGCACGCGCGCGGCTACGGACTTTTTGCCGTCAATCCGCTGGGTCGGCACGCGTTCGATGCCAAGCAGCCTCCGCTCAACTACACGCTTGAGAAAGGCCAGTCGACGACCTTCCGTTATCGCATCATGTTTTACACGCATGCGACGACGGCGGAGGAACTGAACCGCGAGGCCGACGCGTTCGCGGCGCGAGCAGGCGCAGCGCACTAGCTGTCAGCTTTCAGCTTTTGGCTATCACAGTTTCACAGTTTCTGTGTGACCGCGTGGTTTTTGCTGCAACTTCATGATTATGCATAAGTTATAAGCTTCACAGTTTCACAGCCCACTTTTTGTCCCGGCATAGGGGGGTAGGGGTAGGAGGGGGGGAGGGGGAGGGGGGAGGGGGTAGACAGTTCGGAGTTGGAAAGCGGGGAGCGCGAACGGATTGCCTTGCCTGGGAAGCAGCTCATAGAACGATTGTGCGCCCGAAGCAGGAAATTATCTGCAAACTGCCGGCATAAAAAATGCGGCCGTTCCGCCCTGGGCGCAAGTGTTACGCGCACAGGAAGAAACGGCTGTTTTGCATGGGCGCTGCTCCCACCCTTTCCGCAAAGAGCGCGGAAAGGATGGGGCAACGGCGGGCTTCTGGTTAGAAGTTGATGTGGCCGGCAAACTGCCAGTCGCGCGGGCTGTTGCTCACGCCGCTGATGGTGCCGAAGGATGTGGATCCGGAAGCCCAACTTCCACTGGGGCCGCCAAATGTCACTTTGTTCCACACGTTGAGGCAGTCCGCCTCGAAGACGAAGGTCCTGCCTTCTCCCCAGAACGGGATGCTGCGGCGCAGACCGGCATTCAGATTCTGGTTGCCGGGGGTTCTCAGAGCGTACGGAGCGGTGCGCGGCGCATTGCCAATCAGATACTGCGCGGCGCTGACGGTGGAGACGTTGGTTGGGGTTGCGAATGCGTTGACGTTGACGTATTGAACCTTGCCGAGGTTGGCATATTGGATGCCGTTCGGTCCGCCCCCGTAGGTTCCGTTCTGGCGAGCGCTGGAACTCAGGTAGGCAGGGTTCATATCGGGCATGGCCTGGCCTTGCCCCACGAGGGTTGTCGTGGTCGAGCCCGACCAGGTGACCGCCATCGGCGTACCGGACAAATAGTTGTAGACGCCCGAAAGCTGCCATCCGCCAGCCAGCCACCGCACTGCCGTGTTGTCGCCGCCGATGTGCCCTTTGCCGAAAGGCAGTTGGTACACACCGAAGGCGTTCACAGTCTGAGGAATGGAGATCACCGTCCACGATCGGTCGATGCGATTCTGCGCCAGGGTGGCTCCGCTGGTGGAGCGAGAGAGCGCCGAAGCCGGAAGCGGCCAACCGGAGCGATAGGTTCCGTCATCGCCGAGGTTCTTGGAGTAGGTGTAATTGACGGTGAAGGTCAACCCATGGCTGGTGCGTTGCTCCAAAGCAATCTGCAGCGCGTTATAGCTGAAATTGCCCACGTTGCCCCAGGTATCGCTCACGCCGCTGTACTGCGGAAACGCCGTCAGCATCTGCGCGATCGTAGCCTTGGAGCTGGAAAGCCCGGCGTTGGTGTAAAACGCCGGCGTGGGCGCGTTGGGAGCATACTTCACCAGTGTGGCCACGTTGGCCGCATCGGCTTGCGAATTGAGCAGCGGCGCGCCCTTGTCGCCGGCCACCGGGCCCAGAAGCGCCAGATAGTACGGGTTGATTTCGTTGGTCCAGAGGCCGCGTGCATTGCCGCCCGTGGATCCGGAGTTAATGATGAAGTGGCTCTCGTTGCCCACGTAGTTCAAGGCCAACGTCATATTCGGCGTAATGCTGCGCTCGATGCCGAAGTTGAAGAGTTCCAGCTCCGGAGCGCGGCCCGAGTAATACGGGTCGGCGTAGGAGACAGTGCTGGCGCTAACAAAAGAGCCCGAGCCGTTGAGATAGAACCCGGTGTTCAGCTCCTGTGCCGCCACGTTCGGACTGGGTTGCGCCGGATACGTAAAGCCGGGACCGAAGAGACCTGTGTTGGCGTTGGCTGATCCCAGGTAGGCGCTGTTGGAATTGAGCCAGTAGGACGGTCCCGCCGCGGCGCCGGTTCCGGTCTCGGTGGGTCCAATGGCAGTGGTGTTGAAGCCGGTCTGGCCGGTGCCACCGGATGCGCCGCCGCGGCCGCCTACGCCACCAGCCTGCGTGAAGACCTGCGCGAATCCGGCTCGAATGACGGTTTTACTGTTGATGGAATAGGCTAGGCCGACGCGCGGTCCCCAGTTCTTCCAATAGGTGTTTACCGGGGTGCTGCAACCGCAGCTTACGCCCGAGCCGCCGTAGTTGCCGGCGAACTGCAAGATGCCCGGCGTATTGGTCAGCGGGTTGGTCATGGTTGGATTCAGGAAGGTCCAGCGGTTGCGCAGCTCATGGAACGGCGGCAGGTAATCCCAGCGCAGCCCCAGGTCGAGGGTCAGTTTGTTCGTCAGCTTGTAACTGTCGCGAACGTAGGGCGAGACCACCTTGTAACGTCCGGCCAGCTCGCTCACATAGTCGAGGCCGAGCGAAGGCGCCGATGTATCGTTGGAGGTCGACCCGCCGACCGCGCCCAGCAGGTAGCTGGCGTAGGAGAATCCCAAGGGGCCTGTCGAGGTGCCCGGAGCGCCGGACCCACCCGTGCTGAGCGCGTTCGAGCCGGCGCCGTAGTTGGCCGTTGAGTAGGCATTGAACGTCAGATCGAGAACGCCTGTGAAGGTAGCCGGGTTGGCGTTGTTGATCTCCTGCCACTGAAAGGTCATGCCCATGGTCAAGGCGTGCTTGCCCTTCACCCAGAGCACGTTGTCGGTGAGCGCGTAGTTGTTGGGCGTGGTCAATTGCGTGGAGATCGAGTTGCTGTTGCCGGTCCAGGTTTGCTCCGCGGTGCCGAAATATGAAGTGGTTCCAAACGATACGCCGGGGAACTCCTGCCCCGCCTGACCGGCAGGAAGGTTGGTAATTCCCATCGTCCCTGCTTCCCACGCCGTCACGCCCTGCGTGGCGTCGTGGATGTTCTGGTAGAAGCGCGTGAAGCTGAATTTCAACTGGTTCACGAGGTTGGGCGTGATGGTGTAGGCGTCTTCCACGATGTAGTTCTTGGGGAAAATGGCCGCCAGGTCGCCGCCGATGTACGGCGGGGGCAGGAACGGAGAGCCGTAGTTGTTGAGATAGGTGACCGAGCCCATGGTTCCCACCGAAGAGATGCGCTGTTTCGCGTTCAGGTTATAGTCCACGCGCCAGTCGACCACGTGGTTGTTGTAACCGCTGGGCCAGCCGCCGAGATAGTTGTTGTACAGGGTGCTGGAGTTCCAGTTGCCGTAATAGGGGTTGCTGGAGCTCGAGGTCGGCAGGAAGGACTCCATGGCCTTGGCGATGGAAGAGATCTCGCCGGGCGGAATCACATTGTAGGTTCCGTTGTACTCGAAGGGCTGACGGCAGATGGTGTAGCCGGTGGGGCAGTTTGCGGTGTTGGTTGTCGTCGACGCCGGATCGTAGATGATCGGAGGGTTGTTGGACCCTGTCCCTGTCAACCCGGTTCCCACTCCGCCATTCAGCTCGGTAAAGTTGCCCTGCGTCATCAAGTTGGTTGGAACGGTGTATAGAGAGTAGGTAGCGCCCTTACGATCGTAGTAATAGTCATAGGCGAGGAAGAAGAAGAGCTTCTTCCCGGTCTTGGGCACCACGCCGCCAAAGGTCCCTGACCATTCATGCTGATGCTCGACGGGCTTGGGAGCCGGAACGGTCTGGCCCGCCAGGTTTTTCTCCGTAGCGTGGGGCGCCGTAAATCCCCAGGAGTCGAATTCTGTGTTGCGCTCGAAGTCCGAAACCTGACCGTGATATTGCAGGCCGCCCGACTTCATAGTGAAGTTTTCCGCACCCGCGCCCATGTACTCGGCCGGAGGCGTGCTGGTGACCATCTGGAACTGATCCACGGCGTCGAGATCCATGGTCTCCGACACCAGGCGGTTGTCGCCCTGCTGGCTCACGGTTTCGGCGGGCATGCCGTCCACGTAGAGCTGGCCAAGATAGCTTCCCGTTCCGCCCACGATGGGCAGGCGACCGCCATTGTTGGCTGTCTGCGCGCCCGGCGTCAGAGTTCCGAATGCCGTGGGATCGCGCTGCAGGCCATTCATCTGAATGGGTAGATTGGAGTAGGTTTGATTTTCGACGGTGAGCCCGATTGTGGCATCGGCCGTGTCCAGTACCGGCGGCGCCGCGGTGACGGTGACCGTCGTGGTTTCGGCGCCCACTTCGAGTTTGGGGCTGATGGTTCTCAACTGCAGGGCGTCGACCACCACATTGTCCTGCATGAGGGTCTTGAATCCCTTCGCCGTGACCTGCACGGTATAGGTGCCGGGCAGCACGGGGGCGATGCTGAAAAAGCCCGCCGAAGAAGCGTCAGTGACGGTTTTTACTCCGGTAGCGTTGTTCGTGATGGTGACAGTGGCGTGAGGAATGACGGCACCCGAGGCATCTGTTACAGTACCCTCGATCGACC
>Ga0326727_10026445_pt1 | contig 10759 bp, 10 predicted proteins | sample MB2enrmetagenome_FD_207643 | JGI IMG/M metagenome (GOLD analysis project Ga0326727, IMG submission 207643) | Lab enriched peat soil microbial communities from McLean, Ithaca, NY, United States - MB29MY | ecosystem: Environmental > Terrestrial > Soil > Wetlands > Peat | place: USA: New York... | reverse complement strand
AAGATTACCGTCCAATCGGACGCGAAACGGCACTCCACCTCAAGTTTGAAACTGCCTCGCTGTGCATAGAGGGCCAAATCAAGCACGGCGTCCTCCGGCGCTTCCGCGCTTTTCCCTTTTGGAGTAGAGAATTGCGAGAGCTGCCATGCTCAGTCCCAGCAGGATGGCGGCGGTGCGATTAGCAGCGGCGTAGTCGAAGTTCTCTACCTGGTTGTAGAGCACGATAGAAAGGGTGCGCGTGGCGCCGGGAATGTCGCCGCCCAGCATCAGCACGACGCCAAACTCGCCAACGGTATGCAGGAAGCTGAGCACTGCCGCAGCTACCAGCGAGCGCCGTGCCAAGGGGATAAGCAGGCTAAGTACAATTCGCGCCGAACCCGCTCCCAGCAGCCTCGCCGCGTCCACCAGTGCCGGCTCGACTGCCGCAAACCCGGCTACCAGCGGTTGCACGGCGAAGGGCAGGCTGTAAATTACCGATCCGACCACAAGGCCATCGAAGGAAAAGGCCAGGGGATGCCCAAGCAGCGCGGTAATTCCGCGGCCGACTGCAGTGCGAGGCCCAAGCAGAACCAGAAGAAAAAAGCCAAGCACGGTGGGCGGCAGAACCAGCGGCAGCGCGGCCAGAGCCTCAACGGCCGCCAGCCATCGGCCGCGACCCAGCACCAGCAGTGCCGCCAGTGGCACGGCCACGGCCAGCAGGATCGCTGTGGTCACAGTTGCCAGCCGGAGCGAGAGGGCGAGTGCTTGCCAGTCCATAGTTTCCTAAGATGAAGCTAAACGCCGATTGTGTGCCTGGTCAAAGAATCCAAGGATAGATAGGGGACGAGCCAATCCCAGGGTTACGCTTCGCTACACTCTGGGCTATTCTCGCGTTCTCCCTACCGAAAGAAGGGGGCGAAGGCCCTTCTCTAGTGAACGGGGGTGAGGCCGCTTTTGGCAAGCTGGGCCTGAATGGGCGGTGAAAGCAGGTAGTCGATGAGTTTGTGAACGGCGGCGCGCTGGGTTGTGTTGCTGACGATGACCAAGCCCTGTTCAATAGGGGGGTAAAGATCGCGCGGGATCACGAAATAAGTTCCGCTGGCCGAAAGCCGCGGCGTGAGCGCAGAGGTCAGCGAGATCAATCCTGCATCGGCGTTGCCGGACTCAACAAACTGCGCGGCCTGGGCAATATTCTCTGCAGTAGCGAATCGCGGCTTGAGCGCATCGTAGAGCTTGAGGCTGGTGAGCGCGGCGACCGCGGCTCGCCCGTATGGCGCGCGGTCGGGATTAGCAATGGCCAATCGCTTCAGGCCAGGGTTGCGCAGCAGATCGAGCGACGGCGGCGGCAGCGGCGAGTCTTTCCGCGCCCACAGTACCAGTGTGCCCCTGGCGTAGGTGATCGGCGTCGACGAGTCCGCGCTGCCGGCCGCATCGGCAAGCCCGGCATCAATAAGGCGCTTGGGATAGCTCAGGTCGGCCGACAGGAACAGGTCGAAAGGCGCACCGTTGATTATCTGCGTGGTGAGCATCGCCGAAGCCTGATAGGTGACCTCGACGCGAATCCCGGTTGCCTGGCGAAACTGCTCCAGGATTGGCGGCAGCACCGGCTCCAGGTCGGCAGCGGCCGCCAGCCGCAAGGCTGTTTGGGTCTGGGCAGGCGCCAGCAGCGCCAATCCCAGCAGAGCAGGGAAGAATCTCTTCGGCTTCAAAACGATTGAACCTCCAGTCCGCTGCAAAATCCTCTCCGCGCTGATAGGCTAACACCAGGCATGAACGACAATCTGCACCAGTTACGCTGTTTCGGCTGCGGTGCGCGGATCGCGGGCGTTGAAGCGCTGCCCGACTTTCGCTGCGCCGTCTGCGGCGATCTTTTTGAAGTGGAATACCCGGGCTGGGTCGAGCGCCGCGGACCGGACCGTCCCAACCCGGGCGCACTCAAGTGGCTTTGGCGGGAGCGGCGAAGCTCCTCAGAGGCGCTCGATCACTCCGGCGTCTGGCGCTTTCGCGAATTGCTTCCTATTCTCGACAGCTTTGGCAATGCCGTGACTCTGCGCGAAGGCAACACCCCTCTCTACCACTTGCCGCGCACATCGAAGGCGCTGGGCATCGACCAGCTCTTTGCCAAGCATCAGGGCATGAACCCCACCGGCTCGTTCAAAGACACAGGCATGACTTCAGCCATGAGCGTGGCCCGCGAACGAGGGTTCGAGTGGGTGGCCTGCGCGTCCACAGGGAATACGTCGGCCTCCATGGCTGCTTACGCCGCCCGTGCCGGTTTGCGCAGCCTGGTGCTGATTCCCGACGGCAAGATCGCCTGGGGCAAGCTTTCGCAAGCCATGGATTACGGCGCCGTCACCTGCCAGTTGAAGGCCGATTTCGACGGCTGCCTTCGCCTGCTGACGCAGATCGTGAAGGAAGCGCCGATCTATCTGCTCAACTCCGTCAATCCGTACCGGCTTGAGGGGCAAAAGACGCCTGCATTCGAGATTGCCGAGTCCTTCGATTGGAACGTTCCCGACCACCTGATCGTTCCCGGCGGCAATCTTGGCAACAGCTCAGCGCTGGGCAAGGGCTTCCGCGAACTCCACGAACTGGGCCTGGTGGGGCGCATGCCGCGCATCTCAGTAATTCAGGCGGTGGGCGCAAACCCGCTGGTTCGCAGCCTGGCGGCAAATCGCGGCGCATCGCTGGAGCCTGTCGAAGCGCACACGCGGGCTACTGCCATACGGATCGGCAATCCCGCTTCATGGCGCAAGGCCGCTCGCGTCATTCTTGACACCGGCGGCTGGTGCCTGGATGTTACCGAGGCCGAGATAGCCATCGCCAAGGCGGAGTTGGGCGCTGAGGGACTGGGTTGCGAGCCGGCCTCTGCCGTAACCCTCGCGGGGCTGAAGAAGTTGCGTGCCCAGGGCAAGGTCGCGCCCAATGAGACGGTTGTCCTGGTGCTTACGGGGCACACTCTCAAGGACGCCGACTACACCATCGACTTTCATCGCGGAACGCTTCTGACAGAAGAGGAAAAAGCAGGCAAGGAGGCGGAGACCGACGCACTGCGTCGCAATGCGGTGGTCGTGGATGCTACGCCTGCCGCGGTGTTGGCCACATTGAAGGGCAGTGTGGGATGAAGGAGCCCCAAAAGCCGATTGCCGGGGGACTTCGGCTGCGCCTGCCGGCAACCTCCGCCAATCTTGGCCCGGGCTTCGACGCGGTTGCCGTGGCCCTGGATCTCTACCTTGAGCTTGAGGCCGAACCCGCGGCGGAGTTTTCAATTGCCGCCACCGGCCGGGATGCGGAACGCTGCGGGCGCACAGAGGACAATCTGGTTCTTGAAACCTACAAGGGAATGCTCAAGAGCGCGGGCAGGCCGATTGTGCCTTTGGCCGTTCGCATGAACAACGGCATTCCGCTGGGGATGGGCTGCGGCTCGTCGGCCGCGGGGCGTCTTGCCGCCATTGCCATGGCTATCCATTTTGGCCGGCTTGGCTGGAATACTCAACGGATCCTGGATGAGGCATACCTGCTTGAGGGCCACCCCGACAACATCGCGGCCTGCTGGCTGGGCGGGTTTGTCGCAGCAGCCTGCGAAGGGAAGGCCGTGCATGCAGCCAAGGTGGTTCCACCAGCCGAGTGGCGAGCCATCGTGGTTCTCCCCGCGGAGCCGCTGCCCACCAGCAAGGCCCGCGCAGTGCTTCCAGCTACTTATTCCCTCAGCGACGTCGTTGCCAACATTCAGTCTGTCTCTCTGCTCGGACTCGCCTTTGCCCAGGCCCGGACAGACCTGCTGCGCACCGCCATGAGCGACCGCATTCATCAGCCCTATCGGGCGCCAATCTGCCCGTTTCTGCCGCTGCTGCTGCCGCTGGTCGGGGAACACGGCATTCTGGGCGCGGCGCTCAGCGGCGCCGGCCCTTCCGTTCTTGTCATCATCGAAGACGAGAAGAGCCTGAAACTGGCCTCGGCGGCGATCCGCAATGCTCTCAGCAGCCCGCAGGAAGCGGAGCTCCTTGTCTGCCGATTCGTGCCTTCCGGGGCTAGCCAGAACATTGAGTCAGGCTTGGCGTGGAGCCGGCCAGCTTCCGAGACTGAACCGAGGGGAGAACTTTTTCAAGGTGGGTTATCAAGGGGTTAACTTTTCATCTGCTCTGGTAACTTTCTGTGTAGTCACCATTTTTTGATTACCTATGCTATTACCTAAGTTTGCTTGCTATTTATAAGATGAACACCTACATTCGCTGCGTGGGCAGTTCTGGGGGAGGGCTGCTCTAGCGCCCGGGATCCGCATAGGGTCCGGGCGCTTCTATTTGCTCCCAACTCTTTCCAGTCCTCTGTAAATAGAATGCTCTAAGACCTTTACAAAACCCTGCGCTCATGCTTGCGCGATTCTCTGTTTACCCGCTAGAGGCGTGCAGCGACTTTGCGGCAGGCTCCCGCATCCAATCGGAATACGGTTTCCTGTACACTTCAAGCAGTGTAGGTCCGCAAGGAGAATCATGGCTGGATTGGGAGTTCTGGAAGTTAGCGATGCAACTTTTGACCAGGAGGTGTTGCGCAGCGAGCAGCCCGTACTGGTGGATTTCTGGGCCGCCTGGTGCGGTCCCTGCAAGGCCATCGCGCCGATCGTGGATGGTGTGGCAGCTGCCTACGCCGGCAAGCTGAAGGTGGCCAAGGTGAATGTGGATCAGAACGGCGCTACGCCGTCGCGCTTCGGCATTCGCGGCATTCCCGCACTGTTGTTCTTCAAGGGTGGGAAGGTGACCGATCAGATTGTCGGATATGTGCCCCAGAGTGTAATTGAAGAGAAGGTCCAACGCCTGCTCGCCTGAAGACGCTCCGTAGAATCCTCGTAACGATTGCGATCCAAGCCTCGGAAGTGCATGGGGCCCCGATTGTTTTCGCAGGGCCATTCAGCGGCCATTGCCGATTGCGCAGCTAACCCCTGCCGCGAAACTGAACGATGCGGCGCCGGTCGCGCTTTGAAGGCCTGCGTTCGGGCAGCGGCGCGTATTGCTGCATGGCTTTGCGTTCTTCGGCCAGCTTCATCCGCGCTTCGCGGCTGGCTTCGGTTTCGCGATAAAGCGTCTGCGCAACCGGGGCCGGCCCGCGCATCTCGCTCAGCAGCAGAACCTCGATCTGAAAGACGCCGCCCTCGTTCTCTACCTGCAGCATGTCGCCGGCGTGCACCTCGCGCGCCGGTTTGGCCTTCAGCCCGTTGGCGTGAATCCTGCCCAGATCGCAGGCCTTGACGGCCAACGCCCGCGTCTTGAAGAACCGTGCAGCCCAAAGCCACTTGTCAATGCGCACTTTGTCCATGCGTCTATCGTACCTATTCTTGCGCAGTGGATACTTTAGCGCGGGTTGCAAAAAAGTGTTGAGAGTCCCTTTGCGATTTCAGAACTGGAGACTATCGTCCTGCGGAATCGAGGCGCCATAGAGTCTGCGCACCAGCCAGAGGACGGGCAGCCCGAGCAGGATCAGCGCCGCGCCGAGCAGCGAGCCGCGCAGGTTGCCGGCAAAGCTCGAAACCAGCACAGCTGCGGCGCAGATGACGAAAATCGCAGGCAATACCGGGTAGCCCCACACTTTGTAGGGCCGGTTCGCATGCGGACGCCTGCGCCGGTAAACAAAGACCGTGGTGGCCGTCAGCATGTAGAAAAGCCACTCGGCAAAAATGGCCAGCTCAAAAAACTGTTGAAACCGGCTGAGGAACAGCAGCAGGAACGTCGAAAGCAGTCCCTGAACAATCAGCGACGTGGAAGGGGACTGGAAGCGGGGATGAACGTGTGCGAAGTGGCGGAAGAAAAGCCGGTCGCGCGCGGCCGCGAAGGGAATTCGCGCTCCGGACATCACGGTTCCGTTGAGCGCGACGAAGATGCTGAGGGCCATGGCAGCGGCCACAAAGCCTGCTCCAGCCGGTCCGGCCACGACGGAAAGCGCCGCAACGGCGGGGCGATCGCTGGCCGCGATCTGCGCCGCGGGCAATACATATTGAATGGCGGCGTTTGTAGCCATGAAGAGAAGGCCGACTAGGCACAAGCCGCCAATAAGTGCGATGGGCAGGTTGCGCCCAGGGCGCCGCACCTCGCCGGCCACCATGGTAAGGTCGCTCCATCCGTCGTAAGCCCAGAGAGTGGCAATGAGCGCGGCCATGAAGCCGGTAAAACCGCCTAGGGCGCTGGGCAGCGTAGTGGAGAAGTTAGAGAAGGAACCGGAAGCCGAGGCAAAGCAGAAACCTACGACGATCAGGATGAGAATGACTTTGAGGACCGTGAAGATGAGTTGGAAGTCGCCGGCCTTTTTGATGCCGAGGCAGTTGAGTCCGGTGATGAGCCAGGTGACGGCAATGGCGAAGAGCTGCGACCAGACCAGGGAAAACGAGCCGCCGGCGAGGTGCGTGCCGAGGATGGGCAGATCGAGCCAGTGAAAGGCCGGGAAGAAGCCCAGGGTGCGGGCGAGGCCTATGGTTACCGCGGCAATCGAGGCCGGCTTGGCCACGGCGAACCAGGTCCACATGTAAAGAAATGCGGGAGTATCGCCGTAAGCGCCGCGGATAAAAACGTACTCGCCGCCCGCATACGGCATCATCGCGCCCAGCTCGGCATAGGTCATGGCGCCGAACAGCGAGAGCAAACCGCCAACAATCCAGGCGAGGAAGACCAGCGAGGAGGAGCCGGTGTCCTGCATCATCTCGCGGGGAACAAGAAAGATGCCGCTGCCGATAATGGTGCCGACCACAATGGCCGTGGCCTGGCTCGCGCCCAGGACGCGGGGCAGGTTGGCACGGGCTATTCCAGGTTGCTCGGGGTGGCTCTGTCTCATGCGTTCATGTGAGCGTAGCACGTGCGGGTTCAGTGGCTCCTCAAGTTATCGCCTGGGTCTGGTGGAAATGCTGCCAGATGGTCTCAGCAGTTTTGCGTGCTACTACGGCTGCCAGGGATTCCGCGGTGGCTTGCTGCACGTCGCGCAGGCTGCCGAAGTGAGTGAGCAGCCGCTGGCGGGTCTGCGGGCCAACACCGGGAATGTTCAGCAGCTCCGAATCGCGATCGCGCATGGCCCTGCGCTGGCGATGATAGCCGATAGCAAAGCGGTGGCTTTCGTCGCGGATCAACTGGACAAGATGCAGCACCGGCGAGCGGCGGTCCAGCAAGACCGGCTCCTCTTCGTTGCCGTAGAGATAAATCACCTCTTCCTTTTTTGCAATCGCCGCAAGCGGCTGGGAGGTGAAGCCCAGGGATTCAAGCGCCTCGGCGGCGGCGTGCAACTGGCCCAGGCCGCCATCGATCAGCACCAGCGAAGGCATGGGCTTGTGCTCTTCCTTCAGACGGCGGTAGCGGCGCTCGACTACCTCGCGCATGGATGCGAAATCGTCTACGCCCAGGACCGTCATCACTTTGAACTTACGATAGGCGGCCTTGTTCATCTTGCCGTCTTCCCAGACCACCAGCGAGGCGACGGTTTCAGCGCCCTGGATGTGGGAGATGTCGAAGCATTCGATCCGGCGCGGCAGCTCGGGCAGCATCAGCGCATCAGCAAGAGCCTCCTGGATAGCTTTGCGCGAGGGTTCCAGCACGCGGAAGCGCTGCGTATAGGACTGCTTGGCATTCTGGCCCGCGAGGTCGACCAGCGATCGCTTTTCTCCGCGCCGCGGAACAGTGAGTTCGATACGATGGCCGGTGCGCTCGCACAGCAGAGCCACCAGCGTTTCGCGGTCGTCGAAGTCAACCGGGACAAGGATGGTGCGGGGAACGTATTGCTGGTCGATGTAGAGCTGCTTCAGCAGGGCAGAGAAGACGTGGCCGGCGTGGAAGGGGACTTCGGGCTGGGTCGATTCCCAGGTCTCAGAAGCGAGACCTGGGGCACCCGGCAATTGAGGGTCGTGGTCTCCCATCCTTTTCGCAAAAGGCCGCGGAAAGGATGGGGCACCCAGTTCTGTTTCTGCGGCTTCGGAACCGTGTGCTTCCAGCAGATCAGGAAGGTCTTCCCAGAAGAACTCGCGGCGATCGACGATTTTGCCGGCGCGGACATGGAAGAGATTCACGGCCAGGCTGCCATCTTCAAAGTGATAGCCGAAGACATCGGCGTCGTCGCTCTGCTCGGCGGTAGCAATGCGCTGCTTTTCCTGGAGCTGGTGAACCGTCGAGAGCTGGTCGCGCAGGCGCGCGGCGGCCTCAAACTGTTCCTGTTCCGCGGCGGCCATCATGCGCGTGGTCAGCGTGCGTTCAAGCTCGGCGTGGCGCCCTTCAAGGAAGAGTTGCGCGTCGCGGACCGCATCCTTGTAGATTTCGGGAGTGGTAAGTCCCTCCACGCAGGGGCCCAGGCAGCGGTGAATGTAGTACTGCAGGCAAGCGCGGGGATGGTAGCGCGAAAGATCGACCTTGCAACTGGGCAACAGAAAGCTGCGGTGGATGAGTTCGACGATACGGTAGGCCAGGTTGCCGGGGAAATAGGGGCCGTAGTAGGCCGCGCCGTCCTTGCGCAGGCGGCGGGTGACAAAGACCTTGGGAAAACGGTCGGCGAGCGTCAGCTTTACATAAGGGTAGGTCTTGTCGTCGCGGAGCAGGATGTTGAAGCGCGGCTTGCGCTGCTTGATCAGATTGTTTTCAAGAGCCAGCGCCTCGTGCTCGTTGGCCACCAGGATGTAATCCAGATCGACAGCCTCCCGCATCAGCGAGCCGGTCTTGGCGTTGGCCTGCGAAGCCTCAAGAAGATAGGAGCGGACCCTGGAGCGCAGGTTCTTGGCCTTGCCTACGTAAATCACCTCGCCCCCGGCATTTTTGTAGAGGTATACGCCGGGCTGGGTGGGAAGTTGGCGGATTTTATCGTAAAGGTCCATCGGTGAGGTCCATGGAGCGGTGTGGCCAGTTCCTAGAATACCGGGTAGCGGTGTAGCAGTTCACCGCAGTCTGCACCTGTGGCCAACTCTCCGATGCTGTCTGAAGACCGCGCAATCCTTACCGGACCGTGTAAAAGATACATACTTCGAGAACGCCGCGCCGCCAGTCTAAAAGCAATGAGAACCAATGATTTCATCGACTTATGCGAAAGATCGCGAGTGGCAGCCGATGTGCAACCTAATCCGCGAGAGGATGAAACCATCTCCGCCTGTTATCTGGCTGTTTGAAGGGTGGCAGGAGGGAGAAGGACAGGACAATGACCATGCATCGCTTCGGATTCTTGTGGATGGCAGCGGCTTTAACGGTAGCAGGCGTGAGCGGATGCGCCACAAAGAACTACGTGCGGACGCAGACGACGCCGCTGGTGGAACACACCGACCAACTGGATAGCAAAACGTCAGCAAACAACCAGCAGCTTCACGATGTTGACAGCCGGGCGCAGGCAGGGATCAGTCATGCTCAGGGTTCGGCGGACGCAGCCACTCAGAACGCGCAGAGCGCCGACAAGGCCGCAGGCGATGCTGAGGTTGCGGCCAACGAGGCCGTGCATCGCGCCGACTCTCTCGATAGCGTAGTGAAAGGGCTCGACCAATACAAGCAGGTAGCGGACGTCTCGGTGACCTTCGGCTTTGACAAGACCGTACTGACCAGCGATGACAAGGCACAACTGGACAGCTTTGCCGCCTCGCTGGGTTCGGCCAAAAGCTACATTCTCGAAGTGACGGGCGGAACGGATTCCGTCGGGTCGGCACAGTACAACTACGACCTGAGCCAGCGCCGCGCGGATGCGGTGGTGCAGTACCTGGCCGCGAAGTACGGGATCGCTGCTCACCGGTTTTACCTGATCGGCATCGGCAAGGATCAGGAAGTGGCGCCGAACACCACCGCGGAAGGGCGGCAGAAGAACCGGCGCGTGGAAGTTCAATTGCTGAGCAACATGGGCGATCAAACCACGACTCAAACGGCATCGAACCAGGGGTCGGGGCAGTAAGGGCTGAAAAGATTCTTACCCGCACACTCATTGAATAGCGGGTCCGGAGGGCCGGTTCGCGATGCGAGTCGGCCCTCTTTACATTATGGCGTCGTTTCCCAGGTCTCAAAATCGAGATCTCCACCCCGCGGACAAAGACCCGTCCGTGGGGACCCCGGACCTGGGGCGCCCGCAGTTGATACAGAAAAACGTTAAGGGACCTATTGCCGGCGAATGTGTTCCGCGCGAACGTCGTTGGCCGTGAAGAGGGAGAGAAACGGCGCGCCGGCCGCGGTTGCCTCGACGGCGGGACGCCCGTTGGCCTCCTCGCGCTCCACAATGCAAACCACGGCGGCCACGATCATGCCGGCTTCGCGTGCGGCTTCGATGGCGTTGATGGTCGAGGCGCCGGTGGTGCAGACGTCGTCCACAATCACCACGCGGGCGCCCTCACGGCAGAAACCTTCAATGCGTCGCCCGGTGCCGTGCGCCTTTTCTGCCTTGCGCACCAGGAAACCGTGGAGCAGCGGAGCGCCGGGGTGGGAGAGCGCGCGCCATGCGCTGGCCGTGGCCACGTTGGAGACGATGGGATCCGCGCCCAGCGTGAGCCCGCCTACGGCTTCGGCCTGGATGCCGTTCTCTTCAAGCAATTCGAGAATCGCGTGACCAGTAAGGCGCCCGCCCTCAGCGTGAAGAGTGGTGGTGCGGCAATCGATGTAGTAGTCGCTGGTGCCGCCCGAGGAGAGCTTGAACTGTCCGAGCCGGAAGCTGGTGCGGGCGAGAAGGGCGAGCAGTTGTTGCGCGTATGTCGGGGTGGTCATCGGTTCTGATTGTAAAGGCAGCTTCCAGCTTTTAGCTTCTAGCTGCTAGCCAGGGCACCGGCAGACCGAGTGTTTCGCGCCACGAGCACTTTGCATTC
>Ga0326727_10026444_pt1 | contig 10759 bp, 8 predicted proteins | sample MB2enrmetagenome_FD_207643 | JGI IMG/M metagenome (GOLD analysis project Ga0326727, IMG submission 207643) | Lab enriched peat soil microbial communities from McLean, Ithaca, NY, United States - MB29MY | ecosystem: Environmental > Terrestrial > Soil > Wetlands > Peat | place: USA: New York... | reverse complement strand
CAGAGCAGGCCCACGCCGAGGCACAAGGCCGGCAAGACGATCGTGGCGGCCCGCCGGACTGTCCAGATCGGCACCGGCGCCGCGTGCGGCGCGATCATCACCTGGGCGAAAGTCACTGCCGCCAACACGAGGAACAGGCGCTCCGCTAGCGCTGCTTCATGTTCGGGTCTCGTCGGGCTTGAGTCAAATTCCGCTCGGAGCCGGTCCCAGTGACCCAACGGGAAGCGGTCCCGCCGGACCTGTGGCCCGAGGCTCAGCCTCGCCAGGCCACGATGCTCGACGTCAGCGGTCCACCACAAGAGACCTATTCCACCACAGACGAGCGTGGGAACGCCGATGTAGGACGTGAGCAGGGTGAGAACATACCAGCCGTTCCGCCAATCTGCCCAGAGTGAGACGCAGACCAGAGGAGCCAGCGCGGACACCAACGTCCGAAGACCCGAACCGCGACGGCGCGACCAGGCGACCACCAGCGCCAGAACTGCAACCAGCAAGACGATCTGTCGTCTGGGAGCCTGACTGAATATGGCCGCGGTTTCCGGAAAGAGGGAGAGGAGATTGCCGAGATAGTGCGTCCGAAAGGCGATCAGGTGCACGGCCGCATGAGTCCAGATTGCAGCTGCGCAAACACCAAGCAACAGCCGGTGGGCCAGCGGAATCCTGTCCCGCTGCCAGAGCACCGCGGTCAGGGCAGCAAAAAGGAGCGGCGCATTTTCGAGGCGCATCAGCGCGGCGACCCCGAAGGCGATCCCCGCCAGCGCGGCATCCACAGGCGCGCGTGTACGGGAGCAAAAGGCGAGGCACAGAAGCCCGCTCCAAACGAAGAACTGGGCGGGGATCTCGGGCATCAAGAAACGCGAGTACCACACCTGCACCGAGGACAGGCACAACAGCAGGAAGCACGTAAGCGCCGCCACGCCGCCGCCCAACGCCGCGGCGAATTCAACCATCGCCCAGAGGCTCAAGCCGGCGAACAGCGTGACCACCCATTGGGCGGCGGCGGATCCAGCCAGCGCGTGAAACACGGCGATCCAGACGGCCAGCAAAGGGTGGAATGCCGGCAGGACTTCGTCGCTATCCAGGCTGCGCACCACCAGGCTGCCGGCCAGCCGCAAGTAGGGCGGAGACCCTGGATTGTGCGTTACGCTCGGGAACAACCGCCGCTTAAGGTCCGGCGCCAGCAGCGGCAACGTGGGGTCGTGAATGATCAGGCTGTTGTGGCGCGAGAGATACGCCCCGCTGGCCAGATAGCCGGCCGAATCGGATCCCAGGATCCTCGTATCGTAGGGCGGCGCGACCCAGAGCCAGGACAGGACTAACACCACCACCCCGGCAAGGTCGGCCGAGCGGTATGCGCCGGGGCGCGCCTTTCGGCTCAGCAGCGCTGCCGCGAAGGACACGGCCGTCAGGCAGCCGAGCACGGCGGGCAGCGAATAGATATTCAGCTCCGCCAGTACCAACCCGAACCAGGAAGTGCAGCACGCACTCAGCAGGATTTCGCGAAAGAGGCGGGAGCCGCTGTTAGCCTGATCGCCGCTCCGACCGCGCAGCAGGTAATGCCCCGGAGCGTAGAGCGCCAGATAGGCAGTAGCCGGAATCAAGACGAACCGCATGGATGCGTCCGGCTGATTAACGCGCGCGCGCCCCCGCGTCAAACAGGCCTCTCTGGCACACGTGCCTCGATACGGCACCAAAGAAGGGTGCCTGCTCGGCATGAGTTGGGCGCTTCAGTATCCTTTCCACTCGGCCGTCGGCCCCGAATAGGAGCCCGCTTTGGGCTCCGTATCGCGGGGCCTAACTGCCCGGCCCGCTTGGCGAATTATCCATTTGACACACGGCAACGGGAATGCCACGTTCAGACGGTAGTTTTGATACATGGGCTGGCGCAAGCTGATCATTCAGGTGCCCTGCTTCAACGAGGAGCAGCACATCGCGGTGACGCTGCAGGAGCTGCCGCGTCAGATTCGCGGTATCGATGAAATCGAGGTCCTTCTCATCGACGACGGCTCCAGCGACAACACCGCCGAAATCGCGCGCCTCAACGGCGCGGACCACATCCTGCGCTTCCCCAACAACCGGGGCTTGGCACGGGCGTTTCGCGCCGGGCTCGACGCCGCCTTGCGGTTGGGCGCCGACATTATCGTCAACACCGACGGGGATAACCAGTACCGCGGGTGTGACATCGAGCGTCTGATCCAGCCCGTCCTGCACGGGCACGCCGACATGGTGGTCGGCGATCGGGATCCACGCAGCGTGCAGCACTTCTCACGGGCGAAGCGCGTCCTGCAGCACTACGGCAGCTGGGCTGTGCGGACGCTCTCCGGCACCGAGATCCCGGACGCGACGAGCGGATTCCGCGCCCTCAGCCGTGATGCGGCCATGCGGCTCAATGTCCTGTCGGATTTCACCTACACGCTGGAGACCATCATACAGGCGGGCAAAAAGAAGCTGCCGGTGACGCATGTACCGGTGACGGCGAATCCGGAACGCCGCGGGTCCAAGCTCGTTGGCAGCAGCTGGGGCTACGTGAAGCGCTCCGCGGCCACCATGCTGCGCATCTATGCGCTCTACGAGCCGCTGAAGGTGTTCTCGTACATCGGTGGAGCACTGATCGCCGCGGGCACGGCGCTCGGCCTGCGCTTCGTGTATTACTTCTGGACCGTGGGCGGAAGCGGACACATCCAATCACTGATGCTCACTGTTTTGCTGATCATCATCGGCTTTCAGACGGTGCTGATCGGACTGGTGGCCGACCTCATCGGCGCCAACCGCTCGCTCATCGAGGATCTCCTGTTTCGTATGCGCCGCCTGGAATTGGGTGATCAGAACACGGAGGTGGAGACGGTTGTCCACGGCCCCACCGTGCTGCCGCGCGCCCAAGGAGGCCATTCGTGATTCCCGGCGGCGGCGCCCAGAAGGGGCCGCCGCAGCGCGTGTGCTTTTTCGGAACCTATGCGCGCGAGTACACCGTTACCCGGCTGTTGGCGGACGCCTGCCAAGCGGCCGGCATCGAGGTGGTCGAGTGCCACCGGCCGTTGTGGGAGGAGACGCGGCACAAGCATGCGCGCTACTTCGGGGCGCGCTCGGCCGGGAGGCTCCTGGTCCGATATGCCTGCCACGCAGTCGCTCTGGCCCGCAGTCGGCGTCGCATCGGACACGTGCCGCTCTATGTCATCGGCTTCAACGGCCAGCTCGATTGCCTGCTGTTGCGCTTGCTGCTGGTGCGCCAGCGCACGCCCATCGTGCTCGCGCCTCTGGTGACGCTGAGCGAGACGTTGGTGGAGGATCGCGGGGTGTTTCGGCCGGGTTCGTTGCGCTCGTGGATGGCGGCGCTGGTGGACGGCGCCAGCCTGGCGCTTGCGGCGCGGGTGGTCATGGACACGGAGGCGCACCGCCGCTACGTGATCGATAGGTTCGGGGTGGCGCCCGCGCAGGTCACGACGTGGTACCTGGGTGCCGACACGCGGGTGTTCGCTCCCACACGGCTGCCCGATGGTGACGGCCCTCTGCGGGTGTTGTTCTATGGATCCTTTCTGCCGCTCCACGGGGCCGCCACGGTCTTGCAGGCGGCTGCGCTTCTGAAAGCGCGGCGTGACGTCGAGTTCGTGCTTGCCGGCGATGGTCCGGAACGCCAGGCCTGCGTCGCGTCCGCGCGCCAGCACGGCCTCGACCGGGTGCGCTTCCTGGATTGGATGCCGTATGAACACCTGGGGCAGTTGGTGGCGAGCGCCCACGTCTGCCTTGGCATCTTCGGCACCTCGCCAAAGGCACAAATGGTCATCCCCAACAAGGTCTACCAGGCGGCCGCGGCGGGCCGGCCGGTGGTTACAGCGGACACGCCGGCTGTGCGCGAGGTGTTCACTCATGGTGACACCGCCTGGCTGTGTCGGCCGGGAGATCCTGCTGCCCTGGCCGAAGCGATTGAAGCGCTCTGTGGCGACGCCGAGACTCGAAAGCGGCTGGCGGCCCGTGCTGCGGTGCTGATGGCCGATCGCTTTGCTCCGGCACTCCAGGGGCAAAGATTGGCCGCGATCTTTGCGGCCGTGACCGTGGCGGCATGAGCGTGAAAGCCGGCATCGTGGTGCTGAGCTGGAACGGGGGTGAGCAGACGCTCGCCTGCGTCGACTCGGTCCGCACGCAGGAGTATCCGGGCAAGTTCCTGGTGCTGGTTGACAACAACTCGCAACCCGAGCAGCGGGAGCTGTTGCGCCGGCGGTACATCGCGGCTGCGGAAGTGCGCTGCTGTTTTCTCGACGAGAATCGCGGCTACGCCGGAGGCAACAACGCCGGCATAGCGGTGGCGCTAGCGCAGGGCGCCGAAGTGGTGGTCATCGTGACGCAGGATGTGATCCTGGCTCCCGGTGCGTTGGCGGCCATGGTGGCGGCCGCGGGTGAGGCCGGGGTTGGCATCGTGGGGCCCACGGTCGTGGACGCCCGCGACCCGCGCCGCGTGTTGTCAATGGGCGAACGCGTACGCATTCCGTGGTTGTGTGTGCCGCGCACGCTACTGCGCTACCGCCGACCGCGCCACGCGCCCTACGACGTCGGCGGTGTGCTCGGGTGCGTGATGCTGCTCACGCGCCGCTGTCTGGAGAGCGCCGGCGGCTTCGACGAGGAGTTCTTCGCCTATTACGAGGAGGTCGACCTGTGCCTGCGGGCTCGGGCGCATGGTTTCCGCATCGTGTGCGCGCCACAGGCGCTGGTTACGCACGATGGCATGCGAGGGTTCCTCGCCGGCTTTACGGAGCTGAGCGCGGAACTGAAGGCACGCAATCTCGTGCGACTGATGCGCCGCTGGGCGTTGGCGACCGATTGGCTCCTCCTGGCGCCGACCTACTGTCTGTTGGTGGCGGTGAGCGTGACCCTGTATGGGCTGCGCGGCCGTGGCGACGTGATCGCAGCGCTCGCTCGGGGTGCAGTGGCGGGCGTGCGCGGTCGCAGCGGTGTGCCGGATTCCTTGGCGGGCGCCGCTCGGCTCGGGCTTGCAGCGCCAAGTGCGAAACCGTATCAGGGACCGCCTGAGCTGCTGTAGGGCAATGCGAGTTGGAATCGGTGCGATTTTGGGAACGCTGGGTGGGCCGGCAACCTACGCCCGTGAGTTGGTCCGCGCGCTCGCCCACATCGACTCGTGCAACGAATACGTGGTGATCACCGATGCGCCGCAGCTGTTGGGTGTCACCGTACCGAACCTGCGCTGTGTCGCCGCACCGTTGCGCACGCCGCTTCTGCAGCCGGTTTGGGACCATGTGCTGGTGCCGTACCTCATCCGCCGTCACCGGCTCGACCTGTATCACGGCACCAAAGGCATGCTGCCGCTGTGGGGCCGTTGCCCCGAGGTGGTGACGGTGCACGACCTCGCGGTGTACCACCAGCCGGAGAGCTTCGCCTGGTTGCAGCGAGTGCATCAGCGCAGCCACACGCCGTTTGCGGTGCGCCGGGCGGTCCGCGTGATCACGGATAGTGAATATGAGCGCCAGGATGTCGTCGCGCATTTCCAGCTGCCGTCCGAGCGAGTCGTCGCCATTCCACTTGGCGTCGGTCCCCAGTTCTCCGCTCAACCGGGCGCGGACGACGAGCGCGTTGCTGCGGCGTGGCGGCTGCCGGCGCGGTACGTCCTCTACGTTGGAACCGTTCAGCCGCGGAAGAACGTCGCGGCCCTGGTGACGGCGTTTGCCGAGCTTGCCGACCCGGGTGGGCTGGAGTTGCTCATCGTTGGCCGGGTGCGCCCGACGTATCGGCCGACCTTTGTCCGCCGCCCGCCGCGCGGCGTGCGCTACCTCGGACCCGTAGCCGATAGCGCGCTGGCGGTGCTCTACCGGCGTGCGCTTGCCCTGTGCAGCCCTTCCAGCTACGAGGGTTTCGGTCTTTCAGTACTAGAGGCGATGGCGAGCGGATGTCTGGTGATCGCCGGTCGGAACAGCGCGGTGCCTGAATTGGTGAGTGATTGCGGAATCCTGCTCGAATCGTTGCGTCCGGCGGTTATCGGTGCTGCTTTGGAGCGGGTGGTTGCCGATGGCGAGTCCTTGGCGGGCATGAGGGCGCGGGCGCGGGTACGCGCCGCGCGCTACACGTGGGAAGAAACGGCGCGCAGGACGCTCGCGGTGTATCGTGGCGTGGCGGGAGATGTCCGTGCCGGGGCATGAACGTGTGCCGAGCGTCGGCGTCGTGGTGCTGAACTGGAACGGCGCTGACGATACACTAGAGTGCTTGCGCAGCCTGGCGCAGGTGGACTACCCGGCGCGCGAGATCATCGTCGTGGATAACGGCTCGCGCACTTCGCCGCGCCAGAGGATTCTCGAAGAGTTTCCATCAGTCACATACCTGGAGACCGGCTGCAACCTCGGGTATGCGGGGGGCAACAACGTCGGCATTCGCTACGCCTTGGAGCGTGGCCACGATTACGTGTTGGTCCTCAACAACGACACCTGCGTCGAACCCGATAGCCTGCGGGCAGCGATCGCCATTGCCGAGAGCGACGGCCGAATCGCCGCCGTCTCCGTCAAGATCGTGTGCTTCGATGATCCGTCGCGCGTCTGGGTCGCCTATGGCCGCCTGACCTATCGCAAAGGGTTGGTGCGCCTGATTGGGTACTTGCAGCCGGATGATGGCCGCTTCGACCAGCAGCTCGATGTCGAATGGGTGCCGGGGACGGCGATCTTCTTGCGCCGGGCCGCTCTCGAACACCTGGGACTGTTCGATGAGGCGTTCTTCGCCTACCACGAAGACGTCGACTGGTGCACGCAGGCGCGCGAACAGGGATGGCGCATCGTCTACGCGCCGTGCGCCCGGATCTTTCACAAGGGGCACCGGAGTTCGGGAGGGAAGGGGTACGTGACGCCACGACAGTATCTCGCCGGACGCAATATGGTGCTGTTTGTTCTCAAGCATGGCCGCTGGTACCAGCGTTTGCAGTTCCTTGCCCTTCAGATCACCACGCTGCCGTTGCAATACCTGTGGCGCTGCCTCAGCAGTGAACAGGCGGGAGTGGTCCTCAAAGTGCGCGGAATGGTCGACGCGCTGCGTGGGCGCCCGGTCCCGGTCGAGAAGTTGGGCCTGCTGTGAGTGGCCCGGACGGGAGCGCGGGCGCCGCCAATGAGCTTCACGTACTACAACGTCAGCCTCGGCATCGATCCCAGCCAGGAGTTTTGGTATCGCAATGCAGACTCGGTCGAGGAGCAGACCGATCTCTGCAACTACGAGACGACCCTCGACGTGGTCGTCAGCGCGCTGCCGCACGATGGTCCGGCGGTCGAGACCGGGTGTGGCCTGGCCCGTTGGGTGATCTACCTGCGGCGGCAGGGTTTTCGGGTCAGCGGCCTCGACCTGTCACATGTGGCCTTGCGGCGGGCGCGCGAGGCGGCCGCTGAGTTGCCGGTGGTGACGGGCGATGTGTTGCGGCTTCCCTTCCATAACGGCTCGTTGGCCGGGGTTCTGTCTTTCGGCGTGATCGAGCACTTCATTGACGGACCGCAGGCGGCGCTCCGCGAGATCTGGCGAGTGCTGCGCCCCGGCGGCGTGGCACTCATCTCGGTGCCCTACAACAGCTATTTTCGGCGGGTGCTCATCAACTACCTGCGGCGCGTGCGTGATTGGCAGAAACGCCGCTGCGGGCTCAAGCTGCAGTTCGCGGAGTATCGCTTCAGCGTTACCGAGCTGCGCAATTTTCTCGAGGAGGCCGGCTTCGAGGTGGTGTCGGTGCATCCAGACGATTTCCGCTTGCCACTCGGCAAGGGATTGTGGGTCGATTCCTCCACCTTCTTTGGCTGTCGCATCAGTGCCTGGGAAATCGCTCCCGGCCACCGGCATTGGGAAATGAGCCGCTGGGGCCGGCTCGTGCGATGGTTGCTGGATCCCCTCTCCCCCTGGTGGACGGCCGGCGGGGTGCTCGCGGTGGCGCGTCCGCGGAAGTGATGCCATGCGGGTCGTCGTCGTCGTCCCGATGTGGAACCAACTGGAACTAACGCAACGCTGTTTGCGTAGCCTGCAGGAGCTCACGCCCCAGCCGCAGCACGTGATCGTGGTTGATAATGGATCGTGGCCTGATCCGCGTCCGGCGCTCGAATCGGTTTTGCCGGGAGTGTCCGTGGTCAGGTTGGAGCGCAACCGCGGCTTTGCCGGCGGCTGCAATGTCGGCATCCGGCGCGCGCTGGCTGATGCTGCCGACGCCGTGTTGCTGCTGAACAATGATGCCGTCGTAGACCCCGGAGCCCTGGCCCATTTGGTCCGCGCTCTGCGCCAAGATGAACGCATTGCCGCCGCCGGTGTGAAGACGCTCACCGACGAGGCGCCGCCACGTATTCATGCGGCCTACAGCGTGCTGACGTTCCATGCTCCACTGGTGCGCGTCGAGGGCTGGCTGGAGCCATGCATCGACCGCTTCGATGAAGAACGCGACGTCGACAGCGTGTCCGGCGGCGCCATGCTCATCCGGCGCGGCGCGCTGGAGGCGATCGGTGACTTCGATGAGGAGTTCTTTGCGTATCACGAAGACGTGGACTGGTGCATGCGGGCCCGGCGGGCGGGCTGGCGTATTCGCTACGTTCCGGCGGCGCGCGTTTATCACCGCATGCACGCCTCGACCGGCGGCGGCTATGGGAGCCCGGTGATCTATCTGGTGGCGCGCAGCAGCGTGCTGTTCGTGCGCAAACACGCGAGCCCCGCGCAAGTGCTGAAGTTCGCGGCGTACACGGCCGGTGGATTGCTCAAGGATGTCGGGTATCGCTGGCACACGGGGGAGTTGAAGGGCTTCGCGTTGCGGCTGCGCGGGTTGCGTGATGGCCTGCTGCGCCGGCCCGTGCCGCTCGAAGCCATGGGGCTGGTGACACGGGCTGAGCCGGCGGACCGGGCAGCGACGGCCTGAGCGGCCGGGGAGAGGCCCGATGGACGCACCCAAGGTCGCCATCGTCATTCTCAACTGGAATGGGCGTGACGACGTGTTGCGGTGCGTCGCGAGCCTGTCGCGCCTCGCGTATCCCAACTACGTTGCCACCGTTGTGGACAACGCCTCTGCAGATGGCAGTGTTGACGCATTACGCCGACACTTCCCGCAACAGCGCGTGTTGGTCATGGAGAAGAATGTCGGTTTCTGTGGCGGCAATAACCGTGGCATCGAGGAGGCTCTGGCGCACGGTGCGGAATACGTACTGCTGCTCAACAACGACACGGAGGTCCATGCGGAGTTGGTCGGCGAACTCGTCCAGGTCGCTAGCGGCGACTCACGCATTGGCGCGGTCGGCGCGAAGAACCTCCAGCTCGAGAGGCCCCAGGAGATCTGGGGCGCGTATGGCGAGCTGACGTACGGCAAGGAGCTTGTGCGCGTGATGGGTAAGGGCGAGGCCGATGGCCCCGCGTATCGCGTGGTCCGGGACGTCGATTGGGTGATCGGCAACGGTATCATGATGAGTCGCGCTGCCCTCGAGGCGGTGGGCGGATTCGATGAGCAGTTCTTTGGGTACCATGAGGACGTCGACTGGTGCACGCGCGCGCGCCGGAAAGCCTTTCGCATCGTTTTCAATGGGCGGGCAATCGTCTTCCACAAAGGCTTCGGCGCGGCCAAGGGAGCGCGGCCAGTGGCGTTTCCGGTGCTGTACTTCCTCGGCCGCAATGGCATCTTCTTCGCCCGTAAGCATGGGTCGGTATGGCAGCGCAGCTGCTTCACGACGCTCTTCCTGATCGAGGTCCTGCGCCTGTTCGTCGCTGGCAAGTTGGGCAAGGAGCGGCGCGAGTCGTATCGCTGGCTGTTGCGCGGCTTCTATCACGGCCTGACCGGTCGCCTGCCCTTGCGCGAGTTCGGGCTGCAATAGGGGTTGGGTGGATGAAAGATCCAAGGGCCGCGTCCGCGGCTGGGTACGGGGCTATCTTTCCCAGCATGGTGAGCAATCTGCTACGAGCGGATGCGCAGCTGGTGCGGCTGACTGATTGTACAAATTCGACTCTTCGGGCTACGATTTGCGGGCATCCATGAACACACTCCAGGCACCGCACGTGGCGATCGTCATCCTTACCTGGAACGGTAAAGAGGACGTGCTGCACTGTCTGTCGACTCTGCCGCGCCTGCGGTATCCGAACTGGAGCGCGACGGTGGTGGACAACGCCTCAGCGGACGCTACGGCCGAGGCGATCCGTGCTGCCTATCCAAACCAACGCGTCTTGGTGATGGAGAAAAACCTCGGCTTTTGCGGCGGCAACAACCGGGGTATCACGGACGCCCTGGCACGCGGCGCGGACTACGTGCTGCTGCTCAACAACGACACCGAGCTCCATCCCGAGCTCCTCGCGGAGCTGGTACGGGTGGCGCAGACCGACACGCGCGTCGGGGCCGTCGGGGCGAAGAACCTGCGGATGGAAGACCCCAGCGAGGTGTGGGGGGCGTACGGTGAGCTGATCTACGGCAAGGATCTCGTACGCGTCGTGGGACAGCGGCAGCCGGACGGGCCGGCGTACGCCGGGGTGCGCGACGTCGATTGGGTCATCGGCAACGGCATCATGATGAGCCGCGCCGCCATTACCGCCGTCGGCGGCTTCGACGAAGGCTTCTTCGGGTATCACGAGGACGTTGATTGGTGCACGCGCGCCCGCAAGAGCGGCTTTCGCATCGCCTTCAACGGCGCCGCGATCATCTACCACAAGGGCTTCGGCGCCTCTCACCCGGGGCGGCCGATTCCGTTCCCGGTGCTGTACTTTCTCGGGCGCAACGGCATCTTCTTCGCACGCAAGCATGGTTCGTGGCTCCAGCGCAGTCGCTTCTGCGTCCTGTTTC
>Ga0326727_10026443_pt1 | contig 10759 bp, 6 predicted proteins | sample MB2enrmetagenome_FD_207643 | JGI IMG/M metagenome (GOLD analysis project Ga0326727, IMG submission 207643) | Lab enriched peat soil microbial communities from McLean, Ithaca, NY, United States - MB29MY | ecosystem: Environmental > Terrestrial > Soil > Wetlands > Peat | place: USA: New York... | reverse complement strand
TGAACAGGTGCGGGGTGAGGAACTGGACGCGCGGACGGATATTTTTTCGCTCGGTCTGGTGCTTTACGAAATGGCCACGGGGGTGCCCGCTTTCAGTGGCAACACTTCCGGGGTGATTCATGAAGCCATTTTGAACCGAGTTCCGATTTCTCCGCTCCGCCTGAATCCTGATTTGCCGCCCAAACTCGAAGAAATTATCTCCAAGGCGCTGGAGAAAGACGCCGAGATGCGCTACCAGAACGCTTCTGACCTGCGGACAGACCTCAAGCGGCTGAAGCGCGATGTGGATTCCGGGCGCTCGGCCAGCCGCATGCCAGTGGCGGAGCCCAGCGGTCCCATGCCAGCCCGGCCCAGCCAACCGCCGCAACACGCGCAAACTGAGATGCCACCACCGCCTCCCACGCCGCCAGCGGCGAGCGGATCGCGGGCAGTCACACCCCCGCCGAGCGGTCCAAGCGCGCTCGAACCTCCTCCGAGCGGCCCCAGCGCGGTCACACCGGCCCCACTTCCGGCCACACCGTCGGGCACGGTTATTCCGTGGCCCACCACACCCGCCGAACCACGGCGTCCCAAGTTCCTGATTCCTGTCGTCGCCGGGGTGCTGGTCATCGTATTGGTGCTGGGCTGGAGGCTCACGCACCACCGCCCTGCAAGATCTACGGGAGCGGAAGGCCAAAAGGCTTTGGCGGTCCTTTACTTCTCCAATCTCTCGCAAGATCCCTCGCTCGACTGGCTCAACCGCGGCTTGACCGAAATGCTCACCACCAATTTGGCCCAGGTGAAGGGGCTGGACGTGCTTTCCACGGAGCGCATTCTCGCTGAGGTACAGCGGATGGGTATGAAGGATGCCAAGGAGCTCAACCCGGCCTCGGCAGTGGAAGTGGCGCGCAACACGGGCGCCGACGCCTTTATCACCGGCACGCTCCTGCGCGTCGGCCCCAAGCAGCTTCGCCTCGACGTGCAGGTTCAAGACACCAAATCCGGCCAGATTCTGTTTTCCGACAAGGTGGAGGCCCCGGACGTTCAAGGCATTTTTAGCATGGTGGATGCGGTAACGGGCCGCGTCGCCCAGCGTTTCGCACCTTCGGTTAATATGGCCGCGAATGCTCCCAGCATTGAAGAGGCGGCAACGTCCAACCTCGAAGCCTACCGGCACTATCAACTTGGGGTCGATTTGGCCCAGCGCTTCCTTGTCGAGGAATCGGTTCATGAGTTGGAAGAAGCCGTCCGGTTGGATCCCCAGTTCGCGCTGGCATACTGGCGACTTGCCGGGGGCTACGCGGCCCAAGGCGATTTTCGTAAAATGCGGGAACTTTGGCCGAAGATTGAACAATTGCAGTCCCGCCTGCCGCGCCAATACCAATTGGAGTTTCAGTCGGAAGAGGCTAATCTGGCCGGAGATTCCGCGAGGCAACGACAGCTCCTGGAATCGCTTCTCAAGGAGTTTCCCCGCCAGGATGACGCCCGACAGGAGTTGGCTCAATCGTTGCTTGGGGCAGGCGAAATGGACCGCGGGATTTCCGTGTTGAAGGATGGGCTTCAACTCGATCCCAGGAATGAAATATTTTTGAACCAGCTCGCCTACGCGCAGGCGGCCTCCGGAAACCTGGCGGCCGCGCTTCAGGCCGACGATCAATACATGGCCGTTCGCCCCAACGATCCGAACCGCTGGGACACGCGCGGGGACATCCTCTTTTACTCGAATCACGACGATGAAGCGGTGGCGGCCTATCGCAAAACCATCGCCCTGAAGCCGGATTTCACCGGCTACGGAGACTATCTGAAACTGGCCATCGTTTACGCAGACCAGAAGAAATTCGCACTGGCGGATTCGGCGCTCGAAGAGTATGGCAAACGAGTCGCGGGCCCGTTCAAACTCTACGTTTCGCTCTTTGCAGGGCAGTTTCAGGAATCGCGGGGGGACCTGGCGGGCGCGCGCGCGAGTTTCGAGCGCGCCGTTCGGGACCTGGCGGGCGCCGGGCAGAACGATGGCGCCGATGACGCCCTCGGCTCGCTGGCCGCGATTTCGATTCTGACGGGACAGGGACTTGCCTCCGATCTGGCCTTCGCCCGCCAGCAAAAGCTCGCCGGAAGGGAAAACGCGGTGATCGGGGTTTTGCAGGCGGCGCAGGGTGACATGGCGGGCTCTGAACGCAGCTTCCAGCTTTATGCGGCGGCTCGCCCGGAACTTGGACCTCAAGGCATCGAACAACTCCGGAATTACGACGCCCTGTACGCCGCGCTGGGGCGCAACGACCCGCAAGGCGTGATCGCTGCGGCGGGTCGTCTGCCCAACTCTCGTGATACAGGGTTGCGATATTCCCGAGGGTGGGCCTATTTCCAGACCAAGGACTACGGCCGGGCCGAGCAGGATCTTCGAGCCGTCGTTCTCGAGGAGAACTTGTTGTCGAGTTTCAACGCCATGCGCTCCCGCTCCCCACTCCTCGCCACCCTGGCGCACTTCTATCTGGGCCAGGTCTATGAGGCGACGGGAAAACGCGAGCAAGCCGCCAACGAATACCAGGAATTCCTTTCCACCTTCGAAAACTCCCACGCTAATCTTCCCCAAATCGCCCAGGCGCGCGCCGCCCTCCAGCGCTCCCTGCCGTAAAGCTGAAGCTGAAAGCCACTGATCCCTCGAAAATGCGCACGCTGCACTAGCTTTTCCCCGGCCCGCCATTTTCCGTAACCTGCTTTCTTTTCATCAACATCATGGAGAGATGCTATTAACTCATTTGTTTTCATTAACATCCTGGAGCGGCGAAAAGGTGACATTTTTTCTATATGCGTTTTCAATAACTTAGCATAGTTTACTGCCATTTTTGGGGGTCCCCTTTTTTCCGTGGCCCCCGGCTTGTTGTGATCGAATAAGCGTTTTAATTTCAATTAGATAGACTTTTATGAGATTTTGGCTACTCATCGCTAATACCTTTAATTTCTATTACATCGTGGAGGGCCGCAGCCCCTTTCTTAACCCGGCTCACGATCCTCAATCTAGCTCCTTGTATATTAACGGGATAAAATTTTGAGACATTTTGGCACTAATTACTAAACCCTTTTATTTCTACTACATCGTGGAGAGCCGACCTACTTTTCCGCCCTCAATTCGGCAATTCAAACTAGTACTTGCTTGGATTAATTCGCGTATTTTTAAGTCGTTGAAATCAAAGCGCAACCTGTACCCAGTTACGTACGCTAATTAAATCAAGCAAGTACTAGCTCCTTGTGTTTCAATGGGATAAATGTTTAGACATTTTGGCGCAAAACACTAACTCGTTCTATATCTAGTACATCGTGGAGAGGCGGCGAGGGGCAGTGGCTAGTGGATAGTGGCTAGAAATCAGTGAGCCACCAAGCCTATGCCTACTGCCGACTGCTCCCTGCCCACTGCCGGGCAGCCGCCCGTGACTAGCCACTAACCACTAACACTAGCCACTGACTTCTTGCCCTGCCACCTAGCCCAACTGCGCGATTTCACCCTAAGGCAGCCCTCCGCATCTTTCTCCTGCAAGATGGTTGCCATAGCCTACTGAAATAATTTAGAGGTTTCCCATGGTATGAAAAGACCTTTGACGGAGAGCGTCTGATTGTCCGGATTATCCCCTGCGGCCACGTCGTTGGGCGCATGGAACGGAGAATTTCTCTCGCCAAAGAAGTGGTATACTGCTCTGGCTTCAGGACGCAAGAAAGCAAATCCCAGCTAAACCGGAGATTCCGGTCCAAGAGGAGAGAAAACATGATGAAGAAGCTCGCAGGAGCAGTTTTGTTGGCCGCGGCATGTGTTGGGCTGACCTTCGCGCAAACACCGGCGCCCATGGCCAAAGGGCCGAGCGTGACGCAAACTCTCAAGCAACTCGAACAAGATTGGGTGGATGCGGTGAAAGCCGGTAATGCTGACAAACTTGGTCAGATTCTCGCCGACGATTGGACAACCCTCGAGTACGATGGCAGCAAGGAGACGAAGCAGAGCATGCTGGCGGAGGTGAAATCCGGCGCGGAAAAGATCGAGTCCTTCGAGTTTGGTCCCATGGATGTTAAGGTGTTAGGAAACGTCGCCGTGGTCCAGGGCAGCGACACCGAAAAGAGTACCAGCAAAGGAAAAGACACCAGCGGCAAATGGGTATGGATGGATGTCTTCGTAATGCGCGGGGGCAAGTGGGTGGCCGTCCGCTCCCAATCCGCCATGGTGAAGTAGGTTCCAGCGGTAGACTCCCAGAGAGCCCAGCGGCTCGATTTTCAATGGCCGGGCGTGACCATGCCGCCCGGTCGTTCCTTCCCGAACCACAATATCGACCCAACAAGCGGCATTTTGCTGTCTTTTATTGACACGCCCTGGCGCGCTGCATAACATGGATTCACAGGGATGATTGGGAAAACTGTTTCTCATTATCGAATTCTGGAGAAGCTGGGCGGCGGCGGCGGGATGGGAGTGGTGTACAAGGCCGAAGACACCACGCTCGGGCGCTTTGTGGCGCTCAGATTTCTGCCCGAACACTTGGTCAAAGATCCCCAGGCGCTCGAGCGCTTCCAACGCGAGGCGCGCGCCGCCTCGGCGCTCGACCACCCGAACATCTGCACGATTTTCGAAATCGGCGAGCACGAAGGCGAACCGTTCATCGTGATGCAGCTTTTGGAGGGCCAGACCCTCAAGCATCGCATTGAGTCCAAGCCCTTTAAAACCGAAACCCTGCTCGATCTGGCGATTCAGATTGCCGACGCGCTGGACGCCGCGCACGCCAAAGGCATCGTGCATCGGGACATCAAGCCCGCCAACATTTTCGTTACCCAGCGCGGCCAGTCCAAGGTGCTGGACTTTGGTTTGGCGAAGCTGGCGCCTACGGGTCGTCCGCAGATGCGAGCGGACGCCTCCGGCATGTTGACCGCTCCGGCGCGCGAAGAATTCGTCACCAGCCCGGGCGTCACCATGGGGACAGTAGCCTACATGTCTCCTGAACAGGTGCGGGGTGAGGAACTGGACGCGCGGACGGATATTTTTTCGCTCGGTCTGGTGCTTTACGAAATGGCCACGGGGGTGCCCGCTTTCAGTGGCAACACTTCTGGGGTGATTCATGAAGCCATTTTGAATCGTGTTCCGATTTCTCCGTTGCGATTGAATCCTGAGCTGCCCCCCAAACTTGAAGAAATTATTTTCAAGGCGCTGGAGAAAGACCCCGACATGCGGTACCAGGGCGCTTCCGAGCTCCGAACGGATCTCAAGCGCCTGAAGCGCGACACGGATTCCGGGCGCTCGGCCAGCCGCATGCCGGTGGCGGAGCCTGGCGGCTACATGCCAGCGCGGCCCAGCCAACCGCGGCAAGACGCACAACCTGAGGTGGCGCCTCCGCCTCCGCCGCCCAGTGGTCCCAGCGCGGTCGGCTCGCCGCCGAGTGGCCCAGGTGCGGCCGCACCTCCCGCAAGTGGACCCAGCGCGGTCACGCCCCCACCGAGCGGCCCCAGCGCGGCCACCCCGGCTTCACCTCCGGTCGAACCCTCGGGCGCGGTTATTCCGCTGTCCCCAAGCTCCGCCACATGGCGAAATCCCAGTATCCTGATTCCTGTCCTGGCGGGTTTGTTCGTTGTGTTGCTAGGTCTGGGTGAGTGGCTCACGCACCACCGTCCAGCCCGACCAACGGCGGCGGAAGGCCATAAGTCTTTGGCGGTCCTTTACTTTTCCAATCTTTCGCAGGACCCCTCGCTCGACTGGCTCAACCGCGGCTTGACCGAAATGCTCACCACCAATTTGGCCCAGGTCAAGGGATTGGACGTGCTTTCCACACAGCGCGTTCTGGCCGAGATTCAGCGGATGGGGAAGAAGGATGCGACTGAACTCGACTCGGCCTCGACAATGGAAGTGGCGCGTAACACGGACGCCGATGCTTTTGTCACCGGCACGCTCCTGCGCGTCGGCCCCAAGCAGCTTCGGCTCGACGTGCAGGTTCAAGACAGCAAATCCGGCCAGATTTTGTTCTCTGACAGGGTGGAGGCCCCGGACGTTCAAGGCATCTTCAGCATGGTGGATGCGGTAACGGGCCGCGTGGCGCAGCGCTTCGCACCATCAGCCAATATGGCCACGAATGCTCCCAGCATTGAAGAGGCGGCAACGTCCAACCTCGAAGCCTACCGGCACTTTCAACTCGGAGTTGATCTCAACCGCCGCTCTCTCCATGCCGAAGCGGTCGCAGAGCTCGAAGAGGCCGTCCGGCTGGATCCACAGTTCGCGCTGGCTTACAGATACCTTAGTGGAGCTTATGAGGCCCAGGGCGATCTTCGCAAGAGCGCGGAACTTTGGCCGAAGATCGAGCAATTACAGTCCCGCCTGCCGCGCAAGGACTTGTTGGAGTTTCAAGCGGAAGAAGCATTTCGGGCCGGAGATGTTGCGGGGGGGAGACAGGTTCTTGAATCACTCCTTAAGGAGTTTCCCCGCCAGGACACGGCCCGCGTCGAGTTGGCGGGATTGCTGTTGGCTTCCTTCGGCGAGACGGACCGCACCATCTCCGTGTTGAAGGATGGTCTTCAACTCGATCCCCGCAATGACTTGCTCTTGAATATGCTCGGTTACGCGCAGGCGGAGGCCGGAAATTTGGCGGCCGCGCTCCAGGCCGACGATCGATACCTGGCCGTTCGCCCCAACGACCCAAATCCCTGGGACACGCGCGGAGACATCCTCTTTGAATCGAATCACGACGACGAAGCGGTGGAAGCCTATCGTAAAGCCATGGCCATAAAGCCGGATTTCATCGCCTATCGCGACTATATCAAAATGGCCGTGGTCTACGCGGACCAGAGGAAATTCCCGCTGGCGGATTCGGCGCTTCAGCAATACGCCCAGCGGGTTACGGGCGCAGCCAAATTCTACGTTTCAATATTTGCGGCGCAGTTTGATGAGACGCGGGGAGACTTGGAGGGCGCGCGTGCGAGTTACCAGCGCGCCGTGCAAGACCTGGCTCGAGCCGGGCAGAACGACGGCGCCGATGACGCCCTCCAGTCGCTGGCCATGGTTTCGATTCTGACGGGCGAGGGATTGGCCCCCGATCTGGCCTTCGCCCGTCAGCAGAAATTCTCTGGACGGGAGAATCTGGCCATTGCCCTTTTGCAGGCGGCGCAGGGCGACACGGCAGCCTCCGAACGCAGCCTCCAGCTCTATGCGGCGGCTCGTCCGGAACTCGGTCCCCAAGCAATCGAACTGATCCGGAATTACGAGGCCCTTTACGTCTCGCTGGTGCGCAAGGACCCGCAAGGGGCGATCGCGGCGGCGGGCCGTCTGCCCAACTCTCTTATGTCATTCTTGCAATATCCGCGCGGGTGGGCGTATTTTGCCACCAAGGACTACACCCGGGCCGAGCAGGGCCTTCGAGCCGCGATTCTTGACGAGAGGCTGTTGGCAGGATTCGACGCAATGCGCAAGCGCTCCCCACTGCTCGCGGCCCTTGCACACTTTTATCTTGGCCAGGTCTATGAAGCCACAGGAAAACGCGAGCAGGCCACCAACGAGTACCTGGAGTTCCTTTCCCACTTCGAAAACTCCCGCGCCAGCCTTCCCCAAATCGCTATCGCGCGTGCCGCCCTTCAGCGCTCCTTGCCATAAAAACCTGGTGAAAGGATCTCCTCATGTCAAGACATGAAAGGCGATATCAGAAATACCTGGACCGCCAGCGGCAAAAGCATGGATACGCGACAACAGGATCGAGAAGGCCGACGGCAACCCCCGGCCAGATTGCTACGGCCAGCCATTCGCTGATCCGTGACGCTCTGGTTCCGGCGAAGCTGTTCGAGATCGGGATGGGGAATCTAATCTTCAGCCGCTCGCTTCCGGATGGCCGCATCGCCTTGGCCGGGTTCCTGCTGGACACATTCTGCCTGGGGGTCAAGGATGCCTTTGTCGACATCGTGGCTAAGGAGGAGTATTTCCAGCGCACACGCAGCCTGTTCAGGGACCAGAACGTTAAGCCCCTGCAGCCCGCCTGTTTCCGCAAGCTGGTAGAAGGCGGCGTAGCTTACGCGCAAGACCTGGGATTCCCCCCCCACGCGGACTATGCCCTGGCGAGCCAGATTTTCGGTGATGTCCAGGCCACGGACTGCTCGACGCGTTTCGAGTACGGACGTGATGGCAAGCCATTCTATGTTTCCGGCCCCCACGACACGCCCGCTCGAATCCAAGCCATCCTCCAGCAACTCGAGCGGCGTATGGGCAAAGGAAATTTTGACTACCTAGTGTTGGCGGGCTAACCAAGTTTCCCCCATTGACAAGCCGATGCGTTGGGATTAAAACTGCTTGATGGGTGGCAGGGCACCCAATAATCTTCTCCAGGGAGTTCTTCTATGCAGGGCACTGCGTTGCAATTTCGCCTCAACGACCGTCAAATCCAGCATTTCGAGGACGAGGGATATCTCATTATCGAACGCCTCTTTACGGATGAGGAACTTCAGCCCGTGATCGATGAGGTCAGCGCCGACCTGGATAGGCGCTGTCGCGAGGCTGTGGCCGCGGGCACGCTTTCGCGGACCTACGAGGAATACGATTTTGAGCATCGCCTGACTTGCGTCGACGCGGAGAACCAGACCATTTCCAAATCCATGTGGGACCATAAGCTTGTCCTGCCGAGTTTCTTTGGACTGATGACCAATTCCAAGCTCCTCGACGTGGCGGAGCAGTTCTGCGGCCCGGAAATCATCGCCTCCAGCGTCTACCGGCTGCGGCCGAAGGTGCCGAGCCACGCGTGGAGCCCGGTGCCGTGGCATCAGGATTCGGGCTACATGGAGCCTTACTGCGACCTGGGGCTGATCCTGACCGTCTGGCTGCCGCTCGTTGATGCCACGGAAGAGCGTGGGTGCCTGTGGGTGATGCCGGGCGTGCACAAAGGCGCGCTCTTCTTTCACCAACCTGACGCCGATGCATTTTATCTGGAAATTCCCGAGGAAGAATTCGGCGGGCGCAAGGCCGTACCGACTCCCGTGCCTAAGGGCGGCGTTCTGTTGCTGACCAACCGCACTCCTCACGCCAGTTTTGAAAACAAGACCGACGTGGTGCGCTGGAGCATGGACTTGCGCTACCAGAGCGCCGCGCTGCCGACGAACGCCCCGATCACACGCCTGCCCGGCGAAGCCAAAAGTTCGGGGACCGTCGGGGTTCCCGTCGCCTGCCATCCTCCCGAGCCGGACTTCCTCGTGCGCAGCCAACTGCGCCCCCATGAAGTGATGAAGACCGCCGAAGAATTTATTGCCTTGCGCAAGAACCACGTCTATCAAGCCGTGACCGATCGCTGGGGATACTCCGTGGCCAGACGCAAAGACCCTCTCGGTCACTCCTACAAGATCGGCGGTTCTTCGAGTAACTGACCACCTGTGGCATGCCGTGAAAGGGAACCGCCACACTTCTGCGTGACTTCGGATAGATTTCACAGCGTGGAGGCCGCAGCCAAGCTGGGTGACTTGGCTGCGGGAGCGGCCAGGGCCGGTGTGGATTGGAACCTTTCACTCCGGAGGGAGGAAGGGGTGAATTTCGAATCGAGGTAAGTGAGCGGGATGTCGTAGAGCAGTACCTTGGGCGAATGCCGAAGGCTGTCGTGGATAAAGCAGACGTGGGTGCACCAGCACTGGTCTTGCACGATGGCTTCTAGTTCTTCCCGGCGCTCCTGGGCCTGCCAGAATTTCTCGAAGTCGCAATTGTAGTCGCGCAGGTTGGCAAGCTTGCCGCGCAACTCGCAGGAGCGCACGTCGCCGTTGAAGTCGATGACGATGGAAGTGTCGCCGGCGGTGCAGGGCATGGGCCAGGGATGGGGTGCGACGATGTTTTCAAGCTGGATTTTATTATGCAGCGCCAGCGTGCCGTGGTAGTAGACCTGGGCGATCTTCTGCGCCACACCCGTGCGGCGCCGCAGAACCCGATCCGCGTAGTAGTCGTAGACCGCTTGCAGATCCTTATAGAGGGCGGCGAGGCGATGGGTGGGGATCTGCTTCAGGGTGGCGTCTTTGGCTGCGCCGCGAATGATGTTGAAATAGTGGCCGTCCACGGCGCAATGAGCTTTCACAAACTCCGCGATCGACATCACCTGGTCAAAGTTCTCCGAGCAAATGACCGTGTTGATATTGACGCGCAGCCGGGGATACTTCTGCCGGCAGGGCTGGAGCGCCTCGAGAGTTTCCAGCGTCTTGGCGAAATTCCCGGGCACGGCACGAATGGAATCCTGCATCTCCTCGAGCCCGTCCATGGCCACGTTCAAGTCGAGTTGCAGCTCGGGGTTTTCCTCCGAGATGCGCGCCACCCACTCGGCGGTGCGTTCGGGCAGCAGGCCATTGGTGGGCAGGTTCACCCAACGGACCCCGTTGTGCGTGTGAAAAAGATGAATGATGTCGGTGAGTTCGCGCCTCAGCACGGGCTCGCCGCCGGAAAGCCACAGGTCGCTGAAAGGCGGCATGCTGAAAGCAAGCTTGCGGATTTCGTCCCAGGTCAAATCCCCGCGTTGGTTCAGTTCTTCCCAGTAAAAGCACGTCCGGCACTTGGCGTTGCATAGGGAAGTAACGAAGAAGATCACCGTCCCCAGGCGTTTCTTCCGCCCCAGGGAGTGATAGATCTTCACCAGGTCCGACTTGTAACCGCTGGCCATATTGATGGAGAGGCGGCTTTACGTCGCCACGTGGCTGTAGCGGCGGTCTCCGACCGCCGAACGTCGATCGGAGATCGACGCTACAATCTGGCGGGGTGAACCCGCCGCTACAACATGCGATCTGTGATAGCCGGCCATGTTGTTTCGTGCGCCCT
>Ga0326727_10026442_pt1 | contig 10759 bp, 7 predicted proteins | sample MB2enrmetagenome_FD_207643 | JGI IMG/M metagenome (GOLD analysis project Ga0326727, IMG submission 207643) | Lab enriched peat soil microbial communities from McLean, Ithaca, NY, United States - MB29MY | ecosystem: Environmental > Terrestrial > Soil > Wetlands > Peat | place: USA: New York... | reverse complement strand
ATTCGATGGAAGAGGTCAAGGCCTTGAATCCTCAGAACATTAAAACCATCGAAATTATTGATAATCCGTCTTCGGCTTACGATGCCGAAGGTCATGCAGTGGTGTTGATAACGACGATTAAGCACACCGAACGTTATCTTTTCCGGGTAGGTAACGAATTTCAACAGGGACGAAGGGCTGCTAACAATACAGATTTTGAAGCGATCTTTAATACCGGAAAAATTGCGGTAGATGCCTATTATGCCTATTCCATACTTAGCGGACATTCATTTAATCAGGATTCAAGCATCATTGCTCCGAATAGTGCAATGAATATTTTTAATAGTGCCATTTTCAACTATTACGAAAATGATTACAGAGTATCCATAGACTGGAAGATCTCCAAACGCCACTTACTGACATTGCAGACGAACGGTTATTATTATCATGCGAATGTGGGGGTTAATCAATTGACAAGCTATTCGGATATTCAGTATGACGACTTCTATACATACAATAATCTAATCAAGCACTATAATCAATTCAATGGCACCATTAATTATACATGGCAAATAGATACTTTGGGGCAAAATCTGAAAATAGTGAGCGATTACTCGAAAAATAAAAAAGAGGATGGAAGTAAATATTACAATGTGAAAGTTGGAGAAATAAATACCATTCCATTTTATAACACAACCTATAATTCGGGCGAACCTGCAATTTATTCTATCAAGGGCGATTATTCAATTCCTTTGGGAAAAGCCGTGACATTTGAAGCCGGATCCCGATACTATGAGATAAAAGGGGATAACCATACTAACATAACAGGCAGCACCACCCTGTTTCAACACTATCTCACCACAGAGCGCAATACCTCCGGCTATCTTTCGTTATCTGCAAAACTGAATGATAAGTGGAATGTCAGAATGGGGTTACGCGGTGAAAACATGTACCGTAAAGCAATCGAAAATGATGTCACCAATACCCAACTCACTCAGTTCGGACTCTTCCCCAGTGCTTTGGTGAACTATGATTGTTCAAAAAATTGTTCCTTCGGATTATCATATACCAAACGGATTTCACGACCTACCTTCGCAGCACTTGATCCCAGTTTATATACCGATTCGTTATGGACACGTCAGGGAAACCCGAATTTGAGATCGACGACTGTCCATGAATTCTTAGTGACGATGAAATTTTTCAGCGCGTTTTCCCTACGAACCGGATACAACTATAAGATCAATCCAATTTATTTTTTGGTGTATAAAGACACCTTAAATAGTCAAGTGACTGATTGCCGGTATGCAAACGGGGCAAATGCAGGAAATTTCTTTGTAGCAGCTTCCTTTAACCAAAATATTAGCAAATGGTGGAGTACCTCTGTTTCGGTCAACCTGACAACCAATTCGTATCGCTATTATGACGACAATAATGTTCAAAGAAACAACAATCATCCCAAATGTAACGGCAATATACAAAACACATTCACGCTTCCCTGGAATATCACCTTTGACACCGGATTTCAATACAATGGTACCGGATCAATGTCCACCCTTTATATTACCAAACCGGCATGGAATCTTTTCGGATCATTGCAACGTGGGTTTTTGCACGATGCCCTTCAGTGCACGTTATCGGTAAATGATGTATTCCGTAAGGATATCGCTTATCAACAGTCTGTCTTAAAAGGCACTAATTTATGCAGATTCGATGGCGATAACCGATATATTGTTTTATCGATCAAATACCAGATCGGCAAATCCGACTATCAATATCAGTCACATTCAGCCACGCAGGAAGAAAAGTCCAGAGTAAATTAAGTTCGAATAATTTTAAATCATGCCTCATTTCCCCTTCGACCACCAATATGACACCATGGACTGCGGTCCTGCCTGCCTGAAAATGATAGCAGGTTACTACAGTAAGCGCTACACCTTGGACAGGTTGCGACAACGTTGCTTTATCAGTCGCGAAGGGGTATCGCTATTGGGTATCAGCAAGGCGGCCGAAGAGATCGGGTTCCGGTCGTTGGGAGGTAAGTTTACGTTTGAACAATTGGCGGGAAAAACACCCCTGCCCTGCATTATCCATTGGCAGCAAAATCATTTTGTGATTGTTTACCGGATCAAAAAACGAAGAAGCAAAACTACCGTCTATGTTGCTGATCCGGGCAAAGGGTTATTGACCTATACCAAACAGGAGTTTTGCGAGGGTTGGATCAGTACCCGTTCGCGGGGCGAAGATAAGGGCATTGCCTTGCTGCTGGAACCGACAACTCTCTTTTATCAGCAGGAAGGAGAAGCTGTAACAAAAAACCGATTTCGCTTTCTGGTCAATTACTTTCGTCCTTACCGGAAGCTTTTCGGACAATTGCTTTTGGGATTGCTTTTGGGAAGTATACTTCAATTATTCTTTCCTTTCCTTACTCAGGCGGTAGTCGATACGGGAATTGCAAACCAGAATATCGGCTTTATTTACCTGATACTTTTAGCACAATTAATGCTCCTTTTGGGGCGCACGGCGGTGGACTTTATCCGTCGGTGGATATTGCTGCATATCAGTGCCCGTATCAACATCTCGTTGATCTCCGACTTCTTCATTAAATTGATGCGGTTGCCGATGAGTTTTTTCGATACCAAATTGCTGGGCGACCTGCTGCAACGGATCGAAGACCACAACCGTATCGAACGCTTCCTTACTGCCCAATCGCTCAACCTGCTGTTCTCTATTTTTAGCATGGTGATTTTCAGTCTAGTTTTGTTGGTATATGACCTGCAAATTTTTCTTGTCTTTATCATTGGCACGGCACTGTACGCGCTTTGGATTGTTTTCTTTCTAAAACGTCGGCGAATACTCGATTATCGCCGTTTTGAACAACAAGCGATCAACCAAAGCAAGACCTACCAGTTGATCAACGGCATGCAGGAGATAAAGCTACAAGGCTGTGAACAGCGTAAACGATGGGAGTGGGAGGATGTGCAGGCCGACCTGTTTAAGGTAAATCTTTCTACCCTTTCCTTGCAACAAACCCAAGAGGCTGGTGGTATTTGTATCAACGAGTTGAAAAACATCATTATCACCATTCTGGCTGCCACGGCGGTAATCCACGGACAACTGACGCTGGGTATGATGCTATCGGTACAATACATTATCGGGCAACTTAACGGGCCGGTGGAACAGATGGTCAACTTTATCTATCAATGGCAGGATGTAAGTATCAGTCTGGAGCGGATTAACGAAATACATACAAAGCAGGACGAAGAAGCCGTTAATCAGGGGAATATTCTTGAATCCGCCACAGGCGAAGATATCCGGGTGAACAACCTCACTTTTCAGTACGAGGGGTCTTATTCTCCCAAAGCATTGAACAACATATCGCTGCTTCTGCCAAAAGGGAAGGTTACGGCCATTGTAGGAGCAAGCGGCAGCGGGAAGACCACGTTGATAAAACTGTTATTGGGCTATTATCCTCCCACGGAAGGAGAAATTGAAATCGACGGAAAAAACGTGAACGAATTGGATATTCGCTGGTGGAGGCAGCAATGCGGGGTGGTGATGCAAGACGGTTTTATTTTTTCGGAATCCATTGCCCATAATATCGCAGCCAACAATGAAGAAATTGACACGGAACGATTGCAAAATGCAGTTACCATTGCCAACATCAGGGAACATATCGAAAAATTGCCGTTGGGATACAATACCATCATCGGGCAGGAAGGGCAGGGACTTAGTCAGGGACAAAAACAGCGCATCCTTATTGCGCGTGCGGTCTATCGTAATCCGCAATTTATATTTCTGGACGAAGCCACGAATGCGCTTGATGCCAACAACGAGCGGACGATCATTGAGAACCTGAACGGGTTTTATCAGGGACGTACCGTGGTAGTGGTTGCTCACCGACTAAGTACGGTAAAAAATGCCGATCAGATTGTGGTGCTCGACAAAGGTGAGATTGTGGAAACAGGCACCCATCAGGAACTAACAGATAAAAGAGGAACCTATTATCAGTTAGTTAAAAATCAATTGGAACTGGGAACATGACAATTTGAAAATGAGATAATTTGAAAATGTGGTAATTTAACCTGAATTGAGAAGCAAAGAAGTATATCATGGACAATATTGAATTGAGAAGCGAGAAAGCCCGTAACATCATCGGGAAAATTCCACCGGTAATTGTGCGCAGCGGAATTTCTATTGTAACCGCCGTATTTCTCATCTTGCTTACGTGCAGTTATTTCTTTCCATACACGGAGACCATAAGCGCACCTGCCCGGATTATACAAGCTACTAAAGAACCGCAAAGATATTACGGTGTAATTACGATTCCAATATCCTTACGGTCGCGAATAGAAGTGGATCAACAATCCATGATAGAGATAGAAGGATATAGTAGAAATAAATACGGGCAAATCTCAGGACATATAGAAAGAAAGGATAATACGCCTACTGTTCAAAACGGACACAAAGTAATTGGATTGGAAGTAAATCTGAATCATTCGCTTACTACCGCCAACGGAACACGGCTTGCTTACTATCCGGGTATGGAAGGAACAGCAACTATCTTTCTAAAAAAAGAGCGGTTATTAAATGTACTATTTGCATGGATGAAACGATAGATCTAGTAATCCATCAAACAAACGCAAACCAGTGTAAACATTTACATTAGGTTTTTAGTTAACACTCAGGTTTCAGGGCGACGTAATGCCGCTCTGAAACTCCCCTGATAAATAGCTTTTATAGATTATATAAACCATCAATTATCAACTTTTTAAACAACAACATTATGACAAGTACCTCGGAAACAGGCCATGCCAAGAATGTGGCCAATTTTGATCAGTTAATCGTTTTTATCTCGGGCTATGGCTCGGTCTATAACCCATCTCGTCCGGAAATTAAATTGCCGGCTTTGCAAACGCTCGCTAGCTCGGCACGGGTATCTCTCAGCGGGATAAACACAGCTTTGCCCATGTTCGGCAATGCCGCAGCAGCCCGTGAAGTGAAGTTCGCTTCGCTGAGTAAACTGTCAACCCGCATCATGAATGCCGTAAAGTCAATGGCCACAACAACCGCTGTGGATGATAACGTAAAGACATTGGTACGTAAAATTCAGGGGGTAAAAGCCACGCCTAAACTTACTGAAGAGGAAAAGAAAGCACTTGCCGCCGAAGGAAAAATGGCAAGAGAAATTTCGGCTTCGCAAATGAGTTTCGACAGCCGTCTGGAAAATTTCGACAAACTGATTCAACAACTGGCTTCAATTCCCGAATATGCTCCCAACGAACCGGAACTGCAAGTATCATCACTCCTTGCACTGCATAAGGAGATGAAAAATCTCAACGATGCCGTGGTTACAGCGACTTCAGCTCTCAGTAATGCCCGCATCGCCCGCAACGAGATCCTTTACAAAGAAATCAGCGGTTTGGTGGATATTTCCGTTGACGTTAAAACCTATATCAAATCGGTGTTCGGAGCCTCCAGTCCGCAGTATAAACAGTTGTCCAAACTGGAATTTAACACGATAAAATCATAGATTAGTCAGATTGCTACGGTTCCTGAAATCGTAACCGCAGCTTTTTAATTTTCCAAACATGGAAATCCGGATTATGAACCGGAAAACTTGAATAACCAACTGGGAAATATAAACTACGAACTATGTCGTTTGAGAAGGTAACTGGAAAGTTTGAACTTTGAACTGGGAAATACAACCTGAGCACTGGAAAGCCTGAATTGCGAACTGGGTTGTCTGAATCCCGAACTGGGAAATACAACCTGAGCACTGGAAAGTTTGAATTGCGAACTGGGTTGTTTGAAAAGGCAACTGGAAAGTTCGAACTTTGAACTGGGTTGTCTGAATCCCGAACTGGAAAATACAACCTGAGAACTGGAAAGTTTGAATTGCGAACCGACTGGTGAATAAAAAAAGCTGCCCCTTTTGGAACAGCTTTTTGTGCTTTATTGAAAGAACAGCGACAGTAGCGCGTCCTGTTTTGCTGCCCGTTTCTTGCGTTTCTTGGGAATGATGGAATCAAGTTTCATCTCCGGTATTTCATCACGTATTTCAGTTGCCGACTCCTCCGGCTGCACGGCAAAGAGTGTCTCCTCAACAAACATCTCATTCAAAGGAACAGGTGTACTCTTTTCCGCTAGCGGTTCAACAGCTATCTCTTCTACTGTCGAAACAGTCTCCACCTCAATCATTTGTTCAATGGATTCTGTAATTGACTCTTCCATAACTGCCATCGGTTCGAAAGCCTCAACTTCTTCAGCCAACTGCTCAACAATCGGAGCCAAAGCAATAACCTCTTCCGTTGGTTGTTCGGCAACCACTTCCACCTCTACTGGTTTAGGCAAATCATCAGCAGGCGTAAGTTCTGTTTCTCCTTTGCGATAATAATAAATCACACCAAATTGTTTACAACTCTCCATGCGTTTAAAAGGTGGCAGTTGGTTAAAGAACCCTTCTATTTGATTCCAAACCTCTACAAGCAATTCATCTACCGGTTGACGTAGTTTATTGACATGTTCGGCATATCGTGCCGTGTTTTGTTGCAAAAAAACCTGATTATCACGAAACTCCTTGAAGATATCATAATGCACCTGCACCTTCGCAATCGCAGGATTATAGAGGGGAACTCCGCCTGTTTTCATCCGTTGCGCCTCTCCTTCTATAATATTTTTTCCCCACTCGAGTACTGCTTCGGCAGTCACCATTTCCGGCACCGAAAAATCATCCGGATCAAGATGGTAAAGTTTCTTATGCTCGCGCTTAATTTCGTTACGTTGTACAGATAAATTAAGTACCTGAATAAAATGGGACACATAAAGGCGGGCATTGCGAAAGACTTGTTGAAAATCCTTGTTAGAAGAAACTTGATTATCAAAAGTCTGTTTATATAACCCCATCGCCTGTTCAAATTTCTGCAACAATGTTTTTACCTCATGCTGAGTCTGATAGGAAACAACAAGCTGCATATGCTGCTTTTCGGACTCTTCAAGTGCCATGCTTAATGCTCGCACCCGGGCTTGGTCTGTGTTGGGTAATCGTCTGTAAGGCATAATTAACAGTATATATGGGGTTCAAAATACAGTACTATAATAAATTTTTCAATCGAATATAAACAGACACACCTTACGATTCCCGGTGCATCAATTTGTTGGAAAAGTTTCGAATCTCTTTTGTGCTACTACCGGCACATCTCAACGCATTAAGGGCCGCTAACGCTTTGTGATAATATCCATCCATTTCTTTCTGGCACAGTTTCTTCACGTTCAACTTATTGTAAATTTGTGTCACGGCAGCAATCTTATCAATGGATGAGGACTCCTCTGCTGTAAGCCAGTATTCCAATTCAACTTTTACAGCTCCTTCCGCCCTTCTCAATGCTGAGATAAGCAAAAAAGTTTTTTTATTGCACAAGATATCTCCACCTATATTTTTTCCGAATTTATCGGCGTCACCATAAACATCCAACAAATCATCCTGCAACTGAAAGGCTAAACCCAGATTAATTCCAAAATCGTAAAGCAGCTGCGCATCCACTTCATCAGCCCCTCCAATCCACGCTCCGATCTTAAGGCTGCAAGCTAGCAAAACTGCTGTTTTCAACCGGATCATCTCAATATATTCAACTAAAGAAACATCATTTCTCCGTTCAAAATCCATATCGTACTGCTGTCCTTCACACACCTCCATGGCAGTTTGTGAAAAAAGATTGAGAATTTTCTTCAACTGTCTCTCAGGAGCTTGCCCGATATGTCGATAAGCATCAATCTGCATGGCATCACCCGAGAGAATAGCCACATTGTCGCACCACTTGCAGTGTACGGTAGCATGTCCGCGTCGAATCTTTGCCTTATCCATAATATCATCATGCAACAAAGTGAAATTATGAAAAATCTCCAATCCGATAGCCGGTTCGATTGCTAAACTAACCTCCTCCGAGAACAAGTTACATGCAAGCAACGCAAAAACAGGTCTTAGCCGTTTTCCTCCAAGACTCAAGATATACTTTATAGGTTCATAAAGACCATCAGGTTCAAGAGGATAGTTAAGGTTATTAATACTTTGATTAATAATTACTTGCACTTCTTTTTCTTGTAACATTCTGCAAAAACAAATTGATAAGGCGAAAGTACAAGAAAAAAATGGAAAATGCACCAAAAAACAAAAAAATTATCAACATTTTTTTGATGTTTATTTCCAAAAGGGAAAACAACAACAAGATTATCTCCCATAAAAGTTTTCTCTTTTTGCAAACTATTTGTATATTTGTCAATAAAAACCTCTCTGAAAAATCTGTTTTATGTTAGTAAAAACCTTTGGAGCTGCTGTGCATGGCATCAATGCCACAATCGTTACGATTGAAGTAAATGTCTCACGCGGTATTCGCTTTTTTCTGGTTGGGCTACCCGATAATGCAGTAAAAGAAAGCCAACAACGCATTATATCCGCCTTACAAGTTAACAAGATAGAGATTCCTCGTTACCAGATTGTCATTAACATGGCGCCTGCCGATATTCGCAAAGAGGGTTCGGCTTACGACCTACCTCTTGCCATCGGCATCTTAGCCGCAGCAAAAACCATCCAAAGTGAAGAGTTGGATAAATATTTAATCATGGGAGAGCTTTCACTCGACGGAACGGTACAGCCGGTAAAGGGAATCCTACCCATTGCCATCAAAGCGCGAGAGGAGGGCTTCAAAGGAATGATTATCCCAAAACAAAATGCACGCGAGGCTGCTGTGGTAAATAACTTAGAGGTTTATGGAGCTGAAAATATCGTGGAAGTAATTGATTTTTTCAATGGCAATAAGCACTTGGAGTTAGTCACTGTAGACACCAGACAGGAGTTTCTCGACAATATCGGTCATTTCGAGGCTGATTTTTCGGATGTCAAGGGACAAGAAAGTGTAAAACGTGCCATTGAAGTAGCTGCGGCCGGCGGGCACAACATAATTATGATAGGCCCCCCGGGAGCTGGCAAATCGATGATGGCAAAACGTATTCCCTCCATTCTACCTCCATTGACGTTGCATGAAGCCTTGGAAACAACCAAAATTCATTCCGTAGCGGGTAAAATGTCCGGAAACACCTCGTTGCTGGCACAACGACCTTTTCGTAATCCACATCATACTATTTCCGACGTAGCTTTAGTCGGCGGCGGTACCTTCCCGCAACCCGGAGAAATTTCTTTAGCACACAACGGGGTTCTCTTCCTGGATGAATTACCGGAATTTAAGCGCACTGTACTGGAAGTGATGCGACAACCTTTGGAAGACCGTAAAATTTGCATTTCTCGCGCCAAATTTGCTATCGAATATCCTGCCAGTTTCATGTTGGTCTCTTCAATGAATCCATGCCCGTGCGGTTATCACAACCACCCCGACCGAGAGTGTGTCTGTTCTCCCGGTATGGTTCAAAAATACCTTAGCCGCATTTCAGGGCCTTTATTGGACAGGATAGACATTCATATCGAGATAGTCCCGGTACCATTTGACAAATTGTCTGAAGAATCTCATCCCGAATCGAGCAGTTCCATTCGGGAGCGGGTTATTAGGGCTCGCATCATTCAAGAAGAACGTTTTAAAGAATCTCCCGGAATCTATTGCAATGCACAAATGACATCCAAACAACTGCGTATCTACGCCACTCCTGACACGGCAAGTTCTGCGTTATTGAAAAATGCCATGCAGCGACTTAACCTCTCGGCTCGCGCCTATGACCGCATACTCAAGGTATCGCGAACCATTGCCGATCTTGCTGCAAACGAAAAAGTTGAAGCTCATCACATTGCAGAAGCAATCAACTATCGAAACCTCGACAGAGATGGCTGGGGTGGGTGAGTTCTTAAAAAATTACTTTTTATTATCGTCTTCCGCTTGCGCGGGAATCAAGGTATTTTCATAAAATTCCCGATACGCTCTGAAACTTTGACCTAATTGTAACGCTTTGAGATTATCTTCGGATATCGGCAGGGGCATAATCCCTGCTTCGCGCAAGATCTTCAGCAAAGCAGGATCTTCTGCTAAAGCATCCTGATAGTGACGTGCATCGGCAAATGAGGGAAAATCGGATATAACGATGAATCGCAAACCGGTGGCTTGCCGACGGACATCCATGTCGAAATCTTTCAAGACAAAACGAGAAAAATTAAAATTTGCAACCTTATAGAGCACTTTATTAATATCAATAGTATCCGATACAACAGGTAACAATAAGCAGTGTAAGTTGTTGAGAATTGCAGAAAAGGGTGGTGCCGGTTTGTTCGATTGTTGTTCAAGCTCCTGTTGTTGTTGAGTTATCAGGTTACCATAGCCCCCCCCTTTAACGACAGTTTTACCTTGCCCCATAAGAGCCAATATGTCTTTAGCTGTACTACAGACATCACTTTGCGGATATTTTTTAATAAGATTTGCCAATGATTCTTTCATCGCTTCCTGATCTCCGTTCTTTCCGACACTCAACGCGTTCAAAAAGGCAAATTTAGGCATCAGAGAGGAGATCGGATAAGTTAAACTCATGTACTTATAATTGTTCATTACAGTTTGAAAATCGTTTCTCGTATACGCGTTAAAGGAAGCTTCATAGAGGGAATCCTGCAACAAAAGTATTTCTCTTTGATGAAGAGCATATTCAGGATGTCCTAAAATTGCAGCATAAGCTGTATTGGGAAAATTACTTGTTATAATATTCTTGTATTTCTCAGCGTTTGACATATTATTCGCTTTAGCATTTAAGTTGTACAGCGAATAGTAAGCATCTATCCATAAAGAGTCTACTC
>Ga0326727_10026441_pt1 | contig 10760 bp, 7 predicted proteins | sample MB2enrmetagenome_FD_207643 | JGI IMG/M metagenome (GOLD analysis project Ga0326727, IMG submission 207643) | Lab enriched peat soil microbial communities from McLean, Ithaca, NY, United States - MB29MY | ecosystem: Environmental > Terrestrial > Soil > Wetlands > Peat | place: USA: New York... | reverse complement strand
CAAAAGGGGTCGAAGATGCCGGTCGTCTACGCGGGAATCGATCACAAGGCCGATTACGCAGCCCACCTCGCTGCGAAGACACACGTACCTCTGGATGTTATCCAGTTCGCATTATCAGGCCACGGCTATGCCGGGCCCACGATGGGTGCGAACAGAAACGCGGTTCTGCTCCGTACCGCCGGTTCGCTGCTGCTGAGCGCCGATGACGACACGCTTTGTGACAGCCGGCGTATCGGGCAGACTACTGATAACCGACTGCGTTTCATGGGCCATGGCGATCCTGCTGACCTGTGGTTTTTTGATGACAGGCGCAGTGCCTTGGCTAGTACCGAACCGGCCGATGTAAGCGTGTTAGGGGCACACGCGGCAATACTCGGTAAGGACGCCGCCCACGCCTCTGATCTTCTCCACACGTTCGACAATGAAGAAAGATTGTCGCCAGAAGACGTCATCGCTATCGCCTTTTTCTTCCACCCTGCCGCCGGCCGAGATTCGATCACGCTGGTCTGACGCTAATCGGCGCGCATCGCTCACCTTCTACTTGGACCTGAAATACCGGTTGGATGCACCCGGCGTGGGAAGGCTCCTGGCCACCTGCGCCCCCACGCCGTGCGCCCTGCTCAACGCACTGGTGAAGGTGATGCCGGTCCCGGAGACCGGTGTACCGGAGGCGTGCGCGAGGGTGAGCGGCGCCCCGACGGTGATTGTCGCCTCGCCCCAGAAGTTGGTGGACACAACCACCGTCGTCTCGCTGTTTGCGCCGCTGTCGATGGTGATCGTCTGGCCGGGGCTGAAGCCGAACACGCTGGCGACGGAAATCACGGTTGCGCCCGCGGTGCTGGCGGCGCGCACCGTGGTGGCGCCCGGCGTGCCGACCGTCGCGATAACGGCGGTTTCCATATCCTCGCCGATGTCGACCAACACTTCCTGGCCGGCGCTCAGGTCCGTCACGCTGGTGACCTTGACATTGGTCGCGCCGCGGGCCGACGCCGCCGCGAGCGCGGTGGCAGCCTGCAACAGGAAGTCGTTGCAGTTGCTATCGGTGTCGAGGCCGTCGGGGAAGCGGCCCACGCTTCGATTCATTGCACCGGGGGCCGAGGCCGGCTCGAAGCCGTGCGGAAGGCCTGGTTCTGGCACGAAGCAGCCATTCTGCGCAGCGCCGGAAGTGGCCTGGTAACCCTGGGCGGCCCACGGGTCGATAAGACCGCCGTAGTTGAGGCTGTCAACTACCAGGCCGGCGGCATCCCTCAGCACCATGCTGCCCTCTCTGAGCGAGATGGTGCGGTCGAAGAAGGGAACGTTGCTGGCAAGCTCGGGGCCGCCAAACCACCAGTTGGGCGCCGGAGTCCCTTGGTAGCCCGCAGTCGTGACCCGCGCGTCACGCACAACCGCGTCGATAGCGTGTTCCCCGGCCAGCGGCTTGTCAAGCTTAATGCCGGTTCCGAGCGGCTGGACAGGCTCATTGCTCGAGTGGGCAAAGGCCGTCGCCGGCTGGAAGCTGATCCCTGTTCCACGCGCGCTGAACGGTATGTTGGCCGCGTGGTTGAACTTCAGCGAGGCGGCGAGGTCGAGACCCGTGCCCTGATCCACCGCGTGCTCGCGAGCGCGATGCGCACTGGCGAGGGCCGGTGTAAAGTCGATGCCGGAACCGGTTGCACCCGGGGTCCCGACAGCGGTAATGGTCGCTGTTTCCTGGTTGGCGGGTGTGCCAATGGTCATCTTGTCGCCCACAACGAATCCGCTCACGCCGCGGACCCTAATGTTGGTTGCACCGGCGCTCGCATCCGCGACGAGCGGCGTGTGACTCGCCTTCGTGCCGACTTTTGTGACCGTGACCGTTTCGATCCCATGGCCAACGCTGTCGATGTCCAGCCTGATCTTTTCGCCGGCGGTAATGTTGGCCACCGAGGTCACTTTGATGTTCGTCGCACCCGACGGTGCGTCCGCCCCCAGGTATGCCTGCGTACCGGGCTTGCCAACCGCGGTGACTGTGGCCACCTCGTATCGCTCCAGGTCCTTTGCGACGTTGGGGAATGTGGCGCCGTAGCCGAGAGCGATTTTCTCGCCGACCGCGAATCCGGACACGCTCATGACTGGCACGTTGGTCGAGCCGGCCGGGATCGTAATCACTGGACCGTCGGGGACGGGTTGCCAAAGCGTCGTCGGGTTGCCAGCTCCCGTCCCGATGTTCGCAATCTTGCGGGTCTCCACGCCGGAACCGGTGTCGATGTCGATCATATCGCCAACGGACATGCCGGTCGTGTTTCTTACGTGGATCGTGGAGTCTCCCACGTGCGCGGGAAAGGCCAGACCTGAGCCGGAGAGGCCGAGCAGGTAGAAGCCCTTCGCCGCGAGCTTCGTCCCAGTCGGAATCTTCACCGTTGAGAAGATGGCCCGTTGGGTCGGGTGCTCGGTCAGAGTCCAGTCGGAGATGTCGACGCTGCCTGTTCCGGCGTTGTACAGCTCGATGAACGAGTTTGTGGGGTTGGGTGAACCACCGCTAACACGAAACTCGTTGATCCTGATCGGGCTGACGTTCCGCACCTTCTCGACGGCGATCTCGGACTGGCTCCCGCCGGTCGCTCGGTTCGTCCACGAGGCGTTGCCGACGAGGTCACCGTTGAAGGCGGCCGGACCGCAGGTGACCTTGAAGGTCGCGCTCACGCTGGCACCCGGCGCGATCATGCCGGCGATCGTCACTGACGTTTCCGCAGTGCCCGTGACAATCGACGTCCACTCCTTGTCCGGCAAAGAAAGGCTCAACTTGACGTCCGCGGCGGGCGCGCCGCTGGTGTTTGTGAACGCCAGCGTGGTCTCCCGCGTGGAACCTAGTGTAAACGTCTGGAGTCCTGTCGGAGTGGCCGTTGCAGATGCCGGCGCGAGCGTGAGTCGTGGCACATCGTATCTGGCGGCCACAATGTTGGCCTGCACCAGTTGGTCGGTGGCGTTCGACGGGAAGGTGCCCGCGGCGGTCATCGTTCCTTCATAAAAGGTGCCTTGCGAGCCGTTGCTGTTGTCGCCGCCGTTGCCCAGCAGGATTGCGCCCTGCTTGCGCATCGGATCATAGGTGAAGTCGACGCGCGGTCCGTCGAACATCACGGCGAGTTCGCCCCGCTGCGCGTCGCCGCCGAGCGAGGTCCAGTGGTGCGGTTCGCCCTTGGCCATCGCGGTGACGAAGCGCCATGTGATGTTGGGCAAGGTGGAGCAGAGTTTGGAGCCGTCCGCCTGAACGCATCCAACCAGGTTGTTCTCCTGGTCGGTCATGACCCACGGCCCCGGCGGATTGCCGTGAAACCACCAGGGGGCGTTGCCGAAGTAGGCGGTTTCCATCGTGCCGTTGTCGTCGTCGCGGCTGTCGGTCTCGGCGTTGCCGTAGTCGAAGCAGCAGCCGTCGTTATAGTGCTGGCCGTTGACGACCCAATACTGCCCTTCGGCCTGGTCGTCAACCGCGGTGCCCTTCGCGTCGTTCTGGCGGAGACCCATGCCCGGCTCGATGAAGACGCCGTAACCCTTGTGGCCCATGATCGTGATCGGCGCCGCATCGGCGAGCGGGAGGTTGTTGAACCCGCCCATGGCCGGGCCGCTGAATCCCCCGCGGGGCGCCTGGATGAGGTCGTTGTGCTTCGGGGATTGGTCGTAGACGATGCTGATCCAGCAATACGTGTTGGCGCAGAACGCGTCCTGCGCGGCCGCGTCGGCATATCCACCCGCATCCGGCACCGGCGCGCCGACAGGCTGGATAACGCCGATGTCCAGGGTCTTGCCGTCGGACTGGCGCAGGACCCGGTAGAGTGGGCCGTTGTAAGAGGCGTACAGCGCGCGCGTGGTGCTGTGCGCAGCCACGCAGGGATCACCTGCGGCGGCGTAGATGTCGCACGGGCCTTGCGGTCTGGGCGGAGCGGGACCGGCCCCCGTGCCGGCCTGTCCGGCCATCGTCAGCATGGCGCCTATCGTCGTGAACGCCAGCGCGATCATCACCAGAAGATCGATTCTCGTTTTCACGTTTGTTCTACCATCGCATGACGCGCGGCATGGCGTCGCCCGGGTCATTGCGATCAGCATGCGTTTGCTACGTAAGAAAGATCTTCAGCGCCACCGCGTAGTCCATGACTGGGCTCTCCGGCCAGGAAAGTCTCACGCGCAGCCCGGCCCCGGTCTGCTCCCACGTCGGCTTCTCCCCTGGCCCGATGAGCTCAACGTTCGCGACTTTGCCCGGCTGCGTCGCCGCCGACAAGCCCAGGGACTCAATGACGAACTCCGCGGCGGGCCAGCCGAGCACAATCACATACACCACCGTGTTGGCCTTGTTGCGCGTGAAACGGATATCTTTCGCGCCAAGACTGTGCACGCTGTTGCCCTGGAACGATCCGCTCTTTACCGCGTTCGGCCCTTCGCCATACACCTTCCATGGTCTTGTCTCGTAAACAGCTTCGCCGTTCATCTGCATCCAGGCCGCGATCTGATCGACTATGGACGATTCCTTCGAGTCGATCGTGCCGTCGGGCCTGCCCGGGACGTTCAGAATGAACGTGCCGTTCTTGCTCACGGTGTCGATCATCCAGTGGATGATGTCGCGCGGTTCCATGTACCCGCCATACTCTCCGGGGTCTTCGAACAGGCTCCGCCGGTAGTGCCACTGTCCGATGCAGGTTTCCGATTGCCAGGCGTACGGCATGATTCCGCCGGTGAGCCCGCGCTCGTAGTCGGCGACAACGGATTTCGCCAGCCGGTCGGGCACATTCTTGACATTGGCAACCGCTTCCATCCGGCCCCGCGTCTTCAGGTTGTGGTTGTAGAAGTACGACGCGACGTTCATTCCGGCCCAACCCAGCGGGAAGAGGTCATTATCGAAGTACAGGAGATCGGGGTCGTGCTGGTCTATGAGATCGCGCGTCCGGTCATAAAAGTTCCTGACGTAGGAGATGTCGGGCAGGGCATTCTCGGGGTGTTTGGGAGCGTAGAGCCGTTGCGGATCGAGCCCGGCCCACCATGCATCCCTGCCATCGGCGGCGATCTCCCTCCCGTCGTATGAAACGCCCGCCAGAGGCCCTTTTTTGTCGGCATTATGCGCGGTCTGGAACCACCACCAGTTGCGCGCCTGATGCACGGTGACGCCGAAGCGCAACCCGTGTCTGCGCGCGGCTGCGGCCCATGTTCCAACCACATCGCGATGAGGGCCCGCATTCACAGCGTTCCAGGGATGGTGTTTGGAATCCCAGGCGTCGAAACCGTCATGATGGTTGGCGAGAGTGAAGAAGATTCTCGCGCCCGCTCTCTTGTAGAACTGAATCAGTTCGTCGGGCTGCCAGTTGAGCAATGTCCACTGCGTGCAAAGATCCTTGTACCCGAACTTCGACGGCGGGCCGTAATGTTCGAACTGATACTTGTACTGCTGGGAGCCCTCCTCGTACATGTTTCGTGCATACCAGTCGCCCGCTTCCGGCACGCATTGCGGGCTCCAGTGCGCCCAGATACCGAACTTCGCATCGCGATACCATTCCGGGGCGTCGTATTCGAGCAGCGAGTCCCATGTGGGTTTGTACGGGCCATCGCCGCTGAGCCCCGCAATGGGCGACTCCATTGGCACTCCGTCCCAGGAACCGCCGGTCACCGGCAGTTCGGGAGGTTTGCCCCAGGCCGTTGGTTTCCAGCCGTCTTCGCTCAGTTTTTCGCTGACGATCTTCCCGCCATCGACGGTATAGAACACCCGCTCGTGTTCCGGCGTCGCACAAAAGGTGGCGTAGTCCCGAGTGTATTCACCGAAACCGGTGGCCGCACCGGATTGTTGAACTTCAGCGCGAAGTGGCGACTGCGGCATCGCAGCCGCAACCGCGGCGATCTTACAGAAGTTTCGTCGATTCACGGAATCACCCTCCTGCGTTGGACCTACGCCGATTCAAGGATCATGTTCGCGTACTGCGTGGTGTCGCCCGTGCGAATCAGGCCGATCGCGCCGGGCACACGCTTCTTGAACTCGATGTGAGGTTCGAAGGCGAACGGAATCCCGGGAAGCTCCCGTTCCAGATTCGCCCGCACCTCATTCCCATTCGCTGCAACGAACTCTTCTGCCATGAAAACCCGCCCGATAACAAAATTCGCGCGTATGGCCCGAAGCACGTCGAGAACCCGCGGTACATCGTCCACCAGCGAGATATCCACGGTCTCGATTTGCGGCCAGAACGGGAAACCGCGATCGGCGATTACGAAAGTGTTTGTGTGTCGAACCCTGCTGATGAGCGAGTTAACTGCTGGATTCAGTATCCCAGTGCGCAGCATGGAGCCTCAGTTGATTCTGACCTTGATGTGTAGCGAGCCAGGCACCGCTGTCTCGGAGGCCACGATGAGGTATCCGCCACCGCAGCCGGAGTACATGGCCCCGGGGTAGCGTGCCTGCGCCCACGCCAGAATAGCCTTCAGATCGATGGTGATCGCCGGATGCTCGACGGTGTGAGGCAGGATTGCCTCCCAGCAGGTCATGCACTGGTTCATGGCTGCCCCGAGACGGCGCACATCCTTGTCCAGAATCCCGGCGAAGCAGTCGCGGCCCGTCTGGCCGAGTTTGGCGATCCAGTCCGGATGGAGATTGCGAATGCCAATCGGGTTGTAGCCAGGCGGCCGCTGGTTGACCGGAATCAGATGGAGAACCCTCTCGAGCCAGGCGGCCACATCAGGACTACGGTCCGACTCCACGTGAGCCGGAAAACGGCCGCCCTCGACATCGGTATCGTAGTCCAGCCGGCTCACGCCCGGATAAATCAGCCCGATCATGTCCTGCGACCCGGATGGTTCGGCTTTGTCGGCGTTTTCCGCCTGATAGAGCTCGCGCACTAGTCCGGGAAGCGGACGGGTGGGCAGCACACCGTTCCAGATCCTGGTGGCGACTCGCCGAGTGCTGCCGGCCATTCCACAGCGGTCCATGAACCAGCTTCCCGGTTCGAGTGAGACAACCACCATGCACCCCGGCCGTTCGGGGTTATAACGGGAAACAAACGGCTGGTCGATCCAGCCGCCGGCCAGCGCAATGCGATTGGGGATACGACTGGCGAGGAGCGCAGCATCATCACAGACGGGCAGGAAATCGGTTCCTGCAAACGATGAAGAATCACGCATGCTCAGTCCCTGACCACCCGCTTGCCCGCCTTCCGATCCGCGTACTGTTGGGCAATCCATGCGTACGTTCTCTCCATGCCGGTTCGCAGCGGTGTCCGGGGCTCCCAGCCCAGGATGCCTTCGATAAATGTGTTGTCGCTGTTACGCCCGGCGACTCCCTTGGGAGCATCCAGATCATAGGTACGCTTCAGCGTCACGCCCGCAATCTGCTCGACCATAGTGACGAGATCGTTGATAGAAATCAGTTCGCTCGATCCGAGATTCACCGGAGTGGCGATGAGTTTCTCGCAGTGCATGATCTGATCGATACCCAGCACGCAGTCGTCGATGAAACAGAAGCTGCGGGTCTGCGAGCCGTTGCCCCAGATATCGATGGTCCTGCTGCCACTCTCCAGCGCTTCTATCACCTTGCGGCAGATCGCGGCGGGAGCCTTCTCGCGCCCACCGAACCAGGTGCCGTTCGGCCCGTAAATGTTGTGGAAACGGGCGATGTGTGTTTCCAGTCCGCGCTCGGCCCAGTATTCCTGACAGAACATCTCCGAAATCAGTTTCTCCCAGCCGTAGCCGCGCTCGGACATCGCCGGGTAGGCATCCGATTCCTTGAGTGCGCGCACGTTGGGATCGCGTTGCAGATCCGTGTTGTAGGCGCACGCGGACGAGGAGAAGAAATAGCGGCGTGCTCCCGCCCGCCAGGCGGCCTCGATCACGTGGGTGTTGATCAGTACGCTGCGCAGACACTCTACCCGGAAATTCTCGATGAAGCCCATGCCGCCCATATCCGCAGCGAGGTTGTAGACTTCAACCGCGTCTTCGACGGCGCGAATGGCGTTTTCCTTCTCGCGCAGGTCAATGGAGAGACATTCCACACCGGGCACCCGCTGATACCATTCCGGCAGAGGCTTGCGGTCCACGCCACGGATGCGCGCGTAGCCGAGGTCGTGGAAGTAGCGGGCGAGCGCTCCGCCAATAAAGCCGCCAGCTCCGGTGATGAGGATAAGGTCGTGCTGATTCAGGTCGCGCTTGACGTCAGGTGCGGAATTCCGATTCATGTTCTGGCCTATCAATATCGTTAAAGTAAACGATGTTATTCTATACTGCTGAGGCACTTCCTGTCAATGTGAGACTCCAGAACCGGCAGCGTGGCTGATCCGGAATACCCAGGCGTATTCGCCCGTCTTTCCGGACGGCAGGGTGAGATGCAGTCCATCGATGCCCTGGGTCCATTTCACCTCCATCTCCGAGCCAAGCAGTTGAACGCTGGCGATCGTGCCGAAATCCGGAGCGTCCTCCTTCGCCAGAGACTTCACCGTGATTTCACCGCTGTCCGGCCATGCCAGGGCTATGGCATACAGAACGTCACCTTTCGTGGTGAAACGGATGTCCTGGCTCGTGTAGGGGCGCGTGGCGGTGTCATTGAAAGATCCGCCGACAACCTTCGTCGGGCCCTCACCGTAAGTCTTCCAGGGCCGCGTTCCGTAGATAGCTTCTCCGTTGATCGAAAGCCATCTCCCCATGTCGAGGAGTATCTTCTGCTCCTGTTCGGGAATCGTGCCGTCGGATCGCGGCCCGATATTGAGCAGCAGACATCCGTTCTTGCTGACGATGTCCACCAGTTGCTGAATCAGAGACCCTGCCGGACGATAAGTGTCGTTCTCGATGTAGCCCCACGACTTGACGCTGATCGAGGTGTCGGTCTGCCAGAACACCGGATCCGGTTTGTCGAGCTGGCCGCGCTCGATGTCGAGGACGGCCGCGCTGCGCGGAAATGCATTCCACTTGTAATCGATGGCGGCCTCGGAACCGCTGCTTGCCGCGTGATTGTAGTAGAAGGCTGCGAAACGCTGGAGGTAGGGCGCGAAGGCCTTCGTCTCAATCCACCAGTCGAAAAATATGATTTCCGGGGAGTATTTGTCCACGAGTTCGGCGGTGCGGGCCATCCAGTCGTCCAAGTATGCGGAGCCGGGCTGGTCTCCCGTCCAGTGTCCATTGTGCAGGTCGGTGACTCCGACGTGCGCAGGGCCGTAGAAGGCAGTGAACTTCGGATCCTGCACGTCGGAGTCGAAGGCACGCCCGCCGTTCATGAAGAAGAAATGCTCGGCGCGGTGGGTGGATACCCCGAAGTGCAATCCCTCGGCACGTACGGCTCTGGCGAGTTCGCCGACTACGTCGCGGTGCGGCCCCATTTTGGCGGCACACCAGTCGGTGAGGTCCGAGTTGTACATTGCGAAGCCGTCGTGATGTTCGGCTACGGGGATCACATATTTCGCTCCGGACTTGCGAAACAGCTCGGCCCAGGCTTTCGGATCGAACTTCTCCGCCCTGAACATCGGGACGAAGTCCTTGTAGCCAAACTTCGATTGCGGCCCATAGGTCGCCACGTGATGCTTAAACTCGCGGGTCCCCGGTTGATACATCAATCGTGGATACCACTCGCTTCCGAACGCTGGCACTGAATACACGCCCCAGTGGATAAAGATGCCGAACTTGGCGCCTTCATACCACAGCGGAACCTGATAGTGCATGAGGGAATCCCAGTCAGGGTGGAACGGGCCCGCGCGTCCCTCCCCGTCAACCTGCCGTATGAGGGCGGCGCGTTTTGCATCGAATCTCTGGACGGCCTTCTGCCAGATCAGGTCGTCTGCATTCGGGGTCTGCGCTGAGACCGTCAGGAGAGGACTGACAAGAAGCAGGAAAAGCATTCGCATAGTTTCAAGACCGAACTTTATCACTGATTGGTCAATATCGCAACAGTTAGCGATGAAGCGGCAGAGATCGTCCAGCCCTCGTGCACGAAGTAGTGACGCTCGACGATGCCTATACCCTTCGCATCGTCATCCACTAATTCGCATCGACGACGGCCGCCAGCAGGAGCTCACGCTGAAGGTTTCCCCTCGCCCAGGAGGTTCCAGATGCCGCGCGCAGTGCGATACCTTGTTCAGCGGTGCGCAGAGAGGCGAGGTAGCGGCTATTCCACGGTCACGAAACGATCGACCGGGACGTCATTGAGTTCCTGCAGCATGCCGCGGGGCCACCGGATCTCCACCGAGAGAATGGCGGCAGGCAGTTGTGGAACCGGGGGCCGATCTTCTTCATCTCGGGCAGCTTCGCGCCGTTGGTGAAGAAGATGTCCATCCTGCCGTCGTTGTCGTAGTCGAAAATGGCGACACCTCCCGCCATGGGCTGTACGAAGTACTTTCGCGGCGACAGATCGTTATCGGTGATGTACTGGAACGGGGAGTGCGAGGCGATATCAGTGAAATGCGGCCGGGTGGCATCGAAGGCGAGGGCGCCGGCCATGGTGGCGAACGCCATACACAGGAGGGCGACGAACAGTTTCATTTCGCGCCAGCCCCTGTTGCCACCAGACAACTGACGGGGCCGGGTTTTCCGCAGAGATCACAAAGCGGCGATTCGGTACTGAATCGTGGGAATGCATGGTTCCGACAACTCCCTGATCAACGATCAGACTTCCGGATTTCAGCACCGATGACACTGGTGGGAGAATCCGCCTGGCGCAGGAATTTGTGACGCTCGACGACGCCCTTGCCCTCGCGCACTGTGATCCACTGGTTCGCGTCCACGTCGCGGACCGTCTCCATCGCTCCCTGCGGCCAGCGGATCGTGACATTCGCTTTGGTCTCGTTACCCAG
>Ga0326727_10026440_pt1 | contig 10760 bp, 7 predicted proteins | sample MB2enrmetagenome_FD_207643 | JGI IMG/M metagenome (GOLD analysis project Ga0326727, IMG submission 207643) | Lab enriched peat soil microbial communities from McLean, Ithaca, NY, United States - MB29MY | ecosystem: Environmental > Terrestrial > Soil > Wetlands > Peat | place: USA: New York... | reverse complement strand
TGCGGCATCCCGAAGCCGCCGCGGCCTCCGGGCCCCGGAGCGGCGGGTGCGCTCGGAAGGGACATAGGATAGTTCAACATGAACTGCACCACGTCGACGTTGCCGGCCTTAGCGGCCTCCGTCAGCATGAGCTCCGGCGAATGCGTGGAGAAGCCCACGAACCGCGCCTTGCCTTCCTTCTTCAGGGCTAGCGACGTCTCAAAGACCCCGCCGGGGGCGAAAATACTCGGATCGCCCGCCCCGTGGATATAGAGAATGTCGACGTAATCCATCTGCAGGCGTTTCAGGCTGGCCTCGACATCCTGGCGGAACTTGGCCTTCATCTCCGCCGGATCGCCCGCCACCGGAGCGCCGAAACCGCCGCCTCCAACATGTTCCTTGGTCACGATAATGACCTTGTCGCGGACGCCCAGCTCCTTGATTACGTTGCCGACCATTTCCTCATTGCGGCCCATCTGGTATCCCGCCGCCGTATCGAAGAGGCGAATACCCACTTCGTAGGCGCGATGCAGCACGCCGGGAGAATCGGCATTCATGACCCCCATGCTGACGACCGGAACAGTTATACCCGTCTTGCCCAGCGTCCGGGTTATGACCTTACCGCTGGCCGCCGGCTTGGGCGCGGCCTTGTCGGACTGGGCGAACAGGAAGCCGGAGCTGCTGAGCAGTTGCGATGCCCCCAGACAGCCGATCGACCTGGTTATGAAGTTTCTGCGATTCCACGTAAAGTTCTTCATCGTAAGCTCCTGAACCGCTCAATAGGCTGTTCGCCTCAGTAGCCGCCGCCGTAGCCGGCAGTGCTGTCGAGGAGAATCTGGTTTTTGGGATTGCGGGCTTCGCCGACACTGGTCACGTAAACCCCGCGCTGATCGGTAAAAGGACACCGGTTCTCGCAAATGCCGCAGCCAATACACAGGTCGGGATTGACCCGCGGCTGTTTGACCGTGTTGAGCGTGCCATCCGGCGTCATGACCTGAACTTCCTGGAACCAGATGGCTTTCTTGGGCGTGGGGCAATGCTCCTCGCACACAATGCAGGTGCGCGCCGAGGCATAGGGAAGACAGCGGTTGCGATCGAAGAAAGCCAGGCCGATCTTGACCTTCTGCTTTTCCTCCAGCGTCATGAGCTGAATGGCGTGGGTAGGGCAGACTTGCTGACACAGGTTGCACTCGTATTCGCAGTAGCCCATCTTCATCTTCAGCACCGGGGTCCACAGGCCCACCATGCCCGCTTCCCCCGCCGACGGCTGAATGGCGTTGGTGGGACACACTTTCATGCATTCGCCGCAGCGGATGCACTTGCCGAGAAACTCCTCTTCCGTTACCGACCCCGGGGGACGGATCAGCGCCGGATTGTAGATATGGCCCTCGCCCTGCGCGCTGGAGCGGGCAATCAGCACCGTTCCCACGCCGGCGGCCCCGGCCAGCAACAAGGAGCGGCGCCCCAGGTCGAGCTGCTGCTGACGCGGCGGACGGAAGAAATGCTTGACCCAGCGGAACAGTCCGTTCATTTCTCCCCCCCGGGCACATGGAGCCCAAACGTGATCGCCTGCTGCGGACACGCCGAATGGCAATTCCAGCAATAAAAGCACTCCGACGGCTTCCAGCCCTCCTGGGTGTCGGGATTGGCGCCTCCCTGGCAATCCGCCACGCATAGACGGCAGTGGTTGCAGGCCGTCTCGTTGTGCTTGATTTGGATCAGCGGATTCTTTCCGGCAATGCCCAGCAACGCGCCCAGCGGGCAGACATACCGGCACCAGAAGCGCGCCCGATGCAGGTTCAGGAAGACCACGGTGAAAAAGAGCAGCGCAATCAGCAGGCTGCCATAAAAGTAGGGTTGCGCCGTGGCCAGAACCGTCTTGCGCAGGACGTCGTAGATGGGTTCGGAAACCGCCGTGACTTTAAGTCTCCCAATCCCGGGATCGGTCTGGTAGATCCAGCCGAACAGCGACTTCACGCCGTCGTTGGCGCCGGGATAGACCACAATCGCCATGGCACGGTAAAAGAAGGAAAATGGATCGAACCAGCCCGTCAGGTTCAGTCCCAGCAGCGCCGCCACCAGCAGCCCGGCCAGGCCAAGATACTTGGTCTTGTGCCACCGGGAATAACCGCCGCTGGCCAGCTTCTCCTTGGTCTTCTTGCTGCGCCAACCGGTCAGCAGGTTGTGCAGGGCGCCGAAGGGACAGACCCAACCGCAAAACCACCGGCCCGCCAGAATCGTCACCCCGAGGGTGATCAGGGACAGCAGCAGGCCCTCAAGAATCTGGTGCGAAGCCAGCCAGGAAGCGATCAGGACCAGCGGATCCAATTGGAAAAACAACTTCACGTGCCCGCCCGTCACATTGACGGGCTTATACACGGCTTGCAAAAAAAGATAAAGAAACAGCACCATGAAGCCGGTCTGGCATATCCGCCGCAACCAGACTGGCCAGAAGACCTTACGACGCGCCATGACTCGTTACCCCGGTTTCCTTTCCCGTACACGTCATCGGTTCTACAGAAGATGTGAAGAATTCAAACTGTCATGCTGAGCGGAGCGCGCCCGCCTTGGGGCGCGCGGAGCGAAGCATCCCTATTGTGCCCATGAACTTACGGCCCCATAGGGACCCTTCGCTCCGCTCAGGGTGACATCGCAAAACACCCCTTCTACACCTCAACGCGGCGCGGCTTGAGCGATTCGAAGTCGATGGTCCCAAGTTTCCGCGCATGGCCTTCCACGATGTATCCGATCTCTTCCGGCTTGTTCCCCAGCACCGTCGCCCCAAAGGCGTCGATCGCCACCTGATCGGTACCCGCGGCCACAATGTCCTTGCGCTTCACGTCGGCCAGATTGCCGCCGGTGGGACCGTTGGCGGTCAGCACGCGCACCGCGTCCATCACCACCAGCGTGGGCCGGATAAAAGTGGCCAGATCCACCAGGGCATTGCTCAGGTCCTGGTGAAAGCGGTTGCGCGCGCCGCCGGCGACGCCCATCAGATTTTTCATCCCCAGAGTGGCCTTGCAGAGCCCGTGGTGCTTTACGATGGGGACATTGATGAACTTGTTGATATTCAGAATGTCGCCGTAGAGCTCCCAGGAAGGAATCGCTTTGCCTTTGAGCTCGGTGCTGCGGAACTTGCGCTCGTCCATGGGGAAACAGTCGGCGCCCGCTTTCTGGGCCGCCTGCTGAATGCCGCTGCGGGCAAACGAAGCCACCGCCGGCTGGATGGAGTTGTCGCTGACGATCACGCGCTTGGCCCCGGCTTGCAGGCACAGGGTTACGACCGTCGCCACCACATCCGGGTTGGTGGTGGCCGCCTGCTCGGGGTTGCGGTTCCAGCCGATATTCGGTTTGACCCACACCACATCGCCCCGGCTGACAAAGCGGCCCATCCCGCCCAGGCCGTTCACCGCCTCCTGGGTCAGCCGGCGCGCCTCTTCCGCAATCGCCTCGGGCGCCGGCGGAGAACTGCGGTAGTGCGCAATGCTGAGCGCCGGGCCCGCAGTGGCAGCCATCGCGTCCAGCGCGAAGGGGCCAAGCTTCATGGCCGCCCCCATCAGGGCACAATGCTTCAGAAACTCTCTGCGCGAATCCTCCATCACATCTCCCATTTGGTAATTGGGTAATTGAAGAGGGGAGCATCCTGCCGCACGCCCACAATTACACAATTACACAATTGCCCGATTACTCAATTATTCCAGCCCTGGCTTTCAACAATTGCTTTCGAAATCGGGGAGACTGCGGAATGGAAGAAGTACGCCAAACTGCTTCCGGTCTTCAATTACTCAATTACCCGATTACTCAATTACTCAATTATCGCAGCCGCTCGGCCGTAGCTTTCAACAATTCTTCGCCGCCCGCGCCCGGATTCGACAGCAGGATTAGGTAACGTCCCTTAGTCCGGGCCAATATACTGCCTTCAAAACTGTTGCTGGCGCGGATGGCGCCCTCTCCCAATTCGGGCGCGGGCTTGGACTCCCCGGTGCTGCGGAAGTTCTGATCCAATTCCTTCAAGCGCTGTTGGGCATCCGCCGGGTCGCGCGCCACGGTCACGTAAAGCTTGCTCTCCTTGTCGCCGGCCGCATAGGCGATCACGTAAGCGGGACCGAGAAACGCGTGCCCCATCGGGTCCTTGGGCATGTATTGTTCGGAGTGGGGTTTGCGATGCTCCGCCGGCAACTGCCCGAGCAGCGGGGGAAAGGCCGGGTTGGGACCAATGCGCGGCGAAAGCGCCCGGGCAAACGCGTCCAACACCGCATCGGCGCCGCTTCCGAAACCGCCGAGCTTGACGTAGTAGCGGCCCTGGAGAAAGTTCAGGATGCCTTCATCCCGATAGCCTTCCGCCCCCATGGTAATGAAGCGGTAGCTGGGCGACCGCTCCGCGCTGTACATCCCGAAGGCCGTGTCGGGCGCGCCCATGTCGAACACATCCACGGTTACGTCCACTTCCTTGGCGCGAAACTCCTGATGCAGCAATCGCTGGACGCCGTAGAGGAGGAAAACATCCGCCCCGCCATCCATGTATTTGTAGAGATCGTCGGGCTCATAGAAGGTCGCCGGACCCTGTGCCACGGCTTGGGCGGGAAGCGGGGTGGGAATGAGATTCAACATCCGCTGGCGGTCGGCCGCGGCGCTCGGCCCAGACGGCGAATCGGCCGCGAAGGCGCCGCAAGCGACCACGCTCACGGCGGCAAGGATTACTACTAGGTACCGGATAACCATACGAAAGAGCAGTATCGGTCATGTCTGCGCCGCGGGCAAGGAAGGAGTTGTAAATAGTTGTCAACCAACTCAAAACAAAAGAAAGCGGTTGACGCCATCTCCTCCGCAAAGCCATGATGGTCAACCGAGTAGGGAATACGCTAAGAACAGCAAGTTACATGCCCAGCGCCGTAGGCGCGGCAAGATAGTACCCCGGGTGGACCCTGAGCGCAGCGAAGGGGTAACCCGGGGTTAGCGGCCATGAATGAGGTCAAGCCCCGGGGCGGCAGAATACCGGCCACAACGTTTGGGCGGCGTTACGTTAACAAGAACGACGGAGGACGTATGCGAAAGACGACGTTTCTGGCAGCGCTGGTGTTCGCCGGCGTACTGCTTTCGATGGGGGTGGGGACGGCTCGGGCGGCGGACCCCTGCGACCGGGCCTGCCTGGAGGGTCATGTCGACCAGGTGCTGGCGGCCATGATCGCGCACAATCCGGGCCAACTGCGCTTTGCCCGCGTGGTGCACTATACCGAAGACGGGGTGGAGTTGCGGATCGGCGATGGCCTGTGGGGAACCGCCAGCGCCCGCGGCAAGTACAAGCTCTATGTGGCCGACCCCGAAGCCGGGCAAATTGGCTACTACGGAACCCTGTCGGAAAACGGGGTGATGGATTACCTGGCCCTACGGCTGAAAGTGACCGAATCCCTGATCAGCGAAATTGAAGTGATTGTCGCCCGTCCCTCCGGGATGGGCCCGGCGGGCGCTCCGAGCGCCGGTCAGTCCTTCGAGCAGAGAGGGCAGCCCCGGCATCAGTTCCTCGAGACCGTGCCCGCGGCCCAGCGGATGAGCCGGGCAAAACTGGTCGAAGTGGCCAATGCCTACTTCATGGGCTTGGCCAACCAGACGGGCAAGTTCACGGCTCCCTTTGCCCCCACCTGCGAGCGGCTGGAAAACGGCATGCAAACCACCAACCAGAAACCCAATCCCAGCACCTCCTCGGGCGCCGTGGATATTTTGTCGCTAGGCTGCGAAGGGCAGCAGAAGACCGGATGGTTTGCCTTCGTGACCGACATTCGCGACCGGCGCTTCCCCATCGTCGATGTCGAACGGGGCTTGGTGATGTCTTTTGGCTTCTTCGATCACAATGCGGCCGTCCGCTCCTATCCGCTGCCGGATGGCAAGATGGCGCCGAATATCATCACCAACCCCCAGACCATCGAGATTTCGGAACTGTTCGAAATCCGGGACGCCAAAATCGATCAGGTCGAGGCGGTGATCAATTCCGTGCCCTACGGCATGCGCTCGGACGTGTGGGACAAGTAGAGAGCCAAGAGCGCGATTGGCGACTTGGCGGCTTCCGGCAGGGGCATGTGAACGGAAGCTTCAGGTCGGATTAACCACAGAGGGCCCTTCGGCAGGCTCAGGGCAGGCTCCGAGGAGCGCAGAGGGAGGCAAGAGTGCAAAGCTGATCTCCCGATTTCCTCTGCGTCCTCCGTCGTAGATGTTCGGGCGGGAACCCGGACGGGGTGTCTTCTTCAATTACGCAATTACCCGATTACCCAATGGTGTAACCGGGCGCGCACGTATTCCACCGCCCGCAGCAGTTCCTGCTTCTGCTCGGGAAGCCATCCCTTAATGGCCAGGTAATTGGAAGCGTGATTGGAGGCAAAAAAGAGGCGCGTGGCCTCGGTGTGCTCAAGCATGATCTGCAGTTCCTCCAGCAGCCCGTCCACCCCCGGCGCCTGAAATCGTCCCGCGCTTTCTTCCTCCGCCAGCAGGGTGCCCGGCTCCACCATCACGCTTAAAGCGCCGGCGTAGTCCGGCTGAATCCGGGTCAGAAAGCGCCCAGTCCGTTCGGCGTGAATCCGGCTGCGTTCCACCCCGCCAATGCCGAGAATGACCGTTACCGAGAGCAGCATTCCGGCAGCGCGAATACGTTCGGCCGCTTGGGCGGTCTCGTCCAGAGTGGTGCCCTTGCAGATCCGGTCGAGCACGGTTTGGTCGCCGCTCTCGACGCCCAGATAGACAATCCCCAATCCGAGCGCGCGAAGCTGCTGCAGCTCGGCCACACTCTTGCGCAGGATGGACTGGGTGTTGGCATACACCCCTACCCGTTCCAAATGGGGGAAAGACTCGCCCAGCAGCTCCAGCATCGGAACCAGTTCACCCTGGGGAATGGCCAAGGCATCGCCATCGGCCAGGAAGACGCGGCGGACGTGTCCGGCGTAGCTGCGGGTTTCTTCCAGGTCCTCCCGGATCTCCTGCAGCGAGCGCACCCGGAATGTCTTTTGTTTGAAGGAACCGCAAAACGTACAGCGATTGTGCGAGCAGCCGATGGAAGCCTGCAGAATCAGGCTCTCCGCCTCACTCGGCGGCCGGTAGATCATTCCTTGGTAACGCATGGGCCGTTCCCTTCCGTCCATGATTATCATAGCGGCAAGCTCAACCCTGAGCCCTCCGCCCGAGAAACACCTTTTTCAATTCCCCGGAAGCAGCTATGTTGATGTAGGACGGCATGGGCAAGATTACCTTTCAAGTCGAGGACGGCGGGGAGGTGACCATCGTCGCCGCCCTCGGTGAAAACCTGCTGGAGCTGGCGCGCAAGGCCAATGTGGCCATCGACGCGCCTTGCTCGGGCAATCTCTCCTGCGGCAAGTGCCGAGTCCGGCTCGTCAGCGGCGAGCTGGATTCCCAAAGAACCATCCACCTGGACGAAGCCTCCTACGCCGCGGCATGGCGCCTTGCCTGTGCTTCCACTATCAGCGGCGATGCCGTCATCCTGGTGCCGGACATTGCCTCTGCCTACCGCAGCCGCATGAAGGCAGCCGACCTGTCGTCGCCCGAGGAACTGGCCGTCTTCCATGCGCTGCGGACCGGCATGGAGAGGGCAGGACTCAAGAAGGAAAGCGGGGTGCGTTCGTTTACCGTGCGCATGGAGGCGCCCACTCTTTCCGACACCTTGCCCGACAACGAGCGGCTATCGAGAGCGATTACTGGCGCAACCGGAGCCCGGAAGATCAAACTGCCCTATAGCGCGCTTAAGAAACTGCCACTTCTTCTCCGGGAAAACGATTTCCAGTTGCGTTGCGTCGCCGAGGAATGCGAAGACGGGATCGAGATCCTGGATATGCTCTCCCCCGGCGATACGCTTCCTGCTTGCGGTCTGGCTATCGATGTTGGCACCACGACCGTGTCCGGCCTGTTGGCCGACCTCGAAACCGGGAGAATTCTGGCCAAGGCGAGCACGGGAAATGGGCAGATCCGCTTTGGCGCCGATGTGATCCATCGCATCGTGGAGCAGCAGAAACCCGGAGGGATCGACCGGCTGCAAAAGGCCATCGTCGATGAAACTCTCCTGCCGCTGATCGAATGTATGTGCCGCGATGCAGGCGTTCCCCAAGACCGCATCTACCGGATGACGGTGGCGTCCAACACCACCATGAACCACCTGCTGCTCGGAGTGGACGCCAATGCGCTGCGCAGCGAGCCTTATATCCCGGCCTTTTTCGAACTTGGCGCCATATCCACCCACGCATTAGGCATCGGACTGGCCCCCGGCGCTCGACTTCATCTGGCGCCCAATATCGGCAGCTATGTCGGCGGAGACATCACCGCCGGCACTCTGGCGAGCATGATGTGGAACCGGCCGGAACTGTCCTTGCTCATCGACCTGGGCACCAACGGAGAAATCGTACTGGGCAACGACGAGTTCCTCATCTCCTGCGCCTGCTCGGCGGGGCCCGCCTTCGAAGGCGGCGATATCGGTTGCGGGATGAGGGCTACCGACGGCGCCATTGAGGCCTGCACCATTGACCCGGCCACTATGCAACCGCACTTCACGGTGATCGGCGGCCTGCGCCCCGTCGGGCTGTGCGGCTCGGGAATTATCGATGTCGTCGCCGAGCTGTTTCGGGCAAGCATCATCGACGGCAAAGGCAAGTTCGTTCGCGAGGGTGAGCGCATTCAGTTCGATGAGTTCGGGGTGGGCAGTTTTGTCTTGGCCTTTGCCGACGAATCGGCCACCGGCCGCAAGCTAGCCCTCAATGAAGTGGACATCGACAACTTCATTCGGGCTAAGGGCGCCATTTTCTCCGCCACCATGACCCTGTTGAGTTCGCTCGGCTTTTCCCCGTCCGACCTCGACCACGTCGCCGTGGCCGGGGGAATCGGCAGCGGCATTAACATCCGCAATGCCATCCGCATCGGCATGTTTTGCGATCTGCCGCTCGAAAAATATTGCTACGTCGGCAATTCTTCCCTGACCGGAGCCTACGCCATGCTGGTCTCCGAAGCCGCCGCGGCCCGCCTGCACGGGCTGGGCAAGAGCATGACTTACATGGAGCTAAGCACTCATCCCGGATACATGGAAGCTTTTGTTGCCGCCTGCTTCCTGCCGCACACGGACACCCAGTTGTTCCCGTCGGCAACCAACAGATGAACCCATCCACCAATGTGAATGAAATACGAAGGTGGCGTTATCGGGAGAGGCTGTGAGTTAATTGTCGCAGCGCCAGCTCTTGGTACTGGCTTGTTTTGAGAAGAAGAACATCCCCAGTTCCAGAGGCGAGCCGGATTACGGCACTATCGGTAGATCGATGAAACTGGCCGCGCCGGCGGCGTGATACACCCGCTGGTCCGCCTTCACGTAGTCCTTCGCCGTGGCGAAGAAGATGTTGGGCACGAACGTCTGCGGGTTGCGGTCGTACAACGGGAACCAAGTGGACTGAATCTGCACCATGATTCGGTGTCCCGGCAGGAAAACGTGGTCGGCCGTGGGCAGTGCGAATTTGTAGAGCAGGGGCGCGTTCGGGGCAATGGGGCGGGCCACGTCGAAGCCTTCCCGATACCGGCCGCGGAAGATGTCCATGGCGACAGCCAATTGGTAGCCCCCCAGCTCGCGCTGGCTGGGAACTTCGTCCGGATACACATCGATGAGCTTAACCACCCAGTCACTGTCGGTGCCGCTGGTCGAGGCCACCAGATTGACGACCGGCGCACCGGCAATACGCACCGGTTCCAAGAGATAGGATGAGACGTACGCCAGCACATCGGGCCGGTCCGCCACCGGGCGCTGATCGGCCACCAGCCAACTGCGCCAAGCCTCACGGTCCTCGAAGCGCACCGGCCGCGGCAGGTACGGAACCGGCTTGGCCGGGTCGGAGACATATCCGTCATATGCGGCCGGCGCTCCCGGGCCGACTTGCGCCGGCGGAGTGAATGAGAGGCCAAACCCTGCCGTCAGATACAGCGCCTTGGACTTGCCCGGGCAGCCGCGTTCGCACACCGGCGGCCACGCTTTCAGCCGATCCCAGCGGTTCTCGCCCGTGTTGTAGATGAGCACGGGAGGCGTGTTCGCCTTGGGACCGTCCTTCAGGTACTGATCGAAAAAAGGCTTGAGCACGTCCCGCCGGAACTGCAACGCGGTATCGCCTTCCCAGTGCAATGGGCCCAAGGACGAGCCGTCGTAGTTCACGCCGCTGTGGCGCCACGGGCCCATGACCAGGAAATTCATGTCGTTGGCCGTGTCTTTCGGCTCGATGGCCTGGTAGCAATGGACAGCGCCCCACATATCCTCCTGGTCCCACAATCCTTGAATCCACATGGTAGGAACCGTAAGGGACCGGGCGGCCAGGATCTTATCCAGCGCCTGCCCCTGCCAAAAGGCGTCGTAGGCGGGATGCTCGGCAATTTTGCGCCACCAGGGCAACTGGTCCAGGCCGGCTGCGTGGGCGAAGTCCCCAGCCGAACCGGCCCGGAGAAAGTTATCGTAGTCGTCGTAGCCGCGGCGCGGCACCGGATGGCCCTCTTCGCGCGCCGAGGTCTGTTCCGTAAAGTAGTCGAAATTGACTTGCCGGAAGGCGCCGAAGTGGAACCAATCGTCTCCCATCCAGCCGTCCACCATGGGGCTCATGGGCGCAGCCACTTTCAGGGCGGGGTGCGGGTTGACCAAGGCCATTACCACGGTGAAGCCTTCGTACGAGCTTCCGAGCATTCCCACCCGGCCGTTGCTCTCGGGGACATTTTTCACCAGCCAGTCTATGGTGTCGTAGGCGTCGGTGGAATGATCGGTGGCGCTG
>Ga0326727_10026439_pt1 | contig 10760 bp, 8 predicted proteins | sample MB2enrmetagenome_FD_207643 | JGI IMG/M metagenome (GOLD analysis project Ga0326727, IMG submission 207643) | Lab enriched peat soil microbial communities from McLean, Ithaca, NY, United States - MB29MY | ecosystem: Environmental > Terrestrial > Soil > Wetlands > Peat | place: USA: New York... | reverse complement strand
ATTTCATAGTGAGAAATAATATGGACATAGGCACATCCTGGCTTAAGTTTTGTTGCCCATTGCCCTACGGTACCAACGCAGTTATAACTTAAAAAACCAAACTGCGTTCCTTCACGCTCAATTATTGCCGGCTTTCTGGCCTCATCAATATTCATCCCTCCGCCAGTAACAGCTATACCAAGCCTTTTTAATCCAATCACAGTGTCCTCTATTCCTGGCGCTCCCATATCCCAAATGTGATTACCGGCTAGAGTGATAACATTAAAGCCGGATGAAGCCAACGCATTCATATTATCGGGTGGACATCCAGGGGAAGGACCGCCCATCTCAACATAAGTTTGAACACCTCTTGATGTAAAGACTATTTCTCCCTGTCCGACTACAACATCACCGGTGTTCAATGTAGGCGCCACGAGAGAAAGAAAACGTTCTCCGTGCTCATCTTCCAATACCAGATCACCCACTGCCAACATTATTATGGACTTTGTAGTCATGGCTAAATTCTTCCTTCAATCAATAATTTTTAAACACGAGAGTAATTCGAGTAATTATAAGAATTATAAGTTGGTAAATATTCCAGATTTTGAGTTTAATATGCACAAATCTATGTAAAAATACCAAGCTAAAATAGCACTTAACTTGTAGTTTTGTATTTTAAAATTTAAATCCAACTTAAGACAATGCATTCCATTTAATTGGAATGCATTGTCTTAAAATACGTTGATTGTACTTTAATGATATTTTTAGTTTTTAAATTTATTTTTCGCTTTGGTCAATCCAATACCTAGCGCAATAGAATCCGATTAGTCGAGGGCCAGAGTTCCCAACTACAGAGTCATCTTGGGCCATAAAACCTTTTAACCATGGTTGATTGTAATAATAGTTCTCGGTCGTTACTAGTGAAATCATGAAATTATTTTGTGCGATGTACTGGTTCATCTGATTGAATATACTTTGATATTGGGTGACAGAGGTAGCGGCAAGTGACTGAGCGTACAAGCTGTCACAAGTTGGATCACTAAAATTGGACCAATTAGCGCCAGTTAAGAATCGTTGCATTTGTCTGTCCACATCGAATGTCATCCCTAAATAACCAGTTCCTCTCATGGACAGCGCGTCTTGTTGGTGGTTTGTAGTGACGAAAGTTGCGTATTGGGCTGTGGGCATTATGCGTAAGGTCATGTTTATACCGATAGCAGCAAAATCTGATTGAACAATCTGCAACAAACCCATGTCTCCGCCGCCATCAGCAACTACATCGGTATTAAACCCGTTGGGGAAACCGGCAGCAGCAAGGAGTGCTTTTGCGTTAGTCGGGTTGTATGCGTACTGTGTTTGTAATGCAGCTGGCCAAGTACTATACGGATAACCCCATCCCATTCCCATATTATTTGAGGTCATCGTCGATGGAGCGGGCGAACAAGTGCCAAGATAGTAGTCCTTAGCTATTTGTGGTAAATTTATGGATTCTTGCATGGCCTCTCGAACCCGGATATCCGTAAATGGAGCCACTCCACCTTTCGGGTCTATTGAGTTAGAGTAAGACGAGGGTACTCCTATTTTAACAAGATCAGGATTTGTTTTGTCCAATGATTGAGCATCCGTAACGGCTATATTACCTATTGCGTCTATTTTCCCGGTACGGAGAGCAGCCAACGAAGTAGCTGCATCCGGAATTATTAATATTTTTAAAGCATCGACATAAGGGATTTGGTTCTGCGGATAGCGCTCATCATGTCCAAAATAATTAGTGTTACGTGCGAATGTTGCAGAACTGTTATCCACAAAGTCTGTTAAAATAAAAGGCCCTGTGCCTATTGCATTGTGCCAAGAACTCATGGGAGTGCCGAATTGTTGTATTGCTTCTGGGCATTCGACATCTACTGCAGCGCCAAGGGGAGCTTCCATTGTTGATAGAATGAAAGTCGGGTTTGGAATAGACCACTTGAAGACTACTGTAAAATTATCGGTCGCGGTTACTGATATTAGTTTTTTGTAAGCAGCGTTTGTCAATTGAGATGGAGAACCCGGGAAGCCAGCAAGCGCATACAATCGGTCATAATTATATACAACGTCGCTGGCGACAAACTGACGCCCATTCGCCGGAGCTATGTTCTGCCAATAAACTCCCTGACGCAGATGGACTTCAAAAGTAGAGGGGTCAGGGAAATCCCATGTTGTCGCCAAGTCGCCAGCATTAACACTATCAGGCCGCCAGCTTACCAAAGCATAATTCCATTGTGCTGGGTTCATCGTCCATTGATCAGTGAATAATCTCGATTGATACGCCTCCATGACCGTGACAAGTCCTTCATTATTAAAATTGTCCCAACTTGTAGGGTCGGCTGCATACCGAACTGTAATAGAACTGCCATATTGTGGTGTACCCAGCGTATCCCACCAATTTCCGGTCGATGTGGTAGTAACTGTGTTTGTTGAGAGAACTGTTGAAGTCGCGGAAGTAGTCGAAGTTACAGCTGTTGTGGTTGTCATTGTTGTAGTTGATGAAGGTGGAACCGTTGTTGAGGTAGGTGCGTTCGTCGTAGTTGTTGTCGCAGACGAACAAGATGCCAACACCATAGAGATCGCGATGATACAAGTAATTAATACCCCGATAATCCCCTTTTTCATTTCTCCTCCTGTTCTTTTTAGACTCTATTCGAAATCAATCAAAGTAAGATTTGAAAAGTAAGGCTGATCATGCCACTCACCCCGATTACTCCCAGGGCTCCGGTCACGGGAGGGGCATCTTGCAGCACTTAGCTGAGAATCCAACCACTAACTCTCAGTACCCTGGATTCCCCTGGTAGGATCAGCCCTACGGTTTTTACTCGATAATTATAGATATCGAATTCTTATACGAATACGTGCTGGATTATTTTAACGAACTAAAATTATCGAGATTGTACCACGTATTATTTTTATTGTCAATATACATATTAATATTTGCGTTGACAATTGTTAGTTCAGGTCTTATTATTAGGGAAAACTTTTTAGACAGTGCAACTTAAATGACGTTTTTAAAGGAATTCTTCAGAATTTATATTTTGATTATTTCATTATAATGTCATTAAATAACCTAATTGGAAATAAGAGATAACTTATTAATTTAATAAGATTAAATAATTCAGAAAATCCGGAGGTGCTTTTTCAAAACCAAAACGGAAGTTATTTGTAACGATTCGTAGGTTCAATTTGAAAAATCCTTTATAAATCTAGTGAGCTTTTAATAAATTCATTGTTTTATTGGTTAGTTTTAATAAAACAAGCCATTTATGATAAACCGACCAGTTCCTTGTTTAGAAGATAATATCTAATCAAACGATGAGAGGTTAACGTGGGCGCATATGTTGTTAGGAGACTACTCTGGATCCCCATCACAGTTTTTTTAATATCAATTGTTGTTTTTTTATTAGTACGGTTCCTTCCTGGCAATGTTATTGATTTGTTGATTTCTCAGTTGCAACCATCAGCTGGTCAGATGCACGTGACGAGAGAGGCAGTAGCACATTCTTTGGGCCTTGATGTGCCAGTTTATGTCCAATACGGCCACTGGATAAGGAACATTATTGTTCACGGAAGCCTAGGAAATTCGCTAATGGGCAACCAACCTATCCTCCCTTCGATCGAGGCTGCTTTGCCCGTAACCGCGGAATTAGGCATTTTAGCCATAATTATTAGTATCATTATTAGCATTCCCATTGGAGTCTATTCAGCAATAAGACAAGATACCATGCAAGATTATATTTGGCGTGGCATATCCATCTTATTCATATCTGTGCCGGCGTTCTGGATTGGAACCATGATAATGATTTACCCATCTATTTGGTGGGGGTGGTCGCCGCCAATGCAATTGATCCCGTTTGCTAAAGACCCAATTGGTAATTTGGGTATGTTTATTCTCCCTGCCTTAGTTTTAGGCGTAACCATGACCGGGGGCACGATGAGAATGACACGCACCATGATGCTGGAAGTTTTGAGACAGGACTATATCCGGACAGCATGGTCCAAAGGGTTGCGAGAGAGAGTTGTCGTCACCAGACATGCCATGAGAAACGCTCTTATCCCCGTAATCACAATCATCGGTATGCAAATACCGATGGTAATAGGTGGTTCGGTAATTATTGAACAGTTATTTGTTTTGCCGGGTCTCGGTCGTCTCATGCTTACTGCGCTTCAAGATCGTGATTACCCAACTATCTCCGGGATCAATCTTTTCGTGGCTGTGTTCGTCATTATTATTAATCTTTTAATTGATCTTGCATACGGATGGCTGGATCCCAGAATTCATTACCAATAGAAGGACTTGTTCAAAAGGGAGTTTTCAGGGATGACTACTAAAGCTGAAACAGAGACTTCTGGCAAAATTATTGAGAGAAAGCGCCAAGCGTTCTGGTTTGATTTATTTAAAAGAATGATCGTTGAGAAACCACTCGGAACTTTTGGATTATTTGTTGTCATTGCACTTTTATTGATGGGCATATTTGCACCTTGGATTGCCCCTTTTGGAATGAGCCAAATCCATCTTGGTGATATGTTGCAGGGTCCATCGCTCAAATATTTATTAGGAACCGACCAGCTGGGGCGTGATATTTTAAGTCGGTTGATCTACGGTGCCCGGATCTCTATGATTATCGGCCTTGGTGCAACCATAATATCTCAGGCTGAATCCATTTTGATTGGTGTCATCTCTGGCTATATTGGAGGGACGCTCGATTTAATTATTCAGCGTTTTGTTGATGCATGGATGTCGTTACCAACATTCCTGGTGTTGATAACGCTGATGAGTGTTTTGGGTTCAAGCAATGGCGGTATTTTGCCGATAACTTTAGTAATCGGAATAACTTCAGGCATCGGCAGCTCCCGTGTAATCAGGAGCGCTGTGATAGGGATTAAAACAAATACTTATATTGCCGCGGCAGATGCGATTGGCAGCGGGCCAATCCGGACCATGATACGTCATATTCTTCCCAATATTTTAGCCCCAATAATCATTGGATTTACACTGGGAGTCGGTAGTGCCATATTAGCCGAGGCTAGCCTGAGCTTTCTTGGTTTAGGTGTCCCACCGAATGTACCTTCCTGGGGAAGCATGTTAAGCAATGAAGGAAGACAATATATGGAGAGAGCGCCCTTGTTGGCTTTTTGGCCTGGTTTCGCCCTTTCACTGGCTGTTTTTGGAATTAACATGTTCGGAGATGCACTAAGGGACCTGCTGGATCCACGGTTAAGGGGTGGCGTTGGACGTTACAATATTAGCAGAAACAGACTCAGCAAACTTAAAGTAAACACGGCGAAACATTAACAGATTCATCCACGCTTACTTTCCATCGTGGCAAAGGGTGATTAGGATTATCCTCAATGATTTGACCGATATAATTTCTTGCTAGTTTAGGAGGGATATTTCTCGTGGTAAATCAAAACAAAGTTTTGAGCAACTGGTGGGAAAAATTAGGTACACCTCAATACGGAGGACAACTAACGATTAGAGCCAGCCGCAACCTAGAAAATTTTGATCCTTATTTCTCCGAAGGCCTTACCAGCATTTATGGAGGCTGGATGGAAAGGCTGCTTTCTGATGATTGGACACTTGACCCCCAGGTATGGGACTTTGTTCTGCCGTGGCACCCTTCTAAATACATGAAAGGCCAATTGGCAGAAAATTGGGAATTCCCAGTTCCTGGCACACATATTGTTCATCTGCGAAAAGGAATTCACTGGCAGGAACTCCCACCGGCTAACGGCAGGGAGTTTACCGCGGACGATGTAGTGTTTCACTACAACCGTCTGTTAGGATTGGGGGGCTATCCTAATCCGAGTCCCTACCCCGTCGAGAGCTATTTTCAAGAGCTGGTATCCGTGACTGCCGTTGACAAATACACTGTCGAATTTAAGTGGAAGACACCTAATTCTGAATTTATCATGGAAGCACTGCATGGCGTAATGCAGCGCCAGTGCATCGAGAATCCGGATGCGGTGAAAACATGGGGCAACTTATCGGACTGGCGCCATGCCATCGGCACTGGACCTTTTTTCTTGAAAAATTTTATAACTAATAAAGAAGCCGTTTTGGCTAAAGACCATGATTATCGGGGACATGACGAACGGTACCCCCAAAATAAAATTCCCTACCTGGATTCGATTAAGTATCAGGTAATAACCGACGATAATGCTGCTTTGGAAGCCATGCGCGCCGGTAAAATTGACATCATGGACAGGGTTTCTTACGAACAGGCAGAACAAATTCGGAAGACTAATCCTGAAATTCAGGCGATCCGGAACCCAACAACCCAGGCTGTCACTATCCAGCCTAGAAATGATAAAGTCCCCTTTAACGATATCAGAGTAAGAAAAGCAATGCAGATGGCATTGAACCTCCCGGCAATCGCGGCAAATCATTACCGCGGAATGATTTCGCCCGATCCATCTACAGTATTATCGGCTCATTTGACCAAAGTTATGAAAGGGTGGGGGTTTCCTTATGAGGAATGGCCTCAGGACCTCAAGGACGAATACGCTTATAACCCTGAATCAGCCAGACAAATGCTGGCAGATGCCGGGTTCCCGAAAGGGTTTAAAACCAACATCGTGGTAGATATTGCTTCCGACATGAAGCTCTTCGAGATAATAAAAAATTCGTTTGCGGACATCGGTATCGAAATGGAAGTGCGCCCGATGGAATCAAACGCTTGCACAGCTTTCGTAGAAGCTCGTAAACATGACCAGCTTGTTTTCCGCCAATACGGGCCGCTTGGTCATTGCTATGCCCCTTTCCAAGCCATCACAAGGTTTCAAAGCGGAGCCGGAAATAATATTGTGATGGTTAATGACCCGGTTTACGACGCTTTCTATCCCAAGGCTCAACAAGCTACCAACGAAGATGAATTTAAAAATATAATGAAGGACATGTGCGAACGTGTGGCGCGACAGCACTATGCGGTTTCCTTACTCCAGCCATTGGAATATGCACTTTGCCAACCCTGGCTCAAAGGTTATCACGGCCAAATCCATTCGGTTTGGATGGGGATTGGCGGGCCGAGCCGTCTCAGTTTTTACGGAGCAAGATTTTGGATAGACCGTAAACTAAAACACACAATGGTACACTAAACAAATTAAACAATGACCGAAACAAAAAAATCACAATAAAAAGGAGAAGAAATATGGAACAAATCGAAATGGAAGCAAAGCTAAAGAAACTCGAGAAAACTGTTAGAGCCCTTAAAAGGGAAACTCAAGCTCAGGCTGATATCGAGGCAATAAAGAAATTACAGAGGGCGTACGGTTATTACCTCGAACACTGGCAAGAAGATGAAATAGTTGAGTTGTTTTCACATAATCCGGATGTTTCTTTGGAGATAAACGACAGCGGTCTGTTCAAGGGATGGGAAGCAATTAAACGGAGTTTCAGTTTTGCCGATCACTATTCCGCCTATGGTGTTAAAAAAGCTCCCGGTGATTTTCTCCATATATTGATGCCCATTGCCGGCATAATTGATTTTTCCCCCAATGGGAAAGCTGCTAAGGGAAGATGGTACGGATTCTTCCTAGGAGCTATGCCCCGGCCGGTTGAAACCAGAGCCTTGATTGGCTGCGGCATATGGGAGAACGAATATATTAAAGAAAAAGGTATCTGGAAATTTCAAAAACTTTTCTGGAATGATATTTTCTGTACCCCATTAGATGAGGGTTGGGTAAAAACCCCGTTTTTAGGTCATCCCAGAACAACTGTTGCATCCGGATTCACGGCTAATTTCCAGCATTACCCCTCTGGCTATATCCTGCCGTACCATTACAAAAATCCTGTGACGGGTAAGTAAAAAAACCAGAGTTGTAATTCTAAAGATTTTGTAATTGCAAGGAGGCTAAAATGGCAGTTATTGAACCGGTTGTTGGCAAATACGTATACCTGAATATTCAAGGAGTTGAGTACCGGGTATTTTATGAAGAAAGCGGCACGGGCATTCCAATCATCTGTCAACATGCTGGAGGAGGTGACGGATTAGAGTGGAGAACTCTCCTCAATGATGCTGATATTACTTCAAAATATCGCGTGATTGTACCAAATCTTCCATACCATGGGAAATCATTACCTCCGGAATCACTGGAATGGTGGAAATTGGAATACAGATTAACCAAAAGTTTTTTCATGGACTTTCATCTGGAGTTAAGCAAGGCGCTTGAGCTCGATAGACCTGTCTATATGGGTTGCTATGTCGGAGGTTTCATGGCGCTTGACCTTGCACTAGAATGCCCGGATAAATTCAGAGCCGTCATTGGAGTCGGAGCTGCGCAGCGGGGAGGCCCGGCTACTCTGGATACTTTTTATCACCCCAGCGTTACCAATAATTATCGCAGAGTAAATGCGATGTATTTCTGTGCGCCAATGACACCGGAAGTACATCGGCGCGAAGTAACCTGGTGCGCCATGCAATGTGCTGCGCCCACCACAAAAGGGGATCTGTATTATTATTTTAAAGAACATGACCTGACAGGTAAAACCCATCTTTTCGATACCTCGCGGTGCGCCGTATATCTGCTTACCGGTGATTACGACCCAACAAGTTCAGTCGAAGATACCATGGAATTAGCTAAAGCCATTAAAGGTTCGAAATTTACCGAGATGAAGGGATTATCACATGCCGGCATGCATGAAAACCCGCCGGTTTTTAAAAGTTACTTGGCTCCGATATTGGCCGAGATCGTGAAACATTCTGAACAACAGTAATACCTGAAATATTTTGAGAAACAAAAATAAAGGAGAATAAACTATGGCAGTCCATTTTATCGATCCCGACAAAACATCATCTATTGTCGATGTTCTTAATAGTGACCCGGAGTTTAAAATCGCTGCTCGTTACATGACCAAAGATGTGTGCATCGAAGTTGGGAAAACCAAATGCATCATTAAATTTCGGGATGGCGTCATAACTCAAATCAAGTCCGAAAATGCTTTTGCCGACCCATGGAATTTCGCCATTAGAGGCTCGTTGGACGCATGGGAAAAATTCCTGCAGCCGATTCCACCTCGTTTCTATGATGGGATATTCGGCGGGATGATTCGTGGCAATTTTGTTCTTGAAGGTGATACCGTTAGTGCCTTCAGCCATTTCTGGGCTGTTACCCGTATGTTAGACATTTTCAGAGAGCTTCAGAACAAATAGCAGATCTCTTGGAAAGTAAGGAGCAAGAAATGGCAAAATTTGACCCAATTGAAGGTAGATTCGTTTATCTCACGATTCAGGGAGTAAAATACCGGGTTTACTACGAGGAAAGCGGCCAGGGTATTCCCATTATCTGTCAGCATTCAGCTGGTTCCCAGGGGCTGGAGTGGCGTCACATGTTGACCGACCCTGAAATTATCTCAAAATATCATGTGATCGTTGCAGATCTCCCTTATCACGGCAGATCGTTGCCGCCGGAATCAGTACAGTGGTGGAAAGAAGAATATAAATTAACGAAGAGTTTCTTTATCGATTTTCAGATTGAATTGAGCCGGGCTCTGGGGTTGGTAAAACCTGTCTATATTGGCACCGCCGCCGGTGGATTCCTGGCACTCAACCTGGCTTTGGAACACCCCAGTGAATTCAGAGCGGTGATCGGTGTTGAGGCAGCCAAACACGCCGGGACAGCAACATTGGATACATTTGATCATCCTTATATCGGTAATGATTACAAACGAGCTAATGCCATGTATTTTTCGGCTCCCGCTAACCCTGAAAAGTACCGCAGAGCTATTACGTGGGTGTCAATGTTGGCGGCTCCGCCTGTGACAAAAGGCGACATGAACTATTATTTCATCGAACATGACCTGACCGAAAAAACCCAGCAAATCGATACGTCGCGTTGTGTAGTTTACCTTCTTACGGGGGAGTATGACCCAACCAGCACGGTCGAAGACACTATGGAATTGGCTAAAGAGGTAAAAGGTTCGAAATTCACGGAAATGAAAGGAATGTCACATGCCGGCATGGCCGAAAACCCAGTTTTATTTAAAAAATATTTAATGCCGATATTGAACGAGATTGCAAGCAAATAATTTAACAACGAGACAAATTGTTCACTTCTGGTTGAAAAGGGAAAACGGTAACAATTATTGAAATCCTTGATAAGATTGTTACTGAAATCGGTTAGTCATTTAAAAACGGACGCGTCGAATCATTAACAGTCAATAGAGTATACGAATTACCCGCCTTAAGAGACGATCTCAGAAACCGGAGTGGCTATTAAAAATAATACGGACGAGTTACAAATCATAGAAGCAGAAAATCTTATGCTTCCCAATGGAGCCAAACCCAATAACAGGGTATAAAAATCAATAAAAAAATTGGATCTCGAAGTCTACATGGTTGGAGACCATGCAGAGCCCCGTCGCACTCAGTAAGCGGTTAGTGAAGAACACCGTATTAGATCGATGAACTAATTTTCAATCTACTCTGCCCTTTTCAACCAAACGTAAGGTATATTGGAGAAAGCGTATGGAAAGGAAAACAACCACCGTTAGCAACTGGTGGAAAAAACTCGGAAAACCGCAATACGGCGGTGAGTTAAATATTCGAGCAAGCAGGAATATTGTAAACTTTGATCCGTATTACCACGAATCACTTACAACAATTCAAACAGCCTGGATGGAAAAACTGCATGCTGATGATTGGACATTAAATCCTGCAGTATTTGGTTACAAAACATGTTGGCGCCCCTCCCAATTTATCAAAGGACAACTTGCCGAGAGCTGGGAGTTCGCCGACCAGAGAACTTGTGTG
>Ga0326727_10026438_pt1 | contig 10760 bp, 14 predicted proteins | sample MB2enrmetagenome_FD_207643 | JGI IMG/M metagenome (GOLD analysis project Ga0326727, IMG submission 207643) | Lab enriched peat soil microbial communities from McLean, Ithaca, NY, United States - MB29MY | ecosystem: Environmental > Terrestrial > Soil > Wetlands > Peat | place: USA: New York... | reverse complement strand
CTGCTGCCGTGGAACTGGGCAGCCAGCGCATTCGCTGAGACCATCAACCGGGCGGCCTAGCCGCCCGGATCAGCGCCGGCGCCAATCGTCAACTCAATTCCGTTCCTGTCGCCGCCGTATCGCTTACCTTCAACGCGATCAGCGAAGGCTTGTCGACCGCCCCAGACCAACACGCGCCGGTCTTCGAGAAGGCGGATGACGGAACGGCGCTGCCGCATCCATGGTGCATGGGGTTCCTGGCCGCGATGCGGCTGCGCTTCGAGGCATGGCGGCCGCTGCGTGATCTGAACTGCATTGAGCACGGGCTGCTCTTGCCGATCCTGCTCCATTGCGTCGACCCGCTTGGTCAGCCGATGCTTGGACCGCCGCGCGAGGGACCGGAAACCGAGGCGTTCCTCCGCTCCGCCTACCACGACATCCCACTCGTCATCCCGGAGATCAGGACATTCTGGATGCCTGAGCGGTTGCGCGAGGCGAAAGGTCAAGCCTGAACCCGGGTGGTCACGCCGCATCGGTTAAGCACGCTATGAACCCACTCGTTGATCGGCCGCTCGAAAAATAGATAGCTGACCGTGCTCGCAATCAAGATCAGTACGGCAGATACAATGATGTAGAGAACGGCGCCGGCATTCCCTGGCATCAAGCCAGTTCCCGCTAGAACCGCATGGGTCAGTGTCAGACAGGCCAAATGCCACATGTAGGTCGAATAGGAGATGTCCCCGAGATATACCATCCACCTCGCGTAGCGTAGTCCGGCCCGCTCTGCGCCGAGCGCGCTCCAAACGGCCACTGCCGATGGGATACCCCATACTAATGTGCGAGCCGGTGTCGTTACCGCTATCCAAGGCGCACCAAGCATAGCGCTGGCCGCGAGTGCGCAAACGACGGCCGAGACGATCATTATTCGAGGAAAGGGCGGCTTCGCATCCCGGCCCCAAAGCCCGATCACCACACCCATGCAGAATTCCAAAGACAGCGAGTCGGAAAGCGCAAAGCGTGGCGCCAATCCGAAAAAGGCGAGAGCAACGAGGCCGATCTCCAGAGCGATCCAAACTGCAAAGGCTCGGATCGCATAACGGCCAAAAAACATTATGCCCACGGCGACTAGATAAAACTGCACCTCATAGATCAACGTCCATGCAACAGGATGGGCAGGAGGTATTTGAATCAGAAGGAGGGCCAGCGGCTGGGGGGTAAAAGTTGCGATGGAATTATCCACGCCCGGCATAGTCGGGATCGTAAGCATGACGGCCAGCGTCAGCCAATACAACGGAAACACCCGTACGATCCGGCGCAAAAAGAAAATCGCGGCGTCAGTTATGTTCTGCTGCGCGGATCTTGGCAAGACAGATGGCGTCTTGACTGCAATTCTGGCGATCACGCAGCCACTCAAAACGAAAAACAAGTCAACGCCAGCATGTCCAAAATTAGTCAGCGCGGCGGCGAGATGGTGCACCCACGCAATACCGGAATAAGCTGCGGCGAGGCTCATCGTATGCATTGCCACGACCGAAAGCGCGGCAACCCCGCGGACAGCCTGTAGGCTGGACAGGCGCTGGGGGGTGTCGATCATTAACTCTGCCTCGGATAGTCCTATGGGGACGCCCCTTACAGGAGCAAGATCTCACTGGATAGGGGTCACCACACGATCTGTTCAAAATCGTACGGTAAGGGCGGCCGTGCGAAGGCTAACCTGCAGGGCTGGCTGAAGCTTCCGGTCGATGCGTCCGTTGCGCTGCTCCAGGCGCGCCGGGTTCCAGGGCAGGTCGAAATGGATGAGGTCGTGGCAGCGAGCCTGCAGGTTGATACTCGATCAGCTCAGGTGGCGGTTCGACGGTATCTGTTACGGACAGATTGCCACTGAAGCCGACCCAAACCACCCCGTTTCCGTCCTGCCAGACGAGGGCCTTGAGCGGCAGGTCGATGCCGATCGTCTGCGCGGCCTGCATCAACGGTGTGCCGCCGCGTGCGTGTCCGAAGAGCGAAGCTCGAGCTCGGTCGGACGAAGCGACAGCCCCGCCTCTGCCGCCCCGGCGCCGTGATCGACTCGGGCGAAGATCGTCATGCCCCGCGCGGTGACGCTGGCAACAAGGCGGTCCATCGTCTCCGACGGTCCGTGGCGACTCCTGAGGCACGACAGTCCGGCCGGGAGGTCACTCATGTCGCGGCAACGTCGGCCGGACCCTGCTCGGCGGACCAGCGCGCCTCGATCTCGATCATCTTCTCGGCGAGGCCGGTCGGGGTCAGGACACCCTTCTGGAACAACAGGACGGCGAAGGTGGTGGCCCAGCGTTCGTAGTAGCTCAGCCGATTGATCATCTCCGCCCCGAGCGCCTCGACGCCGCGGCGCTTCTCCTCGGTGCTGATGAGCTTATGATAGTCCAGGACGTCGGCCAGCGCGTGGCAGCGTTTCTCCCACGGGGCGAGAGCGTGTTCCACGCGGGCAAAGGCGGGCGAGGGCTGACCGCCGACATCGTTGGGCAGCCGGTGCATGAAGTCTACCAGGTCTATCATGCGGCGGCCCTCTGCTCATTGACGGTGACAGGGACGACGCCGATCATCGCGTCGCGGGTGACCAGCGCGGCAAGCTGCTCCTCGGTATAGCCGTCAGTGCCTTCGGGCCGGAGCGGCAGCACGAGAAATCGCAATGCGGACGTCGAGTCGGCGACGCGGATCTCCACGTGTTGCGGAATGATTGTGCCGAATTCGGCGAGCAGCCCACGCGGCTCAAGCACCGCGCGGGCGCGATACGGTTTCAGCTTGTACCATTCCGGTGGTAGACCAAGCAGCGGGCGCGGATAGCAGGAGCACAATGTGCAGACGACCAGGTTGTGGACCGTCTCGGTATTCTCGAGAACAATGAGTCCCGTGTCGTCGTAGAAGGTGATGCCAAGTTCCTCGCAGGTGCCCCGCCCGTCGGCGAGCAGGCGGGCGCGGAACTCCGGGTCTGTCCAGGCGCGGGCGACAACCTTGGCGCCAAGGGCGGGCGTGCGCGAGTCCAGAACGTCGATCTGGCGCTCGATCTCGCCGGGCTTCAGAATTTTGCGCTCAATCAGCATTTCCTCAAGCGCCGCTTGCAAGATGTCGAAATAGCCGGGCGGCTCGGTCGCGCCTATCCCCTGATGGTCATGGTCGTGACTATGCATTGTGAGCGGCCTCCAGCCAGGTTTCAAAGACTTCGATGTACAGGTGATCCCGTTGGCTGCCGGCGTAGCCGGCCCAAATGTCCGATAGGGGGACGGCGATGCGATAGTAATGTCGCTTCACGCCGGCGTTTCGGCCAAACCCTTCCTCCTCGTTGTCGATAGCGGGTTGGACGAGCCTCTCAACGATGCCGGTCCTGCCACGAAGATACAGAGGCACCCGGTAATGACCGAGCGGGAACCGCTCGAGGACCCGAACCTGCTGGCCCGGTTGAAAGACTGGTGTCTCGCCAAGTGCTGGCACCACGCTGGGAAGGCCAGGGCCATCGATCGGCAATTGCACTTCCATGTTGCTTTTCCTTTCGCCAGGAGAGTTACACCGGTCGGATGGTGCTCACATGCGGCTTCCCTGTCATGGCGTCCAGCGCGTGCAGACGTAGTCGTGATTCCTGACATTGGCCTGGTCCTGGCTTCGCGTGCCGGAGCGCGTTCTCGCCAAGGCCGAACGCCTCCGGGAAGACGAGCACCGCGGCACGAGGAGCAACCGCCGGTTCGAAGAAAAGCTGCCCTCGCATCTCGAGGCCGTCGGCCTGATAAGAGAGCGTGCGCTGGTCCATGTATCGCCTCCGGTCATGTCGTTTCCACCCCGAGGGTTGGTTGGAGGGGCCTATGCGCCGCGCCATCGCGCCAAAGCGCTATCAGCGCGTCGTTCGATCGTGATGATGCCTCTAGAGATCAAGCTCGACCGCGGTGATCGGCGTTGCGCAGCAGATCAGCGCATTGCCTTCGGCTGGCAGATCCAGCGGTTCCGGCGCGTAGGCGATATCGCCTTCGATCAAGCCGCTCTCGCAGTTATGGCATACGCCTGAACGGCAGGACCAGCGCACCGGAACGGCGCAGGCTTCGGCCAGTTCGAGCAGGCTGCCGAAGCGTGTGTCCCACGGCACTGCCAGACCGCTGCGCAGGAACGTCACCGTGGGTCCGCCGCCCCCAGCCCCGTCAGGACGGTGTGGCGCGATTGCCGCAAGACCGGCGATGCCGGGCGTAAGGGCAGGCGCGGGACCGAACACTTCGACGTGGACGCTGGATCGCGGGATGCCCCGCGCTGCCAGCGCGTTCTGAAGATCCTTAAGAAAGCGGGGCGGACCGCACAGGTAGAAGTCGGCGTCCCCGGGAACCCCGATCTCCTGAAGCAGCTCCGGCGAGAGGTGACCCGGCCGATCGAAGTCCTGGCCGAGGCTGTCTTCCGGCCCGGGCCGACTGTAGATCACGCAGCGATGCGGCATCCGGAGCGCACCGAGCAGTTCGTCCGCTTCCCGGGCAAACGCATGATGCGCCCGATCGCGGGCTGAATGCAGCCACCACACCTGCCGAGGCGTCACCGCATCCATCGCCGCCGCGGCATGCAGCATCGCCAGCATCGGGGTGACGCCGACACCGGCGCTGATGAACACGATGGGCGCCACACCGGCGGCAAGGGTAAACGAGCCGCGAGGCGCGCCAACCTCCAGGCGACTGCCGGCGCGGACGCCTTGGTGGAGAAAGCTGCTGGCGACGCCGTGCTCGTTTTTCACGCCAATCCGATAGTTTGCGTTCCCGGGCGGACCGCACAGCGAATAGTTCCGCGTGACGGCGGCAGCATCCGGGTTCGGCTGTACGCGGACGACGATATGTTGGCCGGGCAAAGCCGGGGGCAGCGGTGTGCCGTCTTCGGCCGCCAACTCGAACGATCGGACGTCCGTGGTTTCGTCGCGGGAGGCCGTGACCAAAAGCGGGCGGAAGCCAAGCCATGCAAGGGGCGCCGACGCGCCGGGTCCAAGGCCGGCGTTGCCCGTCCTGCCGCCCGCTTCGGCAGCGGCTGCCAGCCCCTGCAATGAGCGTTGCCACCCCGGGCTGAGCGCCGGAATGCGGGCTGCGCGGCGCAAGGCGTCCAGCGGGTGCTCGGCGGAGTAAAGGAGTGCGTCGATCTCGGCGATCGTCATGCGCTCGGGACCGTCAGAGATCTTCTCGATGCGATCGCCGGCACCGAGTTCACCCTCCTGTAAGACCCGGAAATAGAAACCGGGCCGGCGCTGCGCCACCAGCAACGCCGGCATCTCCGGACGTTCCAGCCTGATGCCGACACGGTAGCAAGTGTCGCGTGGCTGGCTGACCTCGACGACGACGGTGCCAATCCTGAAGCGATCGCCGATGCAAACGTCGGCATCGGCGAGGCCCTCCACGGTGAGGTTTTCGCCAAAAATCCCCGGCACGAGATCCGGCCGCTCAAGGTAGTTCGACCAGTATCGGTAGGATTCGAGTTGGTACACCATGATCGCACGTTGTTCGCCGCCATGGCCGCCGGGGTCGCCTTGGCCGTCGCCGGCGAGATTGAGCCTGCCGGCAAAAATCCGTCCCTTCACCGGCGTCTTCCAGATCGCCGTCCGGACCGTCCTGCCCTGCCACGCTACGTCCCGAGGCAACCCGACGTTGACCGATACGACCACGCTCATCAAGCAACCTCCCGATGCCAGCCGCTGCGGCAACCCATCAGGACGAGACCTTGCGGCCGAGGAAATCGCGGATCAACGGCACCATTTCGTCGGCTTTGTCCTCGAGCGCAAAATGCCCGGTGTCGATGAGGTGAAACTCGACCTCGGGAAGATCGCGCTTATAGGGATAGGCCCCGTCGGCAGGGAAAATCTTGTCGTTCTTGCCCCAGACAATCAACGTCGGCGGCTGGTGCTTGCGGAAATAGGCCTGAACTTCGGGATAAAGCGGCAGATTGGTTCGATAGTCGTAGAACAAATCCATCTGGATTTCGGCGTTGCCGGGCCGGTCGAGCAGCGCCTGGTCGTAGACCCAGTTGTCCGGCGCAATTCGGCTGACATCGCTGGCGCCATCGGTATACTGAAACTTCGTCGTCTCCGGCGCGACCAGCACGTACAGCGCCTTGCGGTGCGCTTCCGAGTGGTCGGACCAATAGGCCTTGATCGGGTCCCAGAACGCCTTAAGCCCTTCGTCATAGGCATTCCCGTTCTGCACGATCAGCGCGGTGATGCGCTCGGGATGCCTGAGCGCGAGACGCCAGCCGACCGGCGCGCCATAGTCCATCACGTACATCGCATAGCGTCTGACACCAAGCTGGTCGAGCAGGCCATCGACCAGCTCCCCGAATCGGTCGAAGGTGTAGAAAAACGTTGCGCGATCGGGCATGTCGCTCTGCCCATAGCCCGGGTAATCCGGGGCGATCACATGATACCGGTCGGCTAGTTCAGGAATCAGATTACGAAACATGTGTGACGAGGTCGGGAAGCCGTGCAGCAACAGCACGACAGGAGCGTTGGCCGGACCCGCTTCGCGATAAAAGATCTTGATTCCGTCGATAGTTTTGGTCCGATAGTGCGTGACTATCGGAGCTTTGCCGGCCGGCGATGCCGTGGCCGTAGGCATCTGTTGCAGATAAGCGGCGCCGGCCGCCAGTAGCGGCAGGCCAAGAGAGAACCGCCGGCGGTCAAGGGCGCCGGGCGTATCAGCAAGATCAACGTGCTTCAATTCAGCCTCCGAGTTCGAAATAAGGGAATCCGTAGTCAGACGCCGTCGTAAACCAGCCTGGTGAAGAAGGGCGGATCGATGACGAAATTGCCGAATCTGGCGTCGAATGCGGCTGTGGGCTTGGCGGCGACGGTTTCATCGCGCGAGCGTCCCTGCCGCTTGAGCGCACTGACCGCGTCACGAACGGCAACGAGCATGTCGTGGAATTCCTGAAGCTCGGCTTTGGTTCCCACAGCTTTGCCATGGCCGGCGATAATGATGGTGTCGTCGGACGCCGCCGCGAGATTGGCCGCGGACGCCGCGATCATCCCGTCTATGCTGCCGCCGGTCGAATAGTCGACGAACGGATAGACGCCATTCCAGAATGTATCAGCCACGTGGATGACGTTTGCTTCGACGAATGTAACGGAAATATCGCTGTCGGTATGCGCCGGAGCGTATTGTCTGAGCAAGATCGTCGACCCGTTTAGCTTGAGACTGCGTTCACCGGTAAATACCTCGGCCGGCATTCCGCCCGGCGGCGGTGCGAGAAAATTGTAGTCCCAATCGGCCACACGCTGAACGCGGGAGAGGTATTTGCGGGTATTTTCCTGGGCAATGATCTTCGCGCCGGCGGCGTTGAGCCAGGCATTGCCATCGGTGTGATCGAAATGCCAGTGCGTATTAACCAGGTGGGTAATTGGATCGGCGCCGATATCAGCAAGGGCCCTGGTCATTTGCGGGCGCGAGACAGCGATGCCCGCGTCGATCAGCACCTTGCCGTCGGGGCCGGTCAGCACGGCGACGGCGCCGCCGGAGCCTTCAAGCACGCTGATATTGTTGCGCAACCTATGCGTAACGACCGGCGAAGCGGCAGCGCTGTCCTTGATCAGGCTGACGATGCCGCGCGCCTCCGCAAAAGCCTCATGCGGTGTCAGCCATCGACCCGCGGCGGTAGCGCCAACGCAGCACAGGCAGAAGCCCCGCCGCGACAACAATCCTATTTTCGATGATTGCATGGATCGATCCTCACCCCTAAGGCGACGCCCCTAGTCCTTGGCGGTATGGCGATCGGGCACAACGAAACTCACCGTTTCGCTTGTGATCACCCGGTGCGTCGGATCGGCCAACTCGAACAGCATCTTGTGCGGACCGGGCGGCAGGCCGACCACGATCACCGTCTCGCCGCTGGCATCGACAAAGTGCCAGGGCAGATCGTCAACGGTGATGTGGAGGTGACCGATGCGCGGCGACACATCAAGGGCGCCTTTGCCGAACACAGGCACGACGCGCAGATTCTCCGTCCGGTACTGGATGAAAACGAGGCCCTTTGCCAACTGTTCCGGCAGCGGCGGGTCGACAATAAGCTTAGCCGGCGGCTCCTTTTCGATGGCGACCAGCGGCGAAGGACCGCGAATGTCCCTCGCACTCTGGGCGGACGCCCCGGTGGCGAGCAGCGAGCAGGTGCCCATGACGACAAGCCCCTTGAGAGCAGGTTGCATGAAAACTTCTTTCGCGGAACGGTTTGTCAGCCTTGGATAAACGCCAGCAAGTCGGCGTTGATGGTTTCGGCCTGCGTCGTAGGCATACCGTGGGGAAAACCCTTGTAGGTCTTCAGGACGCCGTTCTTCAGCAGCTCGGCTGACAGCGGCCCGGCATCGGCATAGGGCACGATCTGGTCGTCCTCGCTGTGCATCACCAGCACCGGCACGCCGATCGTCTTGAGATCCGCTGTGAAATCGGTCTGGGAGAAGGCGACGATGCCGTCGTAATGCGCCTTGGCGCCGCCCATCATGCCCTGGCGCCACCAGTTTCGGACGATGGCCTCAGAGGGTTTAGCGTCCGGGCGGTTGTAATTGTAAAACGGACCACTTGCGATCGCGAGGTAGAATTCCGAGCGATTGGCGGCAAGCTGCGCCTGAAGGTCGTCGAAGACCTGCTTTGGCAAGCCCCGCGGATTCGCCTCGGTTTTCACCATCAATGGCGGTACCGCGCTGATGATGGCGGCCTTCGCCACGCGGCCCTCGCCGTGCCGTGCGAGGTAGTGCACCACCTCTCCGCCGCCGGTCGAATGGCCCACGTGGATTGCGTTCTCGAGACCCAGATGGCTCGTCACCGCGGCAAGATCGTCAGCGTAATGATCCATGTCGTGGCCATCGCCGACCTGCGCGGAGCGGCCATGGCCGCGCCGATCATGCGCGATGACACGATAACCCTTGTCGAGAAAAAATAACATTTGCGCGTCCCAGTCATCAGCCGACAGCGGCCAGCCGTGGCTGAAGACGATGGGCTGGCCCTTCCCCCAGTCCTTGTAGTAGATTTCCACGCCGTCTTTTGTCGTTACTGTACTCATTGTAAGGACTCCGCAGTTGGCAAACTTTTCACGAACGTCAGGAGATCGTCGTTGAACTCGTCCCGGCGGGTTACCGTCAGTCCGTGCGGCGCGCCGGAGTAAACCTTCAAAGTCGCTTTCCGGATCAGCTTCGCAGACAGCAGCGCCGTGTTCGCGATCGGAACGTTTCGGTCGTCCTCGCCGTGGATGATCAGGGTCGGGACATCGAATCGCTTGGGCTCCCCGGTGATCATGAACATCATCTGGTCGTCCCAGACATCGGCGTTGAGCGGCCAACCGTGACTGAAGACGGCGGGTGGCCCACTTCCCCAGTCCTTGTAGTAAATCTCGGTTCCGTCCCGTGTCCTGATCGTGCTCACGCTACGAACTCCGATGCTCAAGGGGACAGCCGGCCGGCTCGCGTCTTTGGCCTCCGCTGCGGCTGTCAACGCCGAGGCCGCGGTGACGCTGCCAATCACTAATGTGCGACGATATGGACCCCCAAACGCCTGGCCATTTGTTGTTCGGTCTGGTCATGCGGACCTCCCATGCCCGCCTATATAGCGCGTTGCGGTGCCACCGGGCAGCCGATAGGATTGAGAAGACACTTCCCGAAATCTGGAAAGGCGAGGCGGAGATGGACCGGTTGGAGGCGATGTCGGTGATCATCGCCGTGACCGAGACCGGCAGCATCTCGGCTGCATCGCGTCGTTTGAACTCGCCGGTCGCAACCGTCAGCCGCAAAGTTGCCGAGCTCGAATCCCGCCTCAAAGCCCAACTCTTTCAACGCACCTCGCGGAGGATCACGTTGACCGATGCCGGACGGGCCTACATCGACGCCTGCAAGCGCATCATTGAGCAGGTTGATGACGCCGAACGGGAGGTCTCGGGAGAATACCGGGTGCCCAAAGGGGAACTGGCGGTGACGACGCCGTGGGGGCTCGGGCACACGCATTTGTTGCCGCTTGCAACCGAATTCCTCGAAGCCTACCCGGACATTTCGTTACGGCTCATGTTAACCGACCGCATCGTCAACACCAGCGAAGAGAACATCGATATCGCGATCCGCGTCGGCACACTGCCGGACAGCAATATGATCGCCACCCGCGTTGGCTCGATCCGCATTGTCGTTTGCGCCAGCCCCGCATACCTGAAGGCGCGCGGGCATCCCAAGCAGCTCGGCGATCTGGCGACGCATGACTGCATTACCATCGACGATCATGCGATTCCTACGGCCTGGAAATTTGTGCGAGCCGGTCGCGCCAGAATCGCGCCAATCCGCTCGCGGTTGTGCGTCAATACGTCCGAAGCAGCCGTGCTAGCGGCGATCGAGGGCGCCGGATTGGCTCGCGTGATGTCGTACAAGATGGATGCCGCGAAACGCGCGGGGAAACTGTCAATCGTGCTGGAAGAGTTCGAACCGGACTCACTTCCGGTGCACATCATCTACGCGCCGCGGAAGCCGGTCCCGCTTAAGCTTCGTGCGTTTCTCAACTGGATGACACCGCGTCTGAAAGCCCGATTGACCTTAGCTTGAGTTGCCACAGTATGCCGATCGCGCGCGTTAGTTCGGAAACCAACTGGAAATAACACGTGATAACGGGCATTCCCCGTTTTACACTTGATCGGCGTCGAACTGGACCGCTTCGCTAACAGGGACGGCGCCCCGGTGATCTCTTCGGAGCGGTCGCGGGTGCGGGTATTTGTGATCCCGACCGACGAGGAAGCAATGATCGCCCGGCACACAATATCGGTTCTCGACCGCACTGCTG
>Ga0326727_10026437_pt1 | contig 10761 bp, 11 predicted proteins | sample MB2enrmetagenome_FD_207643 | JGI IMG/M metagenome (GOLD analysis project Ga0326727, IMG submission 207643) | Lab enriched peat soil microbial communities from McLean, Ithaca, NY, United States - MB29MY | ecosystem: Environmental > Terrestrial > Soil > Wetlands > Peat | place: USA: New York... | reverse complement strand
GTGGTGATGTGGAAAATTCGTTCCGCCCAGTTCAAATTCCATGATGAACAGGCTAATGAGCACGTGACCCGCGGCGATTTTGTCGCGCTTGCTTTTTGTGTCGCCCATGAGGAGTTGATAGAGCACCGAATCCGGATGGCCGGAGACTGGCTGCCATTTGACGTCATCGATATTGGCGATGAGCGGTTTGGAGGGCGGCGTCACGTGAGTGCCAGCAGGGATCTTGAAACCCATGACAATGATTCGCGCGCCGAGCGTGCTGGCGGCGGCGTGGCGCACGTTCGGCGGCAAATAGAGGAAGTCATGCTTGTGCAAAGTAATCTGCTCGCCGGCGTAATCAAGGCTTCCAACTCCGTCCAGCACTACGTAAACCTGTTCTTCACTCGGATACGCCACGGGCGCGCAGTCGCCGCCGGCGTCGATATCGATTTCGCCGAAGCGCGCCACACCACGCGGCACGCGAGGCTGCGCATCGCCGGCGCCAAAGGCGGGCTTGTAGTGGCAGGTGGCGGTCGAGACCTCGGACTTTTGCTCGCGCACATCCGGCAGGTAGCGATGCAGAAATGTCGGGTCGACGGTGCGCTCGGCCGCGACGAGCGGCAGCGCGGTTGCCAGCAGCAGTAGCGTTCTCATTTTCCCACGACCTCTCGCATCACACGCAGCGTATTCTCGCCCATGATCTTCTTGATGTCTGCTTCAGTGTATCCCTTCTTCAGCAATGCTGCGGTCAGTGCGGGCATTTTGGATTCGTCTTCGAGACCGTGCGGCACCTCGGCGATGCCATCGAAATCAGTGCCGATGCCGACGTGATCGATGCCCGCAATCTTCACCGCATGATCAATATGGGCCACGGCATCTTCCAGCGCTGCGGTGGTTGGTTTGGGGTGCGCCCAGTCATCGTGAAAATGCATCTTCGTGGTGTAATCGTCGAGCTCCTTGCCGGTGAGATTCGGTTCAGACCCGCCGATGCGGTTGATGTCGTGCAGTGTTTTATCCGCTTCCTTCTGGCTGAGGAAGCCGCTGCCGAAATTGATGCCGACTACTCCGCCGTTGTTCGCAAGCGCCCGCAGCATGTCATCGGTCATATTGCGCGGAAGACTCGAGAGAGCCCGGCAGGAGGAATGCGACGCGATCACCGGCTTGGTGGTGACGGCAAGGGCATCGTAAAAGGTTTTGTCCGAGACGTGCGAGATATCCACGATCATCCCGATGCGGTTCATTTCGCGGACAACCTGTTTGCCGAATTCGGTCAGGCCGTTGTGTTGCGGCTTATCTGTCGAGGAGTCGGCCCAGTCGTTATTGCGGAAATGCGTCAACGTCATGGACCGGATGCCGATCCGCTGGTACATGCGCAGCACCGCGAGGTCATCAGCGATCTGGTGGCCGCCTTCAATGGTCAAGATGGCTGCGATCTTGTGGGCGTGGACGATGCGCTCGACGTCGGCCGCGGTCAGGGCCAGTTCGACCTGGTCCGGGTAACGATCGAGCACGTTCTGCATGGCGTCGCGCAAGTCGAGCGTGCGGCGCACGGCCTCCGAACCTTTATAAAAGGTCGGCACCCAGAGCGCAAAGAAGGGCGCGTGCATGCCGCCTTCGCGCAACCGGGGCAGGTCGACCGCGCCATCGGGCAGTCTGCGGCCCAGATCGACATGTTCCATCAGTACGCGCTGCATGGTGTCGATGTGGCTGTCGATGCCGATGACCTCGGCTTGGATGCGGCGGGCGCGCTCCATGGTGTCGTCAGCGCCGAGTGCCAGGGTCGCAAGGATTAAAGTATAAAGAGTTCGCTTCATGACGATGCCCCCTATGATAAAACGGTGGCGACTTCCCACCAAAGGAAGAATAAAGTGTTACCTTTCCGGGGGATCGCAGCATCTAACTGAACAGGACCGAAGGGGACGATTGCATGAGTTTGCTGAGACTTTCACCGGTTGTGCTCCTGTTGTTCGCCGGCCTTGCGCCGGGCCAGGAGGCGGAGAAGGCTGCGGAAAACAAGCCGCCTGACGCGTTGCACGAGTTGAGCACGGCTCTGGAGTCGCTTGCCCAGCGCACGGGCCGGGCCGTTGTACAGGTGTTTTCCACCGGCTTTGCTCTCAACGAGGAAGATGACTCGGGCGACGCGGCCCTGCTCACCAAGCAAAAGAGCACCGGCTCGGGCGTGATTCTGAGCTCGGATGGCTACATCGTCACCAACGCCCATGTGGTAAGAGGCGGACGCCAGATCCAGGTTCAGCTCGCGGGCTCGCAGGAACGCGTGCCAGGCCATTCGGTGATTCGTCCAGTGGGAGCCAAGCTGGATGCCAAAGTCATCGGCATCGATCGTGACAGCGATCTCGCTGTACTCAAGATCGACCGCACAGGGCTGCCCTTTTTGTCATTCGGCGATTCCGGAGAGCTGCATCAGGGACAGTTGGTGCTGGCGTTTGGCAACCCTTTGGGCCTTGCGAATTCGGTGACGATGGGTGTGGTGAGCTCCGTGGCGCGGCAGATCAAACCCGACGACCCCATGATCTACATCCAGACAGACGCGCCTATCAACCCCGGCAACAGCGGCGGCCCATTGCTGGACACCGACGGCCGCGTGGTGGGCATCAACACGTTTATCCTTACCCAGTCGGGAGGAAGCGAAGGAATTGGGTTCGCTATTCCCAGCAACGTCGTGCGTAACGTAGTGCGGCAGTTGCGCCAGGACGGCCACGTGCATCGTGGACAGATCGGTGTTCACGCCCAGACCATCACACCCACGCTGGCGGCCGGTCTGGACCTGCCGCGCGATTGGGGTGTGGTATTGGGCGACGTGGAACCGGATTCACCGGCGGATGAGGCTGGCTTGAAAGTCGGCGACATCGTGCTGGCCCTGAACGGCAGAGTTATGGAGAATGCCCGCGACCTCGAGGTGAGCCTTTACCGGAAGCCGTTGGGTGAAAAAGTCGGCATTGAGGTTCTACGCGGGACGGAAAAGCTCACCTTCCATGTCGAAGTGATCGAGCGCGACGACGATCCCATGCGCTTCGCCGACATGGTGAATCCGGAGAAAAACATCGTCGCCAGGCTGGGAATCCTGGGTATTGATATTGATAAAAAGATTTCCCAGATGCTGCCCGACCTGCGGGAACCATATGGCGTGGTGGTGGCGGCGCGCGCCGCCGGTTCTCCGTATTCGACTCAGCTCGATCCCGGCGACGTTATCCACGCAGTCAACAACGAGCCAGTCACGTCGATCGCAGCGCTCAGGCAGGCTCTCGACAAGCGGAAAGCCAACGATCCGACGGTCCTGCAAATCGAGCGCGACGGACGTCTGATGTATCTCGATCTGGAACTGGAGTGACCGATTCTGCTATAGTAATTTCTTTATGAGTTCTGCTTCCGTCGCACGGGGTCATCATCACCACCATCGGAATCCCCACATGCGACGGGCGCGCTCTTAAATTCTCCAAAGCGAATCGGAAAGGACGCCCGCTGCGGTTCTGGCGGGCTTTTTTATTGGCCGACGAGTATGGATCTGGATTTTCAGAAGTCAGACGGGCTGGTGACGGCGGTGATACAGGATCACGCAACCGGCCGTGTCCTGATGGTGGGTTTCATGAATGAAGAGGCGTTTCGCGAAACTGTTGAGTCGGGGTTTGCCACTTTCTACAGCCGCTCACGGCACAAGTTGTGGCTGAAGGGCGAGACCTCCGGACACAGGCTGGTGGTCAAGGACATTGCGACCGACTGCGACCAGGACGCCGTGCTGGTCCGTGTGGAACCGCTTGGGCCGGGCGTCTGCCACAACGGCTACGAGAGCTGTTTCTACCGGAGGCTGGAGGGCGGGCGCTGGGTGGAATCGGAAGCGCGCACCTACGATCCGAATGCCGTCTATGGGGGCAAGAAGTGAAACTGAAACTCGGTCTTCCCAAGGGCAGCCTGGAAACCGCCACCATCGATCTGTTTCGCCGCGCCGGCTACATCATCACCACCAGCACACGCTCGTATTTCCCAGCCATCGACGATCCTGAAATCGAATGCATGCTGATCCGCGCGCAGGAGATGGCCCGCTACGTCGAGGACGGCATTTTGGACGCCGGCTTGACCGGCCGCGACTGGGTGGAAGAAAGCGAAGCGAAGGTAGAAGCCATCGCCGATCTGGTTTACGCCAAGCAGAGTTTCGGAAAGGTGCGCTGGGTGCTGGCGGTGCCGGAAGCGTCGCCATTTCAAACCGTGAAAGACTTGCAGGGTAAGATCATCGCAACCGAGCTCATTGCCACCACAAAGCGATACCTTGCCGCCAACGGCGTGAGCGCCAAAGTCGAATTCAGTTGGGGCGCGACCGAGGTGAAACCGCCCGTGCTGGCGGATGCCATCGTGGAGGTAACCGAAACCGGCTCCTCTCTGCGCGCCAACAAGCTCAAGATCATCGACACCGTGATGGAGTCGAACACCCAGCTCATCGTCAATATGGAGTCGTGGCAGGAGCACTGGAAGCGGCGCAAGCTGGAGGATATGCGCCTGCTGCTCGAAGGCGCCATCAACGCGCTGGGCAAGGTCGGGCTGATGTTGAACGTTCACAAGCAGTGTCTGGAGGCAGTACTGCAAGTGCTGCCCGCGCTGAAACGGCCCACGATTTCGCACCTCAGCGATGAAGACTGGCTCGCGGTGAATACAATCCTCGACGAGTCCACGGTGCGCGACATCATTCCGCGGTTGAAGCAGGCCGGAGGGCAGGGAATTGTCGAATATCCGCTGAACAAGATTGTGATGTGACGCAAAGTATGATCCGCATCCTGGCCTCCAAACAGATCAGCCGCCTGCTCACGCGCCGCCGTACGCGTTTGAACCAGGCCGAGGCTGTGGTGCGTCCGATCCTCGAAGCCGTGCGCAAGGAGGGGGACAAGGCTCTCGTGAAGTACGCTCGCAAGTTTGACGGGCTCGATCGCCAGAGCGTGCGGGTTCCTGCTCGTGACCTGGCGTCCGCTTGTCGAAAGCTGGCGCCTGCATTCCGCGACGCTGTGGAAACGGCTTCGAACAACATTCGGACTTTTGCCGAAATGCAAATGCCCGTCGAGCAAGCGAGTGAGTTTGCTCCCGGCCGGTGGCTGGGCCAGATCCTGCGTCCGCTCGAAACCGTCGCCGCGTACATCCCGGCCGGCCGTTATCCGTTGCCTTCCACGCTCATGATGACCGTAATCCCGGCGCAGGTGGCGGGCGTTCCCCACGTTTGCGTGGCCTGTCCGAGGCCCGTTCCGGAGATTCTCGGCACGGCACGGTTGCTCGGAGTTGGCGACGTGTTTCAGATGGGCGGCGCGCAAGCCATCGCCGCGTTCGCGTTCGGCACGCGCACCGTTCCCAAAGCCGACCGCATCGTCGGCCCCGGCAATATCTATGTCGCCGCAGCGAAGAAGCTGTTGGCCGGCGAGGTGGGCATCGACTTCATTGCCGGGCCGACCGAGATCCTCATCCTCTCCGTAGGAGGCAACCCACAATTCCTTGCGGCCGACATGCTCGCTCAAGCCGAACATGATGCGGACGCGTCGGCAATCTTGCTGACGACATCGAAGACCCTAGCGCTCGCCGTTGCCAAGGAGATCGAACAGCAATTGAAAACACTCCCGACGGCCGCGGTAGCGCGGCAAGCCCTCCGCCGCAACAGTGCCATCGTCATTTGCCGCTCTGTCGACGAAGCCATGGAAATCGCCAACCGCTTCGCGCCGGAACATCTGAGTATTCCGGAAGCGGCGCTGCTGGAAAAAGTCACCAACGCCGGAAGTGTTTTTGTCGGGCCCTTCAGTCCCGAAGCTGCGGGCGATTATGCGTCCGGCCCTAATCACGTCCTTCCCACCAGCGGCGCTGCCCGGCTTCGCGGTGGACTCTCTGTCATGGATTACTTGAAAGTGATTTCCGTTCAGCATTTGACCAACGACGCGCTTTCCCGGCTTGCGCCCGCGATCACGACTCTGGCCCGTGCCGAAGGCCTGGAGGCGCACGCGCGCTCGGTGGAGGTGCGGACGCGTGGCTAGCCCGAAACGTGCCAGGATTCCGAAAGGCATCGTGCGCCCGCGCGAAGCCGTGCTGAAGATGGCGCCTTACTCGCCGCCCACCGCGGGCCGGGAAGGGAAGCTGCGTCTCGATTTCAACGAGAATACCGTCGGTTGTTCGCCGCGCGTCATCGAGTTTCTACGCGAGCGCCTGAGCGCCGGCGGTCTTGCTGTCTATCCCGAATACGGCGAAGCGAAACAGGCCCTGGCTGATTTCTTTCACACGCCCGCGGAGCAGTTGCTGCTGACCAACGGCACCGACGAAGCCATACAGGTTTTTGTCAACACATACGTGAATGCCGGCGACGAAGTGCTACTGCTGCGCCCCGCATACACCATGTATCGCTTCTATGCGGAAGTGGCGGGCGCGGCCATCCGCGAAGTTGAGTACCAGCCGCCGCACATGGAATTTCCGCTTGATGAGCTGCTGCGCGCCATCACACCCGCCACGCGCGCCGTGATCCTCGCCAATCCCAACAATCCGACGGGAACCGGCGTGCACCTCCAGGGCATCGAGCGCATTCTCAAACGCGCCCGCAAGGCCGCCGTTCTGATTGATGAAGCCTACTACGAATTCAGCGGCGTCACGGCCATGCCTCTCGTTGCGCGCTCGCCGAACCTGTTCGTGAGCCGTACGTTTTCCAAAGTGTACGGCATGGCGGCTATGCGTCTCGGCTGCGTGTTTTCCGATGCCGCCAATATTGCATTCCTGCACAAGGCGCAATCGCCATACAGCGTGAACGCTCTGGCTGCGCTCGCTGTCCAGCAGGCGGTGCGCGATCACCGCTATATCGAAAACTACGTAGCCGAAGTGCTCGCGGCTCGCGAGCTGTTGTGTGTCGGGCTTGAAAAGCTCGGCATCGCTTACGTGCCGAGCTCGGCGAATTTTGTCCTGGCAAACCTCGGCCAGCGTTCCATCGCCGTGCGCGACGCTCTGCGCTCCCGTGGGATTCTGGTGCGCGATCGCAGCTACGAAGTTCCCGGTCACGTCCGCATGACCGTGGGGACGCGCGAGCAGACGCGTCGTTTGCTGGCCGCCATCGAGGAGATCTGGTGAACCATCAATTGTTGGTATTTGACATGGACGGCGTGCTGGTGGATGTTACCGAGTCCTACCGCGAGACCATCCAGCGCACCGTCGAACACTTTTCGGGACGGCGCATCAGCCGTCCGGAGATCCAGGACTGGAAGAATCGCGGTGGCTGGAATGACGACTGGGCGCTTTCCACGGCGCTCATCCGCGATGCCGGAACAGACGTGGAATATCAATCCGTGGTCGATTACTTCAATTCGATTTTTCACGGCAACGGCTCGGACGGCCTGATTTTGCGCGAACGCTGGATCGCGGCCGATGGCCTGTTCGAACGCCTCTCGGAGCGTTTTCAACTGGCGGTATTCACGGGCAGGCTGCACTGGGAAGCGGAAGTCACCCTTCAGCGCTGCGCCCCGCACCTGCGTTTTGCGCCCATCATCGGCACCGACGACGTGATCCGCCCCAAGCCCGCACCAGAAGGCCTCTTGAGAATCTGCCAACAGTCGAGCGCGAAGCAGCGCTGGTACATCGGCGATACGGTGGATGACGCCCGCTGCGCCCGCGAGGCGGACGTGCCATTCATCGGCATCGCAGCTCCCACCAATCCGCGTTATGACGAGTTGGTGAAGGTCCTCAAAGCCGAAAACGCTGTCGCCGTTCTGGACGATATTAATCAGCTTGAGGCTGTGGTGAACGCATGAGATCGGCGTCCATCAAGCGCGACACGAAAGAAACCCAAATCCGCGGAAAGCTGTCTATCGAAGGCCGTGGCCGCTACGAAATCTCCACCGGCATCCGCTTCTTTGACCACATGCTCGAACTTTTCACTAAGCACGGTGGTTTCGATCTCACCCTCGAGGCAAAGGGAGACCTTGACGTCGACCAGCACCACACCGTCGAAGACGTGGGCATCGTGCTGGGCCAGTTGTTCTCGAAAGCGCTCGGCGATCGCCGCGGCATCAATCGCGCCGGTTACTTCGTCCTGCCGATGGATGAGACGCTCGCGGTCGTAGCGCTCGATCTCGGCGGCCGTCCCGCGCTCGTGTATAAGGATCTGGTGCGTGTGCGCCTGGTCGGCGATTTGCAAAGCGAACTGGTGGAAGATTTCTTCGGCGGTTTCGTCAACCACGCCGGCGCCAACCTGCACGCCAAGGTCTTGTACGGACGCTCGAACCATCACAAAATCGAAGCCATTTTCAAATGCTTTGCGCGTGCCATGAAGTACGCATGCTCCACCGACAAACGCCTCCGCAACCAGTTGCCCTCGACGAAAGGCCTGTTATGATTGCCATCTTCGATTATGGCGCCGGCAATCTGCGATCCGTGCAAAACACGCTGGACGAAATCGGGGCGCAGTACACGCTGGTGCGTGACGCCGCTGGCCTGCGCCAGGCAGCCAAAATTATCCTCCCTGGGGTTGGCCATTTCGGCCAGATGATGCGCGCGCTCGACGCGCTCGAAGTGCGCGCGGCGTTCACTGAAAACATCCGCGCCGGCGTGCCGTTTCTCGGAATCTGCCTCGGCCTGCAAGCGCTCTTTACATCGAGCGACGAAGCGCCCGAAGTGCGAGGCCTTGGCATTTTCGAGGGCCAGGTACGTCGCTTTCCGCATACCGCACGCGTCCCTCACATGGGTTGGAATAATCTCGAATCGCGTTCCCCGTCACGTCTGCTCGCGCAACTCAATGTCCGGCCGTACGTCTATTTTGCCCACAGCTATTATGTGCCGGAGACCCCCGCCACGGCCGCTGCCTGCAATTACTGCGTGCCATACACGGCTGTGCTCGATTCCGGAAATATTTTCGGCGTGCAGTTTCATCCCGAAAAATCTGGCCCCGTGGGATTGCAAATCGTGAAGAATTTCGTGGACCTGTAACGAGTGCTCGCCAAACGCATCATCCCGTGTCTCGATGTCACCGGCGGCCGCGTGGTCAAGGGCGTCAACTTCGTCAATCTGCGCGATGCCGGGGATCCCGTCGAACTTGCTGATCGCTACAATCGCGAGGGTGCCGACGAGCTGGTGTTTCTCGATATCACGGCATCGAGCGATGCTCGCGATATCATGGCCGATGTGGTGGCCCGCACCGCGCGAAAAGTCTTCATTCCGCTCGCAGTGGGCGGCGGCATTCGCTCCGTGGCCGATGCGCGCCGCATCCTGCTCTCGGGTGCGGACAAGGTCTCGGTGAACACCGCGGCTGTACGGCGGCCTCAGTTAATTACCGAACTGAGCAACGAATTTGGCGCGCAGGCCGTCGTGCTCGCTATTGACGCCCGCCGGTACGCTCCCGGCGCCTGGCACGTCTACACGCGCGGTGGCCGCGACGATGAAGGAATCGATGCCGTCGAGTGGGCCGCGCGCGGGAACTCGCTGGGCGCCGGGGAAATTCTCCTAACGTCCATGGACACCGACGGTGTGCAGCAGGGCTTTGACTGCGCCCTCACCAGTGCCGTTTCGCGCGCCACCCACATTCCCGTCATCGCCTCCGGTGGCGCCGGGCAGCCTGACGATTTCGTCCGTGTGCTCACCGAAGGCGAAGCCGACGCCGCGCTGGCCGCGTCCATTTTTCACTACGGAACCCACACCATCAGCGGTCTGAAAGAGTATCTCGACCGCCACGGCATCCCTGTCCGCAAATGATCATCCCCTGCATCGATCTGATGGACGGCAAAGTCGTCCAGCTCGTACAAGGCCGCGAGAAAGCTCTCGAGGCCGATGGCCCGCTCGTGATGTTGGACAAATTCAAAGCCTTCCCGGAAATTCAGGTGATCGACCTCGATGCCGCCATGGGCCGCGGATCGAACGACGAGTTGATCCGCCTGGTGGCGTCACATGCTACGTCACGCGTGGGTGGCGGCGTGCGGTCAGTCGACCGGGCTAGAACCCTCATCGAGCACGGCGCCCACAAAGTGATTGTGGGCACGGCCGCGTTTCAGACGAACGGAGTCAACGAAGAGTTTCTGCGCGGCTTGGTGGCCGCCATCGGCCGCGGTCGGCTGATCATCGCGCTCGATTCCAAAGCCGGCCGGATCGTTATCAAAGGCTGGCGCGAATCGATCGATCTCCAAGCCGAGCAGGTGATCGAAAAGCTCGAACCCTACTGTTCCGGCGTTTTGTGCACTTATGTCGACAAAGAAGGCATGATGCAGGGTACCGACCTCGACTGGTTCCGCCGCCTGCGTGCCGCCACGAGCCTCGAGATCACCGCTGCCGGCGGTATCACGACCCTCGATGAAGTTCGCGCTCTGCTCGCCATGAACGTGCACGCCGCCCTCGGCATGGCGGTTTATACCGGGCGTCTCGATCTCGCCGAGCTCGCTCGCTTGTAGAGTACACCAGCTTCAGGGGATAATCGCCTCTGAAAGGTATCTTAAATGAATCGTCGACAATTCCTCTTTACCTCGGCAGCCGCTGGCGCCACGCTGATGAAAGGCGCAACATCCGCCGACGCCCGCATCGGCATCTCCACCTGGAGCTTTCATAATTTCTTCATCGCCACGCGAGACGATAATGCGCCGCCGCTCACGGGGAAACCATGGGATCTCCTCGACTATCCCGAAATGATCGCCGATCACTACCACATCCATGAAATGGAAATGGTCGCGCCGCACTTCGCCTCGACCGAGCCTTCCTATATCAAGGAAGTGAAAAGCCACCTCGAACGTGCGCACTCCCATCTCGTGAACATCCCCGTTGATATCGAGGAACTCGACATGG